>Ga0315277_10009377_pt1 | contig 12505 bp, 10 predicted proteins | sample YL17G05_15_MG_FD_203695 | JGI IMG/M metagenome (GOLD analysis project Ga0315277, IMG submission 203695) | Sediment microbial communities from Yellowstone Lake, YNP, Wyoming, USA - YL17G05_15 | ecosystem: Environmental > Aquatic > Freshwater > Lake > Sediment | place: USA: Wyoming | collected... | reverse complement strand
CATTGCCCAGCAAGGGCCTATGCGGATAAGGGGGGCTTTCCGGCCCCCCTTATAACCTCCCCGGTAAGGCATGTATTCATCCCACGCGGCAAGCCGCGGGGGACTCTACAAAGGGTTTGCTAGATTATTTTCTAAAATAGGCTCCCGGATTTATCTTCAGCGACCAGAGCTGCTACCTTCTCGATCAATTCCTTGGCCGTCCTTAGCGCAGATTTTACTTCCGATATAGTCGTCTGGTTTTGTGAATCATAGATGAAATCATGCCTCTTTCTCCGCATCCGGTTGAAGCGCAGCAAAAGGTCTTGATATTCATCGCCCAGACTGAGGCGCGTGAATTCCATGATCGTTTTATGTGAACTCTTCGTTGTGGGGAGATATCCTTGAGAAAACATAAGGGCTCTGCCGGCCCTCATCATGGCATGATAGGCAATGGCAAAACTCCAGGTCAGGTCTATAGTGACTACGCCCTCGGCCGTCAACAAATCTTTTCTAGCTCTTTTGAGCTGAGTTTTTATTTGCCCGACGTCTGGATTTTGCTTCTTTATTAGATGATCCTTCAACAATTTTTCGAAGTTCATCCTCTCCTCCGATAAGCATAATGGTTGGCTCACTGAGTATTCCTAATAGAAAGGGGTCTTTTCGCCGAACACTTTCGAGCAACTCTCTAAGCGAATAGAGCTTAAAATTGATTTCACGCTTCAAGTATCCCTCGAGTTTTTCGAAGTCTCGGATGATCTTGTATTCGTCAGGCGAGCCTATGATAACAACGTCAATATCCGAAAGGTAATTTTCCTTGCTCTTGGCAAAAGACCCATAAACAAAAGAAAAGTCGATCGGACCGGCCTTTTCTAGGACTTCCTTAACGCTTCCGATAACGCCGATCGTTTTAAAGACGATGCTTTTATATTCATCATAAAGGGGATAGTCTTTATTGGCTCGAAAATACCTGGCGTTGGCCTTATATTCACTCTGCAAAATCCCTTCCCGCTCCATCTCGTAAAGAGTCCTTTGAAAGACGCCAGGCTTCTTATTCAAAATCCGCCCTATCTCGTGGATATAAAACTGGTGATCAGGATTTGTGTAAAAAAGTCTGAGCAGCAGGGCCTTGTTTCCAGAGAGTTTTAGCATGGCTATTATCCTTGTATGTGATATGCATACAATTATATGTAAATTGCATATAAACATCAAGCTCTCCATAACAAAGACGTAGGCTTCATAGGCTAAATTCTCAAAAAGGCCGGAGCTTTGAGCTCTCCATTTCCTTAAGAGGGAAAGTGTGGTATAAAGGGAGCACTTCGCTTGGGAGAAACTATAATGCCGTCACAAAGACACTCTTCTGGACGTGTTTTCTGGGGCCTCGTCCTCATCGTGCTCGGTGTTCTCTTCCTGCTCGACCAGATGGGACGAGTGGACTTCGGCGATCTCATCAGCGGTTGGTGGCCGCTCATCCTGGTCGCCGCCGGGCTGTGGCAGCTCATCTCCAGCAATTTTCAGGAACTGGCGGGCGGTCTCTTCCTGATCGCCCTCGGAGCGCTGTTCCAGCTGGCCAAGCTCGAGATCCTGGGCCAAAACATCTGGCACTATGTTTGGCCGGTTCTGATCATCGGACTCGGACTCTGGGTCCTGATCGGCGCTTTTCGGCGTTCGTCCGCGGCCAGATTTCCGGTCGGCAAAGAGGATGAGCTGGACGCCTTCGCTATCTTCGCCGGGTTGAACCGCCGCATCGAGTCGCAGAGCTTCCGCGGCGGAAAGGCCACGGCCCTTATGGGTGGGATCGAGCTTGATCTGACATCCATTCGGCTGGCCGAGGCTCGAGTCGGCATCGAACTGACAGCCATCATGGGGGGCATCGAGGTCAAGGTTCCGAGGAATATCCGCGTCGAATTGGACGGGAATCCAGTTCTGGGCGGAGTCGAAAACAAGCACAATTACACGCCCGGGTCAGGAGCAGAGCAGACGCTCTCGATCAAGGCCACTGCCATCCTGGGCGGCATCGAGATAAAGGACTGACATGAAAAAGATTCTATTCTGGTTCCTGGCGTTCATCATCACAGCTGCGAGCGCCTACTATCAGCGGACGACCGGCCCGACATACCCTGTAAGGGGAAAGGTTGCCCTCTCGACCGGGGAGGTCAGTTTCAAGCTTCCCCGCAGCGCCGAGATTGACGCCGATTGTGAGGTCGGCCTCGAAGTGCCCGAGGGGGATGTCGCCGGCCGGCTGCTCTTCAAGAGGTTCAAGACCGACGATCCCTGGACGGAATTGGCCATGGCCCGACAGGAGAAGAAACTGGTAGGTTTTCTTCCCAAGCAGCCCATGGCCGGGAAACTCGCCTACAAGGTCGTTTTGAACGACCGGGGAAAAGACACTTCCCTTGGCGGCGACGAAGGCATCGTCATCCGGTTCAAAGGCCGTGTTCCCCTGGCCCTCCTGCTCTCTCACATCCTCGTCATCTTTGCCGCCATGTTGTTTTCGACCCGGGCGGGGATCGCCGCCCTGGACCGCACGAGCGACCCCCGGCGGCTGGCCGTCTGGACGGCTGTCCTGTTCTTCGCCGGTGGATTCATTCTGGGGCCGCTGATGCAGAAATTCGCCTTCGACGCCTGGTGGACCGGGTTCCCTCTCGGCAGGGACCTGACGGACAGCAAGACTCTGTTCGCGATGTTGGCCTGGGTAGTGGCGCTCATTGTCGGCCGGGGCGGCCGGAAAAACCGCGGCTGGGTGCTGGCCGCCTCTGTCGTGACGTTGATCGTTTTCCTGATCCCGCACAGCCTGCTGGGGTCAGAGCTCAAGTACTCCGGAACCCCGCGTTAGACGCGCCGGCCCCGCCGCTGGTTGATGTCCTTACCTGAAGGGGTTTTCTTTTCTCTGAGTATATCTATAATATTAGTAGCACATAAAAGGAGTTGCGAATGAAAAAACAGTTCCCGTATCTCGTAGTGATCCTGGTCGCCCTGACGATGGGCGTTCTCGATTACTGCGGAAGCAATTCCTCCACAAATACCGAGCCGCCGCCCACGGTCAAAGAAGATCCCTCCTTTGCCAGCGACATCCAGGCCATCTTCAGCAACAGCTGTATATCATCGGGCTGCCACAATGCGGGAGCCTCCGCAGGCCTGGTTCTCCTGCAAGGCCAGGCCTACGCCAGCCTTGTCAACGTGGCCTCGACCCAGGAGCCCGGAAAGACGCGGGTCATCCCGACTGACGCCGCCAATAGTTATATCGTCATCAAGCTCGAGGGCCGGCGGACGAACGGCGGCCGGATGCCGTTAGGGGCGAACGCCCTGCACGCCAATACCATTCAGAATATCAAGAACTGGATCAACAGGGGCGCCAAGAATAATTGATATATTGTGATGGCGCCCGGAGTTCCGGTATCATATAGAGACATGCGAGAATCCGCATAATAGGAGGTCCCCGATGAAATCCAAAGCCGTTCTAACTGCCCTGGTTTCAATGGTTCTAGGTCTGAACGCTTATTCTCTCGGCCTGGGAACAGATGGTTCACCTGCCAAGCTCCCGGCCAACATCAAGAACATTCTCAAGCAGAACTGCAGCGTCTCGGGCTGCCACTCGGGAAAGTACCCGGCGGCCGGACATAATTTCGAGCCGGATAAGTTCGTCGCGACAGTCGTCGACACGCCCAGCCAGGAGATGCCCGGTGTCAAGATCGTGGATGCGGCTGCGCCTGAAAAAAGCTACCTTCTGGCAAAGGTCAAGGGCGAGCCGGGGATTGTGGGCAAGCGCATGCCCGCTGGCCGCGATCCTCTGAGTGAAGACCAGATCCGGCAAATCGAAGATTGGATTAAAAGCCTGTCAGCGGCCCAATCAAGAACTGACGCCCTTTCCAAGCCGACCCCTCCTGATCACGGCCCTGCGCTGGACTCGCCGCCTGTCCTGGGTGACGCCGCCGGCGAGGTTGCGAAAACCAAAAGCTTCTCCAAGCCCGCTTTCTGGGGAACGAGGCTGGTCAACCTGCCGACAACCACGACGCTTGGCAAAGGGGAATTCCTGTTCCGGATCTCCCACCGTTTTCAGCCTCCTGTTTCAAACGGCCGGGACACCTTCTTCGGGCTCGACGGTCCGGCCTTCATCCTGTTCAGCTTTGGTTACGGGATAACGGACAACCTGATGGTGACGGTGGGACGAAGCAAGCTCTACCAGGAGTGGGAATTCAATGCGGATTGGGCGGTCTTTGAACAAGGGGAAAAGAGCTCTTTCCCATTTTCAGCCACACTCCACGCCGGAGGGAATCTGGTAACCCAGAAGGAGCCAGTGGGCGCCGAATGGTCAGGACGATTCCGGTTCAACGCCTTGCTGAGCCTTGCCTACCAGCTCAACGACAGGCTGTCCTTCCTCCTTGTTCCGGCCTTTACCTCGAACGCCAATTTCTGGGAGCCGTCTTCGGAAGGCACATTCGCCCTCGGGATCGGGGGACGTTTTCTGGTTTTCGCGGACATCTCCGTCATCGCCGAATGGGTGCCCCCGCTGGCAGGATACAAAGATCTTTACAGCGGCTGGGGACTGGGAGTCGAGAAGAAAATCGGGGGCCACGTTTTCCAGGTCTTCGTCACGGATTCGATCGGGCTAATCGCTTCTCAGTACCTGCCGGGCGGCGATTTGAGACTCGGCGATGGGGATTTCCGGATCGGCTTCAACATCTTCCGCACCTTCTAATTCGGGACACCATATCAATTTCCGTTTTAAAACCGTCTGCCCATTGTCTCATTTGAGCGCAAACCGGATCGTCACCGTGAACACGACACCTTTCGGTTTGCCCTCGATGATGAACGGCTCATATTTCCACTGCTTCAGGGCATCGATGGCCGCCTGGTCGAGCTCGGGGATGGACTTCAAAACTCTGACCTTCACGACATCCCCTTCTTCGTCCGTCGTGGCCTCGAGCAGGACGACGCCCTGGATGCCGGCCATCCGGGCCATTTCCGGATAGACAGGATCGACCTTCTTAAGCAGGGTTGGGGCTATTATCTCTCCGGTAGCTCCGCCTTGCGGTACCCGGACGGTCTTTTCTGCCGAAAGATCAAACCGGACCGTCACTGTGAAGACCGCCTCCCTGGCCTGTCCATCGATCAGGAGCGGCTCATAAACCCACTGCCGAACAGCCTCGATGGCCGCTTGGTCGAGCAGAGGAACAGACCTCAGGACCATAGCGTCCTTTACTCGTCCCTGGGCATCCGTCCGGGCCTGAACGATTACCACGCCCTCTATTTTTGCCTGGCGCGCGATTTCTGGATAAACCGGGCTGACTAATTTCACCAGCTTCGGCGGGTTGATTTGATCCTTGACTTTGACCGCGCCTTCGGCGAATTTTTCGATGTCCTTTTCGTCGAGTTGGAATTTAACAGTGACCGTGAAGAGAGCTTTCGCCGGCTTGCCTCCGATGACCATCGGTTCGTAAACCCACTGCCGGAGGGCATCGATCGCTGCCTGGTCGAGTCCGGGGACAGAGCGAAGGATCATGGCATCCATGACCCGGCCAGACTCGTCAATCTTGGCCTCCAGGATGACGACGCCCTGGACTCCTTTCTTCCGGGCCTCTTCCGGGTAGACGGGGTTGACTTTCTTGAGGAGCCTCGGAGGCTGGATATCACCCTTGCAGGCGACTGCATCCTTCCGGAATTCCTGCCGCTTTTTCTCCAGTTCTCCGGTCTGAACGCCTCCGACGACACCACCCTCTACGCCGCCCTGGACTCCTCCTTCGACTCCTCCTACTACTCCGCCCTCAACGCCACCTAAAACACCGCCTTCGACGCCCCCCTCGACGCCTCCGGCCACCCCTTCTCCAGCGCCCGCAGAAACCCCAACCGCCAGCTCTCCAAGCGAGATGAAATACGGCTTCCCATTACTGTCCTCAAAGCCAAATACAGCCACACTCTGTCTGGGAATACTGAATTCTGTATCGAGCAAATTCCGGCTTTCTTTTTCTGCAACTTCGTTGACTTCTATTTGAAACTTCTGAGGCAGAACCTCCCTTGAAGAGATCGCGACCGCATACAACTTACCATCGAGGCGGAACATGTGACGGGCTTCGAGCCCCTCTCCCTTTGTCAGGATCACGTTGAACTCGGTTACGAGCTTCACATCCTTCAGGTTGAAGGTCTTCCTGATCTGATTTTGTTCGGCTTCGAGAGCAGTCTCCGACGGGAGACTGGCCGTCAGCATGTATTTCAAGTAGGACGACGTTATGCTCCCCGCAGGAGGGCTGCCTTCTTTGAGCCCCTCATAAACCCTTAGTTTTATAGAACCCACAAAAGACGCTTGGGCATCGCCCAACGGGACAGCTTCAGCCGAAAAAAGCGGCCAAGCCGACATTACGCAGAGCGTTCCAACCACTAAAAAAAGGACGTTTCTCTTCATCGCTCGCCTCCTAATTATTTGTTCCAGCCCAGACTATGATCATATCCGACCCCTGGGGGTGATAGACCACGGCATCGGCCGGCTGTCCGCCGATCCGGACATAATCGAGTGCAAAGCGCGCCGGCAGGGCGGCTGTAGAAGCCGTTCCTTCCGGCCGGAAATTTTTAAGGAGCAAAAAGCCCGTAATCAAGACAACAAGAAAGGCTGTCGCGACCGCCCATCCCCAGCGGCGCATAACCGGCAACCGCACGGCCCGGTCTTTCGTCCTCTCCCCGCCTGAATCCGCCGCGAGCGCCGACTCGACCCCCGTCCAGAGGGAACGGCCGATTTTGACTTCAGTCTCCTTTACGAGGAGGGACCCAACCGCTTCCCGGCTGGCCAAACCCGCCAGGCAGCGGGGGCACTTCTCAATATGGCTCCGAATGAGGAAGCCCCGCCAGGGTTTCAAGGGAACCAAAGCATAGAAAATCTCAACCGTTTTGCAGTGAGACATCGCCTTGCTCCAATAGCTTTTTAATTTTCTTTCGCGCCTGGAAGAGGTAGACGCGGGCGGTGCTGGCCGAACAAAGGAGCACCTCGCTGATCTCCTGGGCGGTGTAGCCCTCATTCGCCCAGAGACCGAGCGCCGTTCGCTCCTTGGCCTTCAACCGCTCCAGGAGGTCTGAGGGGAGGCTCCTGCGCGGATGCGAGTGACCCGGGTTGGCCGGTATCGCCAGGATGGTTTCCTGGCCCATTTTTTTAACCAGCTCCGCCGACCTCCGCCGCCTTCTGAGATGGTCAAGACAGCGCCGGTAGAGGATGGTGTAGACCCAGTTTTTGAAACTTCTGCGCGGGTCATAGCTTCCGAGGTTCCGGTAGACCTGGATGAAGAGCTCCTGGCAGGCATCTTCGGCATCGTCCCGGTTTCCCAGGACGTTTATGGCCAGGGCCATGGCCGGACCCGTGTACTGTTCGACGATCATCCGGAAATCCTCCATTCTCCCACGGAGGCAGCCTGCAATCAGCTCTTGTTCATCCATCCGCTGCTCTCACCCTATATTACGCCCAAACATCAGCGAGTGTTTATGGGGATGTTTATGGGGAAAGCATTGGCTAGATGGGAATTACTTGATCCCCGAAGCGAGCTCGTCGGCCTTTTGCTTGAATGCGGGATGCTCCGCCGACCGGGTCGCCATCTCCAGGGCTTTATACTTGTGCCCGGCGTTGAAATAGCCGGCAGCGGCGTCATAGAAAGCCGTGGCTCTGGTCAGGAGCGTCCTCTCCAGCTGGGACTTTCTCTTTTTCAGCATTCTATCCTTTCTTTCCAGAGCCAAGGTCGATTTCTCGATCTGGGAGATCCCATCCTCGAGCGACCGTCCCAGATTCTCATAGGCAAACCCGGCCTTTTCAAAATAGAGGCCCGAATTCGGCCAATCCTCTTTCTGCGAATAGAGCCCGCCTAGGTTGAAGAGGGCTTCGGAGTTGGCCGGATTATACTGGAGCGCCTCCAGGAAATCCTTCTCGGCCTTGGCCTGGTCTCCCCTCTCCGCGGCCAGGATTCCAGAAAGCGTGAATACTTCGCTTGAGGTCGGAAGCCGGCCTTTGGACTCTTCGATGTTGGCGGCCGCGGCGGAGCTGTCTTTGAGCTCATGCTGGTTCCAGGCCAGCCAATAATAGCTCTCCCCGAGCAGCCAATACCCCATGGCGATGATCTTTTCAAAGACTGGAATGGCCTCGGTCGGCCGGCCCAGGTAGCTCAGGCAGATTCCCTTCCCCAGGAGGGCATCCCGGTATTCAGGCGCGAGGGCGAGCGTTTTCTCAGAGAATTCAAGGCTCTGCTCAAGTTCCTCGGTAGCCAGATAGATTCCTGCCAGGAGGATAGTGGTTTGAGGAGACTCGGGGATCGCTTCGTGGGCTTTTAGGAACAAGCCCTCCGCTTCGAGCAGGTTTCCTCTTCTCAGGGCCTCATTTCCCAGAAAGTAGTTCGCCTCATAGAATTCAGGCTCTGCGGCGAGAAGCGTCTTGAGGAGGTCCGGTTTTTCTTCCGGGCAGATGGCTCGCTTGTAAAGGAGAAGCAAAGAATCTGGGAAGAGCTCGACGAACTGCCCTAGGTCATCTTTATTATCGAAGATCGAAACCCCGAAGGCGGGGGCAAAATAGCACTTCATCACGGCGTACATGTAAGCGGCGAATTCATCGCTCTTGGCTTTGACCAAGAGATCGGACTCGATCTTTTTCAGCCCGTCCTCTGTCTCTTTCCAGGGAAATCGCTCGTCGATGTCCCGCATCACGCCCTTCCCCTGGACCCAGAACAAGCCGGCGACCTCGGTATAAGGGGTCAGGCCGCTGAGGGAACGGTTCTCCTTGATGACCCGGAGAGCCGTATCCATATACGCCTGGTTGGCTATGCCCAGCTCTTTCTCTCTGACGGCGAGGAGAAGCGCCGCAGCGGCCAGTTTCGGCGCGATTTTCTTGCGGTATTCAGTCCGGGCATAAAGCCCTTCATAAACGCGGACCGCTTGCTTGAGGGCGACATAGCATCCTTTCTCGCGCAAGGTATCGGCAACTGCGATCTTTTGGACGGCCTCGGGATCCGGAGGCGCCAGCCCAGTTTTCGCTCTGACCGCGCAAGAAGCCAGAAATATCAGCGCGAGAAAAGCGCATTTTCTGGACATCTCCAGCCTATGATAGAAGAATTTGCGCGGAATAGGAATTCCCCATGGCGCTCTTTGGTTAATACGCCTGTGAAGGGCGAAACGTTTGAGTGAAAATCTATCCTACCAGACGATCTTATGAGAAGGCGCTGGCTGGTGAGGCGCCAAGGTTTGAAAAAGGAAAAGGAAGCGGGGCTAAGGAGGATCCCTCTCCAGCCAGCAGCATTAATTTATTATAGTTTTATCTTTTTTCAAAAGTCAAAGAAAATTTTCATTTTTTTTAATAAAATATTGAAAACCGACGATGCAGCCGAAAAAAGCGTTTTTCGCCTGGCTCGGGGTAGCCCTCTGCACCCTGTCCATTTTTCTCGTCGTCCCCCTGGCCCGGACGATCCAGAAGTTCGTCTCGGCCCGCTGGGGACGGGCCTTTTTCGGCTACGGAGTCCTGGCCGTAACGGCTGCGGCCTTCTGCATCCTCATTTTTATCCTTGTCTTCCGACTTAAGGTTCGGTCAGCTTCTAACTACCTCTGGCTGGCCGCCGTCGCCGCCCTCTATGTCTATTTCACACTCCAGCTGTGGCGGGCGCCTGAGGAAGCTGTCCATTTCCTCGAGTATGGGCTGCTGAGTTTCTTCCTATTCCGCGCTTTGAGTTTGTCCATCCGCGACAAGAGTATCTATCCGACGGCCTTCCTCATCGGCTCGCTCATCGGGATTTTCGACGAGGTCCTTCAGTGGATGATGCCGGGACGCTACTGGGATTTCCGGGACGCCGGCCTGAACGCACTGGCCATCGGGCTTTTCCAAGTCGCCCTCTGGAAAGGGATCAAACCCCGGGTCATCAGTGGGAAAATAGGCCCTAAATCGATCCGCCGCGTCTCCATCCTCCTCGCCGCCAACATAATCTTTCTCGGCGTCTGCGCATCGAACACGCCGCAGCGAGTTGCGTCCTACACAAGGGGCCTGCCCTTCCTGTCTTTTCTCGTTAGGGAAGAACCGATGTACGAGTTCACGCAGAAACACGCGGACACGGAGGTGGGAACTTTCTATTCGCGGCTTTCGATTGAGGACCTCGAAAAAGAGGACGCTGAGAGAGCAGACCATTGGGGGAAAATTTTGCAGGACTGGAAGGACAAGGATTACAGCCTATTCCTTCGCGAGCATCACCCCCTGCTCCATCCCTTCCTCTACGAGATGCGCATCCATATTTTCCGCCGGGACCGCAAGGATGAGGACGCCCTCAAAGCGAAGGATGAGAAGTCGCGCCGGGAGTCTCTGTTCATCGCCTTTAAAGAAAACCTCATCCTGGAGAAATACTTCGGCCGCACACTGCAGGTATCGACCTATCGATGGAGCGATGAAAAAAAAGCCGAAATCGCCCGATCCATTGACCCGACAAAACCCTACCGCAGCCCGGTGAGCGCCGGGCCGTTTCAGATCAAGGAGAAAACGCTCTGGCTGGGAATCCTGGCCGGCCTCGGTTTGCTCCTCGGGCTCAATCTGACCATCTTCCGACGCGAGGCAATTCGAGAGCCAGCGAGAGGACTTTAACCTCCGACCCGCTGATTTACAAATCAGAAGGTGGGGGGTTCGAGCCCCGCCAGGCGCGGTCCCTTATTCCCCGAGAAGTTAGCCATTTAGCCATCATCCCCGGCACTCCAAATTTGTCGCAGTTTTGTGCAACTTTGCACCGTTTTAGGCAGCTGCTGAGCACAATTTTGAGCACACTTGAGCACAGTGAGAGCGGGGGATGACCCCCATCGCGGATCCGTCATCCCCCCATCGGGCATGCCGTGCTGACTGACTGCTCGGATGGGCCTGATACTTCACGGGGCATATGCGCTATTCCTGGCCACCCAAGCCGATCGGCGTGCTAAAGCCCGCCTTCCGCTATCTGAGCGCAACTTGACAGCCCAACTCATGATGCTCTATCGTCTTTGACGATTGGAGTTAAGAAAAGGAGTACACATATGTTAGCCCGCATTTCTCAGGGGAAGCACAGATCTTTATTTATACTCTTTCTAATCAGCGCTTGTCTTTCGCTTGGCGCCGGTTCTCTCCTCGCCCAGGCGCCCGCGAAACGGCTGCTCACAACTGATGATGTGTACCGTATGAAGGAGGTCGGCGATCCGCAGGTTTCGCCGGACGGCAAGTGGATTGCCTACACCGTCACAACTATAGACCGCGACGCCGACAAGCTGCGAAGCGCTATCTGGATGGTCAGCTGGGAGGGCACACAGGATTTGCAGGTCACCTATGGGCCGGACTCGGACACGTCGCCGCGCTGGAGCCCGGATGGAAGGTATCTGGCGTTTCTTTCTGCACGTCCCGCCGAGGGCAAGGCACAGATCTGGCTGCTCGATCGACGCGGCGGCGAAGCGAGCCAACTGACGAACGTCAAAGGTGAAATTAGCAGCTATGAATGGTCGCCGGACAGCAAGCGGCTCGTGTTGGTCATGCGGGACAGCAAGGAGGACACAGGCGAAGGTCCCGATCGCAAGGCCAAGGCGCCAAAGCCGATCGTCATTGATAGGTACTACTTCAAGCGGGACATCGAGGGCTATCTCACCACTTCGTCCCTCGATCATCTTTATCTTTTCGAAGTTACGAGCAAAAAGCTGGAAGCCCTGACTGGCGAAAAGAATTTTGATGAGACCGATCCGGCCTGGTCCCCCGACGGGTCGCAACTCGCGTTTTTCAGCAACCATGCGAAGGAGCCCGACAAGTCCGGGACGACCGATATCTTTATCGTCGAAGCGCGCGCAGGAGCCGAGCCGCGCAAGCGGCTCACCATCTGCAAGCCGAACGAGCAGCGGTTGGTCTGGAGTCCGAACGGCCGGATACTCGCCTTCCTCCAGGGTCTTGAGTCGAAGTTCAATTTCTACAACCAGGATCGGCTGGCCGTCGTGCCGGCCACGGGCGGCGACCCGCAGACGCTCACCGCCAAGATCGACCGTAGCGTGTCGCAGGCCGAGTTCATGCCGGACGGTTCCGCACTGACGTTTCTGGTGGAAGAGGACCGGCGTGTGTACCTAGGGAAGATCGCCGTCGGCGGCGGTAACGTAGAGCCCTTGAGCGACGGCAGCGCGGTCCTCAGCAAGCACGCGACGAGCGGCGGGCATACGGCTGTCGCGGCGGCGACGGATTCGTCGGCAACGGAGATCTATGCGCTCGAGAACGGAAAGCTGCGCAAGCTGACCGCGCATAACGACGCCCTTCTTGCCGAATTGCAGCTGGGTGCTGTCGAAGACATCAGCTTCCGGAGCAAGGACGGGACGGAAATCCATGGCCTGATGGTCAAGCCCCCCTCGCATGAGGCGGGGAAGAGATATCCCGCGTTGGTGTGGATCCACGGCGGCCCGACCATGCAAGACGACCATGCGCTTCTGTTCGATCTGTATCCGCTGCAGGTCGAGCGGCAGTTCTTTGCGGCGCACGGCTATGTCGTTTTGGCGATCAACTATCGCGGCAGCAGCGGGCGTGGCGCCGAGTTCACGC
>Ga0315277_10009375_pt1 | contig 12506 bp, 10 predicted proteins | sample YL17G05_15_MG_FD_203695 | JGI IMG/M metagenome (GOLD analysis project Ga0315277, IMG submission 203695) | Sediment microbial communities from Yellowstone Lake, YNP, Wyoming, USA - YL17G05_15 | ecosystem: Environmental > Aquatic > Freshwater > Lake > Sediment | place: USA: Wyoming | collected... | reverse complement strand
GGATCACATCAGATTAGATGAATTAGAAAGTAGAAGAAAAGGTATTGGGAGAACGCCTATTGGGAGAGTAAGACAAACACAGATTCCTAACCCTCTCTCCTACGGACTAGTTTCGTTGATGTTTTTCATAGTTGCCCTCTACTTTGCTTCTGACCCATTAATAAGGAAGTATTCGGGATGGATGTCTATTCCCTTCTTTATATTCTCCTTCATTCTCTTCATTGCTTTCATTGGTTCACTACTGCAACCTAAAGGGGAAAAGGTTGTATCGGGATACACAATAGAATGGGAAGCTCCTAAATGGGAAACTATAAAGACTTGTTCTAAATGTGGAACAAAGTATAATGCCGAATTGGAAAAATGTCCAAATTGTGGACAAGAATAGTTCTACATTTCAAATTAGGCAAAAACGTGCCCTTTTTTCATATTAGTTTTTCAGAGTGTCTTAGAATTTTTGGCTTTCTCAACAAAGGCATTTTTGATTCGATTAAGTTTTAGTCGGGATTCTCCCAAAAGCTATTTACAAAACTATATTGCCTCAGAATCCCAACAGCTTAATCAGTTGTTCAAACTTTTGTATAGAAACTTCGTTAAAAGAAGCCAAATTCGAGCCTCTCCAAAGCGGATGTTCGAAGCATTTCTCCGATTATATAGGTTAAACCTAGTTTTCAGCAAGCGCCGTCCGGAGGGCTCTGGCAATGTCTGGTTAGGGGTAAAAGCATTAATCTTTGGTCAGTCTATCTTTGGAGCGGTGGTTTGGGAGTTGCCGATTTTGCCTATTGACACGGGTCGTCATGGGACGCCTGAGATGAGGCGGATTTTTGAGGAGGAAGCGCGTGTTCAGAGGCTGCTTGATGTTGAGGCTGCTTTGGCTTGGGCGCATGCTGAGGTCGGGAACATTCCGCGGAAGGATGCCGACAAGATTGTGGCTATGGCTTCTATGGAGCATGTTAAACTTGGTCGTGTGAAGGAGATTGAGCGCGAGATCAAGCATGACGTGATGTCTCTGGTCAAAGCATTGACCGAAGTCTGCGGCCCAAGTGGAGCCTGTGTGCATTTTGGGGCAACAAGCTACGATATTGTGGACACGGCTAACGCGCTTCAGCTGAAAGAGGCTTTGGAACTGATTGAGAAGCGGCTGGACGACTTTGAGAAGATACTCATGGAGAAAGCTGCTCTATACAAGAAGGCTCTGATGATCGGGAGAACGCATGGCCAGCATGCACTGCCGATAACTTTGGGCTTCAAGTTTGCGGTTTGGATGCGAGAGATTTCCAGACATATTGAAAGGCTGAGGCAATGCCGAGAACGCGCGATTGTTGGTAAGATGAGTGGGGCTGTTGGAACTCAAGCAGGATTGGGAGAGAATGCGGCCAAGATTCAGGAACTGGTCATGAAACGATTGGGAATAAGGGCAGCAGAAATTTCAACGCAGATTGTTCAGCGGGATAGACATGCTGAGATCGTGTGCTTGATGGCCATGATCGCTTCTACTCTGGATAATTTTGCCACCGAAATCAGGGAGCTGCAGAGGCCCGAAATCGGAGAACTCTTCGAGTCTTTTGAGCCTGAGAAGCAGGTGGGCAGTTCGACGATGCCTCAGAAGCGGAACCCTGAGCTTTGTGAACGAGTCTGCGGATTGGCCAGAATCGTGCGCAGTCTTGTGATTCCCGCTTTGGAGAACATGGTGACTTGGCATGAGAGAGACTTGACGCAATCATCTGCTGAACGTTTTGTTTTCCCTGAAACTTGCATACTTACGGATTACATGCTATTTCTTATGAATGGCATAGTAAGCAACTTGCGTGTGGATGAAAAACGCATGCTGGAAAACGTTGGTTTGACGCAGTGCCGTTGCATGTCTGAAGCAGTGATGATTGCACTAACAAGGAAGGGCATGAACCGACAGGAAGCCCATGAACTCCTCAGAAAGCTAACACTAAAAAGCGAAACCGAAAAGCGACACTTCAGAGAAACCCTCCTCGAAGACAGGAGCATGTGCAGTAGGCTAGATAAAAAAGAGATTGACGAAGCTTTGAATCCCAAGAAATATCTTGGCACGGCAATCAAACAAGTCGATGCGATGGTCAAGAAGACAGACAAGGAAAGAAAGACCAGAGGACTAGCCTAGAATTCTGTCAGTGCTTTTTGTTTCCATTCATCTTCTCTTTCAAGCTTTTCCCACGTATCCTTTTTCACGAAACCGCCGATTTGCTCTTTGATCCTCTTCGCGAGTTTCGGCCCTATCAGGGGCAAGCCTGTTAGGTTTTCGATTGAAACGCGCTTCAGGTCTTCGATTGTTCTGTAGCCAGCATTGAATATTATGCGTCCGCGAGCCCTGCCTACGCCTTCAAGCTTCACGAGGGGCAGCAGTTCCTTCTTCACGCCTTTCTCTATTCTCTTCTCAACTTCCATGGTCAATGGGAGAAGCTCCCTGTTGCCGAAAAGCTCTGCCAACTCGTGTGTTGCGTGGAGAAGCCACTTTGCGTTCTCGATGGTTCTGTAGAGGTCACCAGGCTGCACTCTGAACCTTTCGATCAGTTGGTCCTCGCTGACCTCTTCAATCCACGCCTGCAAGGTCATGGCGGTCTTGACTTCGCCTAAGAACTCTTGGAAAGCTATGGTGTCTTCCCATTCGTCCGGCATATCTGCGGTGAACTCTTGTTTGTGTTCTTCAGCGAAAACCGAGACCTGATCGATTTCCTGTGAATACGGCCTGAGCACAGGTCCCATATCCGGCGTGTGCGCGATCATATGAAGCAAGCTTAAATCAGTCAAGGACACTGGTTTCCGTTTCAGCGAATCGCGGATTATCACGGCTGAGACTGGATCGATGTAGAGTTCGCTGACGCGCTTGCCGAATCTGGTTGCGTTGATGTCACTTCCGAAAACTTCTATCATTTCCTCATCGTAGAGGTATTTGAGAATCTTGGTCATCAGGCTCTTGATTGCTTCTGTATCGTATTGGTGCGCGTAGAAGGTTCTGCCGAAGAACGCATAGAGGCTTTGTTCCGTGTGGGCGAAATCAGCTGCGATAGTAGCCAGAACATGCGAACGCATGATCCTTTCAACCGCGAGCCTCGACCAAATCCGCTCAGGACGCGCAAGAATATAGCTCTGCATCAGATAGTCTGCTTCATCAGCCGTCTTCGCAAGCAGTATAGCTTCACCGCATTTGTCGTACTTGGGTCGTCCAGCCCTACCCGCCATCTGCTTGTACTCCAAAACGCTGATCGGATAGTAGCCGTACCCTTCCTCATAACGCCTGTAATCCTGAATGACGACCGTCCTAGCAGGCAAATTAACACCGAAAGCAAGCGTAGGAGTAGCCGTCAAAACCTTAATCTTCCCCTGCCGGAACGAATCCTCAACTATTCTGCGGTGAGCGCCTCCCAACCCCGCATGATGGAACGCCGCGCCACGCTTGACCAGTTCAGCCAGTGACTCACTCACTCTCGTTCTTTCTCCGCTCGCCAGAATTCTCTCCGCCTCGTGTTCCAAAGCGCGTGCGATAGGCTTGGAAAGTGCCTTTTCGATCTCGCCTGCGAATTTCTTGGCTAGTGCGACCGCGCTCTTGCGCGTGGATGAGAAAATCAGAGTTTGTCCGCCTGACTTGATGGTGTTCAAGGTCAAGTTTATGCTTGAATCCCTTGTCTTCTTCTCGATTTTGCGGGCTTCACCGTCCTTGTACTGAATCTCGTCATTAAGAAGCACTCCTTCCTTGAGTAAGACGGGGCGCCACTCGGTCGTGACATGCTCAGCCTTGAGCCATTCTGCGATTTCGTCAACATTGCTTATCGTTGCGCTCAAAGCCAGAACCTGAATGTCTGGGCTGACTTCCATGAGCCGCGCGAGAACCACTTCGAGTGTGGGTCCGCGTTCAGCGTCATTTAGCAGGTGTACTTCATCCGCGACAACGAGCGAAATCTCGTCCATCCATTTGGCCCTGTGTCTCAGAAGCGAGTCTGCCTTCTCGTTCGTGGTGACGATCACGTCATATCTCTCAAGCCACGGGTCTGTGTTGTCGAAATCGCCTGTGCTGATTCCAATCCGCACTCGTCTTCCATCGCTCTTCACTATTGACGTGTACTTCTTGAACTCGTCGAACTTCTCGTTGGCCAAAGCCCTCAGCGGCGACAAGTAGACAACCTTGCCATTCTTCTCCAGCACGTGTTTCAACGCGCACAGCTCGGCGACCAAAGTCTTCCCGGAAGCCGTGGGGCTTGCTAAAACCAGATTCCTGCCTTCAAGAGCACCAGCCTTTACAGCTTCTTCCTGCGGCGGATAAAGCTCGGCGACTCCAGACTTCAACGTGATCTCCTTGACTGATTCGGGCACGGCCAGATCAACGATCTTCAATAGAGTGCTCCTGTTCCTTTGACATCAGCAATAGCAAAAGGCGCGATTTAAAACATTATGCGTTGAAGCAGCCCCAGTTTGTGGGTTATGCTTTTTTATAAGGTGCTTGTTACTAAGCGTTCAAGAGTGTTGCTTCCTGATTACTGGTCGGTCTAACATGATTGAGAATGTCAGGGAACTGTTGAAAGCACATGAAGGTCTGTCCCGAGAAGTCTATCTGGACAACGAGAACTCGAGCATTGTTCCAAAAGAGATAGTTGATGAAATGCTGCCCTACTACGGTCAACGAGCCTACGGAAACCCGACGCTGACGCACAAGCCGGGCTGGGAAGCCTTCGAAACAATCATGGAATCAGCCCAGAAAATCGCCGCCTGCATAGAGTGCGACACGCTTGAGCAGGTGAACTTCACCCCGGGCGAGACAGAAGCCAACAACCTTGCACTCTTGGGAACAGTCCTCCAGAGGAAGGACAAAGCCAAGAAGCTAGTGATTTCAGAAGTTGAGCCTATCAGTATAATCCAGATCGCCGAAATGTTGCAGAAAAGCGGATTCACGATAGCCAAAATACCAGTTGACACTGAAGGCTTCATAGACCTAGAAAAACTGAAAGAAGCCGTTGACAAGGAGACAACCCTCGTAAGCTTGTCAGCCGTCAACAACGAGATCGGAACAATACAGCCCATAAAACAAGCGCTGGAAATAGTCAAGGACAGGAATCGTGAAACACTCTTCCACACCGACGCTTCAGACGCCTTCGGCAGAACACAATTCAGCGTCAAGGATTCGGAGATTGATCTGGCAACCATAAGCAGCTACAAGATTCTCGGTCCCCGCGGAATCGGCGCCCTGTACGTGAAGGAAGGCGTGAACGTGGAAAAGATCATAGAGGGCCAGATAGGCACGCAGAGAGTATGGCCAGGGATTGAAAACACCCCAGCGATTGTCGGATTTGCGAAGGCATCTGAGCTTGCCTTTGAAAACTTCGAGGAAAACGTGAAACACATGCAGACGCTACGCGACAAGCTGATCAACGGCATACTTGACGCGATGGTTGAGGTTAATCTCAACGGTCCAGAAGGAAAGAAACGGGCTCCAGACAACGTGAATCTGAGCTTCTTGCGATGTGAAGGTGAAGCCCTCACAATCGAGCTGAGCCTGAAAGGCGTGTATGTGTCAAGCGGCAGTGCCTGCACAAGAAGACTATTGCAGCCCAGCCACGTTCTCGTCGCCATCGGAAGAAAGTTCGACGAAGCTCACGGCAGCATACTGATGAAGGTCACGCGGTACCATACCGAAGAAGACATAAACTACGTGCTAGAAGTTATTCCAAAAGCCGTCGATAGAATAAGAGGAATAGTCGGCTCAACCCCGGTGAAATAGAAATGTCGCGAATGCCTCTACCATACAACCCCAAAGTGTTGGAGTTATTCAAGAATCCTAAGAACTTGGGCAAGATGGAAGACGCCACGGTCGTGGCAGTGGCGGGAAACCCGCGATGCGGCGACATGATAACGTTCTACCTGAAAATCAGTGACAAGGACATCATCGAGAAAGCTACGTTCGAGAGTTACGGGTGCGCCGCAAACATAGCCACTTCAAGTATAGTCACAGAAATGATAAAGGGCATGAAGCTCGAAGAGGCCTGGAAGGTCTCGTGGAAAAGCGTGGCAGAAGCCGTCGGCGGCTTGCCAACCGTGAAGTTTCACTGCGGTATCTTGGCGGTGGGCGCCCTTAAACGAGCCATCAGAAAGTACTACAGCAACAAGCAGGCTCCACCCGACTGGATGGAGAAAGAACTCAGCTTCGAGGAAAAACAAGCGCTTGAAGAGGAAGAGCTCGCGAAGATACTTGAGAAGCGGATGAAGCTGACGGAGGAAAAGCAACGCTAGACCCGAAAAAGATTCGAGAAGACTTTCCCATACTCAAAAGAAAAGTGAATGATCAACCGTTAATCTATTTTGACAATGCGGCGACATCCCAGAAGCCAAGACAAGTGATCGAAGCCGTCAAGGACTTCTACGAGAACCATAACGCGAACGTTCATAGGGCAGTTCACACTCTTTCGCAAGAGGCTTCGGAACTTTATGAAAACGCACATGAGGAAGTTGCCAAGTTCATCAACGCAAAAGGAATGGAAGAAACAATCTTCGTCAGAGGCACCACCGAAGCAATAAATCTAGTTGCCTACGCCTGGGGACTCCGCAACCTGAAGAAAGGAGACGAAGTACTCGTCACCCTCATGGAGCATCATAGCAACATAGTCCCATGGGAAAACCTTTCGAAAATCAACGGATTCCAAGTCAAATACGCACAACTGAACAGGGACGGAACGCTAGACTACGAGGATTTCGAGCGCATGATCACGAACAAGACCAGACTTGTCTGTATGGCCCACGTCTCAAACGTCACAGGGGTAATGAACGACGTTAAGCGAATAGCCAAAGTCGCCCACGATCACAAGGCTCTTGTTCTCGTTGATGGAGCGCAATCCGTTCCACACATGCCAGTTGACGTCAAAGACTTGGATGTGGACTTTCTTGCCTTTTCAGGACACAAAATGCTCGCTCCAACAGGAATAGGCGCCCTGTACGGAAAACGTGACCTCCTCGAAGAAATGGAGCCCTTCCACGGCGGAGGCGAAATGATACGAGAGGTCAGCTTCGACCCCAAAACGAAACGATCTATCATCAAGTGGAACAGCCTGCCATGGAAGTTCGAAGCCGGCACACCCAATGTCGGAGGCGGCGTGGGCTTGATGGAAGCTGTACGATATCTCAAGCGAATCGGAATGGAAACCGTCAGAAAGCATGAGGAGATGCTGACCAAGTACGCCATGGACCAAATGGAGCAGTGCTGCGACAAAGTCGAAATCTATGGTCCCCAGGATCCTTCCATAAAATGCGGCATCATTCCATTCGGCTTTGAAGGCTTAAGCTCGCATGACATTGCCCTTTTCCTCGACAACTACGGCATCATGGTCAGAAGCGGCTACCACTGTGCACAGCCGCTGCATGAACTGTTCGGACTGAAATCCTCAGCCAGAGCAAGCTTTTACATATACAACACACGAGAAGAAATCGACAGGTTCGCAGAGGTTTTGAAGGAGATAGAGCAGTTCTAATGGGTCCAGTTGAGGAGTACGTCGCCAGAACCGATGGAACCTGTGGCAAGGACAAAGATGTCATAGTCACCTTCAAGTATGGCAAGAAGGATGAAGTCGCCAAGAAAATAATGCGGAAAGCCAAGGTGGAAAAATCGATATCTAACATGATCTTTGAGCTGACCTTCAAGGGCTATTCTTTCAGGCTTTACGCAAGCGGCAAAACAATCTTCCGCGACCTAAAGGACAAAGAGGAACTGAACGCTCTCCTGTCTGAACTCCTAACCTGACCAGTCAACGATTCCGCTCTCCAGTCGAAGTTGTGCAAAGCCTCTCTCAGACTATTTCTTTGAGAAAACTTCTGCAACCTTCTGCAACTCCTTTGTTATTGCCATGAGGAATTTGACTCTGCTTTCCGTCTTTGACTTGAAAGAGTTGATTATAACCTTCAGCTTAGTCATGATCTCGCCAGTGATTCTCACAAGAACGTCGTGATTCTCCTGTTCCGAAAGGTTCAGCACCTCAACCTCGCCACTCGCATAAACCAGAACTAACTCACCTGTAAGATACAAGTACGCCTTGTTCGTTTTGCCAGCATAGTTCTCTGGCAATGTTGAGGCAGAAATTTCGAGTGTTTTGCCGAAAGGCTTCATGATCCTGAAAAGAGAATCAAAGAATCGCGCGACGAGATTCTCCTCCTCAGCCGTGAGTTCAGATATTTGGCCGACGTTTTCCAGTAACTCATTCATGCATTCCATGGCTTTGTCTTCGCTCGCTTTCGGCTTACCCTTATCAGGCGCGGCGTCTATGATTATTGGTGGTTTTGCCTCTTGGGCTGTTGGCGTCTGTGGTGGAGGCTGGTTTTCGGTCATGCAAGCTCACATCTGGCATGTTTCAGATTATTGTTGTCAACGTTGTAGGACTATAAGCGTTAGTCTGTGCAGGGTTTTACATACACTTTCGCGATAAGTCTGCTTAATCGTGTGTATTAAGACACAATACTTTTATCATGCCAAAACGACTCGTATGTCTAGGAAGAGACAATGAATCAAGAGCAGAAAACAGGCGGCCTGGGCTACGCAACAGACGCCATAAAAGGATCAGCTCAAACCGCCACAAAGACAGAATCAATGTCACTCAGAAGAGGCAACTCCAAAATCATAGTCAACATAAGCAAAAGACGAGAAATGTCCCAGTCTCCCCACTACCACAAATATGACCTCGCTAAGTATGACCTACACCCAGGATACATGTTCCCAGAATTCCTGCAAAACCTAGTTCCTACAGGAACCCCAGAATACGTAGACAGCGGACAAAGATACGTCGAACGAATGATACGAGCACTCTACTACTTCAAACAGTGCGCGCTCATAGGCCCATCCGGAACAGGAAAAACCCACATCACCTACCTCGTGGCCGAACTGACAGGCTTGCCCGTGTGGGAAGTAAACTGCGGTCTACAGACATCCTCTTACGACCTGATCGGAAGATTCATAGGGCTTGGCAAGGAAAACTGGGTTGACGGCCAAGTAACGAGTTGGCTGAGATTCGGAGGACTCCTGTACCTTGACGAAGCCAACATGATGAAACAGGATGTCGCAACAAGACTCAACCCCGTGCTCGACACGCGTGGACATCTGGTCCTGACTGAGAAAGATAATGACATTGTCACGCGTCATCCTAACGCTTACGTCATCATCAGTATGAACCCGTTCTCAGCGGAATTTTCGGGCACAAAGCCACTGAACGCAGCATTCAGAAGACGCATGAGCGTATGGATAAACTTCGACTACGAGAGCGTGGGAGACAAAGTATCCCAGAAAGAAGTCGACCTCGTTAGAAAGAGGACGAATGTTGATGAGGACACTGCTTACAAGATCATAAAAGTCGGCGCCGAAATGCGCAGACAATACAAATCAGGCGACCTTCCATACGGTCCCTCGATAGGCGACCTGATCCATTGGGCAGTCTTGATAAAAGACGGGTCCGACCCGATTTCCGCAGCTGAAGAAACTATAGTAGCGTTGACCAGCGACAGCGTAGAAGTGCAAGGGGACGTGCGCAGACTGGTAGAGGCAATCTTCTCCAGATAAGCAGCAGTCTAATGCTAACGGTGAGCCAATGTGGGGTTTCTCGAATACGCTTGGTCGGTATTCCTCGAAAAAGAGAGTCTAAAAACAAAGCTGCTAGTTTCGCCAAAGGTCAAATCCTGCCAGCTTTATCACGATAGCCAAGGTTTTGTAGCGATTCTTCCAGAACCTACAGTGCAAGAAACAAAGGAGGGAGAGAAAACAGTATCCCTGATGGGCTACAGTTTCCCGGCCACAAATGAGGGAAAGAAGCAGCTGCTGAGCCTCTTCAGGGCTGCTGTGCTTCACCTCGGCTTTCACACACTCTTCTTTGAACCACACGATTATGAAGATTGGATCAGAGGAAAGGATCCTCACCTGTCAGAGTTCACAACTTCAATCATAGAAGACACGAAGGTAAACGCCTATGCCATCCTGAGATACCGCGACAAGCTTGCTGATCTGGCCTTCGCGAATTCCTTGGCTCTGAAGAGAATGCGGAACATCAACAGACTGATAAATCCTGCAACCAAATGCATGGCAGGACTCCTAGTAAAATCCAACACTGGCCTAGACTGGGTTAATTCAAAAGAAGAGCACGACGCAATCGCTCATCTAGATAAACTTCTCGGCCAGTTCAAGAAAAAAGCGTCTCTTTCCTTTACAGAAGAGAACATGGACCTTAGAACTGAGGAACTTTGGCTCGCAGATGAGATCTACGAGAAGATTGTTGATGTTGGCCCAGTGACCATAGTACCCTTTCTGCCTCACACTGAAGAGTTGGGAAAAGGCTCAGTTTTTCTCGCTTCATATTCTGTCGACTCAGACATCGCACGTGAAGATGACTTCAAAAAATGCCTAGAGTTTCTTGGTGGAGCGATGTCAACTGAAGGCCCTCAAACCGAATCTGTAAAGATTGCAGAGGCTGAAGCAACGCAGGTTTTTGATTCATGGAGACATCAGAAGACAAAGGAAGAGGACATAATCAGCAAGTATAGAAGTTTCATGGCTTCGACGGAGTTCAAGTCGGTTGAGATGCCCGAACAGGATTACACGGAATTTCTGCGAATCAGAACTCGCTGTAAAAGCGAAGCACACAGACTCATGGAAACGCTTCTAGTGGCCAGAGACGCGCTGGACGAAGATCCCAGAAAAGATTATGGTGTTCTTGACTTGCAGGAGATAATACAGGTAATCGCAAGTAAGAGCCCCCGAATGGACGTCTTCATGCTTGATGAAAACCTCAGCAAAAGCTACTCTTGGGTGATCTTGATCGACGCGAGCAAAAGCATGGAATACCTAAAAGACTTCGCCATGGAAATACTCTTGATCTTGTGCGATGCAGCCAACGAGCTGCTGCTGGATCCAACAAGCTGGGGAGTGTACGCGTTCAACGACCGATTCCTCGTCGTAAAAGACCCAAAAGAACGGTATAACGTGAGAGTGAAAGCCCGCATAGGCGGAATAAGATTCGAAGGCTCCACGCTTCTATCAGACGCGTTGATGACTGCTGGCCAAGTCATAAAATCCAGAGCCGAAAACATGAGACTCATAACCGTCATCTCTGACGGGTATTCGTACGAGTATTCCAAAGCTAGCGGCACGGTTTTGGAGACAGTGAAAACCCTTGAGGGAAGAAGCATCTCGCTTATCGGAATAGGCGCAAAGAGCCGCCGAATAGGAACCCTCTTCAAGACAGGGTTTTCGGTATATACGCTGAGGGATCTGTCAAGGAAGTTTTCGAGCCTATACTTGAGCGCGAGCAGAGTCGCCGCTGATACCTAACTCGATTGTTAAGTAGGTCTCCTAGCTTTGTGTTTGGCTTGCCACGGAGAAGTCAGCTATGAACTCGAACCTGGCTTCTTTGCCTTTCTTCGCTTTGAAGACAATTCTTTCTGGCACGCCATCATGAACATACGTTACGTAGAGCAAATCCTTGCCTAGACCGTACCGTTCCAGATCGACTATCGAGTTTCTAGCTTTTTCGAGTTTGCCAATCTTGGTTTTTAGCTCTTCTATTGCTTCGAAGAGTATTTCCGCTTCGCCTAGAGCGTCGGCGCTGAGCAGGATGTCTTTGAATTCAGCCCATTCAGTGGAGGGGCTGGAGCCTTTCTCTTCCTTCTTGCCTCCTTTTCTGTTTCCGGTTTTCAAGACTTTCTGCAGTTCAGCAGTCTTCTTAGCCCAATCCGGGTCTTTTGATGATTCCGGGTTCCTTAAGAGAGTTCCCAGCCATTGACTATAGTCCTCAAGCAACATCTTATGTTGGCTTATCTCAGCATCTATGCAATCCTGAATTTCTTTGAGCGAATAGAACGTTCGAATTTCAGTCAAGAATCCATCCATTTCCAACACCCACAAAGTCTAGCCTTCGTTTTCAACTCTCGAATTCTTCTCTTGAACGGAAACTTCTGCAGGACTATCCGTGTTCGGGTCGTGTCCAGAGCTTCCTACAATTGTTTTGGCGATTGATTTCACTTCATTTCTTATCTCCTCGAAAAAGCTAACCCTCACGCTAACCTTCTTCTTGTACGATGTTATGGTTCTGTGCAGCTCGGGTACGACGATCTGCAGGACAGCCATCACTACCTCAGGCGGGTACTCGCCTAGAAAGGCTGATTGCTCCTCGTCTTTTTCGAGAGAAAGCTTCAGAAACGCTTCCTCACTTAGAAACACTTTTCGTGCCTTCTCTTGGAATGGCAGATTCCGAGGAGGAATGTTTATGGAGATATGCAATCGCTTCAGAATCTCGGCCATAGACTCGCACAGCTCAACCATGAGCTTCCGTTCCTCAGCCAGACATACGCTCAGCTGACAGCTCTCTTCGTCTATCTTGTGCAGCAACTCTTGCAGCCTTTTTTGGTCTTCGTTGCTTGCCCAATCTTGCAGGTCTTCCGCGTTTTTATTTGATAAGTGCATGGCGTGAAATGGCGTAGGCTCTGCAATCGCCTCGTTCGATTGTGCTTCGCTTGGAGTTTGA
>Ga0315277_10009374_pt1 | contig 12506 bp, 11 predicted proteins | sample YL17G05_15_MG_FD_203695 | JGI IMG/M metagenome (GOLD analysis project Ga0315277, IMG submission 203695) | Sediment microbial communities from Yellowstone Lake, YNP, Wyoming, USA - YL17G05_15 | ecosystem: Environmental > Aquatic > Freshwater > Lake > Sediment | place: USA: Wyoming | collected... | reverse complement strand
CCACGAGGTACTCGGGATTGCGCCCGGAAAGAAGAATCAGGAACAGCACGGCATCGACGTGAGGCGAGACCTGAGATGCGGAACCGGGGAATAGTATCAGCGGTAGTTGTGAGTGGCGGCGGACCATGGCGATGGCCGGGTTGAAATCGGCATTGCCATCCTGGGATGTGCCGATCAGGATCGCCGTCACGCCGTATCCTTCGGCCATTCTCCAGCGGGGATCCGGGTGTTGCGGGTTGATCTTGTCCGGATCCAGCAGCCATAGGAAGCCCGGCCCGTCGCGACGGGCGCATAGGAGATGCTGGTGAATGGGACCGATCATGATGTGGCGGTTGACGGTGGGTGCGGTTCGGCTTCTCTCGACTTCCCTCAACTCCGTTCGGGACAGGTCGCTCACCATTGTAGGTCATGAGCGGATCATGGCGCGCAGCTTTTCAATAAAAAGCGGTTTGGCTCGGTCGGTTGCGAAAATGGTGATCTTGCCCTGGGCGAAGTCGGGTCGGCCGCCGCCGCCGCCGCCCAGTTCGGCGGCGATTTCTTTGAGCAGCTTGCCGGCGTTGATGCCGCGTTTCGTAGCAACGGCGCTGGCGGCGATGACCAGAGCCCCGGATGATTCGGCAGACACATAGGCGATCGTGGTGTCGGAACGTGCCTTGGCGTGGTCGGCAATCGCTTTGGCGTCTTCGAGTGATCCATCCGTAAGATGGCGAAAGAGAATCGTCAAATCGACGTCGTCGAGGCGCTCGTAGGCCGGTGCATCGGCTGTCCCGGCGGCGAGTCTCTTGCGCAATGCCGCCAGCTCACTCCGCAGGGAACGGGTCTCGCTCAGCGCATCCGTAAGCCGCTCCACGACCTTCTCCGGCACCGTCTTCAACAGCTGCGCCGCGCGCAGGACCGTCGCCTCATCGGCACACGCCTTCTCATACGCCGCCTCGCCGGTGATGGCTTCGATGCGGCGGATGCCTGCGGCCACGCCGGTTTCGCTGATGATGCGAAACTGGCCGATCTCGCCGGTCGAACGCACGTGTGTGCCGCCGCAAAGCTCGGATGAATAGTCACCGATCTTCACCACGCGCACGGTGTCGCCGTATTTCTCGCCGAACAGGGCGGTGACCCCAGCTTGAATCGCCTCCCGATAGGAGGTCTCATGGGGAGTGACCGGGACATTCTCGAGGATTGCGCGGTTGACCTCCCGTTCCACCTGACCGATCTGCTCGGGCGTCAATGGACCGGTGTGGGAGAAATCGAAACGGAGCCGTTCGGGGGAAACCAGTGATCCCGCCTGCTGGGCATGCTCACCGAGCTCCATGCGCAGCGCCTTGTGCAACAGGTGTGTGGCGGTGTGGTTGCGCTGGATCATGTGGCGTTGCGACGCATCGACGGTGGCGGTGACGGTCTGTCCGATCCATTCGCGAGCATGTCCGCGCGTCACGCGGCCGTGATGAACGATGGCGCGGTCGACTCTCTCCATCCGTTCGACCTGAAACACAAAGTCGTCACCGTGAACGATCTGTCCGGCATCATCGATCTGCCCGCCGGCTTCGGAATAGAACGGGGTCTGGTTCAGTACCAATGCCGTCTCATCATCATCGACCCAGAGCAGCGCGGCATCAAGGGTCAACTTGTCATAGACGAACGTGGATTCGGGCAGAGTCACGTCGAACGTCACACGCATTGTCTCAAAGGCGGACGTCGATCGTGAGCGGGCGCGCTGATCGGCCAGTGCCTTTTCGAAACCGGCAATGTCTACCGTCAACCCCGCTTCACGCGCAAGAAGCTGGGTGAGGTCGAGCGGGAAGCCGAACGTGTCGTACAAGCGGAATGCTTCTTCACCGGGGATGGCGCCGTTTTGCGCCTGTGATTTGGCGGTCTCGAAGCGCGCCAGACCGGCATCAAGCGTTTGGTCGAAACGCGCCTCTTCGGATTCGATCACATGTACAGTGTGATTGCGCCGTGCCTTGAGTTCCGGATAGGCATCGCCCATCAGATCGACCACGTGGTCGACAAATCGGTAGAGGAACGGCTCATGATAGCCCAGCGTGGTGCCGTGGCGCGCGGCGCGACGCAGGATGCGTCGCAGTACATATCCTGTCCCCTCGTTGCTTGGCATGCCGCCATCAGCGATGGTGAAGACCAATCCGCGCAAGTGATCGGCGCAGACACGATGGGAGGTGCCTTTCGGCCCCTGGTCATAAGGAACGCCGGAGTCTTTGGCGAGGGCTTGAATGATCGGCTGAAACAGATCGGTGTCGTAGTTTGAGACCTTCCCCTGCACAACCGAAGCCAGCCGCTCGAATCCCATCCCCGTGTCGACCGAGGGTTTGGGTAAAAGCACAAGTGTGCCGTCGGGCTTGCGATCAAACTGCATGAAGACGAGATTCCACACTTCGAGGTAACGGTCGCAGTCGCAATTGACTGTGCAGCCCGGTCGGCCGCATCCATATTCGGGCCCGAGATCGTAGTGGATTTCCGAGCAGGGACCGCAGGGGCCGACGTCGCCCATCGACCAGTAATTGAACTGCTCGCCGAAACGGAGGACGCGATTGCCCAGCTCGGGTGCGGTCTTGCGCCACAGTGCCTCGGCTTCGTCGTCGTCGGTGTAGACAGTCACCCACAGGCGGCTCGGGTCGACGCCGATCGTTCTGGTGAGAAACTCCCAGGCGTATGCAATGGCGTCTTTCTTGAAGTAATCCCCGAAAGAGAAGTTGCCGAGCATTTCGAAGAAGGTGTGGTGCCGCGGCGTGACGCCTACGTTTTCGAGATCATTGTGCTTGCCGGAGACGCGGAAGCACTTCTGTGAAGAACAGGCGGTGGTGTAGGGGCGCCGGTCCTGGCCGAGGAAGACAACCTTGAACTGATTCATGCCGGCGTTCGTGAACAACAGCGACGGGTCATCCTTGATCAGAAGCGACGACGACGGCACGACCGCATGCCCGTGCCCGGCGAAGTAGTCAAGAAAGGTCCTGCGAATGTCGGATGCGGTCATAGGTTCACACTCACTGCGCGGTGAAGAAGCGAAGTAACGCTGTCCGAGCGGATAAAGCAAGACCCCTCGCCTCTTCGGCTTTCCGCGACGATGCTTGGGACAGACCGCTCAGCGCGAGCCCGGCCCCGCTCTCTCCAGAGGGAGACGGGTGAATCACAGCCAGTCGGGAAAATCACGGACGAGAACGGATCGGATGTCATCGTAGACGAAGCCGCGGCGGGCCAGAAAACCGAGCAAACGGCGCTTGATCTTCTCCTTGTCGTCGCCGGAAGCGATCAGGCGGGGCAGACGGGCGGCGATCAGGTCGCGGACGGCAGAGCGTTCGTCAGTCGACTTGTACTGCTTCACCGCACGGTCGATTTCGGTCTCTTCGATTCCCTTCTGCTTCAGCTCATAGATCAACGCGGCGCGTCCGCGCGGCGAGAGACGGCGCCGCGTCGCCACCCAAGCATCGGCGAAGCGGGCGTCGCTTTGCAGACCTTCCGATTCAATCTTGCGGAGGGCTGCCTCGATCAGGTCGGCGGGGAACCGTTTGCGTTTGAGGGCTGTGGTCAATTCAGCGCGGGAGCGTTCGCGCCGCGCCAGAAGCGCGATGGCGGCCTCGCGCGCGGCGATCGTCTCCAATTCGCGACGGCGTTCCGACGTGAGGATTTCGCCCTCGGTCACGTTCTTGGCGACGATGACCTTGCGCGACAACTCGAAGGCGTACATCCCGTCGAGGTACACGCGGACCCGCCCCGGCCGGGCGGGGTGGGCTGAAAGGGCGGTGATGGTGGGGGGGGACGGGGTCATTCGAATTACCGGTTGTCGTGAGTCCCATGGCTGACGCCATGGGCTATCATCTGTCGCCCCTGCGGGGCTGATTTCGATTCCGCTTCGCGTGTCCCATGGCTGACGCCATGGGCTATTATCTTACGCCCCTGCGGGGTTGATTTGGTCTTTCGCGTCTTCAAGCCCCGGAGGGGCGTTAGAACACAGCCCACGGCGTGAGCCGTGGGGTAGGGGAGACATCAAAATCACCAGCCCCGAAGGGGCGTAACAATACGTGTCCTAATCCCAAAGGTAGCGTTCGTCATAGGCGACGCCGTGTCTCTTGAGAAAGGCCAGATATTCCTCCCGAAATGTCGCCTTCCGATGGTGCGCCTCCTGATCGGCGATATAACGCTTCACACGTTCGACGTTGGACGTGCTGACGCTGAAGGCGGCGTATCCCGTCTGCCACGCGAACGACCTGCGCGCCGGGAATTCCTCATGAACCCAGCGGGAGGAGTTGGTTTTGACGAGACGCATCATATCCGCAACGGACGCTGTCGGCGGAATGGTGAACAGCACATGCACATGATCAGCGGTGCCACCTATGGCAACGACGCCACCGCCGCATTCGTGGACGATCCCGCCTGCATATGCCCACAGCCGGGGACGCAATTTCCGGTCGATCATCGGCTCTCGACGTTTGGTGGAGAAGAGAGCGTGGATGAGGATGTGGGTGAGGGAATGGGGCATGGTCTGTCGCCCCTACGGGGCTGATTTCGATTCCGTCTCGTGTCCCATGGCTTGCGCCATGGGCTGTGATCTAACGCCCCTACGGGGCTGATTTCGATTCCGTTTCATGTGTCCCATGGCTTGCGCCATGGGCTATGATCTAACGCCCCTACGGGGCTGATTTGGTTGCGTGTTGGCCGTGTGTGTCCCATGACTTATGCTATGGGATATGATCTGTCGCCCCTACGGGGCTGATTTCGATTCCGTTTCATGTGTCCCATGGCTTGCGCCATGGGCTATGATCTAACGCCCCTACGGGGCTGATCCCGAGTCTGTTCCTGGATGCGTTCCCATGGCTCACGCTATGGGCTGTCATCTATCGGACCCTACGGGGCTGATTTGGGTCTTGTCTCTCCAAGCCCCGGAGGGGCGTCAGACAATGGCCCACGGCGTCAGCCGTGGGAAAACGGGCGTACAAAATGCCCCCAGCCCCGGAGGGGCGCAAGAACTATAGCCCACGGCGTGAGCCGTGGGAACACGGGAGCATCAGATATTCCAAAGCCCCGAAGGGGCGTAAGAACTCATTACCGGCTTCCCTTCGCCGCTTCCGGCTCGGCGGCGGGCGCTGCCTTGATCATCCCCAATTGTGTGCGCACTTTGCGGTTGATTTCGGTGTGAAGGTCGGCGTTGCCGGATAGGAAGGCGACCGCCTGCTCACGGCCCTGGCCGATGCGCTGATCGCCATACGAATACCAGGAACCGGATTTCTCCAGGATTCCCTCTTTGGCTGCGAGATCGAGCAAGTCGGCGCACTTCGAGATCCCTTCACCATAAATGATGTCGAACTCCGCGTCACGGAACGGCGGGGCGACTTTGTTCTTCACCACGCGCACGCGCGTGCGGGCGCCTTTGACCAGATCGCCGTCCTTGATCGAGGCAATCTTGCGGATGTCCATGCGCACAGTGGCATAGAACTTGAGCGCATTGCCGCCGGTGGTGGTTTCGGGATTGCCGAACATCACGCCGATCTTCATGCGGATCTGGTTGATGAAGACGACCGATGTTTTCGACTTGGCGATAGTGGCGGTCAGTTTGCGCAAGGCCTGCGACATCAGACGCGCCTGTAAACCCATCTGCGGGTCTCCCATTTCGCCTTCGATTTCCGCGCGCGGGACCAAAGCCGCCACCGAGTCGATCACGATCACGTCGATCGCGCCGGAACGAACCAGAGTTTCGGTGATTTCGAGCGCCTGCTCGCCGGTGTCGGGTTGCGAGATCAAGAGACTGTCCAAATCGACGCCGAGCTTGCGGGCATAGGTGACGTCGAGGGCATGCTCGGCATCGATGAAGGCGGCATTCCCGCCGGTGAGCTGTGCCTCGGCGATGATCTGCAGAGCCAGCGTGGTCTTGCCGGAGGATTCGGGGCCATAGATTTCGATTACCCGTCCACGCGGTACTCCCCCGACACCGAGCGCATGATCGAGGGAGATCGAGCCGGTGGAGATGGTCTCGACCGTGGGATCAGGGGTTTCGCCGCCGAGACGCATGATTGAGCCCTTGCCAAACTGCCGTTCGATTTGCATTACCGCCGATTCGAGGGCGCGTTTCTTGCCGTTGTCGGAGGCGGGCGGCGGCTGCATCGGTGTTTTCGCCATGGTTTGGTCCTTGCTCCCTCCCGTCCCGGATGGGGGGAGGGTCTCTATGGGGTCCAGATTCTGTTCGTCTCTGTCTGCCAAGTGAAATGCCAATCGCTCGGCCAGTATACCAGCGGGACAGACGCAAGGCAAGCGGAAACTGAACATTTGTTCACTTTCGAAGCCGGCAAGGAGTGGAAGTTCCTTGTCCGCAAGCGGGGCTTCGGGGCAAGGGGCTAAAGCCCCTTGTTCACCAATTCTGCCAAGGGGACAGTTGAGAGGATCGAGTACGCGGCGCCCTTGGGGGACAGAACGGAACGCATGAGATCGATCTGGCGGACCAGAATCGGGTCGGAATGATAGTCGATGTGCGAGGCGGCCTTGACCAAACGGTCGGCGGGGCCCGGCTCACGCAGGCGCGCGAGGGTGATGTGGGCGGAGAAGGGTCGCGATTCGCGGGCGAACCCCAATTCCGCGAGTTGGTCGTCAATTGACCGCGCCAGCGGCTTCAGAATGTCGAAACCTGTCTCGATAGCGATCCAAAAGACGCGCGCCTTGCGCTCATTGGGGAAAACACCAAAGCCGCCAAGCTGAATCTCAAAAGGTGCGACCCCGGTACTGGCGCGGCTGATCGCCTCGGTGATCGGCTGTACCTGCTCCTCGCCGATTTCATCGAGGAACTTGACTGTCAGATGCAGGTTGGTCGCGGGCACCCAGCGGGCGGGTGGTCCTGCGGGTCGCAGGCGGTCGATGATGGCAGTGACGTCGGCCTTGACCGTTTCGGGGAGATTGATGGCAATGAAGGAGCGCATGGCAGACCCAGTCCGGTTGGCAGGGGCGTGAAGCAATCCGCCCTTACGGTAGAAGACGCAATCGCAACAGATTCAATGCCGCCTGGGCGGCGCGGGCGCGGATCATCTCGCGGTCGCCCAGGAAGCGCATTTGCTGGGCTGTGGTCGGTTGGTCGCGCATGGCCACGGCCAGCCAGACCAAGCCGACCGGCTTGTCCGGTGTCCCGCCCTCGGGGCCGGCGATGCCGGTGATGCCGATGGCGCAATCGGCATCGACGCGGGCGCGGGCACCCTCCGCCATGGCGCAGGCCACCGGTTCCGAGACCGCGCCGTGTGCATCGATGAGTGACGGATCGACGCCGAGCAATTCGATCTTGGCGCGATTGGCGTAGGTGACGAAGCCCGCAAGCATGTAGGCGGATGAGCCGGGGACATCAGTCATGCGCTTGGCGGCCAGGCCGCCGGTGCACGATTCCGCCAGCGCCAGCGTGAGTTGTCGCTCCCCCAACAGACGGGCGAGCACGACTTCCAAGCCGATATCGTCCTCCGCATAGACGGCATCGGCGATCAGCGGGCGGATTGCTTCCGCGAGTCGCCGCAGCGCTTGCGGCGCATCCACACCGGAACCGGTGACGCGCAGGCGAACGCCGAGTTCCGATGGGAGGAAGGCGACCTCAAGTTCGGTGTGCTTTCTAATCGACGGTTCGAGGGTTTCGTAGAGGCGCGATTCCGGCCAGCCGGTCGTGGACCAGACGAAACTGGCGATTGTCGCCTTGGCTTGGGCGGCGATGCGGGGGACGATGTAATCGGTGATCATGGGACGCATCTCGCGGGGAACGCCCGGAACGGCGACCAGGGTTGAAGACCCTTCGGTCAAGACGATTCCCACTGCTGTCCCGACTGAGTTGGGGATGATATCGGCACCGCGGGGCAACAGCGCCTGGGTTTCCACGAGCGGGGTCACACTGCGGCCGACACGGGCTAGACGTCCCTTGATCTCGGCCAGGATTTCATCGTGGAACACGAGAGGCCGGTCGAAGACGCGGGCGATGGCGTTCTTGGTGACATCGTCATTGGTCGGCCCCAAGCCGCCGGAGACGATCACCCAATCGGCGCGGGCCAGCGATTCGCGGACCGTCGCGATGATCGTGTCCAAATCATCGGGGATGGCGATTTGGCGTGACAAGCGTAAACCGGCGCGGGCGAGTTGGTCACCGATGAAAGTCGCATTGGTGTTGAGCGTCACACCGGAAAGGAGTTCGGAGCCGATCGTGATGAGGTCGATGGTCATGGTCTTTCATTCAAGAATCCCACCCTGCGGGTGGGGCCCGAAGCGGGCATCGCAGGCCGTGCCCCTACGTCAGGAACCACGCAGGCCATATCAGCATCAGAATGCGGACGGCGATGTTGGTGTAGATGGCGGCCATGAGGTCATCGGCGGTGACACCCCAGCCGCCGGGCAGCAATTCGAGGCGGCGGGTGGGGAAGGGTTTCCAGACGTCGAAAAAGCGAAACAGGATGAAGACGGGAATCATCGTGTGCCAGTGCACCGGCAGGCCGAGAAACGACACGAAAACGCCGGCCCATTCATCGATTACGATGCGCCCGGAGTCGGGGCCGAAGATCTCTTCCGCCGCTCCGGAGGCCCAGATTGACAGTACGATCACGGCCACGGTGCTGGCGGTGTAAACGACATCATTTCCTGTTCTTAATAGCCACCACGCCAGGAAAGTCGCGGGGATTGATCCCCAAGTCCCGGAGTAGGGACGGATCAGACCGGAGCCGAAGCCGGTGGCCAAAAGGGTGATCAGTGGCCGCCTGCGCCAGGTCGGCGATGCCGAGGACACCTCGGACTGGAGTGCCGGTGTGCGGGAATCGGGGAATGGAGGGCGGGTCATGGGTGAAATCCGGCTAGCGCATGACATTCTTGAACAAGGCTGCGTGTTTCACCAGGTAGTCGACGCCCGTGGCGACGGTGACGAACATGGTCAGCCCCATGAGCCAGTCGAAGACTACGATGGTGGCGTGACTCTCGAAGATCCTCCACTGATACCCCAACGGCACTAGGGTCGCCTTGAGGTAGACGAACAGAAGGATCACACTGATCGTGAGCATCTGCAAGACTGTTTTCAGGCGCGCACCGACGGTGGGGACGATCAACATCCCGCGGTAGGCCGCCAGCGAACGGAAACCGGTGATGAAGAACTCGCGGGCGACGATCACAATGACCATCCAGCCGCGCACATATCCGAGGGCGACCAGCGAGATGAACGCCGTGGAGGCGAGGATCTTGTCCGCGAGCGGGTCCATGAACTTGCCGAAGCCGGTGGTGAGGCCGCGGCGGCGCGCAAAATACCCATCGCCGAGATCGGTGAGGGCGGCAATGACGAAGACGATCAGCGAGGCGAGCTTGGCGCGGGTGTCGTCGATCAAGATGAGCCCCATGAACACCGGTGAGAGGGCGATGCGGGTGAGCGTGAGTTTGTTGGGGAGGTTCATGGCGGCACCACGCCCGTGGACACTGCGCTGACAGAAGACCATCTTAGCACGGCCCGCCCGCCCAAGTCAATGATGACCAGGGAATCTGATCAATGCACGCGGAAACATCGGCAATCGTCTTGACAGCACCGTCTTTGTGATTCACACTCACCCAGGCGGAGTTCATCTTCCATGGATCAGCGGACGACACCGACCCCGGAATTCGACTGGCGCAGCGAACAGGCGGCGCAGAAGCGCGACCAGTCGCGTTTCGGCGCCGAACTGGGGCGGGTGCTGTCGCTGCGGGGAGCGTCACCGACGGCGCGGCAGGCGGCCTCACGCTTGCGGGAGCGCTGGGAGCATCTGGTGCGGCGTCTGGAGGGACGGTGGGCGCGCGGCGGCGATGTCTGGGATCGTCAGGCGGAAACGATCGAGCGGTTGAAGGGTGAGCGGGGGGTTCTTGAAGCACTGGTTGAGTATGATGAGCAATTGCACAGCGGTGATCTCGATCAATTGTTGCGGGCGACGTTGCGCGTGACCAGCCGTTCGGTCCCGAGCGACGGCGCCATGATCTTCCTGGCGGACATCGGCGGCCAGCCGCGACAGGTGGCGACCGAGCGTCGGCGGGGGCGATTCTGGCCGCCGGCGGCGGATCGTGAATTGGCAGAACAGATCGCCGTCGGGGCGCGCGATGGGCGGCGCATCACTATCGAGGGGCGTCCGGTGAAGAGCACCCCGCGCGACCCCAACCGGGTGGCGCACTGGCTGGGGGTGGGGATTGCCCACGGGGGTGACGCCTATGGCGCGATTGTCATAGGGCGTGCGGCGGCCGAGGAATCTTTCAGCGAGGAAAGTGCCGAGGTGGCGGAGCGCATCGGACGCCATCTCGGGGGGGCGTTGGCGGTGCGGGTCGGCGTGGGGGTGCGTCCGACGCTCGGCTCGGGGCCGAAGCCGGAAGGGTTTGAGCATCTCTGGGGCGAAGCCCCGGCATTGCGCCGTGCCGTCGCGCTCGCGGCGCGCTACGCACTCGCCGACACACCGGTTGTTCTCGAAGGCGAGATGGGGACCGGCCGTGAGACCCTGGCGCGGGCGATCCATCGCCATTCGAAGCGTGCGGCCGGACCATTTGTCGTCTTTCGCGGCTCTGATCTTTCCGAAGAGATCGTGGCGCGTGGGCTCTTCGGCACGAGTACGGTGGGGCCGGACGGCCGGGTGACGGAAAGCCCGGGCGATCTGGAGCTGGCCGAGGGCGGGACACTGTTCATCGATGATCTGAAGGCATTGGATCTGCTCTTGCAGGTTCGCCTCCTGCGCTTTCTGAGCGAGGGGACCTTCGAGCGTGTGGGCGATCGCACCTCGCGCCGCGTCGACGCGCGGATCATGATCGCCGCCACGGAGGATCTGGAAGGAGCAGTCGGACGGGGGCAGTTGCGGCCCGATTTGTATTATCAGATCACAGCGGCCCGTCTGGTCCTTCCGCCTTTGCGCGAACGCGGCGGCGACATCGTCGAGTTGGGGCGTCGTTTTGCGGTGGCTGCCGCCCAGAAGGCGGGGAAGCGGGTCGAAGGGATCGACACGGAAGCGGCGCGCATTTTGATGGCGGCGCCATTTCCCGGGAATGTGCGTCAGTTGGCGCAGGTGATCGAGCGCGCAGTCTTTTTGGCGTCCGGGCCACTGATCAGCACCGCCGATCTGCCGCGGGAGATCAGCGTGCGGGTGATGGCTGCACCTCTCGAGGGGAGTGCGTGGACGGAGCAGGCGGCGCGGGCGGTGCGTCAGGCACTGGAGGCGGGTCAGGCGGGGGATTGGCGGCAGTTCGGACGGGCGCGCCAGGCGGCCGACCTAGCCCTAGCGGCGGCATTTGCGAATGCGGTCACCAAGGCGGTCGGCCGCCATGCGGCGCGGGCGGCGCGTCACTGCGGCATTCACCGGGCGCAGTGGTGGCGTCTGTGGCGTTCCGTGCAGGGCGGCGGCACCGCGTCGCTGCGCGAAACGGCCGACGGCAGTGGATATGACAAGAATCGCATCAAAGAGAGAACATAGGTTACGAAATTGTTACCTACGGCATGTCCCCTTATCTTCCCGCTATTTGAGCCAATGAGATTGTCTGCGTAACATAATCGTTACACAAATTTCCCCCACGCTTACAAAGACCGAGAAAAATCTTGCCAGAAACTGCCGATCCCGGTATTGCTGAGACAGTGCCGGACGTTAAGTGGTGGTCTGGCAAGGAGATTGGCGACATCGACCAACGTGCCAAAACATCAAGGGCACGACCAAAGAGCAAATAGGACTGGTTCAGTGACTAAAGCCGCACCTGCCGACCCGATCTACCGCGCCGCGATCCTGGCGGGGGGAGAGTTGGACAAAAACACTCCGCCATCGCGGGAGGAAGCGGGGCGGATTCTCTGGGCGGCGCTGGAACGGACCGGTCTGTCGACCGAGGTGGTGAGCGACCGGGGCGTCTGGGTGGTCGGCGGGACCGATGGGATCGTGGTGTCGTCCGGCGGCGAGGAACGCAGCGGCGAGTTGCCGGCGTTGTTGCAGGATCATCACTGGGCGCGCGTGCACCTAGTGGGGTTCGGGGCGCGTGCGCTGTCGATCCGGACAGTCGCCGCGTAAGAAAAGCACGGGATGGGCAAGAAAAACGGCAGTGAGGTTTTAAGTTTTCCGGCCAAGAACCGAAACAACACACAGGCAACCAAGGAGGTGAAAGCCATGCCAGTAGCCAAGAAGAAAACCGCGAAGAAGAAAGCGAAGAAGACGACGAAGAAGACCTCCAAGAAGCGTGCGAAGAAAGCAGCGCCACGCAAGACGGCCCGCAAGGCCACCACGCGGACGAAGTCCGCGCGCGTCGCCAGCGGTCGCAAGGTCACGCGTCGCAAAACCGCGAGCCGTCGCACCGTGAAGAAAGAAACGACGATGTGGTAGAAGTGGGTCCCGCTCCCAGCGGGATTGCGTCTTTTCTCACCCCGTGTCGCACCCGCGGCACGGGGTGGTGTTTTGTGGCTATCCCACGGCTGGCGCCGTTGGCTGTGTTCTTCTGGCCCTTTCGGGTTTCTTATGATCGGCTGCGCATGAGGGACTGCATCCCGGCGTGACTGCGATTATGCGAGGGCCGCCATCGACCGTTTG
>Ga0315277_10009373_pt1 | contig 12507 bp, 9 predicted proteins | sample YL17G05_15_MG_FD_203695 | JGI IMG/M metagenome (GOLD analysis project Ga0315277, IMG submission 203695) | Sediment microbial communities from Yellowstone Lake, YNP, Wyoming, USA - YL17G05_15 | ecosystem: Environmental > Aquatic > Freshwater > Lake > Sediment | place: USA: Wyoming | collected... | reverse complement strand
GCACCAGGGCAAGTAAAATTCAGGGCAGCTTGGAGAGAAGGGCTCGATAAGGCTCAAGTATTATTGTTCGTACTAGACACGACAGATAAGGTCCGATTTGAAGAAGCGAAACGAGAGTTAGATACTGTATTGAATTTGTATGAAACCGCTCGGATTCCCCTTATCATATGCTTCCACAAGATGGATTTGCCCGAAGCAAAGGCGAATCATGATAGAGCGCGGGAGATATTAAAAGTGCCGTTGATCCGGAATCGAAAAGTCTATCCATTCGATACGAGCATTAAAATCCCTGCTACATTAAATGCCGTGAAGGATAAACTGGCAGAGATCATTCAAAAAGCACGATGGTCTTCTTAATTATAATTTTTTGCGAAATCCATATCTTGTATTTGATATTGTAGTGTTTATTTTCAACCATAAAACAGACATCTTTCTTGTAGATATATTGGTGGCGAATAAATCTGGCTAATAAAATCCACTTTTTAGGGCTCGAAATCGATTCAACGTGGCCGAATAGTTTGCGATATTCAGTCGATATGCTCACGTCAAAGGATACAAGGACGTTCTTTAATGGACTCAAGATGATTGTTTTAATCCATGGAAAAAGCGATCAAAAGGAGATACGGGACCAAGCATCACAAGTCTTGGTTATTCTTAGTAAAATCCTTCCATCTTATGTAAAATGCATTGGTGAAAAGTATGCCCTGAATAAAGTGAAGATACTTGAAGCCGTTAAACTAGACCAACATCCTTTGGATTTTAAATGTATTAAGACGTCAGGTGATCAGGATAGGAGAACGCGTTTTATCGCGAGAGAAAAAGCACTCAACGACCTATCTAAGAAGGATATGACGGATAATGATGATGATTTGATTAAAATGCAAAAAACAGGTCATCTTGGTGAAATTACCAGGAAGACCATTTGTTCTCCAATGAATGATGTTATTTCTCTAATCAAATCAGCGAATGAGTTTGAAAATAAAATGACATTCGTAGCACCCAACCACAAAGAAGATTCAGAGAATAAGATTCAATCCGTAAATGATCCGTGGGTCACCGATAATGATATTAAGGTTGAACTGGATCTGATCAACCCCATGGAACACGAAACTGAAATTGACATGAACTATTCATCCGCAAGAGGGTATCAAGACCTTTATGGAGGTCGACCACAAAAAAGTTATCCAAGTACTCTTTCATCGCCACCCGAGGGTGAATCTGCAGAAGAGATGGCGGATGTAAATTCCCCACGCTTGAAGATGATGAATTCAGTTGATGTTGCCGGGCAACACTGCGGTCTTGGCGATGGTTGCATTGATGCGTCTATGGAAAAAGTTTACGTTTGTTCATACTGTAACTCCGCGTTTCATAAAGAATGCGGAGAAATTGCATTGCATGTTCAAAATCCTCGGTGCCCGGCATGTAATGCGCTATGGAATTGATCATTTTTTCAGGAACATAGCTTCAAAATCCTTGGAGACTTGCGAAATTTCTCTGATCTCGGCGATATTTTTTTCCATTATTGCACTCACGAGGCGAGTTTTTAAATATCTCGTTTTTTCCAATGCCCGGGCATTATCCTTCGGAATTTTGGCTGAAATATCCTCGAGCTTGTTAAAAAGCGTTTTTGCATATTCTGCATCGAATATTTTAAGGTTTGATACCATTCCTATATACGTTTTATTTAACTCAACAATCCATTGCTGTACTCGCAGTTCTAAATCCGGAAAAGACCCTGGAACGCCAAACCGTGGATCACGCATGAGTCGGTTGTAGTTATTCGCGATCATGCTCGTGAAAAAGCTGATGATCTTATCCTTGATTTTATCCATGTTGATATCTCTGTTAATAAATAACGTGACCTGGAAGTTCTGGATACTAAGGACGGATATTGCCATATTTTGGCCCCTTAAACGAAAATCTGTCATATTAATGACGTTTATTTCTTTTGAGAAATGACTTAGTGCAGAAACGAACGGGGCGATGAGATTCATATCATCTTGGTTCCGGACGCCCAAGAATTTTTGAAACACACCCGGATTAATCTCGATATTCATGAACGGTAGGCCATCCGAATTTGCCAGAATTAATCCGATAACCGGTGGAACGGGGGTGGTTTGGGATAGAGCTTGTTCGAAATATCTTTCATCGATGCCAGTAAACTTTTCTTGCGGTCTGGAACCGACGGCATCTAAAAAATCGACGCTTACCCCGGGAACAAGACATATAACGGTTTTTTCATTCAAGACCACCCGCTTTACAAAACCTTTCCCTTCCAGATATGTTAATGCAGATGCCAATTGGGAATCGCTTAGTTTCAAAGTATCTTTCATTTGACTTGGTAATAAAGACGTGTTTTGCTTGATCAAGGTCAAAATATCAAGCATATTCTTAATTGCCTCATGATCAATCTGTTCAAGGATGATCTCCTCGTTTAAAGACATTTTAACGATGTCCCTGAAGATATCGAAAGTTTTTCCAAAATAATCTTTTGTAATGCTCGTGAATTCTATTTTCAATCTTGGTTCTTTACATAACCTTGCCAAAATGAGTTTCTTTTTGTTTTCCAAATCCTTTTCGTTTAACAAGTCGATTTTATGGACAAGTAAATATATTAACGCGTCATGACAGACATCGTCCCTGACATGAACCACTTTTTTAACAAAATCTTCGAGCTCTGGGATAGTGGAAGTCACATCAATGATGATCAGAATTATAGTAGTATCAAGAAAAACCTCCTTCTCATCAGTGGTCAACCACTTCTCATTCTCTTGCCCTGCAAGGTCAAAAATGCCGATGTTCTGGCCAAGCTTGAGCACGAGTGATTCAACGCCATAGGTGGGATCTAAAGGACTTTGCAGCAAGTTTTCTGCAATTTCATACTCAAAAAAGATCTTTCGCAGCGTAGTTTTACCCGCACCCGCGGGGCCGATAAACACGATTTTCTTGCTCATGAGTTATCAAGGTTCTTTTTATTATAGAAATGCTCGTACATCTGTTCCTTGATGCCGTTGAGTGTGTTGGTTAAGATCTCCCCGGGTAAAGCAGTCGTTACCACGATCAAGTCGGATACATCGAATTCCGCGAAATCTAGATGTTTTACATAAATTCTCAATCCTTTTCGGCTGGAGATGGACACGAGATCGATCATATCCTCTTCTTGCATATTCTCAAATGAAAAAATAAGCTGGGCAACGATCTCGTGAACAGGATTGATCAAGGAGTGATTAAAATCCGGTGAAATTACTTGAGCAATAGTCATCTTGTTATAATTCGATATGAAAACCGCGGTTTTCTTGAAATCCTTGAAATTGTCATCTAGAAATGTTTTCAAGTCTTTCACTGCAGGGGAAAACAGTCCTAACAATTCCGAGAATGCTTCATACGTGTGATAGATCAATTCGGGGCAGATACTCGTTAGGAAAAGAGGAAGATGATATTTTTCTTCGAGTTGCGATTTAATCGGGACAATAATTTCATTCCGCTGTTCTTTGTTAATCAAGTCTATCTTGTTCAAGAAAAGCACCAGTTTTGTATCGGATCCTTTTTGTTCAATGATTTTTAGGATCTTATCGATATCTGAGATAACATCGTTATTATTATTGACCCATTCAATAATATCGATGATATAAATAACGATAGCCGTGTTCTCAAATGCTAAATCCCGCGTGTGCTCGTCTTGAAGGACAGATGCGATCTCTTGTCCTGATGAGTCGAAGATACCCATAGACAAATCCAGCCACGAATAAGTAGTTGGTTCGAGGTCCAAGGTTGGTTCTAGAGGAGAATATAGCAATTTATAGGGATTCTTACCTTCAAATATTACCTTTTTAATGGAAGATTTTCCAGTAGCCGCACGACCGAGCAGTAGAACTTTCTTCTCGTTTTTTTCTTCAAAAAACAAGTCGAAATTGGATGTGATGTAAAATAATCGTTCTTTTTTCGTATGCTTGAATATTAAATGCGCGAAGTTGATGAATCGCGCCTTCATTTTTTTCACAGAAATCTTTTCGCGATCCTCAAACACGAGAACTAGAATCTCATACCCATATTGTACGACTCGCGTTCGATCGCAATAACTCCAATAGGTCATTTCATCGATCTTTATCTCGATGAATTCCGGCTTGTCCCAATGCCCTTCGCTGAAGCTATGCGCCATGTATATCTTGGTTATCACTTCGTCTGTCCAAACGTAAGTTTTTGGATGCGTGAATTCTTTGATCGGGCCAATTTGGTTATCCCACGTGAAGAACACAATGCTTAAAACCATGATTTTCATCCCACTTTTTCGATTTGGGTATTTCCTACTTAATAACACTTAGTTGAAATGTATTATAAAAATGATCTTTCGCAATATTCTGACTTCAAACGACAAAAACAAGTCGTCCGATATTTGCTTCTTTTTTACCATATGATGAATTTTTATAACAAAAAACTCGTTGTATATCTTAGTAAAACGTTATGCTTGGATGATTAGTGGTTAGTGGGATGTATTTATAAAGATCTTTTCTACCTCGGACCAATTTTTGAGTAGTAAAGAAAAACACGTGAATGTTAATGATGGAAAAAGTACCGCCTAATAATTCTCTTGAATCGCGTTATAAATCTCTATTCCAACTCGTACCAGTTTCGATCTGGGAGGAAGACTTCTCTGAATTAAAAAAAACTCTAAATGAACTAAAAGCCCGAGGGATAACAGATTTCAAGGGCTATTTTGATGAACATCCGGATGTGCTATTCAACGCTGTTCGCATGGTAAAGGTCTTGGATGTGAATGATTATTCGGTTAAAATGTTCGATGCACGAGATAAAACAGAATTAATGGAATCGATAACAAAGGTATTCACTGGAGAAAGTATGTCCGCTTTCAAGAACGCAGTGATAGCACTTGCAGAGAACAAGTTGATCTTCGAATGCGAGACTGTAAACCAAACTATTCATGGAAAAAAGCTTCACGTGCTGCTTAAAATACGTTTTCCTGAAGGTGAGATGCAATTAAGCAGGGCAATCGTGGCGATCGTAGATATAACGCATAATAAGGAAATGGAGATGAGTTTGCTAGATGCGACCAATGTCACTTCCGTCCTTGCAGGATTGGCAAGTAACTTCATCCTATCTCCAATATCATTACACGATATTTGCCAGCTCGTCCTCGAATATGGAAAGTCATTAACGGATAGCACGAACGGACTTATTGTTGTGTTCGATGAATCGAACACCAAGGTAAAAGCAAGTGTTTCAAGTGGATTCACCCAAGATTTTCCCATTTCAGGAAACTCAGTAGAAAAAAAAAATATTTTTGAGGATATCATAAGTAGAAAAGAGTCATGCTTCTCTAACAATCCTGACGATAAAATTTGCACACCTGAAATACAAGGGCGTGGAATAAACATCAAAAATATCGTGCATGCTCCTGCTCTCGTGTCTGATGAACTCGTGGGACATGTACTATTCGCGAATTCACCTCGTAATTATGATGAGCATGATCTCTTCGCCATCGAACAAATCGCACATTTATTTACGCTTGCTATTATGAATTTCCGCGCTGAACAAAAAACGCGGGAAAATGAGGAGAAACTTCGTCTGCTTTTAGACTCAACAGCTGAAGGCATCTATGGCATTGATCTAAATGGACATTGCACTTTCTGTAATCCTTCCGCCCTCAAGATGCTCGGGTATAAAACCGAAAATGATGTGATTGGTAGGAACATGCACGATCTAATCCATCACTCGCGTCCAGATGGTACGGCATATCCCGTGGAAGAATGTAAGATTTTCCGAGCGTTTAGGAAAGGAGAAGGTAGTCATGTGGATACCGACGTGCTATGGCGGGCAGATGGAACGAATTTTTATGCAGAATATTGGTCATATCCGCAAAAAAAAGGCGGATATGTCGTTGGAGCTGTCGTAGCATTCATCGATATTACTGATCGAAAAAAAATCGAGAATGCCCTCAGAACAAGCGAGACCCATTATCGCACGCTCTTCCAAAATATGTTGGAAGGTTTTGCGTTTTGTCAGATGATTTTTGACGAACAAGGTCTTCCGGTTGATTGGATATACCTTGAAGTCAATCCTATGTTTGAACAGGTAACGGGATTAAAAAACATCGCCGGTAAAAGGGTTACTGAAGCAATACCGGGGATTAAAGAAACTAATCCTGAATTGTTCGAAATTTATGGTCGTGTTGTGAAGACTGGCCATCCTGAGAAATTCGAGATTTACTTAAAACCTTTAAAGATGTGGCTGAACGTCTCCGTGATAAGTCTGGAAAGGACACGATTTATCGATGTGTTTGAGAATATCACCGAACGGAAGAGAGCAGCGGTAGCATTGGAAGAGAGTGAGAAAAGATTCAAGGAGATGATCGAGTTATTGCCCGTGTCTATCTTTGAAGCGGATCTAGATACGAAGGTGACATATGCCAACCAAGTCGCGATTGAAACATTCGGATACGGCTCAGATGATCTAAAAAAAGGACTAAAAATCAATGAATTGATTATCAAGGAGGATTTCCAAAAAGCTGTAGAAAATATGGGCAAAGTACTCCGGGGAGCCCGGATTGAAGGACCTGGTCTTGAATACACGGCAGTGAAAAAAGATGGAACACGATTTCCTGTCTTCATAAGCTCGAGTTCCATTATAAAGGAGAATAAACCTGTCGGGTTTCTTGGTTTTATCCTCGATATTTCCGACAAAAAGCGCGTGGAAGAAACCGAGGCACGGTATCGGATAATGCTGGAGAATGCAGGGGATATGGTTGGTCTGCTAGATGAGAAGATGAGATACGAGTTTGTAAATATAAATCAAGTTTCAATGCTCGGATATGAACGACAAGAGGATTTCCTCGGAAAATCCGCTTTGGATTTTATCCATCCCGAAGACATGCAAAAAACGATCAATGAATTTGCAAGAAATAGTTTGAATGGAAAGCATTCCCAAGAAATCAGGATGCGTCACAAGAGTGGAAATTACATCTGGTTTGATGTCAAGGGTAACTCCTTTCTCGATAAAAATGGGAAAAAAAAGGTACTTGTAATTTCGAGGAATATCTCAGATAGCAAGAGAATGAAAGAAGAGTTGCTCAAGCTAAACCAAGAATTGGAGAATCGAGTTGAAGAACGTACTCGTGATTTGAAAAATGCACAAGAAAAGCTCATTCGTCAAGAAAAACTTGCAGCTGTTGGAAAAATATCGAGCACGATTAGTCATGAACTACGCAATCCACTAACAACAATTAGTAATTCAGTGTATTTCTTGAACATGAAACTCGGCTATGCAGACGAGAAAATAAAGAAGCACATAGAATTAATTCAAAAAGAGGTCGATAGATCAAGGCAAATCATCACGGATTTGCTTGATTTCACGCGAATCAAGGATCCCGTTTTTGTCAAAGGAAATATAGAAACAATTATCAAGGAGGCGTTAAGTCATGAAACGGTATCACCCGGGATCACGATCGAAACAGAATTTCAAAACATCGGCAATCAAATCGATATGGATGCCGCCATGCTCCGGCAAGCCTTTCTCAATATCATTACCAATGCAATTCAAGCTATGCCTCAAGGCGGCAAGCTAATCATCACCACGTTTTCAACACTTGACGCGGTACACGTGAAATTTAAAGATACTGGGATGGGAATACCGAAAGAAATCATTCCTCGTCTTTTTGAACCACTCTTTACGACAAAGAAATCCGGCATCGGACTTGGGTTGACACTTGTAAAAGATATCATCGATAAGCATGGTGGAAACATTAGCGTAGAGAGCGAGGTTGGAATCGGGACAACATTCACTATAATCCTTCCATTAACACAAAAAACAAGGTGATAATATCCTGAAAAGAGATGACGAGACTCGTGAGCGATTATTACAGGAATTATATGATCTTCGGGAACGTCTATCTGATCTAGAAACACAAATCTCGGCAATTGAAAAATCGAGGAATGAAATACAAGATAAGTGAATAGAGTCCCAAGAAAGGGCGCCATATTTCAATTTAGATGTAATCTTCAACAACATTGATATTCCCCTCTTTTCTATTGATTGTAGCTATTGTTACACATATTTCACCATAGCAAGATTGAAATAGAAAGTAACGTCGAAATTGGTACTTCCTTCAAGATCATTCTCCCAATTACCCAGATATATAAGAATGTGTAGTGAAAGGATCTTGTGTGCTTCCTTGTTGTTTCTTGATTTTAACATCTTCGTTTTTTTTGAACAACTAAACGGACTTTAAGTTTTCTTACTTAATTTTATTCCGTGTGATTTATTTACAATTGATCCGGTAATTTATTCGAATTTTTATGACAAACTATAAAAGTGTTGCGTTGCAACATAATTATAAAATGGCGGATGATGAATCCTTCATTTTTCGGGTACGCGTGGGAAAGCATTTCTTTTAGAAAAGCTCCGAATGAAATCGATTGTAATTGGTGGAGTGATTCTTGGAGAAAATAATCTGTGTTATTTTACCAAAATCTAGTAAAAAAGGGAAATCGCTTGAGTATCCTCGTCGTCGATGATGATCCTGGAATTCGGGAGACCATGGCCGATATCTTAGGAGAAATGAATTTCCTCGTGTACACGGCAAGCGATGGCCTTGAAGCTTTAGATTTGATCGATAAGTACTCGATAGACCTTGTCTTGATGGATATGAGAATGCCAGGACTCGACGGGGTTGAAACGAGCAAACGGATCAAATCTATTCATCCAAAAATGAGGATCATCATGATCACGGCTTATGCATCTCCCGAGGTTTTCGATATGGCGAGAAATGCTGGAATACAAGAAATAATGAACAAGCCGATTAATTTTCAACAGTTGGCGAATATCCTGGCATAAAGCGGTATTTCTTTAGATATAAACTTATGTCGTTGATTTCATTTCTTGGAGTGATCACCCATGTCTACTCCGTTCTATTGCAAATCTAATTATTTTTTCCAAAAGTGCAGGATTAAGTTCATATTTAACCCGGTAATTTTGTACGCCAGAACGGATAGTTTATCCAGCAAATTCTTTATCATCTTTTCGTGATATTATTATGACAAGCGTGTCCGCAGTGTTACGGAGAATGCCTTTAACGGTAGCAATCTCTTGACTATTAAGTGACGATAATTCAATAAAAGATGACTATGAAAAAGCGAAATCTTAAGATAATGTTAACATGACTTTATAAACCCGTGTGTGGATTCATCATGTAGGATTTATCTAGTGATTAAAAATGTCAGTAGCAAAAAAAACGACGTTCGATTATGCCCTGGAGAGTATTTTTAAACCTAATACACAAGCGAAAGACTTCAAGAGCTTGTATCAGTTAAAAATCGATACCTTGAAAAATTTCGATGAAAAGGTCATTTCTTTTTTCAAGGAAATAAAAATAGAAAAAATCAAGGATCTTGTTGAGTGTAAAGATGACCTCGAGAAGAAGATGTCCGACAAGAAATTTGATAAAGTCATTATCGATGCGGTCCTCATCGCGACAAAGATCCTGAAGAAATTGGTTGACCAAAAGCCCAAAGAAAAGGCAGAAAAAACAGCCAAGATTGCAGTAATGGGAATGCAAAATGCTGGAAAAACATCTTTTATTAATTACTTGATTGGCCAATCACCGGATGAGAAATTTAAAGAGACCTCTCCAACGGTGAGTGTGGATCATAGAAACATGAAACTCCAAAACTTGCAACTTGCAGTCTGGGATTTCGGGGGGCAAGCAAGTTTTCGCAAGGAATATTTGGAAAATCCCGATGATTTTTTCGTCAATACAGAGGTTTTACTCTATATCGTCGATACGCAAGACGACACCATGTATGCGGACTCCATCGACTATTTTAACTCCATCTTGACGATAATGGCGAAAATGAAGGAAAATGTCCATATGATTGTCGATTTTCACAAATATGATCCCGACATGTCTCAAAATATAGATTTCATAGTCAAGACGCAATGGCTAGAGGAAAAGTTCAAGGATATCTTGAAAAAATTTAATTTTCCTTACGAGATCATCAAGACTTCGATTTTTAACGACATAACCAATCCTGCGGAACCAGAGATTGCAAAAAATTTGAAGGACATCTTCATCTCGAAATCGGCAGATAAAACAAAAACCTCAGAAGGTGATCTCCTGAAGAACATCATGTTCATCCAGACGAAGATATACATCAATCTGATGAACAATTTCATGGATATCTCAAACGCTCTTGGTAGATTGGAGGCACGATTTGCTGCAACACCACCTCCGCCACCAACGATCCAAATGCAACCCAATTTGCAGCAATCGATCCAGCCATCGCCACCACCGAAATTCCCCGGATTCAGTGCACAGTCCATGGATGGCGCGAGCATAGCTATCGTAGATGAACTCAAGGAGCTATTTAAGCGGAAAAGAATGAACGTGCCGGGAAAGCCGTGAAATTATTTTCCCTTGTTCAGAACCGCTTCAATAGTATCTAAAAAATCCTTTATCCGGATCGGCTTGGAAATGTAGGATTCAAATCCGAATTCGAGAAATAATTCTTTGTCTCCTTTCATTGCATACGCAGTTGTCGCAATTACGGGTATGTGCCTCGTTTTTTCATTTGCCTTGATTTGGCGCATGGCATCAACGCCCCCAAGGACCGGCATCTGGATGTCCATCAAGATGAGATCTGGTGATTGTTCACAAGCAACACGTATGCCTTCTTCACCATTTCTCGCGAGTAATGAAATATATCCATTAGAATCGAGAATGAGCTTGAATAATTTCAAGTTTTTCTCGTTATCTTCGACAATCAATATCTTTTTCATCATGTCTCCCTTCGAGGAATGCTAAATGTGAATCGGGAACCCTTATCGACTTCGCTTTCGACCCAGATGTTTCCACCATGAAGCTCGACAAGTTTTTTTGTATAGTGTAAACCTAAACCTGTACCGCCGACTTTCTTGCTCAAGGGATTTTCTAACTGCTCGAAAGGTTTAAAGAGACGAGGAAAATCTGCTTGTGCAATACCGATTCCGGTATCAGAAATCGTGAACAAGTATTCCGTTGGTGTGGATCTCGCATGGATACCGACGGTTCCACCATCCGGCGTGAATTTAATGGCATTACTTAGAAGATTGAAAAGGATTTGCATGAATCGCGTTTCATCGACCATAATACTATTCATGCGCTTATCGATGTCAATTTCAAGCGTGATATCATGTTTCTTGCTTTTTTCTTGAAATAAGGAGAGACTTTTCTCCAAGGCAGGTCTAAGCGGTAAGCTTGTATAAATAAGTTCAATTTTACCGGCCTCTATCTTCGAGAGATCGAGGACATCATTAATCAAGGCGAGCAAATGTTCGCCACTATCTAGGATGTTGTTGATGTATGTTTTTTGTTCAGTCGTCAAGTTTTCATAATATAGATCCCGAAGGAGTTCGGAAAACCCGATAATAGAATTGAGCGGCGTGCGAAGTTCGTGTGACATGTTTGCTAAAAAGTTTGATTTTGCCTTGTTAGCAATTTCTGCGTCTAGCAATGCTTTTCGCAATGTCTCTGCAGCTTCTTTTTCTGCAGTTACATCCCTGAGTATTCCTGTCACGTATCTTTTTCCTGCGATGGTTAAAATATTCAAACTTAAATCGGCATAAAATAACCTTGATCGCCCTTTGATCGGGGTTCCTTTTACCAATAACTTCCGGTCATCATTTACACTTGCCATGAACTCTTGAATAGTCCCTGTTTTTTCTTCAGGAATGAGATCTATGAATTTGACAAATGTTAATTCGTCATTAGAATATCCGAGAATCTCGCAGAGAATTTTATTGACGAGATAGAATTTTCCCGTTTCGAAATCTATCAAATACATGCCGTCCGCAACGCTGTTAAAGATCGTTCGGAAACGGAACTCTGATTCCTTGATTGCCTCTTCTGCCCATTTTCTTTCAGTAATATCTGTTGACAGGCTACAGACGGCATATATTTTACCTTCAGAATCATGGAGCGCGAATTTGATCGATAAATACGTGTGAAATTCCCCGTCATGGAAAATCTCTTCCTCGAATTCAACCGGCGTCCCTGAATCGATTGCTTGTTGCTCGTGCACTCGAAACATGCTTACTTGATCTTTTGGAATGACATCTTCATCGATTTTTCCCGCAATTGTTTTTTGCGAAGTGTTAAAAACAAGATCGAACCGCTTGTTTGTCAATATATACCGGTTTTCCATGTCTTTCAAATACACGACGGCAGGTAGATTATTGAGGATTGCATTCAACCTTGCTTCGCTTTGTCTCAACGCTTTAAAAGTTTCTTCCAGCTCTTCAGTCCTTTTTTTTATCTTTCCTTCGAGTTCGAGATTAAGCGATTTTATTTCGTTGTATAATTTCCTTCGTTCCTCATCTGCAATTAAATCCTTCGTGATGTCACGCATTATGCAATTGATTGTTATTTTTTCTGGATCTTCGTCGGATAATGTAACATCCTCGATGATGACACCTTTGACAGAAACCGTGCTGTAACTGCCTTGTGTTTTTTTGATGCGA
>Ga0315277_10009371_pt1 | contig 12508 bp, 8 predicted proteins | sample YL17G05_15_MG_FD_203695 | JGI IMG/M metagenome (GOLD analysis project Ga0315277, IMG submission 203695) | Sediment microbial communities from Yellowstone Lake, YNP, Wyoming, USA - YL17G05_15 | ecosystem: Environmental > Aquatic > Freshwater > Lake > Sediment | place: USA: Wyoming | collected... | reverse complement strand
GCGCGGCGGCGGCACGGGCCTGGGGCTGGCCATCGTCAAGCAGCTAGCGGAGGCGCAGGGCGGCGCGGCGACGGTCGAGAGCGCGCCGGAGCGGGGCTCGCTGTTTACGGTGACCTTTCCCGTCGCTTGAGGTTGAGGCTACCCACCCTCTACCGCCGCCTCACGGAGTGATGGTTCGCTCTTAGCCCGCCCCCCATCGCCTCCTTGCATACCAGGCGCTCGCCGTGATGGCGAACAGTGCCGCTGCCCCGGCGCCCGCGATGGCGGCATACGGCGGTGACGAGCCACGCGACGATTCAGCCGTCTCCAGCGCCGACTCGGCCCTGTCCGGAAGCTCCTGTATGCCGCCGACAGGGGCGCTTATGGCCAAGGAATCGGCAGCCACACTCGACCAATGCCCGAAATTGTTCACGGACTTCGTGCCGAAGGTGTGGGGTCCATTGGATACCCCAGACTGCGGGGTGAAAGCGTACGCCTCCGCCTCTTCGTCGAAGGCGCCGTCCGTGGCCACGACCCCACCGCTCGTAAACGCGCTACTGTCCAGGTTCCACTGCGCTCCTGCTACTTTCGAGATGGTCACCGGCGACGGCGTGCGGTAGCAGATGCCGCCCACCGTGTTGCATCCCCCCGGCGGAAATGGAGAGTTGCCGGCTGAAGCTGAACAGGTGGGCGTGTTGTCGGAGCTGGGGTCAGGCGTATAGGGGGTTAGGGAGACTGTGGCTGTCTTCACGACATCCACCACGCCTTCTACCGGATTTCGCCATCCGATCGCTCCTCGCGCAGAGGTCGATACGTCCGCGGCCGGATTATTCAGCTCTGAGCCTTCCCCCATGACGGAGATGTCGGTGGTGTCGCCCCCGTTGTTACAGGAACTGTTGGCTACGTTGAGGTATCCCCAAGTGTCGGCAGTGGAACATCCGGAGAGGGCGTATTCATCCAAGGCACCGAAGACGTGGCCGGTTTCGTGGAGGGCCACAAGGTTCATGCGGCTGATGAACCAACCGTCGTTATCGTAAGTCATGACCATAAGGGGACCATTGAGATAGGCGTAGGCAGAGTAGCCGCCGTCGGCGAACCGTCCGTCGGCGTCGTTCAGGCTATCCACCACAAACATCACGTACGCCCAGTCGCTGCCGTAGTAGGCGCGGCGGGAGGCGGCGAACGCCTGAGCCTCGTCGAGGTAGTTGTTGGGAGTGGCACCGGACCGTCCCAACGCTCTCAGGACATCCGCCATCCACAGCCCCTCCTCCCCGTAGCTAGGGGCATCGGCTGGGCCGCCGCGCCGGTTAATCGGCTCGCAGGAGGTGGGTTGCGTCCCCAGGTTATCCAGCACGAAGGTCAGCGGGCTGGGCCTGTTGGAGCGCCCTGTCCAGAAAGCGAGGCCGTCGCTGATCTCAGTCAGGACGGTGGCCCGACGGGGGGCGTCCCAGTTCTCCGTCTGCGTGTCCGCCGGAGAACACTCGCCGCTTCCACCGCTCGATTCAACGAAGACAACGCTGTAGACAACGGTACCCGCCATGAACTCGCTGGCCTGGGTGGCGCTGGGAGCGCCGGGGACGGTGCCTTCGAGAGCTGCCTGCGCAGGCGCGACGAGAGCATCAGGGCCTTTCCACTGCGGCGGAGGTTCGGGCGCGAGGACGCCGCCTATGAGGTCTGGCACTCCCCGAAAGACGGTATTCCATATGCGGGCCGCTGTCTCGGCCTGCCCGCTGAGGCTCTTGAGCGCGGCAGGGTCGGCCACGTCCCTCTCTATGCGCGCCAAAGCCGGATGCCGGCGCAGCGACGCCTCGGCCCCGCGGCTGAGGACGACGACGAGGGCGTTCGGGGGATAGGCCTGAAGGATTTCTCCGCCACTATCCCGAACCACGTTCATGATCTCGCGGAGGCTCTCCATGTCCAGCGTCGAGAGGATGACCAGCGCAGCATCCGGGTTGCGGGCTGCCGCGGTCGCGCTGTCGGCGGGGGCGCCGCCGTAGGCGCCGGGGCCGTCGGGGGCAATCCGCGCCGTCGCGCCGGGTGATGAGGATGCCCCTGCCGCAAGAAAGCCGACGGCTGCAAGAGCAACGACAAAGAAGAGAACCTTGTATCTCATCACGCCCCCTCCGATGAGTAGAATGCGGCGGCCATGCCAAAGCGGGGAACTACGAACGTATTATAGAGGCAACGTCAAGAGGGCGCGAAACGGGTCAGCGGACGGTCTCGACGGCGGCGCTCTCCGGGTAGACTCGCAGAACGCTGCCATACGCTGGGTCAGGGCCAACCTCCGCGTTGGTCCTCTGCACGGCCTCTCCCAGCGTCAGTCTGTCCACGACGAGATGCTGGATCAGCCGCTCCGTCGCTTCATCCGTATGGCCAGCCGACACGAGGTCGCTCCAGCCAACGACAGCCCTGGCTCCCTTTTCGATGAAGGCTTCAGCCGTCGCCGACGTAGTCAGACCGTTGCAGCCCATCAGCACTATCGTGGTATCGTGAAATCTACCCTTCATGCTGGAGGTGATGAAGTCTGACCTGATCCCAAAGAACACCTCATCGCCGCCTGGATAGCTGGCTTTGATCAGGCGAAGGGTGTTCTGCTCGTCGACATACTTGTCTCTGCTATACGCCTCGGATGTGAAGAGGGCCGCTTCGTCGGGCAGCCTGGACGCGAGGACGTCGGGTCGCCGGGCGGCGTGGTTCCGGAGGACGATGAGGTCGTAGTTGTGAGTGGGGAGCTCCCGGTAGAAGTCCACCGTGACCTGCTCGCCGGGGTAGTAGTCAACCGTGTAGCCGGCCCCTTGCAGCGTCCGCGTGGCCTCTTCGGCGAACGACGGGTTGGGCTCGGTCAGAGCCAACTGGTCTACTATCGCCGCCTTCAACTCTTTGGGTTCGGACGACTGACCCAGCAAGGACATCGCGAGAAAAGCAGCGGCGACGGCCAGCGGGAGCGCCATTATTACCAGCGGGACCGCCAGTATTCGGAGAACTGCACTCGCGATCCCACCCTGTCGACCGCCCTCACGGGGGCCGCGCCTCTGAGGTCTGCCCTTGTCGGCTCTCGGCGGTGCGCTCCTCGTTCTCTTTCTCTCGCCCATCCTCCTCACGTCCCAGCGGCAGCCAATGAACGATGACCGGCCACTGGGCTAGTCTAGCTCAACCAGCGCCTCCTTGCATACCATCCGCCCGTCGCCAGCACGACGACTGCTGCTGCCGCGATGGCCGCGTACGGCGGAGACGATGAGCCGCCCGCCGATTTGGACATGTCGGGGAACTCCGCTACACCGCCGACAGGAGGCTCTCCAGTCTGGCAGACGATGTTCAGGTTGATGTCCAGGTCGCTGTTCGATGGGTTCAGGTCGTTGGCCCCCAGGGGCACCTCTACGTTCTCGAACGTGATGCGGTACTCTCCCGGTAGCTTGCACTCCAGCATCACCTGCCTGGTGACGGGGGTCACGACGCAGTAGTCAAGCATGATCTCAAACTCGAGGTCATTGATGTCGCCCGTGGCGGGGTCGCCCGGCTGCGGCACCCAGCGCACGTTGATCTGAGACGGGATCGCGCCGCTCACCGCCCACCAGACCTGCGATATCACCGAGGGCGGGCTCAGCTCTCCCTCGTACCCGTACTGCTTGGCGTAGTGCTTCTCCTCCAATACGGTCAGCGTTTCCCATTCGCCCACCGTCATGTTCAGGGTCTGAGTCGCGCCCCCCACCTCCGCCACCGTGCCGTCGGGCAGCGTCACCGTGTAGGTCTCGATTGCGACGTCCACCAGCCCCTTGACGCACTTCATGGCGTCCAGGTCATCGGTCGACGCCGCCAGGCCGAGGGCGGCGGCAGGGTCGACGGGAATGGCGACTCCCGACGACTGCACGTACATGATGGTCGCCGCGTCGGGCACCAGGTCGGGGGCCACAGTGTCGATGATGCTGGGCGAGGACGCTGTGATGGTGTAGAACAGGTAGTCCCTCGCCGCGGGGTCGGGATTGCCTGGGTCGAAGTAGTCGTCCATCCCCGTGTCGGTCAGGCAGAGGCCGTTCACGTCGTCGGCGGCGATGAGGCCGAGTTGGGCTGCCGTCGCGTAGACCGTCGGCAGCGCGCCACCGATGGTCACCAGGATATCGGCCGCGCTCCAATTGTTGGCCGCCAGCGTAGGTGACGCGCCATCGAGCGAGAAATAGACCTCCCGGTCAGGCACGCCGTCAGCCGTCCCTCCAGTGGGATCGGTCCAGTCCACCCCCAAGCAGTCCATGTTGTCCAGGGCGTCCAGGTCGTCGCCGTTCGGCTCCTGCAGCCCCGGCTCCTGCAGCCCCATGCTAGGGCCCATATTCGTGCCGCAGGGCACGCCGTCTCCGTCGAAGACCTGGCTGTTGTTGCCGTCGAGCTGCGTCGCGAACTCATCGGCCTCCGGCTCAGGCAGGCTGCAACTCGCCTCGACGTTCACAGCCGTGGTGGCCAGGCCCACCGAGCCCCTCTCCACGGAGAATCCCACGTACCCTTGATCGCTCGGGATGTTGCCGAAGTCCGCGCCGTAGCTCAGGGCGTCAAGGTCGTCGCCACCGCCGCACCCGACAAGGCCCAGGTTAGCGCAGGGGATGCAGGTCATTGGCATACCCGGCATGAAGTTGTGCAGGATGTCCGCCGGGTCGAGTGCCGACGTGCTGTTTCTGTCGATGGAGTAGGTGGGGTACTGCTCGATATATGGCTGGGCAGTCACAGGGTTGCCCTGGCCCAGTAGCCCAACACCTGCAACCAGAGAAACTACGACTAGAAGACTGCGAAAAATAGTCCTCTTCGCAGCCGTCGCCCCTTTTCCGCTAAACGGGGACAGTACAACGAGCAGACCGGCAAGAAGATCCCTCTTCACAGCCGTCTCCCCCCTTTCTGCTGCCCAATGCAGCTCAATTCAGGCTGTCGGAGTTGAACACACGCCGCCGGACGCTGATCTTCGGACAAGCGCCACCAACACGCGTATTATACAGTCGCTGTCAAGAGCGCGTACCTGTCAGGCTGTGGCGCGCCAAGTCTGCTCGCCTATCTGGAGCGTTGACACGCTGGGGCTAGTCTAGCTCAACCAGCGCCTCCTTGCATACCATCCGCCTGCCCCGAGTGCGATCAGCCCCATAGCGGCGCCCGCGACGGCGGCGTAGGGCAATGACGAGCCGCCGGAATCAGTGCTGCCCGCCGCGTCCGGCAGGTCCTGCACGCCGCCGACGCCGCCGGCTCGGAAGATCGCGGCATCGCAGTCGATCCGGGGCGTTATCCGGGCGGGGCCGGGATCCGTAACAGGAACGCCCGTCGCTTCAAGCCGAGCCTCAATCGTGGCTGGGGTCAGGGCTGGGTTCGCGCTCAACATCAGCGCAGCGCATCCGGCGGCGTGCGGCGAAGCCTGGGACGTCCCGCAATAGGTCGACCAGCCGCCGGCCAGACCGGTTGAGGTGATGGTGCACCCTGGGGCCAGGAGGTCGAGGGTAGTACTGGAGTTGGACCAGCAGGCCACCTTGTCAGCGGCGGTCGCGGCGTCCGTGCATACGCCAGTCCAGGTGTACGCCCCAATGTTGGCATCGTACACCGCGCCTACCGAGAGAACCTTCGAGATGCACGCGGGAAGCGACATCGCGCTCTTGACACCGTTGTTGCCGGACGAGGCAAAGGTGGTCACGCCGTTCGCCCATAGTGTGTTGATAGCGGCGGTCATAGCAGGGTCCACGCCGTCGCAGTTGCCTGAGTATAGGTCATAGGTGCCCAGGCTCATGTTAATGACCTTGATCTCCGAGTGGTTGGCGATGATGTCGTTGAGGCCAGCGAGGACATCGGACGTCCAGAACACGCCGTTAGCGTCGAGCACCTTATAGACGCCGATCCGGGCGTCAGGGGCGACCCCGAGTGGTGCCACCGTTCCCTTGGAGGTGACGATGCCGTTGACGTTGGTGCCGTGTCCGTTGTCGTCCTCAGCAGCGCCCGCGCCGCTTTGCCTGGCGGTGCCGTTCGGGCAGCGCGGCCGCCCCGCGCCTCCTCCGGCCAGGAAGCATTCCTGGAAGGCCAGGTGGTCGGCGAGGTCGGCGTGGTCGGTGTCCAACCCGGTGTCCAACACGGCCACGTACACGTTTTGGCCGCGGTAGCCCCGAGCGTGAGCGTCGTCGGCGTTGATCAGGGGAACGCTCTGCGTGAGGGCCCGCTCCCCTTGCCGGTCGGGGTAAACCAGCAACACGTCCGCCTGACCAGCCAGCTTTTCCAGCCCACTCGCGGTCACGTCGCCTGCCAGCGCTGGCACCGCTTCGTACCGATACTTAAGCTCAAAGTCGGCAGCCGTCAGGGCAGCGAGCACTCCCGCCTGAGAAGCTGCTACCTGCTGCCGGAGAGCGGGAACATCAATCGGCGCCCCCGCAAGAGCGGCAGGCTCCCGAAGGGCGATCACAACGGGCACCTTCTCCTGCATCTGGACAGCGTCGTACACCTCTGGACTGACGCGCTCGTCCTGCGGTTGTGCCGCTGCGTCGTCGCCGACAGGCACCAAGGCAAACGCACTCACGAGGAACACCAGCATGAAGAAACACCGGACAAAGAGTCTCGACATCGCTGCACCCTTTTCGTTCCGGGGAACAAACAGCGTTTTCATAGCTTCCTCCTCTTGCTATCGGCGGGGAATAGGCCAAGATGGCCAATACCAGACCGAGGTTCCTGGGCACCCTCTCCTTTCTAGCTGCCTCTGACAGCTTGGCGATTGAATTCGGGCCTGCTTTGCCTTTAGAATAGGAAAGGCTAGGGTGTGCGCCCGCATATCTTGGCTCTGGCCCCGGTGGGTACCACCGCCGGGGCCACCTTCTTGTGTTTCGGGTCCGGCCGCCGCTCGCTCGGCACTAGGGAGGGAGAAGCAAGAAGCCAACCAGAACTGCGCTGGTCGGCTTCCCTTCCCGCTTACAAAGAGGCGCTGGCCTCAGCCCCTGCAGACAGCCCCGCCACCATCTTGCTGCCGCAGCCGCTCCCCGCTCCCCGCCACCTCCCGTTCGCGCCCATAAATAGAGAGGTGGTCGCGCTAGCCTATGCCCTGAGCGGTAAGATTATACTCCTCTTGTCAAGCCCTCACCAAGCATGCGGCCTGCGAATTTTTCTTTAGATCTGTCACTCCGCTGGCGCGCTCCCCTCGCCGTTGTAGTGCTCGTACACCACGCGCGACAGCTCGGCGATCGGCTTCGCCTCGTACTCCTTGTCCGACAGCACGACGATAACGTACACGGCCTCCGGCGAGTAGACGATCCCCGCGTCGTGCGTCGCGTCCGACCAGTTGGCGGTCTTGTGCGCGACCAGCGTCCCCTCCGGCAGCAGCGCCGGCAGCCGGTCGTTGAGCCATTCGAGGCTCATCAGGTCCACCATCTCCTGGCTGGCCGCGCGGTCGACGGCCTGCCCGCGGGCGATCATCTCCAGCAGCAGCGCCATGTCCTGCGCCGTCGTCGGCAGGCCGTCTTCGAGCAGGCGCGTGTCGGCGAGGCCCAGCGCCGCCATGCTCGCGTTGACGTGGCGGGAGCCCACGAGGTCCTGGAGCATCACGGCGGCGGCGTTATCGCTCACCGCCATCATCGCCACCAGGGCCTCGCCGACGGTGAGCGACTGGCAGACGGCGGTCAGGCGCGGCCCCAGCCCGAAGGAGTCGTAGTAGGGCGTGACCACCAGCTCCCAGTCGAAGCTGATGATGCCGGCGGCCCGCTGGTGGAAGGCCTCGTACATCACCGCCGCCTTGAAGAGGCTGGCGGCGTTGAAGAGCCTATCGGGGTTGACGGCGGCGCCGCTGCCGTCGGCGATGTTCTTGACGACTACGCCGTAGGAATCGACCTCGTCCCCCAGTTGTTCGCGCAGGAGGCGTTCCAGCGTCTCGTCTCTGTGAGAGGGGAGCGGCTCGTAGGGCGTCGGCGTCTCGACTGTGGTGGCGGGCGTGATGCGGAACGGCGGCGTGCTCTCCGGCGGCGGTGTAGCGGCCGGGTAGGGGATGGGGCACTGCGGCTCCGCGGCCTCCGTCGGCGCCGGCGTGAGGTCCACGGGCTCCGTCGCATGGGGACGGACGATGTCGGGGGTCGCCGTCTCCTCCTCCGTCTCCTCGATCGCCATCGGGCAGGCGAGGAAAAGCAGGGAGGCGACGACTAGGACGCCGACGAGCGCTATCGATGTGCCTCTGGCGTTCTTCGGCACGGCAGGCTCTCCTTGCAGATAGGCTACTGCCGTTTTGGGGCGCGAGCAAGCCGGCTCTCCGTACGGCCTGCCTTGACGCCGCAGCGGGCGCGACCCTAGAATGCTGCCATACCGCAAGGAGGAAGGGTAAGATGCCTGCTGGAAAGAACCTCTGCTACCGCCTCTCCCGTCTCGCTATTCTCCCCGCCATTGCTCTGGCGCTCCTGGCGTCCGGCTGCCTGTGGGGCTTCGTCAGGGACGCCGACACCGGCGACCCCATATCAGGCGCGACCGTCGCCTACACCGACGCCAACGGCAACACGGGAACGGCCACCACCGACGCCAACGGCCTCTACGCCTTCGACATCGCCGACGGGCCCGTGCCGGCGACCGGCAGCGCCGACTTCGAAGTCGGCGCCGACGGCTACCACACGAAGACGGAGTCGCGTCTCATCGAGTACAACGATAACCCCAGCGCCAGCATCGACAGCCCGTCGAGCTTCTGGGAGGTCCAGCATTTCACGCTCCACGAAGAGGGCGCGCAGTCGATAGAGGCGAGGCTGGTGAGCGTGGACATCTCGCACGCCCTGCTGGCGACGGGCGGGACAACCGACTACATCGTCGGCGTCAGCGCCTACGACCCCGACGACCCGGGCGCGACGCTCTGCCACCTGGAGACCGACTTCTTCCCCATCACCTCCGCCGACCCGCCGTCGCAGGCCCTGAGCCTGGAATGCTCGGTGCCGGGCGACACGCTGGAGGTGCGGGTCTACGTCGGTGTGCGGCGTAGCGGGAAGATCCCGGAGCACGACAACTCGACGGCCGGCTTCTCGTGGGTCTCGCCCAGCTCGGCGACCCGCTGGCTCAGCGCGACGCTGGACAGCGCCGACGCCGTCGGCCCGGACGACCCCGACCTGGCGTTCACGGCGTCGCTACAGTATCGCGCGGTGGCGGACTAGCCGCAGGGCCGCTAGCTCGCCCGCCAGCGTTTCCTCGCGTACCAGCCGCCCGCCGCGTCTTCGCCCTCTAGGCTCTCCCTGCCTGTCAACTCGTGGCACGGTCGTCCCTGACCCTTGACGAGCGGGTGACGCTACCCATGCTAGCCTTTCACGGGCCGGACCGATTCCTTGGGACGGCCCTTCGCCGTCTTCTCATCGCTAGCCATTCCTGACGGGACCAGTGCGCGCATCGCGCGAAGAGGGTATGGCGAGTCCAGGATGGCTGATTGAAGAGAGCGATAGTTCAGAACGAGAGTTGGACCGTGAAGGAAGGACGGCTATGAAGAATGGGTACGTCCAAGGGAGCTACTTTGAGGCCAGAAAAGGTCTGCGGTCAAAAGCCTTCTTTATTGCGTCCAGCAAAGCAATCTTAGCAGAGTATGGCGACGACTTGTTGATAAGTTCACCCGTAGCGGTCATTGCGTAAGGAATGGAGCCTGGCGGATGGCCAAAGTCGAAGAACCAAGGCGGTTTGTTCTCGGAAAAGAACGACGTAACGATGACGCGTGGCCGTTGCGGCAGTGGTTGGACCTTCTCATATGCTAACCGATAAAACTTGTCCCAGTCAGGGTAAGTCTCCCAAGGGGGCTCATCCCACCCCCCAGCCTTTTGACCCGCTTCCAGGTCGCAACCGGGCCGTACTTGGCCGAAGCCCCCATAGTTTTCCCAGTCGACTTCGGCGGTCTTGCCTGCGTGTTCTGAGTAGAAGTCGAACTGTATCCGAATGGAGGGTTGTTCGTCAGGTAGGACGGTAATGGCTATGGCGGAGAGCTTGGCATCGGAATAGGTTCGTTCCGCAATCGGCCGAGCATCGACATAGAGGTCCGCCAGTTGGCGATTAGACAAAGGAGGGTATCCAGGGTCGCTCACATCGGGGATGATCGGAGGGCCCTCAGGCTGCTGAGCTCGTCGGAGGTCTGTGGCTAAGCCGATGATACGCGTTTCCCAGGTACACACCTTGCGCCAGTAGAAGACAGCCGTAACAGTAGCAACAACTGCGATGAGCGCAAGTACAGCGTTGAGGATGATGGCTGAAAGGGTACCCGATAGAGATTGGCGGCTGAATGCGCCAGTAGACCACCCAATGATGATATCCGTGGCAACAATCGCCGTAGCAATCGCCAAGACGATTTGGGGGAAGCGGTCAAGCCAGGGCTCGCGCTCAGTCATAGCTTGAGGATTATATCACGATGAGGTCGCGGGATCTGTGGCGGCGGCGAAGTTTCCTAGTGCGCGCCGATGCGGTAGAATTAGTCTGAAGCTGTTCCGGGAAGACTGGGCGCCGAGACGATCATCTGATTTGACGCGACCAGCGCTAGTGAGGAGGTTAGCAAGGAAAGGATGCCTGAGACACCAACTGACCAAGACGGCCAAGACGCGCGGTACACATATCTGAAGCTCGACGGCGACTTGCGACAACTCGTCAGTGGGCTAAACGACATGCGTGAGATTGCGCTCGGGGGAGCAAACCTTCGGGTGATGGCGGACGTTCTGCGGGTCCAGCAGTCTGGCATAATCCAATCTCTTAAGCTGTCTGAATCAGCCCTTTCCTATGTCAGCGAGATCGCTCGAGCCAACGAGGTGTGGCTCAAGAACATTGGGCAGCTATGGGGACAGAATGCCTTGGAGAGGCGCGTGGGAGTCCACTCCAGTTGGTTGGCGGAACTGGCCTCAACGCGGGCAAATTTGGGGGCAATCCTGCCGGTGGCGAGTTTGGCACTCTCCCAGTCCGCGTACCGGGTGACCGTTGCCGAAAGGGTCTTGAATTCCGTCGACTTGAGCGCGTCACTGAAATCGGCCGCGTCACTCGGGGCGCTGATTGCGGGCGCTCAGGAACACTTGTCTCGGTCGGCAACAGCATACTACGAGTTCGCGAGCTCACTCACGACGCTGCCGCAGATTACGCGACTCCCGACGTTTGTGCTTCCCGAATCAGCACGCGAGATCTTCACAAGCGGCCATGCACTCCGCACTTACTACCTTCCTCAACGGTCAGAAGACCCAGATGAAATCGAGCTGACTGAAACAGCCAAGGAGGAAACATCAGAATGTCCATCGCTCTTGCGCGGCGTGGATCCGGCGCTAATTCGCCCGTATGAGGGGGCACATCAAGCCTTGGTGACAGGCAATCCGGACCACAAGAGGCATGCCCTCGCCTCCCTGCGAGAATTGTGGACCCACCTACTGCACATCCTGGCCCCCGATTCGGCCGTAGCTGACTGGGCAGGCAACAGACCTCACCTCTTCCACGAAGGTGAGCCCACGAGAAGGGCTCGGATCCTGTACATCTGCCGAGGAGTGGACCACGAACCCCTCTCCAAGTTCGTGGACAAGGACACGAAAGCTTTCATCTCGATGGTCGACGCCTTCAACCGCCTTCACGAGCTTGAGACGGGCCTAACGGACGAGCAATTAGGAGCCCTGGTTCTCCGAAGCGACTCCTGGCTCATGTACATCCTGCGCATTGCTGGGACATCGACTTAGGCGTTTTGCGATGGCGGGGCTGCAAGGGGGATGACCGATGCGCCCTAGTTGTCGTGTCTTCTTCGGGCGTATGAATAGTCGATAAGTGCGGTGGTTTCGGTAGGGATATGGGTTCTGGTGGTCAGCGTTGAGGCCGGGATGTTTGGGAAGCAACTGCTCTCCCGGCTGAGTTCTGCTCCTATGCTTCCTCAGTGCCACAAACCCCTTACATCCCCTGCCCCCGCTCTGCTATCATGGCCCCATGACGACATCACGCGTCTCGCTGGCCACGGCCACCCGCGCAGTCAATCAACCAAAACCGCCCCTTTCAGATTCGCAAGAAAAACATTTTCGCCAAACAACGGTCAATCAAACCCTCTGACATCAGCCGCCTGCCCGTTCCAGCAGGGCGCGCCGTAGCAGCGACAGCGCCGTCGTCACCGCCCGACGCTTCACGTCCGCCCGCGCCTGCGGCATAGCGTAGCTCGCCACCCGCGGCGACCCCCTCCCATCGTCCAGCGCGACGTGCACCGTCCCCGCCGGCTTCTCCTCCTGCGGATCGGGGCCCGCCACGCCCGTAACGCCGATCCCGATATCCGCTGCCAGCCGCTCGCGGGCCACCCGCGCCATCTCCCCCGCGCACTCGGCGCTGATGACGCCGTGCCGCTCCACCACCTCGCGGCTCACGCCCAGCGCTATCTTCACCTCGGTGGCGTAGGAGACGAGGCTGCCCCGGAAGTAGTCGGAGCTGCCGGGGACGTCCGTTATCGTGCTCGCCAGCAGGCCGCCCGTGCACGACTCCATGGTCGCCAGGGTGAGGCCGCGCTCCCGCAGCATCGCCCCGACGGCCTTCTCCAGCGTGTCGTCGTCGACGCCCCAGACGGCGTCGCCCAGCACGCGGCGGGCCTCCG
>Ga0315277_10009370_pt1 | contig 12509 bp, 12 predicted proteins | sample YL17G05_15_MG_FD_203695 | JGI IMG/M metagenome (GOLD analysis project Ga0315277, IMG submission 203695) | Sediment microbial communities from Yellowstone Lake, YNP, Wyoming, USA - YL17G05_15 | ecosystem: Environmental > Aquatic > Freshwater > Lake > Sediment | place: USA: Wyoming | collected... | reverse complement strand
CTGGATAGGTCGCCCTTTTTCCCGCCAAATCTCTCGATGGTCTTGAACCTGAGCTTCTTTTCCAGTTCATCTGAGAGTTCAACGCTTATTCGACTCATTTCAATCCTCAACTTTATAGTCTATTTTTATACACGGTTCGCACGTGTTAGATGTTTTCCAATAAACAAATCGCCCAATGCCAAGTTTTACTTTTGTTTTTGTTATCGTTTTCCATTCGCCTTAAATGTGCTTATCCACATAAGATACTATGTACTTATCAGCTTACAAGAATATTGGTGTAGGCAGTTAAGCGCTAAAGACAGTGCGTGCTATAACCCATGCTTCCGCATACAACTTTTAGTAAAAACCTCAAACTTTCCAACATAACCTCGTGCTGTTCGAGTGTGCGTTTCTGGATTTTGTTGTTCCATGCGTGAACAGCTGATTAGTTTTAAATAGCAACTGCATGATAAAATGGTTGGGGAAAATATTTGACTGGAGAAGTTGAAAAAGGACTGAAGAGAATTGGTGCCACAGTGTCTAAACCAGTGCTGGCCTTAATTGCTATCATCTTCGGCTTGCTTGTCATAGCGTTTCCTGACTTGCTTCAATGGATCGTTGGGCTCTATTTCATAATACAAGGAATACTGTTCCTTCTGGACTACTACGAACTAAGAGGACGATAAAAGGAAGAACTACCAACTTCCACCCATTTTTTCTTCTATCTTAAAAGCAAGGCCGGAAAGGGACAACTGACGCGCTTTTACCCGACAAGACTTTTCCTGATTTAGCACACGCAGACCAAACATCAGAAGAATCAAACAGGAAGGATGAGGATGACGCGCTGAACTATATTGATGTCGCTTGGGCTTATGTAGGCGGGCGAAAATAGCTTATGCGGGAAATTAAAATAACAGATGATAGAATCTGAATGGGGGTGAAACGATGGAAAATAGGAAGTTGGAACTTACATTCATCGACAAGCATGGGAAAGTGTACCCGTTAGATGAGGCTACCCGTGAAGATTTGGCTAAGGGTCTTGAAAAAATCTCTAAAGAAATCGCAAAGAGGCTACTATTGCTAAAAGAACAAAGATAGAACTTAGTCTATCTCTTTTTTCAGGAAATTCCAGGAGCGCGCGTCCAGTATAAACTCCAAAAGAACCTTTGGAATAAAAAAAGAAGTGATTTCATTTGGCTCAGTCCAGTAATTTCAGCGCGCGATTATCCTGGCTTTCCAATGAGCTTCATTGAGATGAAAATGGTCCAAGCCGAAATGACCAGAGCCTCGGCCAATTCTGGGACAGCGAAGCCAACCTTAAGAGATAAGGCGGAAATCATGATGGGCAGCACCAGAATAGCTAGCAGTGCAGCGATTCCGCAGGCGAAGCTCAATTTCCTGATTCTCCCTTTCTCTGTTCCAAGACCCACAAGCAAGAAACCTAAAGGAGCCAATACGAAATAGCCAAAAGCCATGATTGCATGCATAACGAGATAGTCCAATGTGAATATTCCCACGAGAGCTAAGAACACGCAGCTCAGCATTATCGAGGCGACCCCAGCTTTGGCTGATCTTTTCTTGCTTAAGTATCCGCGAAGCCCCATTGCAAATATAAGATTCAGCACACCACTAATCATGACTGCCCTATTGAACAGCCAGGATTCTTCTTTGACACCCATTTCGCTCAAAGCATTGGTGTCCCATCTAAACCAAGAGGAAAGAAATGTAGCTGATAAGATCATGACTAACGGTAGCACTGAGCCCAAAATCCCACAAATTCCAGCCAAGCGAAAGAACCCTAATCCCATCTGCTCTTGTTGACCTGCAGGCATCGTTGAACCTCTTAGATGCTGATTGACAAATTAGAATATGCTCTAGCGCGTTCCTGGATAAGACTTTGCCCCAAACCAACCAACACTTCGTCACTAGAATGATGATGCAACCACTTATCCCTGTCCTTCCCTCAAAGAAAAGAGTACCACCCTATCCGAGATTGCGTATCATCTTACCCTTCAGGGAAAGGCTTCATGACAGATACTCGCAAGAAAGATTTATTTGACTCTACGAATGCATAATCACTGGTGACGTACTTGTCTTCCCCTGAGTCAGAAGAAAAGGTATGTCGTGAAAGGAAAGTTTACAAGAATGGGAAGGAAGTTTTCGTTTCAGAGGAATTGAGACGAAGACTGTATGGAGTTATATCTTATCTGCCTTTACGGAAAGTCATGGATAAGGGTTACACGCCCGATGATAGGAAACAACTGGAACCCAGAGAAGCAGCTGCCGTGTCAATGTTGGATGAAAGGATACTAACCAACAAAGAATTACAGGAAGAAGTGAAAGGATACCTCTTGAAAAGGATACTACTTGAAGAGAATTTTCCAGTAGGAGATTTGGAAAAAGATGAAAATGCACTATATGCCCTATTCTTTCTGGCGCACGAGTGCGTCAAGAACTACAAACCACAAAGAGAAAAAGAAACAATATATGAGAAAGCAAGCAGAAGCAAGGGCGGTTTAAAAGAGGAACTCTACGGAACAAAAAAATAGACACCTAGCACGCGCTAAAATGGGTGTCTTGACACAAAATGGTGGTGAGAATAGAAGATGGCTAAGGTATCTCTTCCTGCAAAGTGGGAACAGTTACTGAAACGCTCGGCCGACGATCACGGAGTTGATCTTGACGCCATCATCAGTGAGCTGTTAGAGTGGGCTTTTTCCAATGCTGAAGGCAGAACGCAGTTTGAAGCTTGGTTAGATGATGCTTATCCCTCAAAAGGAGAAGCTGAAGACAAAGCAAGCGCGGCAGGAGAAGAAGCCGCCGAGAATGAAGAAGAGAAGGAAGAAGAATCTGAAGAGGAATCTCACGAGCACAGAGACTGAAATCCCAATCCCAAAGTATAGCCCGCGCTTTGTTGGGTTCAGATCTCAGCGTCCCCAAACCCAAAAGGGTTCAAGTCCCACACCTATTGCACTTTAGAGCTAACCTCGTTTTGCACTCGAGGCATGATTTGCCTTCTATCTGCAGGCCCACGCGGGTGAACAATGGATATTCCATGAAATGCAAAAGGACAAAGTGGATGCAAGCTCTCATGCGCGCTAGACCTCTCTGAAAAGACTTAGGGAAAGGCGAAATGTCCTGCAAAGTCTCGGCTGAAGAGTCTTTGGAAAAAGCAAAATATGGGTAGCGGATAACTCAGTTCATGCAATCTGGAGAGTCTCAAGTAGAGTCTCAACGTGAAGCATCGCTGTCAAGTCAGCTTGGAAAATCTGAGGAATTGGACAAAGTGTTTGACATTTTGCTTTTTCTTCTCAGCATAGTGACTGCGGTCTTTTTCCAGTACTCAAGCACGATATACCCTTTGAGGGTGGCTGCATTCAAGCCAGACCTTACGAAAGTGGAATTCTTCCAAGAGGTGGATAGGTTTTTGAGATTTGATTTGCGCATGTATTTTATTCCTCTTTTCTTGTTGATTGCAGTTTGGGTTTCTAGCAGATTGTCTCTACGGACAAGGATTGCGAGAAAGAAGGCTCTTTCAGAATTTTGCTATGCTTTCGCGTTTGCGATAATAGGGTTTGACATTTACATTCTTATGGTGGAGTCGTTTCCCCTTCTCAGGCCACTCGGTGACCCTGCCATTTTTCTTGTGTTTGTTGTTCAGTTTCTAGTTTCGTTCCCGTTCATCTATTATTATGAGATGCCGTCTGCCAAGAAAACAAGCGGAGGAGAGGAATTCAGAACCGTTTGGGTGCCTGTTATTTTGCAGGCGTTCATGATCTCCTTCATGGCATGGATAATCTTGATCACTATTTTCATTTTGAACTGGGTTCCATTGGTGTCGCAGTTCTAGAACTCGCGGGCTAACGCGGACGGTCAGCATTAACGTCCTGGCGCGCGCTACGCGCTTTGAAAAATGGGAAGGCTGTTGTTTCCTAGAGTTATGTCAGTCTACAGGACCACGAGTAATCTTTGTGTGCTCAAGTGCTATGTCGAATACTTTTGCTTCGATATCACTTAGGGCGGGGTTCTTTTTTAGCGCTGCAACGATTTCTCCTTTCAGGTACGTCTCTACTGAGGCATCATCTTTAAACAGGTAGATTCCACCTGCTGATTTCTCAGCCTCATTCACAAGCCATATCTTCCATTGAAGTCCCTTGACATCGCCACCAGGAGCAAATCTTGGGGCAACTTTCAGAAAGGCTTTCTCAAGCTCGGCTCTTGGTACCTTGAACTTGAAATTCACTAGCAGAATCTTCTTCATTTTTCTTTATCTCCAATCTCTGTTGTTTGCTGAAAAGGTGTATTTAACATTTCCCAATATCTCCAAGAGTTGTCATAATCTATTTTCTTTTTCTAAAGGGCTTAACCCCATCCGTCTTAGCAACGTGCTCAAATCCATATTCTATAATGCGCGTTCTATGTAACGGAACCACAAGAAAGGATCAATGACTTTCTATTCCAATTCCAGAAGTCATAAGAACCCGTGGAGGAATAAGCTGAGGAAGGGATGGCAGATGCAAAGAAGGGCTCTGACGATTGCTTTTGTTCTAGCCTTCGTTCTTGCACCGTTTCCCGGTTTGATCGGTGCGAGGTTTTCGCAGTCAAGTGCAATTTTGGCGTACGGCTCAGGTTCTGAATCACCGAACGTTGTGATCGTAAGTCCTAACAACAGGACATATTGCGCCAACAGCATTGGATTGACGTTTGCCGTCAAAGAAGCGCCTTTGTGGATCGGCTACAGCCTAGATGAACAGGCAAACGTGACCATTGCAGGTTATGTTACGCTAGTTGGTTTGTCAATCGGCGCGCATAGCCTCACGGTCTACATGAATGGTTCGTCTGGTTTTATGGCGCGTTCAGAAACCGTCCATTTTGCCATCGACACGGTGCCACCGGCCGTCACAGTTCTTTCGCCTGAAGGAAACAAGACTTACGCGATTAATGCTGTGCCTTTGAGGATCATTGTTGATGAGGAGATATCATGGTCGGGCTACAGCCTAGACGGCCAAGAAACCGTTACGGCTTCTGAGGATCTGAATCTGACCGAATTATCCGGAGGACGGCATAGTCTAGTGGTTTACGCAAGAGACATTGCGGGAAACATCGGAACCTCGGAAACCATCTATTTCAACGTAGTCGCCAGTGGGTCAGGTGTTTTAGAACTGTGGGTTTTAGCAATCGTTGTGGTGATAGTAGCTGCTGGCTCAACTATTCTGATTTACAGGCTGAAGACCAATAAGAGGAACAGGGATCAGCCAACAAATGTGAAGGCCGATCAGCCGCTCTAGATTTAGAGACTGGAACCCGAAAGAAACACAAGAAGATGTTTTGTACAAAACCTAGAAGCATCTTATGCGCGCTGAAAGGTTTATGAGATCATCAGCGCACATTCGATACAGCTAGACCTAGATCATTTGTGGAGCTAGCAGAAGTGAGACTGTGGTGGAAAAAGACCCTGCAACGTGCGAGTATCTTGAGAACAGTCAGCTATGTAAGGCAATTCTTGAGGGAGATGAGGGAAAGAGGACTAGGGGCAGATTCTGCTCGAACAGCGTGAAGAACTTCTGCTGCTACTTGTGTGTGGAACGTGGTTCATGTGAAATAAGTTGCACCTATCTTGATGAACCTGAAGAGTCAGCAGGTTCCGAAGGAAGCGTAGTTGAAGACACCGAGCAAAGGATCAAATCGTATCAGGACGAAATCGGCAGACTAGCTGTTCTGCTTGCTGAGGGCAAGATCGAGGAGATGGTGTATTTGGTTTCCACAAAGGCTCTTGAGAGCAAAATAGGAGAACTGAAGAAGGCCAAAGAGAGTTCTAATGATCATCAGACTCAGTTGGAGTGACCAGCTAGAAAAAAGCGCGCGCTCGTGCATATGCATGATGCGCACTGGAAATGTTTAAGGCATTAGACTGTGTCACTGAGCTACTCTTTGAGAATGTTGAGGTTTGAATATGAACGATGACTCAAACTCCAAGCCGAAAGGTTTCGCTGAAGGTTTCTGGAGCAAAGACGAGATTAAAGACATTTTTCTTGATGAACAGAGAGAGTATGTGTTGAATGAGGACCACTTTAGAGAAATCCTTGTGCCGCTCTTCGGGTTGCGGAAAGATTCAGTCATCTTAGACGTGGGTTGCGGGCTGGGCTTTTTGGGTGCAAAGCTTGCAGAGTTTGTGCCAGAGGGGAAGATTATAGGCGTCGACTTGGACCCAAGACTCGTTGAACAGGCCAAAAGAAGAGCGGACAAGCAAAGAACAAGTATCTTGGATTTTCGCGTTGGCAATGCTTACGAACTTCCACTAAGCGACAATAGCGTGGACCTGGCAATCTGCCAGACCGTTCTGATGCATCTTGACGATCCAATGAAAGGCATTAAAGAAATGCAGCGAGTAGCCAAGCTGGGCGGACGAGTAGTGGCTATTGAGCCAGACTTTTCCTCTCTTTCTTTTTATGATACGGCTTATGAGACGATGGGGCTTTCCTTGGAGGAACGGAGTAGACTGTGGCGTTGGGAAAGAATTTTGACGATCGGGAAAAGGAAACTCGGTAGAGGAGACAACGACATAGGCTTGAAGATTCCGTACCTCTTTTTTAAATGTGGACTGCGAGTTTTGGATGTTCGTTGCTTTGACAAAGTTTTCTGGCTTATTCCGCCGTACGAAGGTCATGAACTGGAGTTGAAACATCTGCTTTTGCCTCCAGACGAGTTGGCTAAGCACCTCGACATGCAAACTGAGTTTCTTGCTGGAGGAGGAACCAAAGAAGAATGGGAAGAGTATTTGAGCATCATGAAGAAGGCGCATGAAATAACCAGAAGGCAAACTGAAGAAAAATCATTCGTCAGTTCCCTATTCCAAGTAGCTACGATAACAATAGCGGAAAAAACCTGATGCCCGGCACATCATTGTTAGCGCGCGCTGGTGATGACTGCAACTATTGCACTCATTGGTAGAGCTATCAGGTTACACTGATTCTTTCAGCATCCCAGGATTCATCCAGAAGTTATCTTCACAGAGTTTACGACCACCGATGGAGTAATGACTGAGCCCCGCCGCTCAACATCAGAGCCTACTGTGCTGATGTTCTTCAGGAGGCTTTGCATGGTTGTTCCGAAGAGGGTGTTCTTTAGAGCATGTTGAATCTCGCCTCTGCGAACATAAAATCCTTCCATTATCATGGCACTGAGCTCACCAGTGACCATGTTGGGAGTATCAGCAGTGATGCGGCACAACACGCCCTCATCGATCTCTTGCATAAGGTCATTACGTGAGCCATGTCCAGGGCTCACTATTAGATTAGACTGAGAGATTATAGGGATGTGTTGATAAGAGCTTCTCGAGGCATTTGATGTGTTCTCGACCTGAGCATGACTGCTGCTGTATGAGTCGTGCAAATAGGAGGTAAGTACTCCGGAGTCTACTATCGCTGTTCGCTTGGAGGGGCTGCCCTCTCCATCAAAAGAACGCGAGCCGACACCGCCCTCGGCCAGAGCATCATCAACTATGTCTACAAAGGAAGGGGCTATGGTGGAGCCCAGTGAGTTCACTAGGTAGGATTTACCATCCTGCGCCTCTCTGGCATTCACAGCTGGAACAAATCCTCTTCCAAGGAGTTGCTCCATTGCCTGGGGTACAAGGATGAGTTGCATGTCACCACCTTGAATGGTTCTGGCACCCCTGAGGCTCAGTGCACTTTCAGCAGCTGTTCGCCCTACCACCTCAGGTTCAATGTGTTGTAGTCTGCAGGAAGTCATCTCCTCCCAACTCGAACATTTCTGATCACCTTCACCTATCACTGCCGTCAAGTCCAGCATCATCTCTGTCCTTTGATCATGACAGTTGAGCCCCAAGGAGTTCACAATCACCGTGGTGAAGGAGGTTGCGGATACTAGACCTCTAATGAGGTTCTTTTCCAATCCGGACACCTCTCTGCAAGCTGAAATCCCCCGCATAATCAGTTCAGTAGCTTCTTCTGCAGTGAGCTTTGCGACGCGTTCATCATATAGGCCCTTGATGGTAGGATAAGAATCGGAATATGAAGGAAGGGTCACAAATTGCTCATCAGGGACGGATGATCTTGCCGCGCTGATGGAATCATGAACGGTCTGGAACACGCCATCCCTGCTTATGTTGGTGATAAAGGAGTAACCTGTCTTCTTACCTATCACTGACCTGATTCCACAACCCGCATCCTGCGACTTGGACGCGGCGCGTACAGCTCCCCGCTCGATCTTTAACTCCAGCTTGTTGATAAACTGGAGATATACCTCTGTCTGTGTTGCGCCAACACGTTCAGCCTCTCGTAGGGCTGACCCACCAAGTTCGAAAAGAAATTCTCTCACTCTAGGTTCCTCCTACTGGGACCTGCCTTATCCTCGCATGCGGACCTCCTGACATTACCAATGCCTCCTGATTCTGAGTTCCACAGTCACCCACGTCATATGAGAAATCACTACTTACACCATCAATCTTCCAGAGAATATCGGTGATGAGACCTGCGATGGAAGCATCACGGACCATCTTGGTCCTCTCTCCATCTTGGATTTGATACCCATACGGGGCCTGAAACATGAATTGACCCTTGGAGCTATTAGCGTATCCGTAGTTCACACCGCACATCAGAACCCCATGTTTCGTGTCCTGAATCAGTTCGTCAAGATCCCAATCGCCAGGCTCCATGAAGGTGTTACTCATCCGAGGAATGGGCGGATACATGAAGGACATCGCACGGGCTGCCCCGTTTGGTTCCATCTTAAGTCTGGCGGCTGTGTCAAGATCGTGTAAGAATTCCGTGAGCACTCCGTCTCGCACCAACTCTCTCTTCCGAGCGCGCGTTCCCTCCGAGTCATACTCATATGAACCGATATGGTGCTCAAGTGTGGGATCATCGGTGATGCTTATGGTCTCTGGACCTATTGCTGAGTTGAGCTTGCCCTTTAGAACTGACGAGCCCGCAGTATGATTGCCAGCTTCACATGCATGACCAAAGGCCTCGTGGATCATTGCGCCATTTAGCACAGGGTCAGCAATGACATCGTATACTCCACCCTTAAGCGAGACCGATTCAAGGAGATCAACGGCAATCTTTGCAGGCTTGGTTCCAAGGTCATACATCACCTGCTTGCTGATATCACCCAGACCGCCAGTAAGCCCGTAAGCGATGGCAGCCTCCTGAATGCTAGCACCTTCCTTGACAGTACAGATCGGCGTAATTGCGATCTGTCCAGTCTCCTGATGGGTTTCTGTCTGAAGGGAGTTTGCAACGTAGCGGTCTGTCCAGACATCACGATACCGAACTCGGGTGTGCATGATCCGACTATCTGCTTGAAGCAGCTGATGGTCAATTGACTGTACCACTTCTATCTTCTCTTCTATCGTGGCATTGTTGATTGGTCCTTTAGCCCTGTATTCTGCCTCTCCTGAAAACGTAGGGGCATCAATCTCAAAATCCATATCGACCCACTTGGTTGTAGCTGAAGCCATCCGTGACAGCGACTCGACTGCTTTCCTTATGCCACTCGCAGTGATGTCACTGGTATGTCCGAAGGCCCAAGAGCCCTTCGTGAAGGTTCTGATGCCAGCCCCAGTATGATTGGCTATGAGGGTCTTCATGGTCACGCCCTTGACGACCTCCAAGCTCGTCATTCGAGTGGTCTCTATTCGGATGTCTACGAATGACATCCCAAGGTCGAGGCCGGTCTTTATTGCCAGATCTGCCAGATTCTCCATCACACCACCCCCAAACCGTCCTTGAACAGAATCTCACGGATTCGACTGAAAAGCTGCATGTACTCCTTCGACCCTGTCGCGTAGGCATCCAAGAGCCAGTGATACATGTTCACCACTTCAGGCTCAGTGACATCGTCTCGAACCAGTGCAGCAATATCTTTTCTCCACTTGTCCTTAAGTAGCTCGCACTTCACCAAGAGATCGACAAGCTCCTTCTTCTCTGATTCATCAAGATCAATCCTGAAAGTCTGCAGTGTTCTGTCTATACGTAGGGTTTCTTGTGTGAGGAGAAACTCCGATCCAAAGTGGGGAGTTTCCATAGTCACCACAAAATGCTTCGCAACCCTCTGGTAGTAGTCTGTCGTGCGTTTTCCTGTTCTGAGTGTCCCGTAACGGCGTACAAACCCGATCTCGACCATGCGGGGAAGGTGATGGTTCACCATGTTTCGTGTCAGCTCTTGGATGTCTGCATGTTCCTTTGACATATTCACAATCTCATTGACTGACAGGGCATTCCTGATCACGGGTTTCCGGACAATAATCCGTTCACCAGTGCGTTCGTCAACGGACTCGGTTGTTGAGGTGTCAGATATGCCACGCTGCATTATGGTGAGGATAGCAATACGTACAGGATGCTCAAACTCAGTGGCAGTATTCAGGTCTGTTATGAACATAGCCTGTCTCTGAGTTGCCTCTGCATCGTTACTCAGTTCGATGTCTGCAATTGAGTCAAAGACCGGATCGTTCAAGGAACATCAACCTCATATATGTTTGTTACGGCAAACGCAAATGCTACAAATTGTTTGTATCAACAAACAATATAAGGGTTTCTGTTCACGCCTTTGAGAGAGGATAGTTCTCTATCCGATTCTAGAAACCATAGCGCGCCCTACGTACGGTTCTAGGACGAAGAGGCTTCGAAAAAGTGGTTCTTGTACGACGTGCGTTCCCTCAAAGTAAGTGACCATTAAACAGCTCGCATTAGATACTCTTTTATTATTGCGCGGGCAGAATAACTACGACAATAAACCGTGTCATCTATGGTTGGGTAGATTATGGCTGGCGATTTCTTCTTGGGGTTTGCAGGTCATGCACACACAATGAATGAGTTGGAACTTGACCCGCAGAGAGAGTTGGAGCTCAGAGGAAGAAACAGTCCAGAAGAAGCCCAGAAACTTACCGAGATGATCCTTGACAAACTCGAAAAAGACATCCTAGGGAGTGGCTACAGTCTTGAGGATGTAAAACTGTTGATCTTGTATTCAAGTTACAGAGGCGAACCTGCTGAGAAGGACACATTGATATGTGGGTCGATTCTGAGAGCCATAGAAAACAGGTTCAAGAAGTACCCTGCAAACCAGCCCAGACTGATCGGTCACACAACTGCTGGCGAATTAGAAAACGAGGACCTTGTGCTCAAGGAGATTTCGGGAGTGGGTTCTAACGGGTTGTCTCTCTTAGCCTTGGTTACGAATCTTCCGATAGGTGTGGGACGAACGTGGGGTCTCCGAACAGCAGAGGAGGCAGGAGAGCAAGGGAGAGAGATGGCTCGTGACGCGTGGGTAGATTTTAGCCAACAGACCACGAGCAAAGAACATCTTCACATAAAGAAGACCCTGCTTGTGTTGACTCAGGGATCGAGAGTTGACACACCTGGCTACGAGCATTTCTTGGCCGAGGGAATCGCCAATTTCATGGGCAGCACTCGTGAGACACGAATAATGAACGTGATGGGCGGAAGCAGCGGTGACGGACTCGTTGCGAAGCATTTTCATCAATTCTATGGAAGACTGAAAGAGCAATCACTCTCAAAAGCCCTTGAGGGAGAAGCCGTGTGCGCCCTGATTCCCAACCTGTGCGAGACCTCGATAGGTTTGGATACAAATGCTATAGTCAAAGTTGGAAGGGAACACACTTTTCATTTCAACGCTGAGAAGAAACCCCACTTCAAATATGTCAAACGTATTGGCAAGGAAATCCCATGGGTAAGATTTGCTGAAGTGGCTTCTGAAAATGAAGTCAAAATGGCAAAGGAAAAAGGGCTTCCCATACCTGACAGGAAAGCAATTCAAGCGGCAATGCAGGAAGCTATCGAGCTTTCTCGAGCGCAGAAAAGGCTGCTGATATTCAATCCAGTCTCGGCCAGATACGCCTTTGCTTTTCCTTTTGGCAACTATGCTTGTGTTGCCTGCATGCGAGTAGTCGGAGAGGACATTGAGCTCATGTTCCCGATCAGAAGTTTCACGCCTGAGATGCCTGGCTATATTATGATGGGAGACCCTGAGAAAGTGCAGAGAGGAGCTCGCCGCGTGTTTGATATGTTGAGGGCAGATCAAGGCTTCAACAAAACTGACGCTACGTTCTTGATTTCCTGCATCAACAGAAGACTTGTTGAGCTGATGGCTGGGTGCAGATCAGGAACCGAGGCTGAGATACTCAAAGAAGGGCTTTCATCATCACAGGTGATAGGGTTCTTGGCATACGGCGAAATATCATTCACTAATCTCATGCAAGAACCATACACTTACGGATTCAGCAGCTGGGGACTCACGCTTCATTCTAAAACAGCGCGAGCACTTGAGGTTGTCGCAGAGCAACAATCCATGGAAATTTCACAGAGTATTCCAGGCCGCGTCGCCACCGGCCATCCCACTCTTGACAAGTTGTTGTGCGGCGGAATACCTGAGAATTACGCAGTCGCCTTAACTGCACCTTCATGCGACGAAAGAGATTTGATAGTCAAGAGTTTTCTTGAAGCTGGAGCAAGGAACGGCGAAGCCACATTCTGTGTTGCCTCTAATCC
>Ga0315277_10009369_pt1 | contig 12509 bp, 7 predicted proteins | sample YL17G05_15_MG_FD_203695 | JGI IMG/M metagenome (GOLD analysis project Ga0315277, IMG submission 203695) | Sediment microbial communities from Yellowstone Lake, YNP, Wyoming, USA - YL17G05_15 | ecosystem: Environmental > Aquatic > Freshwater > Lake > Sediment | place: USA: Wyoming | collected... | reverse complement strand
GCTTGATCCCGACAAATGGAGTGATGAGTCCGCCGAGGCCGTAGATCAGCAAGTTGCGTCGCAGCACCGTCGTGGCGGGCTGCGGTTTGTAGGCGACCCCTTTGAGAGCCAGCGGCACAAGAGCGATGATGATCAGCGCATTGAAGATGACCGCACTCAAGATCGCGCTGGCGGGGGAGTGCAGACGCATGATGTTGAGGGTCGCAAGTGGACCGGCCGTTCCACCCGCGGCGTAGAGTGAGCCGAACATCGCCGGGAGGATCGCGAAGTACTTGGCCACGTCGTTGGCGAAGCTGAAGGTCGTGAGCGCGCCGCGTGTGATGAGCATTTGCTTTCCGGTCTCGACGATTTGGATGAGCTTCGCGGGGTTGCTGTCCAGATCGACCATGTTACCGGCTTCGCGGGCGGCCTGGGTGCCGGTGTTCATCGCCACGCCCACGTCCGCCTGCGCCAGCGCGGGGGCATCGTTCGTGCCGTCGCCGGTCATGGCGACCAGATGCCCCTTGCGCTGTTCCTCGCGGATGCGCGCCAGCTTCATCTCAGGAGTGGCCTGGGCGATGAAATCATCCACGCCAGCCTCGGCCGCGATGGCGGCGGCGGTGAGCGGGTTGTCTCCCGTGATCATCACGGTGGCGATGCCCATGCGGCGCAGCTCGCTGAAGCGCTCCTTGAGCCCTCCCTTGATCATGTCCTTGAGGTGCACGATGCCGATCACCGAGGAAGTGTCGCCGACCGCCAGCGGCGTTCCTCCAGAATGGGATATCTCATCGACGACGCGTTCCAGCTCTGCGGGGAACTCGCCGCCCTGACCTTCCACCCACCGGCGCACCTCGCCCACCGCGCCCTTGCGAATGCTGAGCGACACCGACCCATCGGCGTCCAATACATCGATGCCGCTCATGCGCGTCTGCGCCGTGAAGGGTACAAATCGAGCCTGACGCGGCGCCAGTGACCGGGCACGGAGCCCGAACTGTTCCTTGGCCAGAACGACAATCGACCGTCCTTCGGGCGTTTCATCGCTGAGCGAAGCCAACTGGGCGGCTTCCGCCAAATGATCCGTCGTGAACATAGTGGCCGGCACGAAGGCCGTCGCCATACGGTTGCCAAGAGTGATTGTGCCGGTTTTGTCAAGCAGCAGGACATCGACGTCGCCGGCCGCCTCGACGGCGCGCCCGCTCTTGGCGATGACATTCTGACGGACCAAGCGATCGATGCCCGCGATCCCGATAGCACTTAATAGGCCACCGATTGTCGTGGGAATGAGGCAGACAAAGAGCGCTGTGAGCACCGAAACCGTCACGATGGCGGACAGATCCTGCCCGGACGCCGATTCGCTATAGGACGCGAAGGACTTGAGCGTGCCGACGGCCAACAGGAAGATGATGGTCATTCCCGCCAGGACGACCGACAGCGCGATTTCGTTCGGGGTCTTCTGGCGCTTGGCTCCTTCAATCAGGGCGATCATCCGATCCACGAAGGTCTTGCCCGGCTCCGATGTCACGCGAATTACGATCCGGTCGCTGATCACGCGGGTTCCACCGGTGACCGCACTCCGATCCCCCCCGCTCTCGCGGATCACGGGCGCCGATTCTCCCGTGATCGCCGATTCATCGACACTGGCAATTCCCTCGACGACCTCCCCGTCCGCAGGGAGGGTGTCACCGGTCTCGCACACGATCAGATCCCCAACGCGCAGTTCGGATGCCGGAACCTTCTCTTCCACACCATGCTCGAGCCGTCTACCAAACGCCTTCGTGCGCTGTCGGCGCAGGCTCTCGGCCTGGGCCTTGCCACGCCCTTCGGCGACCGCCTCAGCGAAGTTGGCGAACAAGACAGTGAACCAGAGCCACAGGGCGATCTGGCATTCCAACGGGGAGACCCTTCCGTGAGCAGCTCCACACAGCACAGATGCTGACGTGACGACCGCACCGACGAGCGTCACTAGGATGACCGGATTGCGCAGTTGATGGCGGGGGTGGAACTTCGCCACCGCGTCGACGAGCGAGCGCAGCATCAGGCGTCGGTCGCGGAGTGTTGAGCGCGCGTGATCCATGGCTCAGAACGTTCGCCCCAATGCCATGAGGAAGTGTTCCACGATAGGTCCCAAGGTCAGCGCCGGCAGGAAGGTCAGGAAACCCACGATCACAACGATCCCGGCCAGCATCACGCCGAATGTCATCGTGTCGGTGGGAAACGTTCCGGAGGAGGCTGGCGTGGGTTTCTTTCGGACAAGGCTGCCGGCGATCGCCAGAGCCGGCACGATAACCGCGTATCGCCCAATGAGCATGGCGATTCCCAGCGCGAGATTGTAGAAGACCGTGTTGGCGTTCAGACTGGCGAATGCACTCCCATTGTTCCCCGCCGCTGAAGCGAAGGCATAGAGGATCTCGCTGAGCCCGTGCGGCCCGGGGTTGGTCGGGCCGGACAACCCGGCCGGCGTGACGCAAGCGACCGCCGCCCCTGCCAGGATGGCGGCGCTCGGGGCGAGTACGGCGACGAGCACCCATCTGATCTCCGCCGCTTCAATCCGCTTGCCCAAGAATTCCGGCGTGCGACCGACCATCAATCCCGCCAGGAAAACGGTCAGCAGGATAAACATCAGCATGCCGTACATCCCCGCCCCGACCCCTCCGAAGACGACCTCCCCGATCATCATGTTGAAGAGAGCAACCAGTCCGCTGAGGGGAGTGAGGCTGGAGTGCATGGCGTTGACCGACCCGTTCGAAGCAGCCGTCGTCGAGACCGACCACAGCACGCTGCCGACCACTCCAAAACGTGTCTCCTTTCCCTCAAGCCAGGGCGTTCCCGCAAGCGAAGCGTGAGTCGAGGTCTCGCTCCACAACGACACAGTCAACCCCGCGATCAGGAGGAAGAACATCACCCCGAAAACGACAGCCGCGTGGCGCCGTGCCCGGGTCATGCGGCCATACGCGTGCACGGTGGCCGCGGGAATGAGCAGAATCGCCAGCATCTCGAAGAAGTTCGACAGCGGCGTTGGATTCTCGAATGGATGGGCGCTGTTGGCGTTGAAGAACCCGCCGCCGTTTGTACCGAGCTGTTTGATCGCAATCTGCGAGGCGACTGGGCCCAGAGGAATGGTCTGGTGCGCGCCTTCGAGCGTCGATGCCTGCACCGATCCATCGAAGCTCTGGGGAACGCCCTGGCTGACCAGGAAGATGGCGAACACCAGGCAGAGGGGCATGAGGACGAAGAACGTGCAACGTACAAGGTCGCTCCAGAAGTTCCCGATCGTTGTCGCCGATCGTCTGACGAGCCCGCGCACTAACGCCAGAAAGACGGCCATTCCGGTGGCCGCGCTCACGAAATTCTGCACCGCCAGTCCAAGCATCTGTGTGAGATGACTCATCGTCGTTTCGCCGGCGTAGGACTGCCAATTAGTATTGGTCACGAAGCTGACCGCGGTGTTGAAGGCCAGTGGCCAGGCGACATTCGGAACGCGCGTCGGGTTGAGCGGAAGATGTGCCTGGAACAGCTGGATGACGAAGAGCAGGGCAAGCCCGAACAGATTGAACCAGACAAGCGACAGCGTGTACTGCTGCCAAGTCATCTCGCCGGCTGCGCCCACACCGACGATCCGCAAGACGAACCATTCCGCAAGCCGGCCGGCACGACCCTGGCGATTCATGTCCGTCCACAAGAAGCGAACGAGATACGCCCCCACAATCGGCGTCAGCAGGAGGAGCGCACACAAGAAGACAAGGGTCTGCAGGTAGTCGTGGCCTGACATCGTTGTTCCTACTCGAACCGGGGTCCCAGGCGCGTGTCCACAGTGGAATCGAAGGTCCGACCCGGTCTGTCGCGAAGTTAGAGCAGGCGACCCCGACTGTCGTGAAAAGATAGGTTATAACTATGCAAAGAAATCGTAAAGGGATCTGAAACCGGAGCGTAGCGGCCCCGGGAGGTTCGGATGCATCGGGTTCTCTGCCAAACGGAGTGTTGCCGCTACGCCCGTATCGTTTCCCTCAGTTTTGAGAGGACCACTTGTGGGTTTCTTGCCGGGAAGACGGTTTGGGGTAGCTTGCTCGTGAGCTGTAGGATGGCAGGTCGTGGCAGCCGGAGAGAGGTCGGATCAGGAGTCAGAGAGCGTGTTTCGGCTTCATTCACCTCAAACGAAATCCGGGGCAGAGGCCGCCCGTAGCCGAGAACTGATCAGAATCCCGTCTTCTTCTCCATGGTCCGGAATCTCGACCCCTTCAATCAGCAGCCGCAGTAGTCGCTCCTGCTCAGCGGAATACATCACCTCCCACACCCAGTCGAACTCGGCGAGGGCGGTGATGTGGTCTGGAGTCTAGGGCGATCCGGCTCTTTTAAGGGGGGTCGGCTCCGCATCAACACGGATCCGCGGTCGCTTCCCCTTCCAAGCCCAGATCGCACATTGCGTCCGGGTTCAGCACGATCCGGACTTCACCTGTGGCCTCGTAGGTGATGATCGTGATCAGGGAACGGACCAAGCGGTATCGCTCCGGCGAGTAGAGGACGTCCCACAACTCGTCGAACTGGGCGAGGGCACGGGCAGCATCGTCGGGACCGACACCGTTGTGCTCAAGGGCAGCCAACTCCGAATTAATCTCGGTGAGGCGGGCGTTGAGTTTAGCGACCAGACCCTCCAACTCGGCCAGCCGTTCTGAGACTGATGGCTGTGGTGTGTCGGATGTCGCCAGGATTGCCAGCAGCCGCTGAATCTGCTCCGACTTCGTCTGACGATCACGCACCAGCCGCTGGCGTTCGGTCTGCAGCCGGGGGAGGAGCGCCCGCTCCTGTTCCGACGCTTCTTCGAACACTGCCTTCGCCAACTCGGGATCGCGGGCGAGCTTGCGGATCTCGCCAACGACGAGGTCATCGATGTCTTGGGCGGGAAGGTAGGGCGCCGGGCAGGCATCCCGACCTTGCTTGCTCCGTGTAAGGCACAGGTAATAACGATACAACCTGTCGCCTTTCTTCGTGTACGTGGATGACATTGCCGCACCACACCGGCCGCACGTGAGCAATCCGCTCAGCAATGACCCATGCTTGCTGTGGGCCAAGCGGCTACCTTCATTGCCGTCGCCGTCCAGCATCGCCTGCACCCGGCGGAACGTGGCCTCGTCGACAATCGCCTCCTGCTCCCCGGGGAGAAGCTGACCGTCATGCCGGACCATGCCGATGTAGGTCGGATTGCGCAAGATCGTTGACACCTTGGTCTTGTCCAGCGGTCGGCCCTCCTTTCTCGTTCCGTCCTTGCGGGTCCACACCTTCGTGGTCCAACCTCGCTCGTTCGCGATCCGAGAGACTTCGAGCAGCGATCCGTGCTGGAGGTACAAGTCGTACAAGTCTCGGACTATGGACGCTTCGACTTCGTCGACGATTAGCCGGTGCTTCTCTTTGTCGATGGAATACCCCAACACCGGCGGCCCCCCACACCACTTCCCCTTGCGCCGGGCGGCACACATCTTGTCCGAGGTACGCTTGCTGACCTGCGCCCTCTCGTATTCTCCGAAGCTCGCCAAGATCTGGATGATCAATCTTCCGGCCGAGGTCGCCGTGTTGAGCTGTTGAGTTACGGAAACAAACGATACTCGGTGTTGCTCAAAGAACTCGAGGAGTCTCAGGCAGTCCGTGAGTCGGCGGCTCAAGCGATCCAACTTGTACACGATCACCGCATCGACTTGGGACTGCTCGATGTCACTGATCAACCGGGCAATGGCTGGGCGGGTGAGAGTGGCCCCGCTGTACCCCGGATCGTCATACCGCGCCGGCAGTACCACCCAGCCTTCCGACCTCAACGAGGCAACGTAAGCCTCCCCGGCCTCTCTCTGGGCGTCCAGCGAATTGAAGTCGTTATCCAGGTTCTCGTCGGTCGACTTGCGGGTGTAGATGGCGCAGCGGACGGTCTGCCGCACTTGTTCGCCGTCCTTGTGGCAAACCGCGGCGGGTGTCGCAACCCGGAGACCCCGGTGACGCTTGGGAACAGCAACCGCGGCGGCCAGCGGGTTCACTTACCGGCTTTCTCCTTCTTGTCCTCGCGCGGGATCAGACCCCACCACAGGAAGCCGTTGACGATCTGCCCGGTGATGTACTTGGCAACAGCGGACAGCGAACGAAACGGTTTTCCGTCGTACTCGAACCCCAGGCCGGGCTGCATCACCCGCACGAGGTACTTCTTCCCATGCCACTCCCGTTCAATCGTCGTCCCGGGCTTGGGCAACCGGGGATCGCGGGAACCGATGGGCTTGACGCGTGACCGTGTCTCCGACTTGGCCCCGGCCTTCTTCTCCCGACCCGCGGCCTTGGTCACCCTGCGGGACCGGGCCTTGGGCTTGCGTTCGAACTTGGCGACCAGCGTCGGCTTCGGCACACCGTCCTTCGGTTTGGACCGCAGCTCGTCCTCTTGGACCCGCTTGGCGATCTTGACGAACAGCTGCTTCCGGTTGCGACTCTTGCTCGGCTGTCCAAACACTCTCTCGTGCTCGGCCCTGAGGGCCTCAAGACTCATGTGCCGCAGTTCGTGGACCCGGGTGATGATGTCCCCGGCCGGCTTCGCACCGCCCGGTTGCTGCTGCTCCCGTTGCGCCGCGATGTCGTTCTCATGGAGCCGTCGTTTGATCTGCTCGAGGAGGACCTTGCGGTTGCGGCTGATCGGTTCCTCCCCGAAGAGCTCTTGATACTTGGCCTGCACTTGGGCTAGATCCAAGCCCTCCAGTTCCCTCACCTGCTTGACCAATTCCGACATGATTAACCCCTTTCTGGCCTTGCGGTTAGACTACCTTGGCCAGCACACGTCATCGGACTTCCGGAAGGGAAGTCAAGCGGTTCAGAGCACGAATCGGGAGAATCTCCAGGTTCCCGCAAGTGCCCGGTAGTGGGGAGGTTAGTGGCGGTTCTTGCTAAGAGCCGCAGGCAGACAGAGGCGAGAATCGCAGATACATCGGTTTTCGTCGACTGGCTCACGGTCAGGGCCGGCCGGACTCTATTCGATTCTGCCAGCGGAGTTATCATTTACCTCTGGCCACTCGCCTCATTCGGCCGTAGGGCAAAGGATAGGCTGGATGCGCAGAAGATCGATCAGCGCTCAGGCGTGAATCTGACTCCCGCAAACGTGATCGACCAGATCGGTCCTGCGTTCCTATCTTGATTGGGTCAGCGGGGTGGGTTGAGTGGAACGAATACATCACCGACGGCGATTCTGGGACAGGATGCTCGCGACGTGTGCCGGGGTTCGGGCGCTGCCCGCTGGGGAGATTCGCTACTTCACTTACAATGCTCTCGACTTTCTGACGGGCAACTACTGGGAGGGAGATTCTGCCGCCCAAAAGGCACTTGTGTCCAGCCTGTGCGGATTCGCGCGCAGGTCTGAGCAACACGACGTGATCTCGCTGGACACGGTCAAGGAACGTCTGTGGGACAGGGATCTTTCCCCACAAGAGGCCGCCATCCACTTTGGAGATTTGGATAACCATGCTCAGATGATTGACGAGGCGAGGCGCAAACAGCGAGTAGAAGATGAACGGATGGACTCGAAGCCCCACTATGTACTCGAGCGCTTGCGGGGCAATGAAGATACAGAAGACATCGTGGCAAGCATGGAGCAAGCGTGGCAACAGGAGAGGCAGCAGGCGATCAAGCACTATCAAGGCGCCGTGAACCGCTGGGGCAGCCTTGAGTTGATCGACTTTGTCCGGGCTGTTCGTGTGGTCGCCATCGATCGCGGAACACTTGCCCGGGCTGACCGCGCAATGGCGGTGACACATCCCCACTGGCCAAGAGACATGCAGAGCCTTACGCAGCTCAGATCCCGGTGGCCGGGATTGGTGGTCAATGATGGCTTGCTCGAGTTGGAGAGCGAGGCCGACGCATACTATCGCATTCTCACTTTTTCCCAACAGTGTCTCGCTAAGGGCTGGCTTGCGGATCACAGCCATGCGAATCTTGACGGCCAGGTAGTCCCCTTCCAGAAAGGGGATGAGATTCTCTTCAGTGTCGAGGAAATCCTGCGTGACCTGCGCTGCGGCGGGTCGAAAGATGATATCCCGTGCAGCGGGAGCGAGACCATCCACGCACTCGAAGGAAAGGTCGCGGAGGAGGAACCAGACACGGGGAGCACTTTCATATTCGAGGGGGCCGCGTGGAAACTCACCTTCGGCGGCAGGACGGTCCAAGTTGCCGACAGGCTCGGATTGCACTACATCGCCGCACTGCTTCGATCTCCCTACCAGCGGACGCCAGCCGAGACTCTCCAAGCGATGGTGAGTGTCGAGTCGAATTGGAGACAGACTGAAGCCGACGACGAAGCAGAATCGGACGCGGCACCAATCGACCTGGGGAAGGATCCTTCCGTTCGACCGGTTGGTGGGCGATCCCAGTCGGACACCATCATCGACGAGAGGACACGGGCGGACTACAAGGAGCGGCTTGGCACACTCGATAAGCTGATCAAGGCCACGGAGAGTCGCGACGACTTGGGAGAGGCAGAGCGGCTTGACAAAGAGCGGTCAGAAGTGGAGCAACAGTTGAAGGCAGCCACCGGGCTTGGCGGCAGGCCCCGGCGGTTCTCCGACGATGCCTCGCGTACCGCTCAGGCCGTTGGAAGGGCCATTCGCTACGCCCTCAAGCGTCTCGATTCTGTCCACCCAGGACTGGCCAATCATCTGAAATCCTCGATCGAAATGGGCGCCGTCCTGCGGTATGCTCCAGAGCAGCCCGTTTCTTGGACCACTTGACGCAGTCCTCCCGGGATTAGGGCACGACCAACCGAGTCGTCTTGACGACCAACCGAGTCGTCTGGACGACCTGCGTGGTCGCGCCTCTGTTTTGGGAGGGAGGCGTGCAAGCCGTGACCAGATCGCGATTCTATATGAGGAGCAGAGTCTTTGGCTCAGGAAACAACCCATGAACTCGCGGTCGGATGCCAAGACCTACCGCTGCACCTTCAAGCGGCACGTTTCGATGGATGGCGCTCAGGACTGTTTGACACTCGCGATCTGTGCTGCGGAGGGGCTTCACGGGCGTGCCCGGCTCAGACGGGACGGATCTTGGCACCTCGACCGGCAGAGGCGCACGTGCACCATCGATGCGTCCTCGCCCGTTGGTCAGGACCTCGCCAAGTTGTTCACCGGATTCCTGAGCCGCGAGTTCGGTGAGGGTGCCTTCCAGGTTCGCAGGGGCGGCCATGGAACCACGTGAACTGCTTGATCTCATCCTGCCGCACCTACGGGTCCATCGCGGCCCCGGCGCCAAGGGCGAATACATCGTCTGGTGTCCTTTGCACCCCGATGGGCAGGGCAAGCCGCCGCACGAGCCGAACCTCCGTGTTTCCGAGCGGGGCTGGTACTGCCATGCCTGCGGTCGTGGCGGCGGGCTGAAGGAGCTGGCCAAAGAGATGATGATCGAACTGAACAGCGGTCATGAAGGCCCGGGACGGAGCCGGATTGTCGCTGCCTACGACTATCGTGACGAGACCGGGGCTCTCCTGTTCCAGGTGGTGCGAAAAGAACCCAAGGGGTTCGCCCAGCGGTGCCCAGACGGCAAGGGGGGATGGATATGGAATCTCAATGTTGTGCGCCGGGTTCTCTATCGCCTTCCGGAGCTTCTCTCCGCACCTGACGAGGTTGTCTGGATCGTCGAAGGAGAGAAGGACGCCGACCGACTCCATTCGCATGGTCTGTTGGCGACGACCAACCCCGCGGGAGCGGGGAAATGGCGTTCCGACTGCGGGGAGTGTCTGCTCGGCCGCGACGTGATCATCCTCCCCGACAATGACGATCCCGGCAGACGTCATGCCCACAAGATCGCGCGATCACTCCAGAGCATTGCTCGCTCGATCAAACTCGTCAACCTGCCTGATCTTCCGCTCAAAGGCGATGTCTCCGATTGGCTGGATGCTGGCCACACTGTCGCGGAGTTGAGGTCGCTTTCGCAGGCGGCCCCCGACTTCGATCCGGCCGAGGCACCGAGACAGCCCGCATCCCGTCTTCGCGGCGCCGGCCCAGAACGCGAACCAGTGATTGTGAATCTGGCCGACGTCCAGCCCGAATGTGTCGCCTGGCTGTGGCATCCGTTCATCCCCCTGGGCAAGCTCACCATTCTGGAAGGCGATCCCGGTGTGGGGAAAACATCGCTGGCGCTGCAGCTTGCGGCCGTCGTCTCACGGGGCCACGCGTTTCCGAACACCCATGGTATTCCGAAAGAGCGCCGCGAGCCGGCGAACGTTGTCTACCTCAGCGCGGAGGACGGATTGGCCGACACACATCGTCCGCGCTTGGACGCTTGCAGCGCCGACGTGGCCCGGGTGTTCGCGCTTACGGGCATACGAGAGCGCGGAGAGGACGGCACGGCGTCGGAGCGAGCCATCACACTGCAAGACATCCCCACCCTCGAACAGGCGCTCACGCGAGTACATCCCGCCCTCCTCGTGGTCGATCCCCTGCAAGCATACTTCGGTGCCAAGGTCGATATGCATCGGGCCAATGAGACCCGGCCCGTACTGGCCGCACTGGCTGCCTTGGCGGAACGTCACAAGTGCGCCGCGCTTTGCATCCGGCACTTGGGCAAGAGCCATCAGGACCGCCCTGTCTATCGGGGACTGGGGAGCATCGACTTCGCGGCAGCCACCCGCTCCATCCTGCTGGCGGCTGAGAACCCCAGGAATCCGAGCCAGCGTGTGTTGGCGCACGTCAAGAGCAGTCTGGCAGCAAAGGGCAAGTCGATCGGGTTCGAGTTGGGGGACAGTTCATTCCACTGGACGGGGATTGTGGACCTGACGGCGGATGAGTTACTGGCTCAGCCGCTCAGATCCGGTGACCACAGTGCGGTGGAAGATGCCGCCGATTTCTTGCAGGAAGCGCTCGGTGACAGTCCTAGACCCGTGAGAGAACTGCTGCGAGAGGCCAAGCGACACAGGATAAACAGGGCCAGTCTGCGGCGTGCCAAGATGGACATGGGTGTGACCGTCCATCGCGCGGGATTGGGGGGTGCCAGAGGGCAGGGCGAATGGATGTGGTCGCTGGGAGAACAGCGTGATGCTCCCTCCGGATCAAGGTGCTCACAGACACTTCTTGATCACCTTAAACGATTGCCGCAACAGACTAAATCACAACACGTTAAACACCCCGATCAAGGTGATCACGTGAGCATCTTAAACGATCAAGGTGCCGTTCAAGATGAGCAATTGATCACCTTAAACGACCGACCCTTACCCACTACCCTACAAAGAGTTAGGGTCGCCGAGCAAGGTGATCAGTCCGGGACTGTGAACCACCCGGATACTGGCTGCCTTGCTGACCTCGATCTGGATCAAAACTGGGAGACCGGCACGCTGTGAGCGTCGAAGAACTGCTGCGCGAGTTGCAGCGGCGGGGCGTGATCCTGGCCGCTGACGGTGAACGGCTGACCTACCGGGCGCCGCGGGGAGTCCTGACTGACAACCTGCGTCGGGAGATTGCCGACCATAAGCCCAGACTCATCCCGCTGCTGCGTCGTTCCGGAACCATGCCGACGGCCTCACAAGAAGACGTAGCCGATATAACACTGGCGGAGTTCGCCCGATCCGGCCGTATCGCACGGGTCAGGAGTCGTCTGCTCGGGGAGGACGTCTGGTGGGTGGCGAACGAGAGTCTGAGAGGGACTGTGCACGACCCCACCTTGGTGGTCTACACCGCCGGGGAACTGCGGCATCTGGTGAACGTCTCGCCGCAAGAGCTGATTCACATCCACCGGATCAAGAAGAGCTTTGATGGACACATCGAGAATTGAGCGAAGTGAAGGTGCCGACGCACTGCCGACTATTACTATCCGGTATCCATGGTGAGCTGTTTTCTCAAGGGGGTGTTCCGTTGCTGACCATTGAGCAAGTCCCAATTGAGGACCTCAAACCCAATCCCCACAACCCGCGGATCAACGATCCCGCGGTCGACGCCGTCGCCCGCTCGATCCAGGCTTGGGGCTTCAATTGCCCAATTATCACAGACGCAGATCTGAACATCGCCGCCGGCCACACGCAGCTCAAGGCGGCCAAGAAGCTGGGATTGAAGACCGTCCCTGTGATCCGTGTCCCCGGTCTGGTGGGCAGCAAGTTCACAGGCTTCGCCATCGCTGACAACAAGACCGCCGAGATTGCGGAGTGGGACACGGATCTCTTGGCCCGGATCGTTTCCGAGTTGAATCTCGACGCCGACTTCGATCTGTCATCGCTGGGATTTGACGACGTCGAACTTACGAAGCTCTTGGACGCCAATTTCGAGGACAACGAGAAGGACGAGGACGATGCGCCACCCCTGCCGGAGGAGCCCACCAGCAACCCCGGCGATCTCTACGTCCTTGGAGAGCACCGCCTGCTCTGTGGGGACGCCACGGCCCCTAAGTGTTTCAAGGCATTGCTCTCAGGTGAGGCGATCGACTGTGTCGTGACTGATCCGCCCTACGGCGTAAGTTATCAATCCCGGGGCCAGAAACGTGAGCAGTGGGGGACGATCAAGAACGACGACCTGTCAGCCGATGCCCTCGAGACCTTCCTG
>Ga0315277_10009368_pt1 | contig 12511 bp, 8 predicted proteins | sample YL17G05_15_MG_FD_203695 | JGI IMG/M metagenome (GOLD analysis project Ga0315277, IMG submission 203695) | Sediment microbial communities from Yellowstone Lake, YNP, Wyoming, USA - YL17G05_15 | ecosystem: Environmental > Aquatic > Freshwater > Lake > Sediment | place: USA: Wyoming | collected... | reverse complement strand
TCTCGGCGCCGTAGGTTGCGCAACGCAGCAGACCCGCACCGGGCCGTGGGCGCCCGTGGATGCGGCCGCAAGGCCAAAGGTCCGCATCGCAAAGGTCTATGCAGGGCGGGAGCGGGCCGGCTGGCCCATGGCCAAGGTCGACATCGTGGCCGAGCGCAAGCGGGTCGAGGCCGCGCTCGCCCCTGTTATGGCCGCGATGCCCGACTTCGAGTTCATCGACGTCGGCCTCGTCACCGGCGATGCCCAGCAGGTGGCCGCCGCCAAGGAGAAATGCAGTGCGGCCGACGGCATCCTCATCATGCAACTGACGATGGGCGCCCTCGGCATGCTCAGCCCCCTCCTGGACCTCGACCTGCCGGTCGTGCTCTTCGCCGAGCCGTACTGCGGCCACGACTGGCACACCGTCGCCGGCCTCCAGCGCGAGGGCAAACGCATCGATTGCTGGGCCAGCAGCCGCTTTGAGGACGTGGCGGCGGCCGTGCGGCCGATCCGCGCAATCCGCCGCCTGAAGGACGCCAAGGTCCTCCACGTCAGCCAGGGCGATGCCAACGCCGAGTACGTTAAACTCGTCAAGGACAAGTTCGGCGCCGAGATCAAGTCGCTGCACCTGGCGGACCTGGAGGCGGCGTACAAGGCCGTCTCGCCGGCGGCGGCCCAGGCCGAGGCCGACTTCTGGGTCCGCGGGGCCGTGAAGATCGTCGAGCCTAAGCCTGCGGACATCCTCAAGGCCGCCCGCATGGCGCTGGCGCTGAAAACCATCGTCGACGCCGAGCGCGCCGACATCATCACCATCAACTGCCTCGGCATGGGCCTCATCGACCGCGACATGGGCTACCCGTGCCTGGGCTTCGTACGCCTGAACAACATGGGCCTGGGCGGCGTGTGCGAGGCCGACCTCAAGAGCACCATGACTCAACTTATCTTCACCCATCTCGTGGGCCGCACGGGCTTCGTCACCGACCCGTGCTTCGATTACTCCAACAATACGATCATCCACGCCCACTGCGTCGGGGCGACGCAGATGGAAGGCCCCGACGGCCCCGTCGCGCCGTACATCATCCGCAGCCACCTCGAGGACAACCGCGGCGCGGTCCTCCAGGTCAAGATGCGCACGGGCGGGCCGGTGACGATGGCGCGGCTGATCGGCGGCGATGCGCTCCTGTACTCCGTCGGCCAGGCGGTCGACAGCCCCCTCGTGGAGCGCGCCTGCCGCACCAAACTCACCGTCCAGGTCGAGCATCCCGAGCGGTTCCTGGAGAACTGGTCGTGCGGGCTGCACCGGGTGATCTTCTACGGCGACCACACGCGCGACGTGGAGCGGTTCTGCCGGTTCATGAAGATCCGCATCCTCCGCGAAGGCGAGGAGGACCTCCGCGACGTGCCGGGCCTGGAATGGAAGCCGCACATTCACGCATAGAGCGGTGCACGAGCGGATTGAGAGGCACAGCGCGGCGGGCCGCTCGCCCCGCCGCGCCGAAGCGCAGGGAGCGATTGAGACGGGGCGCAGAGAAGCGGCGGGATTCTAACGGGCCTTCCGCACGACTTCGGCCATTTGGTCCACGGCCTTGCGTTCCTCGGGGTCGAGTTGGTCGAAAAGGCGCTGCTCGCGCAGGTCGAAGGAACGTCGCGGGCGGCCGCCCTCGGCGGTGCGCGAGTCGCCGTTGTGGAAGCACCAGCCGGCGGCGCCGCCCTCGATCGCCCCCGCCAGGTCGCCGGCGTAATCCTCCGCCGCAGGCTGCCAGCCGGGGCCGAACGCGCGACGGAAAGGCTCCTGGTAGTGCACGGGCACGACCCGGCCGATGGTCTCCATCATCGCCAGGGCCTGGCGCGTCTTCGCCGCCGTCTCCGCGGGAGAGGTGCGGCCGCGCTGGCGGTGGGGGCTGAGGAAGTCCAGCCGCACGTCGCTCACGTACTTGCGAAGGTTCGTTTCCGAGGCGTCGCCGCAATATGAAGCCGTCACCAGCCGCGCGGGATCGACGGCCTTGGCGGCGCTGCGCAGGCGGGCCAGTTCCTCGAAGGAAACCTCCTTGTTGGCCGGATGGCCATTGCCGGCGCGGAGGTTGTGCTCGTTGGCCATATCGAGATACCAATTGCGCATCGGCTGCAGGCCGCGGACCAGTTCCCGGACGGCCCGCTCGTGGATCTCGATGCTCGCGAGGTGCGGCGAGCCGATCCGCTCTCCGCGGGTCAGGGTCACGTCCACGGCCATGCCGCGCCGGTCGCATTCGGAGACGAGGTCCTTCAGGCGGTCGAAATACGGCTGCCGCAACCGGCCCTCGGCGTCCACGGCCGAGACGTCGCTACCGAACGCGCTCCAGGTGGCCCACACGCGAATCCAGTTGAAGCCCAGTCGCTGCATATCGTCGAGGTCGCGGCGGATGAACTCGGGCTGTGCCCCCAGCGCCCCGTAATAACTGATGCCGTAAAGAAACACGGGCTTTTCGTTGATCGTGAACTGCGAGCCGCGGATGCCCAGGACCGTCTGCCGCGCGGGCGCGGGCGGCTGGGCCTCGGGCGTCGCCCCGCCGAGCGGCAGGGCTGTGGCCGCGGCAAGAATCGCGCAGGCTGCGGGGGACCGGAGAGTCAGCGAGAGGCAGTTGGCGGGCATAAGCAAAGTCCTCCTTCGCACGAGCAGAGTAACCAGTACCCGGTCAAACTTGTTTCTGTGAACGGAAGGAAGTCGCACGGTGCGCAGTCTTGCCCACCGCGCATTTCCCGCGCCACGGCACGCGGCGGGCAAGACTGCCCGCCGCGCTTAGGCAACTCACAGTTTCTATCCGCCGCTCAAGGGGGGAGCGGGCGCGGCGTTGAGCGCCGGTTTCCATTCCGCCCAGCGGGCGGCTATCGCCTTAAGTTCACTATGGCTCAGCATCCCGCGTTCAAACATTGGACTGGTCTCGTGGGGAGTGGTCCACCAGAATCTGCACATCAGTTTCTCTTGTTCTTTGAAGAAAAAGTCACTGTGTTCTCTGGGGTCGTTGCAGCCGGTCACGCTGAAAAGCAACCCTTCCAGCCAAGCGCGTCTTCCAGGTGTTATCGAAGGGCTGCCGAGTTCATCGACCATCACGGGCACGGCCTGCCAACCCCACGCCAGGATGCGGCCCACAGGCGAGTCCGGCGGGATAACATTGTGCGCCAGCGGGCCGTAAGGGCCATTGAGGATGATGATCGGCCCCTCTTCGGGAAGTTGGGAAAGGAGGGACCGCACCGCCTCGTCGATCTCGCGGCTGCGCCTGATTGGCGGCGCCTGGAAGTTGATGACAAAGGGATCGGAACGATAGACGATGACGCCGTCGGTGCCACGCAAGTCTGCAATGTCGTGTTCAGAGAAAAGGACCCGGATGGTGTACTTGCCAGGCTTTGGAATTGTAACATAACTCGGCAGGTACATCCCGCTATCGCCGACTACCGACTCTCCGGGTGGAATGACGGTGGGGTCGAGGAATCCGCCTCTCACACTGGACCAATCAGAAAGAATCGGCAGCACCTTGCCGTCCGGGTCCGTCACTTCCAGGCTGAACTTGGTGCGCCGGCCGCTACGATAATCGCCGCCGAGAGTGACGTGAATCGGAAGCCGCTTAGAGTCACTGTTCACAAGGTGCACCTCAAATTCGGGCATGGTCGGCAACATGCAACACTGGGGCGGCTTCTCCACAACTACGGAGAGTGGGTCTTCCGAGCCCTGAAGGCGGCGAAGGACCGTCAGGAGTTTCAGGGGAAATCCGCGAAGTGGCGGAGGTTCGCTCATAGTCTTGAGCATCTTGTCCCGGATGTAGGATGTCCACTCGGGACCGCCCTCGCGGATGATTTGTAGATACTGGGCATCTTCACCCATAGGGGCTGGACGAAACCAGGTCTGATCGTCTGTACGCTCGGGCTTCTGGAGCGGCGGGCGCGACTCGGCCATCTTCTTGGCCCGATACTCTTCGAGCGTCTGGATTTTGGCCTCCTCTTGGGGCAGGGGCTTGTCCGAGGATGCGACAGGTGCCGGGGCTTCGGCGGCAGGCTTGAAGAAATATGTCCGGACGGTTGACACAGAGATTACCAGAGATGCCGCCAGCACGGCCGCCGCACAAAGTCCGACCAGGCCCATCCGTTTGGCCGTCATGGCGATGCACCCCCGATGCGATTGCTGCACCACACGCGATGACACACCTGCGCGCGGCAGGTCAGGAGACCCGCCGCGCAAAGCGACGAACGGCAATTCCCTCACCCTACCCTCCCACGGTGGGGAGAGGGAGAACAACGGCATAGGGCGGCCACGCAGGGCCGCCCCTACGCGGCGGTGCGAAGCGTAGGCAATTACAAAACCATCTTCTCCCACGCCGCGCGCTGCTTCTTCAGGTACTCCACGGGGTCTTCCTTGGTGCTCGTTTCGAGCATCGTGTAGCCGGTGTAGCCGATGCCTTTAAAGCACGTCATGAGTTCCTGCCAGGGGTAGTCGTCCTTGGTGAGTTCGCGCACATGGCAGTGCTTGAGCCACTGCTTGACGAGGTCGAAATTGGCCTTGACGGAGCCGGTCTTGGCGTCGCCGGCGTTGGAGTTCCAGCACAGGCCGCACGAGGGGTGCTTGCAGGCCTCCATGATCTTGGCCATGCTGGTGGCGTCGGACACGCCGCCGTGCATCTCGACCACGATAACGATGCCTTTGTCCTTGGCGAGTTCGCCGCACTCGGCCACGGCCTTGCCGATCTGCTTGAGGGACTCCTCCGGCGTCAGGCCCTTGACGAAGCCGTTGGGGCGCACCTTGACGAGCGGCGCGCCGACGTCGACGGCGAGTTTCACGAATTCGCCGCACTCGGCGATGTTCTTCTTCACGACGGCCGGGTCGGGCGAGTGGAACTCGCACGTCGTGCCGAGGGCGACGAGTTTCAACTTGGTCTTGCCGAACGTCTCGCGGACCTTGGCCCGCCCCGCGGCATCGAGCGACGGCTCAACGCCGTGCTTGTGGGTGGTGCGGAGTTCGACGCCCTCCATGCCCGACTTTTCGCAGACGCTGATGAGCGTCGGCAGGTCCATCTGGGCGCCGATCATGTACGTGACCGTGCCGAGGTGGAACAAGCCCTTTGCCGGCCCGGCGGCGGCCTCGGCGGCCCCGGCCGAAAGCGGCCTTATGGCGCCGGCGGCGAGGAGGCCCGCGGCAGCGAGGCCCGTGCGGATCATATCGCGGCGAGTCAGATGATTGAGCATTGCGGTCTCCGTTTGCTGGTGAACGAGCACTATCGCATGATAGCGAGGCAGGGGGGGATTTCAAGCGGTTTGCGGGGCCGGAAGGCGGTCGCTCTGTTTGAAAGTCTGCTGGGCACGGGGTTGGGGGGGGGCGCGCGGCCCACGGTGGAGAACTTTGTGTCCCGGGGAACCTGTTCAGCCGACGGGGTCGGCAGGCCGGCCGGCCCGGCCCTGGAGTTCGCGGTAAATCTCGCGCTGAAGTTGCTCGACTTCGCCGGCCAGCAGTTGCAGGCGCTGGCGCAGGGCTTCGGCCTGCTTGTCGAGGTCGGCGGCCTCGCGGACCAACGGGTCGCGGAGGGCGTCGAGTTTGCTGCGCAGGCGTTCGCGGGCGACCGACGCCGCGATGCCCAGCCGGTCGCGGCCGGCGGCGCCCTCGCCGGGCGAGTCGGCGGCCTCGCGGACGATCTTCTGGAGGGCCCGCACCGTCGTGTCGTCGCGCAGGAAAGGCGGGCACTCGGCCAGAGAGTCGGTCGCGAGCATCTCATCTATGGCGGCGATACGCCCGCGGCGCGCGGCAGCCTCGGTCTGGAGCGACACCAGTTGTCGGCGCGTTTGGTTGACTTGTTCCTGGAGGTGCCGGAGGCGGCGTGCCGCGGACGCCAGATCGCTTGCCTGGCCGGCCGCGACGACGCTGCGAGGGCCGCCGTCGCTTCGCGCGGGGCAGGGCGACCCTCCCGGCCAGAGGCGCACCGCAATCACCAGCAGCACGCCGCCCACGAGCGCAATCGGCCAGACCCACTTTGCATGGCGCTGTAGCCAGTACAAGCGCCGACCTCCTCCGGACTTGGAAACGGTTGCGATCGCGGCGGGAAGACAAACATCCTGCGCGTCGCTCTCGCTGAGGTGTATCGGCAACCGGCCGGCGGGAAAATCAGTGCAATTTGCGCCGGGCAACGGGATTTTCTTTGCGGCGGGTGCGCGGGGTGCGCCGCGCAAAGCGGCCTTGCCGCGTCAGTTGGCCATCGCCGCCAGCGGCGCGTCGGCCGAGCGGGCCACGAGCAGCGCCGGCACCGCCGCTTCCACCACGTCGGGGTCGAAGAGCGAGCCGCTCCCCTTGACGAGGATGTCGATGGCCAGCGTCACTTCGCGGGCATCGCGGTACGGCCGATTGCTCGTGAGGGCATCGAACGTGTCGCAGACCGCCAGGATGCGGGCCCCGATCGGTATCTCGCGGCCGGCCAGGCCGCGCGGGTAACCCGACCCGTCGAACGCCTCTCCGTGGGCGGCGGCCACGGCGGCGATCTCTTCGAGGCCGCGGATCGCGCCGATGAAGCGCTCGGTGGCGGCCGCGTGGCGGCGGACCTCCGCCAGTTCGTCGGCCGTGAGCGGGCCCGGCTTGTCCAGCAATTCCTTCGGCACCGTGATCATGCCCACGTCGTGCACGAGGCCGGCCCACTTGACCGTGGTCGCGACTTCTTTTCCCAGGCGCATCGCCATCGCAACGAGGACGGCCAGGGTGGCCACCCGGCGGCTGTGGCCGATCTTGTCGGCCGGGTGGGCGTCGGTCACGTGGGCAAAGAGTTCCAGCAGGGCCGTGAGTTGGCCTTCGGTGGTGACGAGGTCGTCGGCGGCCAGGCGGTGAACGATGCTGGAGACGAGGAACCGCACGTCGTCGGGCGCCTGGAGTTGCGCGTAGAGCCCCGGCTCGCCGAGCGTCTCGACGCCGGCGTCGGCCACGGCCGTGCTCACCTGCGTTGCCGTCCGCCGGCGCACGGCGTCCAGCAGCGGTATCAGTTCCGGCGACCCCTGTTCCCGGAGGACCACGTCGCAGACATTGGCGAAGTGCAGCACCTGGCCCCCGGTGCTGATCTCGTCGCCGCTCCGGCCGCGCGGGTACCCGTGGCCGTTGACGCACTCATGGTGGTCCATGATGAGTTCGGCCGCGGTGACGAGTTCGGGCACCTGGGCCACAAGTTGGGCGCCGATGAGCGGATGCGACCTGACGAGCGGCAGGTTGGCCTGCTGGTCCGGGTTGAACCAGCGGTCCGGGTCGCGGGAATCTCCCATGAGGCCGATGTCGTGCAGCAGGCCCGCGTAGAAAACGTCCAGGCGGTCGACGCAGCGCAGGTGCGAGGCGGCCCGTGTCGCAATGGCGGCCACGCGGGCGTGATGCGGCACGTCGTCCGCGGCGGTGTAATCCAGGAGGCCGGACAGGGCGGCCAGGATGTCGCCCCGCCAAAGGGGAGAGCGCACCGAGGCGCTTCCGGGCGGACTGCGCATCGTGCGCGTGGCCGTAGCGGCGCCACCGTTCGAGGGCATCTCCATGGTGATACTGCCTCCGTCTCGGCGAACCCTGTAGGGAGGGACGGCCGGCCAGGAAGGGCGCAGCGAAACCCGTGCTTTCTATCGGCATGCCGCGGCGAGAGCATAAACGATTCCGAGGCGGGGGGGCGGGTGCCACGGGCCGCCGCCCCGCAGTGTCCCGGAGCTGCGTCCGTGACCTGAAAGAAACAGCCAAACAGAGGGCACCAGGGGAAAAAAAGGAAAAGCGGTGGTCACGAACCGCGAAAAAGTGTAAACCATGTGCCCGGTTCAAAACGTAAAGGATGTGCCCGGCCGAACATTCTTGCGCCCCTTCCGGGGCTGCAATGGCCTCGCTAAACAAATACAAGCAGCCAGTGGCACCCACCAAGTGAGGCTGGAGATGGTTATGCGGATAGGCTCTTACTTGCGGCGGTGGATGTAGGCCCCGAGGGCCGCCAGGCCGCAGAAGAGTTCCGCCATCGTCATCGGCTCGGGAATAGAGGCCGCTAGAAAGCCGTGCTGCATGCCGGCGGCATCAATGTACCAGCCGGTGACGGCGTCGCCGCTGACGCCGGTGGGCGTTATGGAGTTCCACCCCAGCGGGTCGAGGGTAAAGTAGGTCAAGCCGTCCCACAGGAAGCCGTGCTGAGCGCCGCTGGCATCGTTGTACCAGCCCACGACGTTGCCACCGCTGACGGCGGTGGCTTCCGTGCCCGTTGACTCTGGCGGGTCGAGGCGGGTGAAGGTCGACCCGTTCCAGAAGAAGCCGTGCGGAATGCTGCCTTCTAGCAGGTACGAGCCCACGACGTTGCCGCCGCTGACGCCGTTGGCGGTCGTGGAGGTTGACCCCGACGCCGCGTCGAGAGTGGTATAGGTCGAGCCGTCCCACAAGAAACCGTGCTGTTTGCCGTCGGCGCCGGTATAGGCGCCGACGACGTTGCCGCCGCTAATGCCGTTGGCCACCGTGTAGGTTGCCCCTGTTGCGGCGTCGAGGGTCGTGTAGGTCGTCCCGTTCCAGAAGAAGCCGTGCGTGCCGCCCGCGTCGCCGAAGTAGCCCGCGACGTTGCCGCCGCTGACGCCGTTGGCAATCGTGTAGGTTGCCCCAGTTGCGTCGAGGGTCGCGTAGGTCGTCCCGTTCCAGAAGAAGCCGTGCGTGCCGCCCGCGTCGCCGAAGGAGCCCGCGACGTTCCCGCCGCTGACGCCGCTGGCAATCGTGTAGGTTGCCCCTGTTGCGGCGTCGAGGGTCGTGTAGGTCGTCCCGTTCCAGAGGAAGCCGTGCCGGCCGCTGCTATCCTGGTAGGTGCCCACGACGTTGCCGCCGCTGATGCCGGCGGGACTTGTGTAAGTTGACCCCGGCGGGTCGATGGTGAGGTAGGTCACGGCCTGGGAACTACCGGCAAAGGAGCCCACCGACAGGGCCGCAATCACGACGGTCAGCCGGACCGGCCTGTTCATGTCCGACTCCACCTGTCTGCCGATGGCGCACCCGAAGGGACTGCAAAGGAAGGGCCGCTCGGCGATGCGGCTACAGAGTGAGCCCCCCGCGGCCTGACCACGGACGCTCACAGAGACTATGTACAACGGATTCCGGGAAAGTCAAATTCGCCGGCCAAAAAATCCGCCCCCCGGCGGCCCGCGGCCGGCCGCCCGCCGGGAGTCCGGCTGTGCCCGCGGATTCTGGTACGCCGAAAAAGGCTGTCATTTCGAGCGAGTGAAGCGAGTCGAGAAATCTCGCCGTGGTCGTTGCCGCTTCAGTCGTTCGCATGGCGAGACCCCTCGACTTCGCTCGGGGTGACAACGAAAAACACCCTGCCAGAAATTCTCGGCGCACCCGCGAGTGCCTTCAGAAGCCGCTTGTGACAGCCCCCGCGGGCGCTGTAGAATCATCGCGGCCTGGATCTTCCAGAGGCTCAGGGGCCCTGCATTGCGGAGGACCTCACCATGGCCGCGGCCAGATGGGCGGTCCTGCTGGCACTTGCGATCGGCCTGCCGGCGCATGCCGCCGCGCGGCAGGTCACGGTCGAGCCCTCGGCCGGGCAGGTCAAGCGATTTGAGAAGATCGAGTTTGTGCTCGCGGCTGCCACGGTCGGCGAGAATCCGTATGACCCGGCCGAGATCGACCTCGCGCTCGAGTTCACCGCGCCCTCCGGTAAAAAGTTCACGGTTCCCGCCTTCTACTTTCAGCCCTACGAGCGGCGCGAGATGAGGCAGGGCGGCCGCAAGGCGGAGTGGCTGTACCCGGTCGGGCCGGCGGTCTGGAAGGTGCGCTTCGCGCCGGCCGAGGTCGGCAAGTACACGGGCGTGGCGCACCTCGCGGACCGCGCGGGTGCGGCGGCCTCCGCGCCGGTTACGTTCGAGAGCGTCGCCTCGGCGGCCAAGGGGTTCGTCCGCGTTTCGGCCAAGGACCCGCGGTACCTGGAGTTCGACGACGGCACGCCGTACTTCGCGGTCGGCCAGAACGTGGCGTTCGTCAAGGACTCTTACGATACGGTCGAGATGATCCGGCGGTTGGGCGAGAGCGGCGCGAACTTTGCCCGCGTGTGGGCGTGCGGCCAGGACTGGGCCATGGCCATCGAGGCCCGTAAGAGCGCGTGGGGCCGGTCGTGGGGCTGGAAACCGCCCTTCGCGCCGATGCCCGACGGCGACGGTTCTCCCGCCGCCAAGCAGTGCGTCAAACTTTCGGGCGACGCCGGCGCGAGGGCGACGATCCAGCCGTGCTACGCCGTGGCCCTGAAGCCGAACACGAAATACCGTTTCTCGTGCGCGGTGCGGGCCGAGGGGGGCGCGGCCGTTGCGCTGGACCTTGCCGGCCCGCGGACCATCGAGGCCAAGCCCGCGTGGACGCCTTTTGCGCTGGAGTTCACGGCGGGGGCCGACCAGTGGTGGCTCGGCCAGCCGACCTTCCGCCTCACGGCCGCCGGGACGGCGTACCTGAAGGACTTCTCCCTGAAGGAGGCGGCAGGCGGGCCGGAACTCCTGTGGGAGGCCGACGCGAACCGCCCCGTCCTGGGCGTCTACAACCAGACCGATTGCTTCATGCTCGACAAGGTGCTGGAGGCGGCCGAGCAGGCCGGCGTGCGCCTGGAACTCACCATGTTTACTCGCGATCTTTACATGTCAAGGCTTTCCAAGGAAACCGCTGACGAGTACGCTGCAGCCATCGCCGACGCCAAGCGCCTCGTCCGGTACTACGTCGCCCGCTGGGGTTGCTCGACGCACGTGGCCATGTGGGAGTACTTCAACGAGATGGACCCCGGCAAGCCCACCAACCGCTTCTACGCCGAACTGGGCGATTATCTCGGGCAGATCGACCCCTACCGCCACCTGCGGTCCACGAGCACGTGGTCCTCGCCGTCGAAAGACTACCGGCACCCGAAACTCGACACGGCGGACCTGCACTACTACATGCGGCCGGCCGACAAGGAACTCTTCAAGGACGCCGCGGCGGCCGTCCAGGCGCGGTGGAAGGCCATGCAGCCGCACGTGCAGGGGCGGCCGCTGGTGTTCGCCGAGTTCGGCCTGGCCGACGACAAGTGGGGCCTGTCGCCCGAGACCGGCAGGGACAAGGATTACACGTTTCTCCACAACGCCCTGTGGACGTCGGCCCTCTCGGGCTTCGCCAGCACGGTCTGCCCGTGGTGGTGGGAGGACATCCACAAGAAGGACATGTACCACCACTACCGGCCCGTGGCGGCGTACGTTGCGGACATCCCGTTTACGACGGCGAAGTTGCAGGAGTCTTCCGCCACGTGCGACAAAGGGATGCGGGCCATCGGTCTCCAGGCAGGCGACCGCGCGTACGTGTGGATACAGGACCCCGCGGCCACGTGGTGGCGGATCGCCGTGGAAGGCGCCGTGCCCGCTGAAGTGAAGGGGGCCGCGCTTGCGGTTGAAGGGCTGAAGTCCGGCCCGTACACCGTCCAGTGGTGGGACACCCGCAAGGGCAAGGTCGTCAAGCAGGACGCCGCGAAGGCTTCGGGCGGCCCGCTGAAACTCGCCGTGCCAGCGTTCTCGCGCGACATCGCGTGCAAGATTGTGGCGGGGGGATAATGATGAAACGCATAGTTCTCTTGATTTGCGCGGCGGGTCTCCTGACCCGCCGCGCCGAAGCGCGTGAAGGTCGCGCCACCCCGCGGCAGTCCGCGCGGCGGCTCAGGAGAGCCGCCGCGCACAATCGCTCAAGATGTGCTGTCGTATTAGTCCTGGCCGTGCTCATGCTGCTTGTTGCCTCCGCGCCAGGCTGCTCGACCGCCACCGAGAACCCGAAGGCCGCACGGCCGGGTTCGCCTGGCGCGAAGGACTCGCCGCCGTCCGCCGCCCGTCAGCCGGAGCGCGACGAGATGGTCCGCGTCATCCGGGCGTACGGCCTCGCGGACGAGGCGGTCCTGGCAGCGATGGCCGCCGTTCCGCGCCATGAGTTTGTCCCCCCGGCATACTCGCAACTTGCGTATGCCGACACGCCGCTGCCCATCGGCCACGGACAGACGATCTCGCAGCCGTACATCGTGGCGGAGATGACGCACCAGTTGCAACTCAAGCCCGGCGCGAAGGTCCTGGAGATCGGCACGGGCTCCGGCTACCAGGCGGCCGTGCTCACGCGCTTTACGAGCGAGGTGTACACGATCGAGATCATCAGGCCCCTTGCCGAGGAGGCCGGGAAGCGCCTCATGCGGCTGGGGTACAACACCGTCAAGGTCCGTTGCGGCGACGGCTTCAACGGCTGGCCGGAGGCGGCCCCGTTCGACGCCATCATCGGCACGTGCGTGGCCGGCGAGGTGCCGCCGCCCCTGATTGAGCAACTCAGGACCCCCGGCCGCATGGTCATCCCCATCGGCGAAGAGCCGGGCAACCAGTACCTGATGCTGATCGAAAAAGATTCTGCGGGGAAGGTGCACCGCCGCCCGCTCATGGGCGTCCGCTTCGTCCCCCTTCTTCGCGGCGACCCGACGGCGAAGTAGCCGAGGAACCTTTTGAAATTGACTCGCGCCGCACCCACCGTTACGATACGCCCCCGACAGCCAGCAGTCGAAAGGAGTCC
>Ga0315277_10009367_pt1 | contig 12511 bp, 8 predicted proteins | sample YL17G05_15_MG_FD_203695 | JGI IMG/M metagenome (GOLD analysis project Ga0315277, IMG submission 203695) | Sediment microbial communities from Yellowstone Lake, YNP, Wyoming, USA - YL17G05_15 | ecosystem: Environmental > Aquatic > Freshwater > Lake > Sediment | place: USA: Wyoming | collected... | reverse complement strand
CCTCGCCCAGAGAATATGCGGCCGGCTCGTCGTTCACGTAGAAGACGCTGCCGCAGAGCTGCAATGACTCCAGGTTCTCCAGGGCCTCCCGTGCCGCCGCATAGTCGCCGGGCGACTCCTGCTGCAATCTCCAGGCTTCAAGGACCGCCAGAGCATCGCCGACCCGCCCGGCAAGAAGCGGCTCGACGACACACTTGTTGTTCCGCAGGAACTGATTGACGAGGTTCTTCTTCTTGTGGAGCCTGCGGCCGGAGAGGCTGGCCATCTCCTCTCGCCGGTAGAGATAGTCGAAATCATCCCGATCCTCCCAGACGCGGTACCCCATCCGGGAGAGTTGCTCGGCCTGGGAAGCGGAGCTGCACTTGGTCGTGCCAAATCGCTCAAACAGCTCGGCCAGCACTGACTCGGGGGGCAGGCCGAATGGCAGGATGAAGAATGGCTCGGCATCCTCCCCCGAAATCACCACAAGATCCTCGGCGAGCTGCGATATTTCGTAGCGGTGGACATGGCGAAACAGGTAAATGTCGGCGAAAGTGAGCTCCGACATTCCGTCCGGCAGCGCTGCGAATCGCGGGTGCAGCGCAGGCCGCTGCTCCAAAAGGATCTCCGAGAACGCCGGATATTGCGCTATCGCCATATTCGAGCCTTCCTTTGCGCACCCCGAACTCCGCCGAAACCGACTCCATGATGACAAAGCCGGCCTGGATATACAACCGGGCAGGCCAGGGATTCAGGGAAATCCCGAAGCCATTGCCTTCAGCCGCGTGGATTCAATCTTCAATTCTGCAAAAATTGAGCTTTTATTGACCACAATGACCGACCCACCTATAATAAGCCTATTCTTTTCAAGGAGTTGCAGATGGATTTTGAACAGAGCAGCAATCAGCCGCCGTCATCGATCCCCGGCCCGGGGCAACCGAGTGCGCAACAGCCGACCGGTAAACCACTCTATCCGCCGCCGTACCCAGTGTACCCGCCGCCAAGGAGATTCAGTGGCTGGCGTATCCTCTGGGGCATCTTCTTTGGCCTGTCTGTGCTGGCAAATGTCGGCATGTTCGTTCTCCTGCTCGGCCTTATCGCCTTTTTTGCCGCTGGACAGGGCAAAGCCTACCAGGAAACCGTCGTCCGCGATGGGCCGATGGACAGCAAGATCGTGGTGATCAACCTCCAGGGAATCATGTACGGCGATCAGGCGGAGAACATCTACCGCCAGCTCAAGGCCGCCGGCGATGACCGGAGCGTCAAAGCCCTGATCCTGCGAGTGAACTCACCGGGCGGCACGATCTCCGCCAGCGACGATGTCTATCAGCAGATCCGCAAATACCGCTCGGAGAAGCGCAAGCCGGTTGTCGCCTTCATGCAGAGTGTCGCTGCCTCGGGCGGCTATTATGCGTCCGCCGCCTGCGACGAGATTATGGCGGAGCCCACCGCCATCACCGGCTCTATTGGCGTGCTCATGACCCATTTCGTCTTCGCGGAGCTGCTGGAGAACAAGCTGGGCATCCAGCCGGTCTTTCTGACCATGGGAGAGAAGAAGGACTGGCCCAGCTCCTTCCGGGCCCCCAGCGATCAGGAGCTGCAGTACGTCCGCGACCGTCTGCTCACACCGGCTTATGAGCGGTTCATAGCGGTGGTCACAGAGGGCCGTCAAAAGGTCCTGTCCGCCGACCAGGCCCGCAAGCTGGCCGACGGCAGCATCTACGTGGCGCCGCAGGCCAAGGATGTTGGGCTCATCGACAAGGTTGGATACCTTGACGACGCCATCGCCGATGCCAAGGCCCTGGCGGGAATTCAGAGAGCCCGGGTCGTTGAGTACCACCGGCCGTTCTCCTGGTTCAGCATGCTCAACGCGAAGAAAAATGCGTCCGTGTTCACGCTGGACCGCAGCAAGCTGTATGAGTTCGGCACGCCCGAAATCCTCTATCTCTGGAACGCAGGCGCACGCTAACACGCGCCAGGGGGCAATTCAGGACAACGGACAAGCCGAGCCGGACAGAGAGTAGGGGGTGGAGGCTGGGGTATGCAGGGTCGATATGACCGCTCGTTGTGCACGGCAGCGTGGATTTTACTCGCCGTCGCTGTCGGCGTGGGGATCGTTGCGGGATGCTCTTCCTTCGCGCCCAAGAACTCCCAGTCGCCGAAATCAGGTTTGATCGGTACAACTCCGGACGGCAAAGGCTTCATCGATAGAAGCTCGCGGCAACCTTTCATCCCGTTTGGCACAAATTATTACGACCCGAACACCGGCTGGGCGCCGAAAATCTGGCAGCAGTTTGATCCAGATCGTGTAGCGGGTCACTTCGCGGTCATGAAGAAACTCGGCGTCAACTGCGCCAGGGTGTTCCTGACGGCGGCCACTTTCCAGCCCGATGTCAACACGATCGATCCCGAGGCGTTGGCCAAGCTCGATGAACTGGTCAGGATCGCGCGCGAGGCGGAAATCCGGCTGATCCTGACCGGTCCGGATCATTGGGAAGGCTCTCCAGCCTATTGGAGGCCGGATCGGTTCGGCGGCGAGGAGGCATTGCGGGCTCTGGACAATTTCTGGACCGTCGTCGGCCGGCGCTACCGGGGCGAGCCCGCGATCTTCGCGTGGGACCTCCTGAACGAGCCCCAGATGCCGTGGTCGAACGAGGCTTGGCAGCCGCGATGGAACGCATGGCTGGTGGCGAAGTATCACAGCCGTGAGGGCCTCAAGGCCGCGTGGGGCGGCGAGCTCGGCGATCAGGAAAAGATCGGCGACATCAGAATCCCTGAGAACAAGGCGGTGCAGAGCAATCCTCGCCTGCTCGACTGGCAGTTATTCCGTGAATCTCTGGCCGATGAATGGGTGCGGCGGCAGGTGGAGGCGCTCCGCCGTGCCGACCCGACGCACCTGATCACCGTCGGTTACATCCAGTGGTCGTATCCCGTCGTTCGGCCCGGCGATCCAGGGTTGTACGCTGCATTCAATCCGCACCGGCAGAAGCAGTGGCTCGACTTCATCTCTATTCATTTCTACCCGCTGATGGGTGCGCCCTTTGGCTCAAGGGACAACTGGGAGAAGAACCTGGCTTACCTTCAGACCCTCCTGGCCTACTGCCACGCCGGCAAGCCCGTCGTCCTGGAGGAGTACGGCTGGTATGGCGGCGGCGCCCCGCAACAGCACCCCTATCTGCTCGAGGACCAGCAGGCCCGCTGGATTGGCGCCGAGATCGAGGCCTCGCGGCGGCTAGCCCAGGGCTGGCTCTCCTGGCCCTTCGCCGACACCCCCGATTCGAGGGACATGAGCCTCTACGGAGGATTGGTGAAGGCGGACATGGTCAACAAGATGTGGGGTCTGCGGTTTCAGGTCTACGCGTCTAACTTGGCCGCCCTGCCGCAACCTGAGCCGGAATTGCCTGGTCTCGACTACCTGCCATCGCTGACGACACCTCTAAACGACTTGGCGCCCATGTATGACAAGCAGGCCGAGATGGTACAGACAGCAATCCGTCAAGCCGGCCCCGTCCCAACAATCGTCCCGCCGAACACGTCGCAAGTCCCAATGAGGTGACGCACGCTACACCCGTCATGCTGAGCGAAGCATCTGGCCCCAGACCGAGAACTGAGCATCGCTGCGAACGAGATACCTCAAGCTGTGGCCAGATCCTTCGCTGACGCTCAGGATGACAAGACAACACTCCCAAGCCAGCCGCAAACTGGCTCAGCGACGCGAGAGTTCACCGAAGAGCGTCAGGGGCGTGGCTTTGACGATGCGAACCTCCGCGAAACAGCCCGCCAGTGCGGCACGCCCGTGGAATACGACGATGGAATCGGTTGACGTGCGGCCGACCAGTTGCACAGAATCCTCCTGCGTTGAGGCGCCGGCTGTTGTGGATTGGAGGCCGGCGCCGGCAGACTCGATTCCCAGCCGGCAGCTTTCGTTTTCCGATCCGTCGCAAGTCCCCTGCCCGCCCTGCACGGCGGCCGGGTTCACGTGGGCTTTCTTGCTGGGGCCTTCCACCAAGACCTTGGCCCGCCGGCCCACGAACGACCGGCTCAGCTCCATGCTGACCTGCTCCTGCACGGCGAGCAGCTCGACGTTTCGCCACTGCTTAACCTCCGGCGCGACGGAATCCGCCAGCCGGTGGTCGGCCGTCGTGCCTGGACGCGGGGAATACTTGAAGATAAAGCTGTTCTTATATCTCGCCTTTTTTGCCAGATCGACGGTGGCGGCGAAATCCTCGTCCGTCTCGCCGGGGAAGCCGACGATGAAATCTCCCGCCACGGCGATGTCCGGCACGACCGCCCTGGCCCTGTCGATCAGCTCCAGGTAATGTGCGGCCGTGTAATGCCGGTTCATCGCGGCAAGAACGCGGTCGGACCCGCTCTGCGCGGGCATGTGCAGGTAATGGCAGATCTTCGCAGACCCCGCCATCACCTGAAGGATCTGTTCGTAGAACTCGTCGGCAGGGTAGCTCGTAACGAACCGGACCCACTCGATGCCCGGCACACGGGCCGTCATCTCCAGTAAATCGGCCAGGCACCAGGTCCGGCCTCCATCGTCATACCGATACGAGTTCACGGTCTGGCCCAGGAGCGTCACCTGTTTGACGCCGGCATCCGCCAGCTTCTTGACCTGTTCCAGAATCGCCTCCGGCGGCCGGCACGCCTCCGGACCGCGCACGTAGGGCACGACACAGTACGTGCAGAACCGGTTGCAGCCCCGCATCACGCGAACGAACGCTTGGTGCGGGATCTGCTCATCTGTTACGCCGTACGCGGATTCAAATCGCTCCAAGTCGCCGCCGTCGCGAGGAGTCTCCTGGCGGATCTTTTCGATCACAGCGAGCCGTTTCTCATCGCTGCGGGCAATCGCCTGCCTCAACATTTCGGCAATCTGCGGAATCTGGGCAGGCCCACAGACGATATTGACGGCCTCGTGTTCCAGGAGCGTGCTGCCGAGCCGCTGCGCCATGCAGCCGATGACCCCCACGACCAGGTGCGGCCGGTGCTGCTTCAGATGCTTGAGATGCCCCAGGTGCGAGAAAACGCGATCTTCCGCATGCTGCCGCACCGAGCACGTGTTGATCAGCACCGCATCAGCCTCCTTCACATCGTCGGTCAATCGAAAGCCCGCATCCCGAAGCGCGGAGGCGACCAGGGCCGTATCCAGCTTATTCATCTGGCAGCCGAAGCTCTTGATATGGACGGTGCAATCTTTCATGTTTACTGTTCGCGTCTTACCATCTATAATGTGCCTCAGGCTGTTTTGGTTCGCCCGGCGGGGAAAACCAGATAGAGATACAGGATACACTCCAGGCGTCCGGGCTCGAATAGTAAATGGTAAATCGGAAATAGTAAATCTTGGCGGATGGTAAAGTACCAGAAGAGAATCGAGCAGATTGCAGGAATCACCCTCATCGGGGCGATTGTGATCGGCTGCGGGCTCGTGCTGCGGCCGTTTCTCAGCGCCATTCTCTGGGCCGCCATCCTATGTTTCGCCACCTGGCCCCTGCACGAATTGATCCTCCGCTGGCTGCATGGCCGCCGGAACCTGACCGCCGGGTTGATGACCGCAGTGCTCTCGCTGGTGCTTATCATCCCGTTTGTCGTGGTCGGCTTTACGTTCACCGACAGCGTTCGCTCGGCGATGGCGTGGCTCGATGATACCCAAGAGCAGAAGGGAGGCCTTCCTCCGCCTCCCGAATGGGTGGAACGTATCCCGCTGGCAGGCCAGAGAATCAACGAGAAATGGTTGGAGTTGAGGGCTGATGCCATTTCCACTATTGCCGAGTACAAGCCGCAGATCAAAGAGACCGGCCTGTGGCTGTTGCGCCATAGCCTCGACTTGGCGCATGGCGTTTTCCAGCTTGTCGTGAGCGTGCTGATCGCGTTCTTCCTCTACCGCGACGGGGAAGGCCTCGTTATGCAGCTCCGCGAGGGATTTCAGCGAATCAGCGGCGACTACGGCCAACACCTGATGGAGGTGGTCAAAATCACCGTGCGGAGCGTCGTGTACGGCGTGATCGGCACAGGATTGGCACAGGGCATTGTGGCCGGCATCGGATTCGCCATCGCAGGGGTCCCCTCCCCTATGCTCCTGGCGCTGTTGACCTTCTTTCTGAGTTTCGTTCCCTTCGGCCCGCCGATCATCTGGATCGGCGCTTCAGTCTGGCTTTTCGCACAGGGATTGACGGGTTGGGGGATTTTCATGGCCCTCTACGGCCTGCTGGGCATCAGCAGCGTGGACAACGTCGTCAAGCCCTACATCATCAGCCGCGGCTCTAAGCTCTCCTTTATCGTCATGTTCATTGGAGTGCTCGGAGGCGTTACGGCATTCGGCTTCATCGGCATCTTCCTTGGTCCGACGTTGCTTGCCGTAGGTTTCAGTCTGACTCAGGAGATTCTCGGCCAGCGCAGGCGCATCTCCTCGCCAGAGGCCCTGCTCCAGCCGGAGAAAGTCGAGCCAGCGAGCCCACCACCTGTAGCTGAGGCGGTTGCTTCCCGGCCCCCCCAGACTGGCGCCGATCCCTCGCCCCCGCCGACCAAGTAGAGCGAAGGACCGGCCTCATCGGCGGCGGCTCGCGCTCGTCTTGATCACGTGCTGTGACACGAAGGTCTTCGAGAACACGGACCAGATCGCGTCCGGATCATCGGTGTGGATCAGTTGCTCTCGAACTTCCGGCTGCAAGATAGTTCTGACGATCAGAGCAAGGATCTGAACCTGGGCATCACCGTGCTCAGGGGCCAGGACCATGAAGATGAAATGCGTCGGCTTGCCGTCGGGTGAATCCCAATCTTCGATGCCGGTGGCAGACCTACCGAAGACAATCACCGGTCTGACCAGCCTTTGAAATCGCGCGTGGGGGATGGCGAGCCCTTCTTCGAGAGCCGTGCCCATCTCGTTCTCACGGGCAAGCACCGCCATATAAACGTCGTCCGCATCGTACACGTGTTCCTGGCCGGCAGCCACATCCGAAAGCTCCCGCAAGGCCCCGTTTCTCGTGGCTGCTTTCAATTCCCCAATGACCGAGCTTCGGTTGAAGAACTCCAGGATGCTCACCTCTTTGCGCCGGGAGACCGAGTAGCTCAGCCACGGGCCAAGGATGATCGATGAGATCATGGCCCCGAGTACGATGGCCACGAAGACAGGCTGCGTGATGAGCCCGTATTCGAGAGCCAGCAATGCCACGACGATTTCCATTGCGCCGCCGGGCGTATGGACAACTCCGATGGGGGCACGGCTGCTCTTGGGCAACGGCGTGAGCGCAGCGCCGAGCCATGCGCCGAAATACCTGCCGCCAATACCGATGACGCTCACGAAGATCACCAGGAGCGGGTTGAAGTGAGCCAGAAAGTCGATCTTGAGCCCGATGCCGGCAAAAAAGAGCGGGACGAACAGCGCGTACACCATCTGCGAGATGATCTGGCGGGTCCGTTCGGACAGCGCCCTGGCCTGGCCCGCCATGACGCCGGCGATGAAGAAGCCGAACAGTGCGTGAATACCGATCCGCTGCGTAACGGCGCCGCAGAGCACCCCGAGAAGAGAGATGAAGGTCAGGCTGGTCGCCGGCTCAGGCATCTGGCGCCGTTTGACTTCGGAAATCGCCGCACTCGTCAGTCGCCGCCCGACGGACAGGCACAGGGCCGTGAAGCCGACGGTTGCGCCCAGGATGAGCAGGACCTTCGTAACCTCCGAGTCCGTCTGTGTCGAAAAGCCCAGCACCAGGGTGAACAGCAGCCACCCGATGATATCGTTGACCGACAGCGCGGACATGATGAGAAAGCCGAGATCAGTTTTTGAGAGGTTCACGTCGTGAAGGGCGCGGGCCGCTACGGGCATGGCACTGATGGCCATAGCCGTCGCCATGAACAACGCAAACAGCACTCTGTGGTCCGGCTCGGCCAGGTAGGAACCCGGCAGGAACAAGGAGGGCACAAATGCGGCGACCATCGGGACCACGATGCCGGCCAACGCGATCTTCAGCGCATCGCCTCTCTGCCGCCACGCACTGGAGAAATCGACCTCCAAACCCGTCTCCAGCAGCAGAAAGAGCACTCCCAGCCATCCGACCGTGTCGATCATGTTCTGCTGGACGGCATCGTTGGGAAAGATGGCCTCGTGAATCGCGGGGAAGAACCGGCCGAGGAGCGTCGGACCCAGCACAATGCCCACAAGAATCTCGGCCGTCAGCGCCGGCTGCTTCCAGCGGCTGAGAATCTCGCCCAATCCTCGCGCCAGGCCGAGCAGCACGAAAAGCTGCAACAGGAACAGAAAGATATTCTGCTCGTTAATGAAGTGCATCCCGCGCCGCCGTGTATCTTACAGCCTGCATCCGCAGACGCATCGATCCTCATGACGTCACTCCGGGCTCATCCGAGAGCCCAGGCGCTCCCTGTACGCAGATTCCACGGCCTGGTTCTATATGTCTGGCGCCCTCGTGAAAACAAGCCCAGTGGCTAGTCGCCGAAGCAGGTGCCGACCGATCGCGCTACGGCAACCAGGGGATCGTCGGCGGGCACCGTTCGCGGACCTCTGGCCACCTCCTTCAGCGGGACTTTGACCAGTTTGCTGCCGCGGATGCCCACCATGTGCCCGAACTGGCCGCGTGTGACCAAGTCCATCGCGCCGGCGCCAAGCGAGGTTGCCAGGACCCGGTCGAATGGCGTCGGGCTGCCGCCTCTTTGCAGGTGGCCCATTACGACTACACGGGTCTCGATTCCGGTCAGTTTCTCGATCTGGTTGCCGAGCACGAATCCGATGCCGCCAAGCCGGACCGGTTCCGGGCTCCCTTCCACCACCTGCCGGACGACCACGTCGCCGCCTTTGGGCTTGGCCCCTTCGGCGACGACGATGATGCTGAACCGCTTTCCCTTCCGGGCCCTGTCCTGGATCTTGCCGATGATGGCATCGACACTATAGGGGATCTCGGGGATGAGAATGACGTCGCCGCCGCCGGCCACGCCTGAGTGCAGTGCGATCCATCCTGCGGTGCGGCCCATCACCTCGACGATCATCACGCGATGATGCGACTGGGCCGTCGTGTGGACCCTGTCGATCCCTTCCGTGGCCACCGCGACCGCGGAGTCAAAGCCAAAAGTAATATCCGTCCCGCGCAGATCGTTGTCGATGGTCTTGGGCACTCCGACCACCGGCACGCCGTCACGCTGCAACTGGTGCGCGATCGTCAGTGTGCCGTCGCCTCCGATGCAGATGAGACACATGACGCGGAGCTTCTTGAGATTGCGAATGGCTTTCTGCGAGATGTCCCGCACCTCCAAACGATCGCCCTTCTTCACCGCGTACGCGTAGGGGTCTGCCTTGTTGGACGTGCCCAGGATCGTTCCGCCGAGAGTCAGGATGCCCGAGACATCGTCGTAGCCGAGCGGGCGAAAGCGGCTCTCGATCATGCCCTCGTAGCCGTCCTCCACGCCGATGACCTCCATACCATGCTCGAGCATGGCCTTCTTCGCCACAGCCCGTATCACCGCGTTCAAACCCGGGCAGTCGCCCCCGCCGGTCAGAACCGCGATCCGTTTCTTTGCCTTCATAATGGGTCTCCAAAGCACACCAGCATTTTCGCAGGGAGTATATGACACAGCCGCGAGAAAGAAAAGGATATGCATGAAACGTTTATGCCTGGAGGCCGCGATTCAACCGGCGTTGAAGGTCCTTGAGGCGATTGACCTCCTCGAAGCCCAGACGGATGACGGGAAACGCGGTCTTGTTGTGCATCAGCGGCTCATCCATATCGACCCAGCGTCGGCAGGCTTCTCCGTCGGGCGTGCCGGGGATCGGGGAGAAGTCCGCCAGCATGCCGCGAATGCCGACGCTGTGCACGAACCGCATGGACTCCTCGAGTTCCTGGATGTCACTCTCGGGATGGCCGAGAATCTGATAGGCGGTGATATTCGCCGGGTCGGCGCCGGCCGCGAGCAGATAGTCCACGCATTGTGCAAGCTCTTCCGAGAACACCTTGCCGCCGGTGCACTGCTGCCATTGGCGTGACGCACTCTCAAAGCCCAAGTAAAAGGTTTTGAAGCCCGCCCGGACCATCAACTCAGCCAAGTCAGCCGTCACGAAACGGGCGTTGAGTGCATTCGGCGTGTGTAGATTCACACGGATGCCCCGCCGGATCAACTCTTGCAGGAAAGGGACAAGAACCTTCTCCGCGTCGAAGAGCAGCGCATCGTCGTAGAAGGCGACATTCTCCGCTCCGCGCCCGACCAGAAGCTCCAATTCGGCAAGCACCCGCGCCAGCGGTCGCGGCTGAAACCTTGCATAGACCTTCGGCACCGAGCAATAGCTGCATCGGAATGGGCATCCGTCCGACAGCTTCAGGACCCCGACCCGCAGAGGCTCATAAACTTCCCACAGGGCTGGCTGGTCCGGATCGGGCGTCGTGCCCAGTAACTGCCACAAGGGTTGCAGGTCAGAGCCGACAACTACGAGATCGGCCCCCAACGCCCGCGCGTGCTCCGTGCAGAGCGTCGCATAGTTACCGCCAAGAACGATCCGTGCGCCGGGGCAGGCGTGGCGAATATCCTCGATCACCTCCGCCACGCCCGGATACCAGTAGGTCATCACCGTTTGCACGAGGGCGTGGTCAAACGGGCCGTGCTTGGCGAGATAATCCTGGAAGCAAGCTCGGGGCCGGCCAAACCGTCGAAAGTGGCGCGGAATGTCCTGCAGCGGCGCAGGGCTCGGTATCCGCTCGAAAGGAAACAGTCCCCGGCCCCACTCGTCCGATTGCAGATTTGGGATTGCGGATTGCGGATTCGCGTCGGAGGATCGATCCAATCCACAATTCACCTGCAAGCGGTCCAGGTAGTCGAAGAAGAGGAACTCCGCCTGTCCGCGCAACTGCCCCGCTACGGTCAACATGCCGTACGGCTTGATCCAGAAATCGTACGCCGCAAAGTCGTGAATCGGCGGATTCACCAGCAGAATTCTATGCTTCCTCGACAACCTTGAAGCCCATGAGATTGCTCAGGTTCTTCATGCTCTGCATGTGGTCGCCGTAGAAGACCGCCCGGTGCAGCAGCGTCATGACGCCGCCTTCCAGGACGCCGGCGCCCCAGTTGTGGAACATGCTGCGGGCATCCGCCACCTTCGTCACGAATTGCGTCCGGCAGCCCAGGTCGTTGTGCGTCACGTCGATGATCTTGCCCGTGGAGATGAGCATCGTGTCGAGGTTGATGAACTTGGCACAGGTCACGTCCTGCCCGACGCGGTTTTCCACTTCCAGCGCGACGCCCTGGTCGCTGTCGGTCTGCGTGCGGATGTTGAAGGGCAGCCGATTGCCTTTGGGACCGTCCATCTTGGTCGATGACGTGCAGTGGAAGTGAATCAGGGCGTTTCGGGCCGTATCGAAGACCGGATCGGTGATGAAACCGGGGACATTGAATCCATAGCCGAACATGAGCATCGTCAGGGTGGAGTCCATGTCGCCCTCGCAGGCGCCGACCATGCCCAAGTCGTTCAGCTTGCTGAACGCCAGGCATCCCTTGGCGGGCTTTCCCATGCAGCCGGAACTCGTGACGGCCTGCGCCCCCTTCTCGATCATCATCTTCTTGATCGCCAGGTAGTATCTCGCGGAGCTGATGATCTCATCCTTGGTCGGCTCCACGATCTTCTTCGCCTTGCTGAGCCAGTATTCCTCGGCCTCCTGCTGCGCGAGCTTGATATCGATCGCCGCATGTGCTGCGACCGTCTGCTCGATAGTGATCGGAATCATCTCAACGCCGAGCTTCGCCTTAACCTGCTCGGCCGAGCAGGCGGCGGTCGTGCCGAGCGGACCATTCACAACGAGAATCTTCGTCCGGCGAAGATGCGGCCCCACTCGCATCAGGCCTGCCACGCGATCGAGCTCGCTCCAATCGCTCGAGGGCAGCAGCAACACCTTCTTGCCCTGTTTGCGCCACTTCGGGAAGTACATCCACCCGTGGCCGCTGAACGGCTGTGAGAAGACCGCCGTGGGAAGCCCAACGTTGATGATCTGATCCATGGCCTGCTCCGGCGCGTCGCCGCCGTGCCCGCAAAGATGGAACAGCAGCACGGCGTCTGCCTCCTTCAACTTGGGGATAATGGCGCTGGCCTCGACGGGCGGGACCAGGTCGCCGCCGATGAACTTGACGTCGCCGAGCCTGGTCTCGACACCTGCAAGGTACTGCTCGAACTTATTGATTTCCTCCGTCGGCCGCGAGAGATAGATGCCGCCCGTCCGGCCCACGTAGACCTTATAGATTTTCACCGGGGGCATCCGCGGCGGCCAGTCGCCCGGCTGTCCCGCTGTAGCCGCGGGGCTGCCCACCATCGTACCGAGGACCACCGCACCGGCGCCGGCCGCCCCGGCGCCAAGGAATTCACGTCGATTCATCGTCGCAGCCATAGTGAAGGCCTCCATAAAGGGGTGTCGTTCGAACTCCGATAATTCCTGCCTGATTATCGCCCGTCACAACGGTCGCAGAATAACGGCAGAATCGCCCCATTGTCAACGCCCAAATCTCCGCCCCGGCGGTGTCGCGTCCCCTCACCCGGGTTGAC
>Ga0315277_10009366_pt1 | contig 12512 bp, 8 predicted proteins | sample YL17G05_15_MG_FD_203695 | JGI IMG/M metagenome (GOLD analysis project Ga0315277, IMG submission 203695) | Sediment microbial communities from Yellowstone Lake, YNP, Wyoming, USA - YL17G05_15 | ecosystem: Environmental > Aquatic > Freshwater > Lake > Sediment | place: USA: Wyoming | collected... | reverse complement strand
CTGCCGGCGCTCCTCGGACGGCACCCGGCCCGACTGGAGCATCTCGGCGAGCTGCCGGATCGAGGTCAGGGGGCTTTTGAACTCATGGGACACAGTCGAGACGAAGTCCGACTTCATCCGGGCCAGCTCCAGCTCGTGGGACACGGAGCGGATGGTCAGCGCCAGCCCGAAGACGAGGATTCCGGCGATGAGGAGGAACACGAAAGAGTAGAGGCCCCGTCGCGACAGCAGAAACGTCCTGATGAGGCGGGGCGGCGGTTGGTGGAATTCCAGGGTCCAGTCCGGCGTGTCGGAGACAAAATTCGCCCTGAATGTCACCGGACCCGCAGGCGGGTTTTCCGATGACAGGATGACCGCGCCGTCTTTTCCTATTACGGCCCATGTTGTCTCGCCTGGTCGGAAATTGTCGCGCAGAGCCGGGCGGAGGGCATTCTCCCTGAGCCGTTCTGCGTCGATGATGATTCCCCAGGCCTCGTTCGACGCGCCACCTGCCGAAACGGTTGGCCTCGCTATAGAGACTAAATAGGAATGATTCCGAATAACTGAAGCGAGCCTTGAAAAGGACCAGCTCGTTTCATCCGTACCGCCCCGAAGTTTTGCCTCAAGGGCCGGTGCCGCTCCCTCTTCGAAGGCGATCATCCTCTCCGTTTTGTTTCTTTCCTCTGCCTCTTCGGTTTCAAGAGTCTGAAACTCACTCTGGAAAGCCGGGAGATCGAGGCCGGGCGGCTTCGCGGCCAAAACCTCTTCGATGAGGGTCTTGGCGCGCGGGGCGAAAAAGTCGAACTCGGCTCTTTCCAGCGTCCACTCCCGGCCGAGAAGAGACTTATACAGCTCGAGCGAGGTTTGGAGGGACTTCGCGAAATCCTTTAGCTCGCGCGATAATGCGCAGATTTCCAGGCTGGCGGACGGGCCCAGCGGCATCCCTCCCGGAATGATGACCCCGCCGTGCCCTCGGACTATGTCTTCATAAGTCGAGACCGCCTCTTTGAGAAGTCCGGATTTCCTCTGGACCCTGGCGATGGAGTTCAGGACCAGTCCTTCGAGGCAAGGGTTGTTCACTTTTTTAAGAGCCCGCAGATAGCCGGCCAGAGCTCTTGGATAATCTTTTTTCTGGAACTCCAACCGTTGAGCAGCCTGGATTTCGGCTGGATTGCTCAGGCCGGAAGGAGGGGAGGAGCCGGCTTCCCGGCTTCCGTCTGCTACGTACAGCAACTTTGCGAGGGGGAGACGAACCTCCTTTAAGTCATTGAGATAAAAGACCTGCTCGATAAGCAGGTTCCCGGCTGCCAGCTTCTCAAGCGCCGGCGCCAACTCCAATGGCGGCTTTTCGGTCTGATTCGCGACCGCCTTTGCCAGAGCTTCCTCGACGGCTGTTATCGCCTCATCGACCGCGCGGGTGACCCGGTCGGCGGCCCGCCGGGTATCTTCGAGCCGCTCCTTCTCGACCAAAGCCCGGTCATTCTGAATGCCCCGGAAAGCCAGATATCCAAGGAGCAGGCTGGGCAGGACGATCCCGAGCCCGAAAAGAAGGACGATCCGCCGGCGTTTCTGCATCGGCCCTTTCATCAGACGCCCATGCGGTCCTTTGCCCGCGCCTGATGATTTGCCCCTATTCTAGAATACGCCTGCGGCCAATACAAGCCGCATCCATGGTTATCTATCCGGATTCATTTGGATGGAGCATAGATTTTTTCAAGTTCTTGAGTCAGGTTCTCAATCACTCTGATTTCCATTTCCAGTTCACGGATGGCAAGCGCCATTTGCTTTCCATCAGGGTGAATGCCAAAAACTTCAACATTATTTTTTGAGTGCCAGACTTTTTGAGGAATTCCTCCTTCTGCAGGGATGCGCCACAAACTGGTTCCATCTTGCATCTCGGAAAAATATACATATTTCCCATCGGGTGACCACATCGCCGTTCGAACACCCGGTTCCTGACGAGTGCACAACTCCTTTTCTTGCCCACCTTCTACAGGGATTGTGAAGAGGCGGCTTTTCTTTCCCTCTAAATCCCGCACTCCGAAAAGCAGGCTTTTACCGTCAGGGGAAAGTCTCAAGACACGCCTCTCAAAGCGAGAGTGCCTGTAAAGGATTTTGTCCTCCCCGGTTGCCAGATCACGTTTCACAAGTCCACCGGTAAAAAACAGATAGAAGATACTCCTCCCATCAAAAGACCACTGAACATCGGAGAGAGGAGAGGAATCATCGCCTGGCGGATTAAATTTATTTTTATAGTCCAATAAATTTACAATTTGGGTTGTTTGGCCTGTCCCAACATCAACGATGTAAATACCTGCGCTTTTTGTGGGAGCGGTTTTTTCAAAACCGATAGCTAATATCGAATTGCCGTCCGGAGACCAGCAGGGCGACATCACGTATAGGTTATCCGCAAGTTTACGTTCTTCGGCGGTTTTCAGGTTCTGAATAATGAGTTGCCGGGGGTTATTCGCTCCGGATCCCTCCTCAATATAGGATAAATATTGTCCATCGGGAGACCATTCTAACCAGAAATTCGAACCCAATAAGGTTTTGCCTAATTTCTCTTGAAGCTCACCTGTTTCGGCATTGAATGGTGCCACAAAGGCATTGAAATTTTGCCTGTTAAAGCCGAAAAAGCAGTTTCCGTTTTGAGCAAAACCCACTGGTTCGACTTCGCCGATATCCGTGTATATCCGCTTTTCCGGCCCGGACGGCTTCCCGCCTTCAACAGGTATTGCCCAAAGGTCCCATGTCCCTGAACGATCACTCATGAACAGGAACTCTTTTCTCCCCGGGACCCAGCCAAGCACCCTGTCGTTGGCCGGATGTTTAACCAGGGAAATTTCACTACCCCCCTCCATCGTCAAGAGATTGATATCAAATTTCCCGCCGTCGGTTTCGTTGGCAAAATCATAAGCGATATATTTTTCGTCCGGAGAACAGGACAACCGGGGCCATTTTCTGTTATCGAATGTTTTCAGCTCGCGTATTGCCCCATCCGAGATGTTGAGAGAGCAGAATTGAGCCGTTTTCGCCGCATAGTTGTATCTGCTGAAAATAAGCTCCTTATCTGAAAGCCAGGACGCAGGACTCACATGTTCACCTTCACGGCGGTATAGTTTACGGGGTGACGGATTGTTCACATCAATGAGAAGCAGGTCATAAGTATGGTTGGGATGCCACCAGGAGTAGGCTATCTGCTTGCCGTTTTTGGAAAAGATAGGCTCCATGGCAAAACCCTTTGTCAGGCCGAGGTCTGCTTCATGGGTCAGGATCTTGTCTTCCCCGCTTGTCAAGTCATGGATGGCCAGGTCTCCTTCTCCCCAGTGGACACAAGCGAGAAAACGTCCATCGGGAGATACGGACCCCAAAAAATCGGTTAAAGGTTTTTTCCAGACTTGCCTGATTCTGATTCCTTCCGGCTCCTCAGATTTTGCGCCTGGCATTCTTAATTTCGAAAGCCGCTCCTGGGCTTGAGCGACGAATTCTTTTTGCTCTCCGTAGTCTTGGATAACTGTTTGATAGGCTTTTTGAGCTTCTCTCCGGCCCAGTTTCTCGTAGCACACCCCGATGCGGAAATGGGCCTGGGCTGCCAGCGGCCGGTTCCCGGGGAAATCCGCGAGGAGCTTCTGGTAAATCTTGATCGCCGCCTCGAGGTTTCCCTCCACTTCTTCTTGATGAAGCGCGGCGCCGAGAAGGACGTCGGCCGACTGTGATTTCTGCGCCGTCTGACCCGCCGAGAGCAGAGAGGCGGCCAGGACGAGAGCGATCAGCGAAAGAAAACTTGATTTTTTCATCTTGCACCTCCCGGGTTCGATGACATCATAAGGAAAGTGCATCCTCTTTGCTCCAAGCTCGGGTCAAGCCTTATCCAAGTTTCGGTCAAGGTCATCGCTCCCGCCTGAACATCTTTACGCGTCGAACCGGTAGCCGATACCGCGGACGCCGATCAGGAATCGCGGCTTTTGAGGATTCTCCTCCAGCTTGTTGCGGAGGTTGCTGACATGTGTGTAGATCACCCGGTCCGTCAGGACGGCATTGCTCCCCCAGCCCTCCTGCATCAGCTCGTCAATCGTCAGGACCCGGCCGCGGTGTTCCAGGAAGATCGTGAGGAGCTTGAACTCCATGGCGGTCAGGTCGATCCTCTCGCCCCGTCGCAAGACCTCGCACCGGCCGGTGTCGACGGTGACGTCGCCGAAGCGATAAATTCCGCTTGGTTCTTGACCATCTTGGGCGCGGCGCAGCACGGCCTTGATGCGGGCGAGGAGCTCGCGCCGGCTGAAGGGCTTGGTGACGTAGTCGTCCGCCCCCAGCTCGAGGCCCACGACCTTATCCACCTCCTGCCCCTTGGCCGTGAGCATGATGACCGGAGTGCGGACCCCCTTCAACCGGGCTTGCCGGCAGACCTCGAGGCCATCCATCCCGGGCAGCATCAGGTCGAGCAGGATGAGGTCGAGTTTTCCCTCGAGGATCCGGCTCAAGGCCGCCGTGCCGTCGTCGGCGACCTCCACGGCGAATCCCTCGAGTTCCAGGTCGTCCCGAAGGCCCGTCGCGATCGTCGGTTCGTCCTCCACGACAAGGATGCGTTTGTTCATCTCAACCTCCTCCCGTGACCGGCGCGACCGGAAGCCAGATCGTAAAGGTGCTGCCCTCACCGACGCGGCTCTGACATTCGACCGTGCCCCCATGGGCCGTCACAATGTACCTGACCAGGCTGAGCCCGAGCCCCGCTCCCTTGACGCGCTTCGAAATCTCTCCATCGGCCCGGTAGAACCGGTCGAAGATATGCTTCCGGTCCTGCTCGGAAATCCCGACTCCCCGGTCGCGGACGGCGATCCTGATTTCGCCGCCCTCGGCCGCGGCGTCGAGCCAAACCGTCTTCGCCCCGGGAGAGTACTTCACGGCGTTGTCAAGGAGGTTGCGGACCGCCGATCCCAGCGCTTCGCGGTCGGCCGACATGGCGGGAAGCCCGTCCGGGATGTCCGCTTCGACCGCCGCTCCTGTCACCGCGATTTCCGCCCCGAAATCGGCGGCCAGCTTCCGCAGCCATGGGGTTGGGTCGAGCGGCTCAAAACGGTACTCCCTGCGGCCTTCTTCCAGGCGCGAGAAGTCGAGGATATTTTCGACGAGGCGGGCCAGCCGGTCGCTCTCCTGGACGATCATCCTGAAATAGCCTTGCTGTTTCACCGGGTCGGTCACGCGCCCATCGAGGAGCATCCCACCAAGTTGTCGAATCCCCGTCAATGGAGAGCGGAATTCGTGGGAGACCGTCGAAACGAAATCCGCCCTCAGCCTGGCGATCTCGAGCTCCCGTCTCACGATCCGGACCGTGATGTAGCTCCCGAAGGCCAGAAGCACCGCGACGAACGCCAGCATCCCCATGGAGAGCGCTTGTCTTTGTCTGATATCCGCGTAAATTGCCTCCGGCCGGCCGGGCCAAATCTGCAGGAGCCACGGTGTGTCAACGATCCGGAAGTCGTAGGTCACGGCGAGAGGAGGCGTCTCCGAGGGAGGCGATCCGAAAACCGTCTGACCGTCGGGAGTGGACAGAGTCCCCTCGAGGTCTTCCCCCCGGGTTGAGAGGAGTTGCGGCCACCAACGCGATTCCAGGAAGCCGGCGGAAACGACGACCATGGCAAACGGATCCTTATTCCAGAAGGCGAAGTGCACGTTGGGTTCGCCGGAAAACATAGCTCGGGGTTGGTTCAGCAAGTTTTCGGCGGCCCGGGAAAGGGCGAGCTTTCGCTCCTCCGTCGTTCGGAGGCGGTCGAATTCGTCCGTCGCGGCCAGGCTCTCGCGGCACCAGGTCCGGCAGCGGTCGGAATAGAAGAGATAACGAGGTTTGTCGAGAAGCCATTTCCCCATCGCCAGATCGCGATAAAAAGCCATGGCCGTTTGAGACAGCCCAGCCGAATCGCCACGCTCGGCGGCAAGAGAGCAGAGTTCGGATTGGGCGATGAGGTCCGAAGGCAGCCCTCCGATCCAAGCCGTATTCAGGCGCTGGAGTTCCCGGTAGGCTCCGGCGGCCTCTTCGGTCTTTCCGGCCTTGCGGAGCGTCCGGGCGAGGCGCTGGAGGATCAGCGGCCGCAGCCCGGCGTCGGCCGCATCGAGCAGGTTTCGGTAAGCGCGGGTAGCGTTTGGGTAATCTTCCCGGGCTATTTCCAGGGATTCGGCTTCGGCCAGCCCAGTGGGAAATCGGCTTGGCGAGGTTCGAGACGGCACCATCGCAGGCGAGATATACAGCAAAGCCCCGGAGGGGAACGCCTCGAGACTTTTGTCGGATACGGACAAATACACACCGCCGCCCGGTTCCAGGAGAGCCAGGCGGACGATATCGGGAAAGGAACCCGCGTCGAATGTCTTCACCCCGGCCGCCGTCCGTGCCGCATCAGTCCACCGCTGGAACTCTGAATTCAGGTCGCGGCCGATTTCTTCGGCCGTTCTTTCCAGGCGCTCGCGCGTGCGCTGTCGGGCGAGCTGGCCTTCCTGCCTCAACACCCGCAGCGCGAAAACGCCGAGGAACGCGCCCGGAAGTAGGATGAAGAGGACAAAAACTCCGACAAGTCTCTGGCTCGGCCCCAGGAAGAAGCGCGGCCGGGCCGGACGGCGGACCGGAGAATTCGGCATTCGGTCACCCATCGTTTAGATTAACAGCTCACCATGGAGGATAGCATCCCTCGGCGGGTCAAGATTCGGTCAAGATTCGGTTAAGCAGAGCATATCGCCGGCCGGGAGGCGGTGTCAAGGAAAGGTGAAGATTGCGTGAAGCTAATATGGGAATCGAGTATATTAGGGGTGATGAGGGAAAAATGTAGCCGATATGATCTTCGGGCCGCGGCCCGAAAAATTTTCGGGGCGGCGCTGAGAGAGGTGGCCGCGGACCGGCTTGTCCGCGAGAGCGTCCGACGCCAAGGATCGAAGCTCAGCATACAAGGCAGAGTGTTCGACCTGAACTCATATGAACGCGTTTTTCTCATTGCCATCGGCAAGGCCGCGCCGTTCATGGCCGAGAGTTTGGCGAGGATTTTGGGCAGCCGGCTGACTGAGGGGATCGCAGTCTGTATTTGGGGGCAAAAAGCCTCCGCTTCCAATATCACTTGCCTTCCGGCCGCCCATCCTCTCCCGGACGAGAGAAGCATCCGGGCGGCGAGGAGGGTCGTTTCTTTAGCTCAAAAGGCTGGTCCGAAAGACCTTGTGTTCGTGCTCATCTCCGGCGGGGCATCCGCCCAGGCCTGCCTTCCCCGCAGGCCGGTAACTCTGGCCGCTAAGAGATGGGTGACGGATTCGCTCCTCCGGGCCGGGGCCGATATCATCGCGCTGAATACGGTCCGGAAGCACTTGTCGGAAGTCAAGGGGGGCGGGCTGGCCGAGGCGGCCTATCCGGCCGCAGTCGTTAACCTTGTCGTCTCGGACGTCGTCGGGAACGACTTGGAGAGCATCGCTTCCGGCCCGACCTATTGGGACTCGACGACCTACGCGGATGCACGGCGCATCCTGAAAAAATACCGTCTGTGGGCTAAGGCGCCGGCCGCGGTGAGGGCGGTCATCCAGGCGGGGCTCTCCGGCCGAATCCCGGAGACACTCAAGAAAGGCGACCGTGCTTTCCGGAATGTCTCGACGTTCGTCATCGGCGATAACGGGACGGCCATGAGGGCGGCGGCCGGCCGGGCAAAGAAGCTGGGTTTTCGCCCCGTTATCCTCTGCGCCGGTGATTCCGGGGAAGCCAGGGATGCGGCCCGGGAATATGCCTCGGTCGCGGGCGGGATGGCACGGTCGGGAAAATCCAGGAGGGTGCCGCTTTGCCTATTGGCGGGTGGCGAGTTGACGGTCACGGTCAAGGGAAAGGGGAGGGGAGGCCGGAATACGGAGTTTGTCCTAAGCGCCCTCCTGGAGTTAATGAAGAGACCGCCTTTCAGTTCGACCAAGGCGGTTCCGCACGCCTGGAATTTCCTGGTGGCCAGCCTGGGGACGGACGGCCGGGATGGCCCGACCGACGCAGCCGGTGCCTGGGCCAACGCGGCCACGGCCCTCCGGGCGGCGAATCGCGGCCTTTCCGCCGAGGAATATCTGGAGAGAAACGACTCCTACAGTTTTTTCAAGAAGGCGGGAGGCCTGATCGTCACCGGTCAGACCCGGACAAACGTCATGGACCTGCGGCTCTTCCTCCTCGATCCGGCCGCCGACTGAAGTTCATGGTATACTACATATTTCAACGCTCTCTTGATCCTCCTGGAGGTAAATGATCATGCCCGCACGCGAGCTCAAGCCCGGGATCTTTTGGGTCGGTGTCAACGACCGGACGACGGACCTTTTCGAAGGACTCTGGCCGATCACCCAGGAGGGCGTCAGCTATAATTCCTACCTGGTCAAAGGGGAGAAGACGGCACTCATCGACCTGACCAAGTCCATCAAGGCCGACGAGTACCTGTCGCAGATCGAGGAGCTCACGGATGTATCCAAGATCGACTACATCGTCATCAACCATATGGAGCCCGACCACACCGGGCTCCTCCGGATCTTCCGGAAGCTGGCTCCCCAGGCCGTCATCCTCGGGTCCGCCAAGACCAAGGAGATGCTGCGCGGCTTTTCCGGCATCGAGGACGGTGTCCGCGTCGTCGCCGACGGCGAAACGCTCTCCCTGGGCGGCGCCACGCTGAGGTTCCTGTCCACGCCCTTCGTCCATTGGCCGGAGACGATCATGACCTACGAGGAATCCCAGAAGGTCCTTTTCTCCTGCGATGCCTTCGGCGGTTACGGGGCGCTCCGGGGGACGATTTTCGACGACGAGTGCACGCAGCCCGATTTTTATGAAAAGGAAGCGCAGCGCTACTACGCTAATATCGTCGCCAATTACAGCGCCCGCGTCCTGGATGGCATCGGCAAGCTGGCCAGCCTGCCCGTGGACATCGTCGCTCCTTCCCACGGTTTAGTCTGGCGCCGCAGCCCCCAGCGCATCGTCGACCTCTACCGCCGCTGGGCCGAGTGCGCCTCCGGGAAGTTGGAGCCGGGCGTGACGCTCGTCTACGGGTCCATGTACGGAAGCACTGAGCGGATGATGAACGCCGTGGCCGTGGGGATGTCCCAAGCGGGCGTGCCCGTCGAGGTGTTTGACGTGGGCAGGACTCACGTGAGCTACATCCTGCCCTCTCTCTGGACAAGGGCGGGCGTCATGATCGGCGCGCCCACCTACGAGGTCAAGCTCTTTCCCCCTATGGCCGAAGTCCTGACCATGGCCGTAAGCAAGAGAGTCCTGAGCCGGAAGGCCGCCTACTTCGGGAGCTACGGCTGGAGCGGCGGGGCGCTCAAAGAGGTCAAGCGGATCATCGAACCGGCCAAGTGGGAGCTCGGCGAGACCCTCGAGTTCATCGGGAGCCCGAAGCCGGAGGACCTGGTCAAAGGGCAGGAGTTCGGCCGGCGGTTCGCCGAGCGGATCAAGTCGGGCGGCTGAGCGCGGAAAAAATTTGATTTCCCTTTTTTTTCTGATATAATAAAACCAAGTTTTCTTTAGCCGGCTGGAGAAAACTTCTGCCCACCTAAATAAACATTTTTCCCTTTTCTGCTGACAACAGCCGGCAGCTTCCTGTCCGCGGTCTTGACTCCGTCGCGTGAGCCGCCGTATAGAGAATAGGATGAAGAAGGCGCTTCTTGTCCGGTTCGGAGGGCTCGGCGACCTCATGATCGCGCTTCCGTCGATCCGCCTCATCCGCGGGAAATATCCGGACGCCCGTCTGACCCTGGCCTGCCGGCGGGAATACGGCGCCCTGCTCCAGGAAACGGGAGTTGTCGATGAAATCATGCCGGAAGACAGCCCTAGGCTTCTGCCTCTTTTTTCCGGGGCGCCGACGGCAGAGACGGAGCTCCGCGAGCGGCTGGGGCCATTCGATATGATCATGGGCTGGACCCACGGCCAGAAAGTGTACATCAAAGGAGCACCAGCCGCAGGCGCCCAGCCCGGCGAAATTCATTTCATCCATATCAGTCCCCAGGAGTCAGGGCCATTGAACCGGCTCTTTTTCCGGAAGACGGCAGAGATTCTCGGCGAGAGCGGGGCTCTCTCCATCGACGAATGGGCCCGGCTTCCGACCGGACGGCTGCAAAGGGCCCTCGGTTCGGAGGGTATTGTCGGCGGGATGGAGAAAAAGCGCGGGGCCGTCGTCCACCCGGGGAGCGGGAGCGAGAGCAAGCGCTGGCCGTTCGAAAATTTCCTCCGGATCATCGGCCGACTCGGAGAGCGCGGTGTCGCGGGCGCGCTGGTGACGGGCGAAGCGGAAGAGAGGATGGCGGCCGAGGTCGAAAGAGCATCCCTCCCTCATAACTGGAGTTGGGTCAGGCGCCCCGGCCTGACGGCTCTTGCCTCTCTCCTGAGCGAAGCCGGGGTCTACCTCGGCAATGACTCCGGAGTCACCCATCTGGCGGCTGCCTGCGGGGCCGAAGTCGTGGCCCTCTTCAGGCGGGAATATGCGTCTGCATGGGCGCCGCTCGGCCGGGTCCATCTGCACATCGCCGACTCAGTCTCCGAGATCAGCCCGGAATCTGTCTGGGAAACGGTCGCCTCCCGACTGCCCAATTTCAGTGCAGATAGCCAGAATTGCTAGCGCTTCAGCAAGTTAGGGAAGATAGTCACAAGGAATTCACGGGGATATTCACAGTCCTGTTAAAGGGCTTCCGCATCTCGCTAGAAGGACGCAAGATAGAGGGGGTGAGGAGATTTTCGAGGTTGAGGAAAAGTAATCCGTTTCCAATTTTCCGAGAGTGTGATATCATCAAAAAAACCTTGGAGTGAAAAAATGACAGCGGACGACTGGAAAGACCGCCTGCGGATTTTCTTCGAGAGCATCGATGTCCTGGAGCGCTGCAAGGTCGAGACCCGGGAGAACTTCAAGCAGTTCTGCGAATTCATCGCCGAGCCGGCTTTCGAAGCTCTGATCGAAGAGATGAAGGGATACAAGATCAAGTGCAAGTCCTGGACCCTAAAGGGAAAGTCCACCGGCATCGAGTTTGATTTCCCAAGCTCGGGGGTGGACAGCTTTCATTACATCATCTCCCTGCCGAAGAATTCCGTGCAGATGAGGCTGCGCCTTCAGATCAAGGGGCGGAAATCACCCAAGGCGCCGCTCGAGGAATCCGAAGTGGCCTTCATGGAGAAGGTCCCCGCGGACAGAGTGATAAAGATTGGCAAAGAGGACCTGCTCAACGACATCGTCGAGCGCTTCAGGAACTTTACCTATGAGGCCCTGACCTCGGCCAAGTGAGACGGACCCTCAGGGCCGCGCCTAAGGCGCTATTTCGTTCCGGTGGTTGCCTCTAGGACTTTCTTCATGTATTCCCAGCTCGGCCTGTCCCAGGTATTCTGGCCGATGTACTTGAACCGGAGAATCCCCTGCTTGTCGATGAAGAATACGCTGGGGATGAGCTGCTCGGCCTTGCTGCCGCTCCAATCGGTCGTGAAGAGACCCAGCCCCTTGGTCACCTTCCTGTCCTCGTCGATGAGGATAGGGAAGGGGACAGGGACATCGCCTTTCTCGGCACTTAGGTCCTTGGGGAAGCCCTTCCGGGCCATCTCCATCCGGCCTTTGACTTTTTCATCCTGCTTATCGGCTTCGGACGGGTTCTTCCAGGCCCTTATCTTCTGCAGCTGATCGGGCAGGGCGTCCAGCCACTGCCGGACGGTCTCCTTTCCGTAGGGGAAGACATATAGGATCACGAGGTCGAATTTCTTCCTCAACTGCTCGGTCTTTTCCACGTCAATCAGGTCGGCGTACTTGTAGTTGCAAATCGTGCACCAGCGGCCCTCGGCGGCGAAGCCCCGCGGGAAGACGATCAAGACGTTCTTTCCCTTGAGTGAAGAGAGGGTCACGCTTCCTCCCTGAAAAGTGGGGAGGGTGAAGTCCGGCATGGGCTCTTCGAGCAGGGCCGGCTTGACCTCCGGCTCTTGTGACCAGGCGGGCAGGCTCAGGAAGAGCATCGTTGAGGCCAGAGACAGACATATCCCGGCCAGGATGACCAGCAGTGACGTCTTTTTCATCGATACCTCCAAGGATAGGATCCCTCTATTCTATCAGAATGCGGGGAGAAATTTCCGGCGAGTGAGAAAATTCCCATATTTACAGGCGTCTTCCTCTCTTGTCAGGTTGGTTTAGGAGAGAAAGCGAAGTCGTTGACTTTGCGAATTAAGGAGATTATATTCCTTTGCACTTCCATGGGACGGCCAAGCTGATGTTCAACCGCAAGACCCGGTATGCTGTGGTCCTATTTTTTATTCCCTGTATTATAGATCTTAGCGGCTTGCTGGCGACCGGAAGCTCACCGGCTGATTCTGCCCTCAAGAACAAAACCAGCCAGGGAAGTATTCTCAGGCAAAAGGGCGAATTCCATCAGGCCATTGCGATGCTCAATGACGCCTTACGCTTGGCGCGGGCCAGTGACGATGCCGGCGCCCAGCTCGAATGCCTCATGAATCTGGGAATCCTGATGTGGGATATTGGGCAGGTCAAAGACTCGAACGAAATCTACCTCCAGGCGCTGACATTGAG
>Ga0315277_10009364_pt1 | contig 12514 bp, 9 predicted proteins | sample YL17G05_15_MG_FD_203695 | JGI IMG/M metagenome (GOLD analysis project Ga0315277, IMG submission 203695) | Sediment microbial communities from Yellowstone Lake, YNP, Wyoming, USA - YL17G05_15 | ecosystem: Environmental > Aquatic > Freshwater > Lake > Sediment | place: USA: Wyoming | collected... | reverse complement strand
CAGCTATTACCAAGCTCGATTAGCTTTTCACTTCTTGCCACAGGTCGTCCCAGAGTGTTGAACGGCTCACGGGTTCGGGCCTCCTCCCGGATTTCTCCGAGATTCACCCTGCCCATGGCAAGCTCGCTTGGCTTCGGGTCCTGAACAAACAGCAAATACGCGCTTTTAACGCTCGCTTTCGCTACGCCTTCGTCCCATAAGGACTTAGACAAGCTGAGTGTTCAGACTCGTTGGCTCGTTCTGCAAAAAGCACGCCGTCACACGTCCGAAGACGAGCTGCGGCTCTTTGTGAGCAAAATGGTTTCAGGTTCTATTTCACCGGGATCATCTCCCTACTTTTCACCTTTCCCTCACGGTACTGGTTCACTATTGGTGAGATTGAGTATTTAGCTTTAGCCGGTTAGTCCGGCTTGTTTCCCTCAGGCTTTTCTTTTCCCGAGGTACTCAAGAGAAATAACAAGGAGCACGAAGTGATTTTCGCTTACTGGACTATTACCATCTTTGGTGTCTCTTTCCAGAGAACTTCAACTAATCAAACTCCGTCTAGGTATTCTCCCTCAGAAACCGAACACATGGCTTAAGTTCCCATGTGTTCAGCTCCCGACGTTATAGTCTTACAACCCCCAACATGTATAAATACATGCTAGGTTTGAGCTTCTCCCTTTTCGCTCGCCGCTACTAAGGGAATGTGACCACACTTCTCTAAGAGTTTCTTAATCAAGAAACCCTAAAGAAATGCAGTTTCTTTATTTCTTTTCCTCCGCTTACTGAAATGTTTTACTTCAGCGGGTTCGCTTCAAGCGCATAAGTTATGCACCAGATAATTCGATTCATCATCGAATTGGGTTTCCCCATTCGGCCATCCCCGGATCAACGGTTGCTAGACACCTACCCGAGGCTTATCGCAGTCACGCCACGACCTTCTTCGCCTCAATCTCCCGAGGCATCCACCATCTGCTCGTAAATTACTTGGCTAGCAATTAATAACCACTGTGTGGATATATATCCACACGTAAACTTACGAAATTTTATTGCTTTTCAGTTTTCAAAGTTCTTACCGGCCAATCAAAAATCGCTTCTTTGGAAGCGACTTTCTGCTTTCTTTCAAAAACAGAAACCAAAAAAATCAGAATGTGGGATCGCTTCCTTTGGTGATTGTTCTTATTCTGTTCATATAACTGTCTTTGATTTTAACAAACTAAAAAGGGTTGTCAAGCCCCAAATAGAAACAAATACCCCTAACGATAAAAACCGTTAGAGGTATAAGTTTAAAGTAATCAAACCTCTTGAATTAATCCTTTAATTTGTTCTTGAAATCCTGCAAAATTTCCGCTGCCACCTCCTTTCCTCCCAGTCCGAAGGAAAGCCCGAAAGCCAAAACCAGCACCGCTACCAGTCCGGTAAAGAGGGTTTCCATAAAAGGCCTGGCAATTCCCAGCTGGTGCAAGATAGCCAAAATGGCAAAAACCCAAATTGACCATTTTACCACTGAGCTCACCATGTGGCCGTAGCCAACCTTTATGCTTTCCACCCCCGCTCTCATTACTTTTTCAACAATATCAACCAGAATCACCGTTACCACAAAAATCAAAGCAGCAACGATAACATTAGGCAGATAAACCAGTACCGCTTTCAGGAAGCCGGCAAACTGACTGAGTCCCAGGATTTCCACCGCTGCCAGCATGAAAACTATAACCAGAACCCATTTGACGATGGCGCCGATAAATCCGGAAGCGTCAACCTTAATGTCAGCTCTTTCTAGAGCTGATTTCCAGCCGCCTTTCTCAAAAATCCGGTTAAAGGTTAATTTCTTTAAGACTTCGGTTATTAATTTCCCTATTCCTACTGAAATAAACCAACCGATAACAAAAACAATGATTGCTCCCAGCAAGGCCGGGATAAACATTAAGAATGCTTGCCAAAGACCTTGAAGCGCTCCAATGGTTACTGTATACCAATCTAATACCATATTAATTATTTGTTATATTTCTTAATTTAATTGTGAGAAAACGACCTTTGGAAGATTATCATATTATACAGAATCCAAGGGGAAACAAAAAGGGCTATCTGTGGATAACTTTTTAAAGAAAAATCCTATTCTTTTCAAAAAATTAAAGAATGGTTTTTATTTCAGGCAATAAAAAGGTAGCCTTTTTCTTCTGTTTTCATAAAGAATGATTTAGGGTATAATAATAAAAAATAAATTAGATTGAATATATGAATAAAAGAATATTTCTCAAAAATAAAAAATATTTACTAATAAAAAAAGATAATAAGATAATAATAGAAGACGAAATAATTAAGTTTTTCAAAAATATTAAATTGCAACATCCTGTCATTATTGTATTGTTTAAGGGAAAAAGGTTGCCTAAATACTGTATTCCCATGCTACGAAATCCTAAACCTAAAGCTAATATACCCTTAAATAATAATTTAATAAGAATATATCTTTCTGCTATCAAAAAAAATCATTCGGTTATAGATGGAGCGATATTGATTCAAACAGATTGTATTATGCCGATGTTAAGAGGTTTCAGTTATAGAATATATCCCCCACCACTAAATATGCCACGGTTAAAAAATATGGGGTCTGGCTATAATAGTTCGCTTGATTTTTCCGGCGTTCAAAGAATAAAATGTGTTTATTTTATTAATAAAAACGGAGTGAAAAAATTTATTAATGGAAAAGAAATAATATTATGTTAAAGAAGCCCAAAAACACATCCAAAGACTTGACAAATATACAAAATAAATATATTATTATAAAGGTCCTTTAATATAAAGGGGGTTATTATGAAAGACAACTCAGAATTATTCAAAGGAACATATGAGTATTATGCAAAATATCGGCCCGGTATTCCAAAAAAAGTAATTAATGTAATTATTCGACACTTCGGCATTAGGCCAAGTGATAGAATTTTGGATATCGGCTGCGGCACCGGACAAGTAGCTCTTGCTATGGAGAACAAATGTGGTGAGATGTTATGTTTGGACTCTGATCTAGAAATGCTAAAACAGGCCAAAAAGGCTACCAAGAACTCTCAAATGAAGCTCACCTGGATTAATTGTGATGCTAAAGACTTAGGAGGGAACAAAAGAATCTCGGGAACTTTTAAAGTTGCCACAATTTGTAGGGCCTTTCATTGGATGAATCAAAAACAAGTATTAAAAGATCTTAATGACCTGATTGATGATGATGGCGGAATCGCAATTTTGGGTGATGGAAGTTTTTGGAATGGTAAGGAGAAATGGCAACGGGCTGTAAAGAAAATTATTCAAAAATATTTAGGAAAGGAAAGGCGAGCTGGAAAGACTACGTTTAAAGAATCAGATGAGCCGTGGGAAAACATAATCACCAGATCATCTTTTAAATTTGTTAAAAAACATGAATTAACGACCGTAAGAAGTTGGAATATAGAAAGCATCATTGGATATCTCTTTTCTACTTCTTTCGCCACACCAGCTCACTTTGGTGATCAAGTGAATGATTTTAAAAGAGATATTAAAGAAGCTCTTTTATCTATAAATCCGAAAGGGATTTTTCGGGAGAATGCCGTTTTTTCAATAATACTCGCCTCTAGGAAAAATTACGAGTAATTCCAAAAACTTCCTTTTTAAATAATAAAGCGATCAAGGAGAATAATTTATTATTATCTAATGACCGCTTTTTTTTTAATTTTAATTAAAATTATTCCATTAAAATTAATCCACAATATAGTCTACTAATGCTTTTTTACTAATTTTATTAATTTCTAGCACAGAAGTATTTTGACCCAAACAAAAACCGTCATTGTAACCTAAAAATTTCCAATTTTTAGTATCATATACTGCTCCCAATATTCCTCTAAAAACATTTATATATCCAGTGCATAAAACAATAACATTTTTAGGGTTATTTTCTTTATTAAATATTGTTTTTAAATTTTCTTTCTTAAATATTTCAGAACAAATCGGAGCAATCATTTTAATATATAAATCTTTACGTCGACGAATTGATTCCTCACAAACATCCATAGCTTCTCTTACCATATAGTCTCCGATGGCAATAATATAGATTTTTTTATTTAACTTATTTTTTAACCCATATCTTTTAGTCCAAAACCCTCTTAGAACATCCTTGGACGCCTGCTCTATCGAGCGCAGTGTTTTAAAATCGGTTTTACCAACAACCTGAACCTGAATAGAATTTCTTTTTATAAGCATTTGGGTAAAACAAGCTAAAGCTTGGTTTGCATCGCTAGGAAAATATACATCAACCAATCCATCTGTTTTCGATAATAAAGTATTTAGTAAGTCCGGATTTTGATGCGTATAACAATTTTGCCAACCTGAACTGGTAAGAATATATTTTAACGAAGGTACCCGGGCTCGCCATTCGCAACAGTTGCTGACTTTTAATAGTTTATAATATTGAGAAATTAAACTAGCTGTAATGGGTGCAAAAGCTTCATAGGTTATATATAGCCCGTCTCTTCCTGTTTGGATATAGCCTTGAAGCATTCCATGACAACAGTTCTCATTTAGGATTTCAATAATTCCCCCGTCAGCACAAATAGGAATAGAAGATTTCCAATCAGGATTTCCCCTAATTCCGCTTCGGTCTATAACAGCTTTGAGGCCATTAGAAGCTCCCTCGTCGGGACTAAACACTATAAAACTTTTATTTATTTTCCTTAAAGAATTAATAGTATTGCTTATAATTGTCATTGGAGAAATGGTTGTGCCCGATTTCTGTGCTTCTTTTTTTAATAATTTAATAAGAATTCTCTGATTAATGGAGGTTTTTTCTTGTTTTTTACGATCTATTTCTAATCTTCTGCCAATTCTTAAATTCTTTTTGGGTAGGTTATTTTCTATTTCTTTTACAGGAAATCCATTGCTTTGGAAAAGTTCTTCTGGTTTATAGCTTCTTAGCCAATACTCAATAATTTGTTTATAATTTATTATTGAATTAGGGTATTTTAATTTACCAACTTTATGGCTTTGATGGGTGCCAACAAATTTCTCATTATCAATCTCCAAAGGACCAGTAGCGCCCTTCTGATCTTTTAAGATGATAACTGGAATTTCCGAGTCAATTCCATTTATCCAATTCTCCCGCATTTTTGTTATGGAAGTGAAAATTTTTTCGCATTGATTATGTGACAACTCACAAAAAAATGGTCGCATACCCAAAGAAGAAAAAAAAGATTTTATACGGCTATCATTCCAAGTACTTAAAAGAGATCGTGAACCCATTTTATATTGATTAAGATTAATTGCTAAGATGAGAAATCCGTCCTTTTGAGGCATTAAAAGTTCTTTACATAACATTGATGACATTGTCGCACCATTCTCAAACTCTCCATCTCCTATAATACAAAGACTAGTTTTTTGAATATTATTCAATATAGATCCCACAGCACAAGCTAAAGCTGTTCCTAATTCTCCTCCAGCATTAATAATCCCCGGCAACGCCGAAGACACTTCCGTCTGTAGCCTAGAATCAGCACCAAATTTGGAGATAAAATTGTATAGCCCTTCTTCGCCGTAATCTAAATCAGAATAAATTTCTCCAATACTTCTTTCAAGATATAAGTTAGCTAGTAAGGCCGGTGCAGCATGCCCAGAACCTAAAATTAAGTAACTATCACTACTTGTAATTCGAATATATCTACAAAAATGGGCGTAGAGGAAATTAATACCAGGACACGCCCCCCAATGACCTAATGCTACGGGCTTAAGATCACTAGATTTAAGCTTTCTTTTAAGCAAAACATTGTCTCGTAAAAATAATTGCGCAACGGACAGATAGTTTGCTGCTCTAAAATGATAGTCAATACTTTGATAATTTTTATTTTGAATTTTCATATTTTAAAATTTCAATAATATATCATCCAGCTTAAACAAATCAGAAATTATTGGTACTGGTGCGTTTTTAATATTTTTTTCTCGGCACAATAAAATAGCATTCCAATTTGCCAGCAATGCTGGTTTAATATCATATTCAATATTGTCTCCGATATATAATAATTCTCGAGGAGATAGTCCTACTAATTTACTAGCATAGTTAAATATCTTAATATCTGGTTTTACTAGTCCGACTTCGCAAGATAAAACACTAATCTTAACATAGTTACCTATTCCTAGTTTATTATGATTAAATGCCGTCCAGGGAGTCGCATTAGAAAGAAGACCTAATTGATATTTAGTGCTTAGTTTTTTAAGACAGGGCTTAACGTCTTTATACAAATATAATTTGTAAGGGTATTTTGAAAGTTTTTTATATAGAACATTACAATTATCGATTTTTAAATCTAAGCATAATCTGTTAATCAATTTCTTTTTTGAAGCATCTGATTTCCATAGATAGCTTTGTTTCTTAACGCCGAAATCACTAACAGATTTGTTAGTAAAACTAGCTAAAATTTTCTTGAAAGAAGGCTTTTTATTAATATTTTTGGAGAAACTACAGAGGGTTCCGCCAACGTCAAAAAAAATACCCTTAATCATGTTTTTTACAGGCGACTATTTCATTAAATAATTTTTGATCGGACGACAATAAAGGTGTTCTAATATCATCTAAAAAATCTTCGCCAAATTTTAAATACCAAAGGCTTCTATAGTTTTCCCAAGGTCTTGGTCTCAAGGTAGTTTTCATAAAAATATCTTCTATAATCTTTCTGGATTTAATATAATAATCAATTCTATTAGCGTCTTTATGTCTGAATTTTTCTTGACCTTTATGTGATTGAAATACGTTAACTATTGGAAAACTATTAATATAGGGCGAGAATTCAAAAAACCCCTTTTTAATGGTCTCTAATGATTCTAATCCTATGATATATGAAAAGTTGGTTCTAATGCCTATACTATTAGCGAAGCTCAATGTTTCCTTAATATTAGTTAGACGAATTTTTCGTTTAACATCCCTTAAAAAATATTCCCTATTTTCTTGATCAAAACATTCTAACGAGAAACATATGCCGAGTGGCTTTAACTTTTTTAATTCAAGTAAGGCTTTTTTACTATTAATCTGTGAACCAAAGTAAAACAATTCACCCTTAAATGAAAATTCACTTAAAACACCTTTTGCCATTTTTAAAAAGTCAATAACATTTTTTTCTCCCGGAAAACATCCAGTTACAATGGCTACCTGTATTAGATGAGATAAATCAACAAGGCCAAATTTTTTCATCCAATTCTTTAAAAAATTTCGTAATTTGTCATCGGAAAGCATACGCTTTTTGTCTCTGGAAACCTGAAAAACTGTGTAACAAAACTTACATCCTCTACATGAAGTTCTTGCATTTGGATTAATATTAAGAACCGTTCCTCCCCTTCGAGGATAAGATGAATCACAAAAATCTTCTGTAACCCCAAAAGCTTTGCCTATTAAATGTTCGCCGTAGAAAAGGTTATTGTTTTTAAAGAAATAGGGAGACCGATCAAGTGTAGGAACAGCTAAATAAAAATTGAAGATATTTCTTTTGTGGGCTAAAGAAAAAATATCTTTGTTCGTAGACTCCAATTCAAACCTAACTCTTCCTGATGGAAGACTTAATTTCACTCCGTTTAAATTTAAATCCAGTAACAGTAAATCCTCTGTTGGAATACTATGTTTGCTGGAAAGCTTAATTAGGTTTTTTATGTTTTTAAACATTAATAATTTTCTGATTTTTTAATTCCGCAAACCTTCAAGTCTTATTATATTAAGCTCCTCTGCGTTAAATAATCCTGAACGATATAAATCTAAATACTCCATGGAAACGGTCTGATTAAATGCTAGTATATCGTCTGAATTTATAGTTACTCTAATTCCGTGATCAAATAAAACTCTGATAGGATGGGTTTTAATGTTTTTAGCTCGTCCAAGTTTAACGTTGCTTGTAGGACAAACATTAAGTCTAATATTATTTTTCTTAAGCCAATTCATTACGACTTCTGATTGCGTAGCAGATATTCCATGTTGTACTTCATCAAGTTTTAAAATTTCTACAGTTTCTTGTATGGATTTAGCATCAGAAAACTCTCCTACGTGTGCTTTTAATTTCATACCCTCATCTTTTGCCCTGGTATATATTTCTTTAAATTCTTCTGGCTTCTTAGCGTTTTCTATCCCATATAAATCAATGAACTTAAAATATCTTGATTCAATTAAAGGCAGTGCCCAATTTTCGAGTTCTTTAAGATTAATGCTACGATTTAATCCTATTCCTGGACGAAAATCAACAGTTGGAGCAACTACAGTATGAATTTCCTTTAATTTATTCACAAAAATATCAGGATTACCATTATATCGATCAACAAACCAACAATCAATACTCATTTCAAGCAACGCAATCCCGTCGTTTAAAGCTGTTAATAATGATGCTTTTAGTAAATATTCAAATCCTTCCTTTGATGAAGCGATTGGCTTGATTATTAAATGAATGTATTTAATCATGTCCTCTAAGCTGGAATATTCTGAGGGCGCTTTTTGAATATCTTTTTTATACCATTTGTTGATAAAATATATATCTGAACCTAGAGGATAATGATTATGTAAATCACTTTTCGGAACCGAAATTACTTGAGCCAAGGTGTTTGATTTTAAAGCCTCTATAAATTCATTTTTTGTATCTTCGTCTGAATAGCGTTTTAATTGACTACTGTTTTTGGCTTTTTTATCTTTCTCAGTCAATATTTTTATTTTTTCCTTAGCTTCTTTTTGCATGCTAATTATTTAATAAATTCATTAATTTTTACACCGAAACCTTTTGAAGCTCTTCGAAGCCAGACAATGAAAGAAAGATAAAAAATTGTCTAAAGTGGTGTATTCTGGAAAAAGTTAGAACTTTTTACCAACAAAACCCTGACGCTGATTGACGTAAAACATGCAATTTATTTAGGAGAGCGAATCGCGCAATGAGCAAACTGTTAAATTCCCGTTATTTTCCCTCTATAGAGGTTGGATTTTAGTGTAATGTTCGGCAAAGCCGAAAAATCTAAAGTTGACGTGACTATAATAGAATATGTTGATGGACGTAATACTTATTTTCTTAAAATCAATTTACTAAATCCTGTTTTAAAAAATGCGGAAATCATCTTTACTGTAGTAAAAACATTATAATCAAAAGAAATTAAAATTAATCTGAACCATGCCACTGGTTCTAAAATTAAGACGGACGGAAGATAAATTAAATTTACTGAAATTTTTGCCCATTGAGACTTTCTGTTTTTTACCAATAATTCAATAAAGAGTTTCGGAAGAAGCGGAGAAAGTCTTGTAACTTTATTAAGATAGGTTGGTTTAAATTTTTCATAGTTTTTTTCAAGAGGATTTTCAATTATTAAATTATCTTTTAACGCCCTGTCATGAATTTCGGTTCCTTGGTAAAAACATAATGAAAATAACTGCATCACAAATGGCTTTGGAATCTCCAAAATAACATTTATTGTTTCAATCTTATCTTGTTCGGTTTCATAAGGATTATCAAGAATTACATCATAATAACCAGCTATATTATTTTTTAAAACTATTTTAGTGGCTTCAATAAATTTCTCATTTGGTACAAATCTTTTGTATATCTCTTTATTGATCCTTGGCGAGCCAGACTGTAAGCCCATAAATATCCACGATAGCCCTGCTTTTTTGAGTAGAGAAATTTTTTCTTCGGTTAAATGTGCAGGAGTTGACCTGCAAACAAAATTCTTTTTTACTTCTCTTTTAAATTTCTCTGCAAAAGCTTTCATCCATTGAATGTCATACGAGAAAAAATTATCATCTTGAATATTTATATAAAATATGTCGGGGAAAATTTTAGTTGCGAGCCTCATTTCTTCAATAACATTTTTAACGCTGCGTTTTCTAACCTTACTCAGGCCATATAATTTAGAAAAAGCAGAATTACAACAATAAGCACAAGAAAAAGGACATCCTCTGGTTGTTGTTATGCTATAAAATTTTCCTGAATATCTTGTATATTTTTTAAAAAGAGATTTACTTAATTTGATAATCTTTCCGTTATGTAAAATTAAGCTTTTTTGAGGAAAATGTTCCGGGAACGGCAGATCATCTAAATTTTCATTAAATGGCCTCAATTTGTTTATATTAATCCCTTCAGATGATTTATATACTAGATTTAATATGCCATTTACAGGTTTATTTCTTGAAATTGCATTTACAAATTCCAAATATGCATGTTCAGATTCCCCCATAAAAACGTAGTCAGCGTATTTCATACATTCTTTGGGGTCAACTGTAGGGTGTATTCCGCCCCAAACGATTATGATCTCTGGGAAATTTTTTTTGACATATAATGAAAATTCTTTCGCATTAAAGAATTCTGGACTCATTAAGCTAATGCCTATAATTTTTGGTTCGTAACTTTTCAAAAATTTTTTAATGGAAAGAAAATCTTTTTTGTTAAGCTGCGGGATAAACAAAATATGTGAGTTTATGTTGTTTTTAATCAGATACGAATGTATATATTTTAAGCCAATTGTATCGGTATTGTTCTGAAATGAAACCAATAATGTTTTATTTTCCATGTTGTTGTATGCTAAAGTTTGACAAATTCACGATGGTGGACCCTGGGAGACTCGAACTCCCGATCTCCTCATTGCAAATGAGGCGTTCTACCACTGAACTAAGGGCCCTAAAGTGTGGGCGTAGAAGGAATCGAACCTTCGACCTCGTTCTTATCAGGAACGCGCTCTACCACTGAGCCATACGCCCGGAATACATTTTTAATCTTATCAAAAAAAATATATATGTAAAGGTGTTTTCGCTTGACAAATGCATATTTAATTGGTATATTTAAGCCGAGCGATTAATGGTCTCAGCCATTTGTAGCTCACATACCTTGACGTGAAACGGTCACGTCCATCTCAACATGAGGCGGAACATCTGAATGGGATCAGCGTCCCATCAGCCAGATGCTCCCCTCCCTTTTATTTTAAACAGCAAAAAACGGCAAATGACTGCCGCTTTTTAATTTTTAGTTGCTTAAAGTTGTTCCGAAAGCCTCAGTTTAAGGTCTTGAGGCCAACACCTTTAGAATTAGTTTGAGAATTCTCGCAAACCAATTCCAGTCAACACTTTTTAAATGTAGTGATCCACCGACAGGTTCCCCTACCGGTGCCTTGTTACGACTTCATTCTTGTCACCGACCTTAGCTTAGGCCCTGCGAACGCAGGGACTTCGACTATTGCCGGCTCCCCTAATGTGACGGGCGAAAGTTCTCTGGAAATTCAGAGTTGACGTTCCCACCGTACGTGCGGATTTCCCGCATACGGCGAGTTCAGTATATAAAATTTTATGTACTGAAAGAATCCTTCCCGAAACATAAACATGTTTCAGTACTATGATCCAGCTGACTTCTGACGCAGCGTCAATTTCATTTTGTTACGTCAGACATCCCCGGGTCAACATATAAACTTTTCCTGACATCCCGAATTGAGCTTTTGTGAATAACCTTCTTCATGCTCACCACCCCGCCATGAATCGGTTAGCTCATATATAATTCGGGCTACCATTTGCCGCCGAATCCTTCACCATTTACCTCGCGGTAAATGATTATTCTTTGGCTACTCCCCGCTGAATCAGCGGAGGAAAAGATTTTAACTTTTTAGTCTATACGTCTGCCGGGCGCATTCATTTGTGAGTACAAGATTCAGGAACGTATTCATCGCCACATAGCTGATTGGCGATTACTAGCGATTCCAGCTTCATGAGGTCGGGTTTCAGACCTCAATCCGAACTGAGAGGCCGTTTGATGAGATTAGCTCCGCGTTACCGCTTCGCATCCCATTGTCAGCCCCATTGTACCACGTGTGCAGCCCAGGGCATCAAAGGGCCGTGCTGATTTGGCGTCATCCTCACCTTCCTCCTGGTTGTCCCAGGCAGTTTCATTTGACAAATAAAACAAATGATAAGGGTTGCGCATGTTACCGCATTTAAGCGTGCGTCTCAAGATACATGCTGACGACAACCATGCAGCACCTGGGCTAGTGTCCTTGTGAGAAGGTCTTGATTTCTCAAGACTTTCACTAGCTTGTCAAGCCCTGGTAAGGTTCCTCGTTTGTTGTCGAATTGAGCCACATGGTCCACCGCTTGTGTGAATCCCCGTCTATTCCTTTGAGTTTTAGCCTTGCGGCCGTACTTCCCAGGCGGGATACTTAATGCGTTAGCTTCGCCACTTGAAGGGTCGACACTTCAAATAGCTAGTATCCATCGTTTACAGCGTGGACTACAAGGGTATCTAATCCTTTTTGATCCCCACGCTTTCGTCTCTCAACGTCAGGGTCGCTCCAGTTGGATGCCTTCGCTTTTAGGGTTCCGGTCGATATCAACGGATTTCACCCCTACACCGACCGTTCCACCAACCCCTAGCGCCCTCTAGTTTAAAAGTATCTTCAGCATTCCCAAGGTTGAGCCCTGGGTATTTAACCAAAGACTTTTTAAGCCGTCTACAGACCCTCTACGCCCAATAAATCCGGATAACGCTTGGGGGCTCTGTATTACCGCTGCTGCTGGCACAGAGTTTGCCCC
>Ga0315277_10009363_pt1 | contig 12515 bp, 8 predicted proteins | sample YL17G05_15_MG_FD_203695 | JGI IMG/M metagenome (GOLD analysis project Ga0315277, IMG submission 203695) | Sediment microbial communities from Yellowstone Lake, YNP, Wyoming, USA - YL17G05_15 | ecosystem: Environmental > Aquatic > Freshwater > Lake > Sediment | place: USA: Wyoming | collected... | reverse complement strand
GGTCTTTTTCGCCAAGACAAGGGCCTGCGGCTTCTATCGCGTGCACGTGGCCGACCAGGTCGCAGGCGCGGTCGCGGTCAACGTGGACCCGCTGGAGAGCAACCTGGAGAGACTCGATGTCTCGCAACTGAAGGAGCTGGCAAAGGGGCCTCGCACCGCCTTTCTGGCGGCCTCCGACGTGGCCGGCATGGAGACCCTTCTGGAGGGCAAGCCGTTGTGGCACTATCTTCTCCTGGCCGCCATCGGCATGTTGTGCATCGAGCAGCTTATGACGTTGTTGCTTCGGACCTGACTGGACGGAAGACTCCTCGCGTACGGAGTAATGTGACGATATGAAATGGGATTTCCTATTCGATCCGCTGATCTCGATTCCGGTGCTGCTCGGAATCGGCTTGTTTGCGGGCCTGACCATCGTGCTGAGCTACGCCCGCAGCGCCCGGAGCGTGCGCAGAGGCCTTCGGCTTGCACTGACCCTGATGCGCATCGGCGTACTTGTCGCGCTGCTGATCCTGCTGCTGAGACCTATGGCGATGGTGCCTCGGGATGAGGTGCGCGACAAGCCCGTCGTATCTGTCCTTGTGGACACGTCGCAGAGCATGAACACGAAGGACGTGGACAATCGGAGCCGTTATGAGGCGGCCTTGGGGGCGCTGGTGGGCAAGAAGAACGACTCGATTCTGGCGAGACTGGGGCGGGACTACAACGTTGAATTATACAGTTTCGACAAGGACCTGCGGCGCACGGCGCCGAGGTTCCTGACCGCCAATCGCGAGGCGGAGGGCAAGGAGACCTGGATCGCCGCCGCTCTGAGCAACGCCGTAAAAGGGGCCGTCGCCGGCAAGATCCGGGGCGTCCTGCTGCTCAGCGACGGCCGGAGCAACGAAACCGATCCGCAGTCGAGCATGCGCAGCGCTGCACGCTATCTGCGGACCCTGAAAATCCCCGTCTGGACGGTCCCGCTCGGGACGGCATCGGAAGTCAAGGACGCTCACGTGCTCGCCAGACTGAGCTCGAATTTCCTGTTCGCGCAACAGCCCGCATCGCTTCTAGTCTCTCTGACGGCCACCGGGTACACGAACTGGGCCGCCAACCTGCAGGTCTATCGGGAGAACGAGTACGTCACCTCCAAGCAGGTGATGCTCGAAAACGGCCATGCGGAGACCAGCATCCCCATTCGCGAGGAGCGCCGAGGGGTGTACCAGTACCGTGTGGAGCTGGAGCCCCTTCCGGGCGAGACGGACCTGGACAACAACAAGCGAAGCGTCATTGCCCGGGTGATCGATGAAGAGACGAAAGTGCTCGTAGTCGAGGCCCGGCCCCACTGGGACAGCAAGTTCCTCCTCCGCCGCCTGCGGGCGGATGCGAACGTCGAAGTGACCTCCATTTTCTATATCAATCCGAATAAGACGTTCGCCGTCGTGGAGAAGGGGGGCAAGAGCGACGAGTCAGACAAGACCGTGCTGCCGGGACTCCAGATGCCCAGGACGCGGGAAGAGCTTCTCAAGTACGACTGCATCTTCCTCGGCAAAGACGTGGATGAGGTTTTCTCCGGCGCTGAGCTGAAGCTGTTGCAGCAATTCGTTGCAGAGGACGGCGGCAACGTCGTGTTCTTCCGCGGCAAGCCTTATGAGGGCCAGAGTCCCGAGCTGTCCAAGATCGAGCCGGTCCGCTGGGGTGACGGGGCGCTGACGGATGTATACCTCGAACTGACGGCGGAGGGCAAGGCCAACCCGATTTTCGATTACGGGACTCGCGGCAAGCCCAGCGACGTGATCATCCGCGAATTGCCGGCGATGACCAGCGTCACGCGGGTGACGGATGAGAAGTCGCTGGCGGTCGTGCTGGCCCGGGTCGGGGACGGGCGGCAAAGCGAGCCGATCGCCACCGTAGTCTACCAGCGGTACGGCAAGGGCAAGGTGATGACCATCGGCGCGGCCGGGCTGTGGCAGTGGGGATTCCTGCCGGAGCGGTTGGACCAGTACGACGACATTTACTCGCGATTCTGGAGCCAGATGATCCGGTGGCTGGTTTCGGGGTCAGAATTTCTGCCGGGCCGGGATGTGTCGTTCCAGATCGACAAGAACACGTACAAGCCGGGCGAGCCGGTCCGCATGACGATCACGGCCAGGCTCGTGGAGCGGTCGCGCTATCAGCCGAAGATCGAGGTCGTGCAGCCGGACCACAGCGTCGTCCGAATCGCTCCCGAGCTCCAGCAGGACAGCGAATCCATGTACACGGCACAATTCACGCCGCAACAGGAGGGTGAGTACGAAGCCGTGCTGAACAATAACACCGGCAAGCCGGAAAAGGACGTTGTCCGCTTCACCGTGTATGATGATTCCGTCGAGCAGCGGTGCGTCCAGGCCGACAGGGAGATGCTGAACCTGATCTCCGACGTCACGGGCGGCGAGTCGCTCGAACTGGCCCAGGTCAATACCCTGCCGGACAAGATCCAGGCGGTGGAGATGCTGACGAGAGAACGAGTGAAACCCGAGGATATCTGGGACCGGCTGCCGGTATTCAGTGTGCTGATTTGCCTGCTGGCGGTAGAATGGTTTGTGCGGCGAGTCTCGGGGTTGTTGTAGCGATTTCGAGGTGATGCCATGTCAGATGTGATTGGGGCGGAAATATCGGTGCGGCAGGCGGTGAGCCTGCTGAGCGGCGTCCGGCGGCGACATGTATGGCGGCTGGTCCTCGTGCGCAGTCTCTGGGTCGGCTTGGCCGCGGCCATGCTGTGCTTCTATCTCGATGCCGTCCTGCAACTAGGCGGGACAATGCGCCTGATGCTCAATGCGGCTGCCGCCGGCGCGGTCGTAGCCACGGCCGTGCTGAGTTGGTGGCGGTTGAACCGAACCACGGCCAGGGACAAAATGCTGGCCCGGCTCGTCGAGTGTGAGCACCCGGAGCTGGGTAACGACCTGACCAACGCGATCGACTTCGAGGGCAGACTCAAGGGCGGCCATCGTGAGGCGGTGTCGCTGACCCTGATGCAGAAAGGCATCGAGCGCGGGGCTCAATCGTTTGAGCAGGTGGAGGGTCTGGAGAGCCTCAAGCCGCCGACGCTGCGGAGAGAGTCGTTCGTTCTCGTGGGTGTCCTTGCGGCCTGGGTGATTTGTGCAATCATCTTCTACCCCTGGATGTTCGCGGAGGTGCCGCGATTCCTGTCGCCGTTCGCCGATCATCCGCCGTACAGTCCGACACGGCTGGTCGTCGCCCCGGCCGGGGCGGTCGTGGACTACGGCAAGAATATCACGATCAACGTGACGGCTCGCGGCAAGATGCCCAAGGATGTCTCTCTCGTCGTCGTGAATCCCGCGGAAGGGCAGACCACCAGCATACCCATGTTCAAATCCGAGGACGGCAAGTACTTCCAGACCATCGAGGACATCCGCTCCGGGCTGGTCTACTGGGCCGCCATCGAGCGGGGCAGAAGCAAATACTACCGGATCGACCTGTGCAAGTCGCCGAGAATCGAGTCGGTCCAGGTGCGCTACCGCTATCCCACATATTCGAGACTTCCCGAGAGACACACGTCGCTGAGCCCCGAGGACAGCACGCTGAAGGGGTATAAAGGAACGCAGGTGACGATGACCGTGGCGTCCAATCGCCCACTGGGTGGTGGAACCGTGAGCCTTGGCGGGCAGACCTACGCCTGTGCCGGGCAGCCGGACAACACCGTGACGGGTGAGTTCCCGCTGACCGGGCAGAGCGATTTCTCGCTGAGTGTCACGGATACCGAGGGCAACGTCAGCACCGAGCCGTTCAAAGGCAAGGTGAGCATCGTCCCCGACAATAAGCCGATGATCAGTATCGTCAGTCCCGCGGTCCAGTCGCTGGCCATTCCGACGGCCAAAATCCCGGTTGTGATCGAGGCACAGGACGATCTCGGCATCGGAGACGTCAGCCTCTTCCGCAGCCATAATGAATCGGAGGACGCACGCAAACACCTTCTGAAGGATACGGCCGGGACGTTCGTGAGCGTGGCGGAGATGCTCGATCTGGCGGACCTGGGCGTACGGCCGGGCGACGTGATCGATTTCTACGCGACGGCCACCGATTCTCTGCCCGACTCCCCCCAAACGGTGGCGTCCGAGCCGTATCGACTCGAGATCATCTCCGAGGAAGAATACGCACAGATGATGCGCAACCAGATGACGGCAGAGGACCTGCGAATCAAATATGACAACATCATCAGCCAGATGAACCAGCTCGTCGCGGCCCAGGAGCAACTGGCGAAGGAAACACAGGCCCTGAAGGACGGCCTCGACAAGGCCGGCGACGCTCCTCCGTCGCAAGACGATCAGAAGAAGCTGGCGGATTTGGAACAGCGGCAAAACGAGCTGGCTGAGAAGACGCAAGAGTTGGCGAAAAAGCTGGAAGAAGAATCCAAGAGCCCGCCGGTCGTGGACATCGAGAAGGACTACAAGCAATTCCTGGCGGACTTCAGCCAGAACATGACCACGGCCGAGAGCCACATGACCAACAGCGCCGGGGAGATGAACCAGGGTGGCAAAGCCGGCGCGCAATGCCCTGCGCACCTGGCGGTCGCCATGGATGAGCAGAAGAAGGCGCTGGAGCAGCTCGGGGCCCAGACGCAGGAGATGAAGGACAAGATTCAGCAGGCCAACCGGGAGATCGAGAAAGTCATCAAGCTGATGGCCGATGTGGAGACGTTCAAAGCACTCTACACCGGGCAGAAGAATGTCACTCGCCAGACGAAAACCTACAGCGAGGTCGAGGCAGAGGACCTGGACACGCGGACCCGGCTGGCGGAGCTTGGCGACCGCGAGGGTGCGATCCAGAAACAGCTTGACACGCTGAAAGGACAATTCCGCGAGCACGGCAAGGAGATCGAGGAGGAATATCCCAAGGTGGCGGACGACGCCGCCCGCATCGCCGACGAGATCGAGCAGCGGAAAATCGCGGACCTGATGCAGACCGGCGCCGGATTCCTCAACCGAGGCAGCGGCGTCCAGGGATATCCGAACGTATTGGAAGCCCTCAAGCAGATGGCCGCCATGATCTCCTTCTGTGAAAACGCCGGCGGCAAGGGATGCAAGAACTGCGAATTTCGCCTGAAGATTCAGATGTCGCTGAACCCCGGGGACACGATGAGTCAACTGTCCCAGAGTTTGGGCATGGGAATGGGTATGGGCGTGACGGGTGCGCTGGGCCGCGGCGCCTCGGGATTCGCAGGGGGACAGTCGAACATCAATGTGTTCGGCGGTGAGACGTGGGGCCAGGACATGCAGATGAACTCGTCGCTGACTGCCGGGGAAAAGAAGGTCGAGGCCCAGGCGATCAGCCTGCCCAACCAGCGCGATCCGTTGTCGGGGAACATCGAGGAGCTCACGCCGCAATCGAAACGGGAGGTGGATTCCGACGTCAAAGGCGATGCCCGCATGATGGCGGAGTACCGGCAACTGATCGAAGCGTATTTCCGGCGTCTGGCTGAGGAGCGGTAGCACACGGGAGAATCGAACGATGAAAGTGCTTGAAATGATGAGGCGCGAACGCGGGGCTCGCGAGGTGGGCGCCGGTCTCTTTCGCCGGGGCCGGGGAGGCTGCCTTGCGACGCTTGCGACGACCTGCGCGGGAATTGTCGGTCTGGTTTCGTGGGCCATGCTGGCCGGTGTGACGACGGCACAAGACAGATCGGCAGCCGAGGAAGAGAAGCTGCGATGCGCCAACCTGATTTACGCCGTCTCGAAAAGCTCGGTGTGCTTCAGCGATCAGTTCCTGGCCACGGTCGGTCGCGAAACCAATTGTCAGCCGGAACGCCGCTTCACGCCGGTCAAGCTCGCTGACGAGGCCATGTACCAGTTCCCCTTTGCCGTCATGACCGGAGAAGGCTCCTTCACCCTGACCGAGCGCGAGCGCCAGATGCTCAAGAGCTATCTGACGCGCGGCGGCTTTCTGCTGGCCTCGGCCGGCTGCTCCTCCCAGCCCTGGGACCAGTCGTTCAGACAGGAGATGAGGAGAATATTCCCGGACAGGAGCCTCACGAAGATCGGCATGGATCATCCGATATTTCATACCGTATTCGACGTGAAAGCAGTCACACTGAAGAAGGGAGGGACCACGCAGCTTGAGGGACTGGAGATTGAGGGCAAGATCGTTGTGATCTACTCGCCGGAGGGGCTGAACGATACGGGCAACGCGGGCCGGGACGGCAGCCGTCAATGCTGCTGCTGCGGCGGCAACGAGATCAAAAATAGTCACGAGATCAATGTGAATATCTTTACATATGCATTGACTCACTAGGGCCAACCGGATGGGCGCCGCGCACAGTAGCAAATCCCGGACTATCATCATTGCCGCGAGTCTGCTCGTGCTTGTACTGCTTTTGCTGTCATTTAAGGGGCTCAGCTCACGGCTGTCATCGGGCTCCGCGGCGGGGCGACCGCCGGAAGTCTTCTCCATCTTCTACACTTGTGACACGCAGGGGCACATTGAGCCGTGCGGCTGCGCCAGCGGCATGGCGGGGGGCATCAGCCGCCGCCAGACGTACCTGTTGCGGAACCGGCCCCGGGATTTCCTGCTTGTGGACGCGGGTGATGTCAGTGCCGGCCCGCGCGAGTGGGAAATCCTGGAGCTCGAATACCTGCTCAAGGGCTATACCCAGATGGGTTATCACGCCGTCAACGTGGGACAGCGGGAGCTTTCGCTCGGGCGGGACGGACTCAAACTCGCGAACCAGCCATTTGGCAAGTTGGTCTCGGCGAATGTGCTCGATCCGAATGGATCGCCGGTCGTTGCGCCATACGTCATCGTCGAACTTTCGACGGGATATCGCTGCGGCATCATTGGAGTCGTTGACGACCGGGTGGAGCCGGACCAGATCGGCCCCGGCCTTCGCCTTACCTCGCCGGCTGACGCTCTGGCGAAATATCTGCCTGAGCTGAAACAGAAGGCGGACTTCATTGTGGTGCTTGCCTTCGCCGAGGAACCGCAGATGCAAGCCTTGGCCGCGCAGTTCTTCGAGCTGGACGTTATCGTCGGCGGCAAGGTCCGGCAGGCGACTACCGCCCCGGTCATGGAGAATCGGTCCGCCATCGTGTTCAATACGGATAAGGGCAAGAACATTGGACGGCTGGACATTCGTTCTCCGAAGAACGGGTCGCGGCAATACGAGGGGACCATGACCGTCTTGGAAGAGGCCGTGGAGAAGGACCCGCAGATCACGGCTTTGGTCGAGGAGTACAAGGAACAGCTCAAGGCGCGTGATTTTCGGCCTGTCAAGGACGACGAAGAGGGCCTTTCCTCCATCTCGGCGGCACGCAGCAAAACCGCGGACAAGTACGCCGGGGCGGAAAGCTGCCGCGAGTGTCACAAGGTGGGCTATCAAATCTGGCTCAAGTCCAAGCACGCGCGCGCTTTCGAGGCCCTGGAGCAGCAGGGGAACCAATACAATCCGCGGTGCCTGATATGCCACACCGTGGGCTACATGGCCTCGGATGGCTACATCAATCAGCAACTGACCGCGCATTTGAAGAATGTCTCCTGCGAGTCCTGTCACGGCCGAGGCGACTATCACAACAAGCTCATGGCCGGGCAGGGGGTTTCGATCAAGAAGGTCCTCATGAAGAAGCCCCGATGCCTGGACTGTCATGACCAGGAGAACAGCCCGAATTTCGATCCGGGCCGGTATTGGGAGAAGATCATCCATGCGAAAGACTAAGACCTGCACAATGCTGATCCTGGCAATTACGGCCGGACAACTTCTCGCCGCGCAGCGCACCGATTCACCGGCGCCGGCCGAGCCTGCCACAGGTGTCGTTTGGTCACAGTCCTATGATGTGGGTATGAAAGTGGCCAAGATGGAACAATCTCCCATCCTGTTGTTCTTCTCGGCGTCTTGGTGCCCCTGGTGCCGGAAGCTGGAGCAGGGAGTTTTGACTCAACCCCAAGTCGCGTCGGAGTTGAGGAAATTCATCTGCGTCAAGCTCGACGTGGATAAGAATCGCGATGTCGCGCTGGCCTATGGCATCGCGTCTTTGCCCAAGGTTATCGTGGTCAACACCTATGGCGAGATCATCGGCGATTGGCTGGGCTACCGCGACACGAAGGAGTTTCTGCAACTGATCGCGGATATCCAGCCTTATTTGAGCACGGCGGCCGGGGCGAGAAAGGCGCCGCAGATCGTCAAGTCTGTCCCCGAGGGACCGAGCACGCAGAGCGACCGGCAGATTCAGGCCGTGCCGGACGATCCGAACCGGCTGATGGACCTCCTGGGCCACAAAGAGGCCAAAATCCGCCTCAACGTCATCGATATTCTCGTCAAGGGCGGGGTTGCCATCTTGCCGGCGATGCTCGATACGCTGAACAATGACTACCTCGGCGTCCGCATCACCGCCTGGAAGATCGTCCGCACCTTGAGCCCGACGAAGCTGGAATTCGACCCCTGGGCATCACGGGCCGAGCGGGCCGAAGCGATCAAGAAACTGCAGGAGGAACTCGGCGGCCCGAAGGGGAAAGCACTTCCGGCCGATGCTCCTGTTCCGTAAGGGAACGCCCCGTCGATAGGCGATTTGTGCCCGCTTGGGCAATAGGTGCCCCGAAATTGCGAATTTTGGCACACTACCGGCCGACTCCGGCCCGATTGCCCACTTTTTCCGCGGTTAACTTCCCCTATCTACCCCAGGAAAATATCGTTAGCAGGCGGCAGGTTCTGCTTGACCTTTTGCAGGGGCCGTGGTTAGATACTGGGCGAGAGCCTTGATAGAACAATAGGCGAGTTAAGGAGAAACAAACGGTGAGTACTGGCACAGTCAAATGGTTCAACGATCAGAAGGGTTACGGGTTCATCACGCCCGATGACGGCGGGGAGGACCTCTTCGTCCATCACTCAGAGATCAAGGCGGAAGGCCGGGCGTCGCTGCGTGAAGGTCAAAAGGTGGAGTTCGAGGTCGGTCAGGGCCGCAAAGGGCCGTGCGCGACCAACGTCGTCCCCCAGTAACCGAGTGTCGCTGATCCCGACCAAATCGCACGGGATCATCAACTTCGTTTCGTGGTCACAAGGGTACACCCCTGACAGCAAGAATCCACTCAGGACCCTGAGCGCGGATTGCCCGTCCTCTCAGCGTCCGTGAGCTACCCTGTCGCTCAGTTGGCGGCGCGTCCCCGAGGTCAGGATATCGCCTCCGACCGCATCTTTCCTGAAAGTGATCGTCGCCGAACCCACGGTAACGGCGACTTGCTGGTCCTTGATTTGTGCGGCGGCGGCGGGCACGGAAGCTGTGCCGGCGTCGGTCGCCGTCAGGACATGCAGGAAGTAGTCGGTAGCCGCTGCCGTGGATGGCGACACCTCGATGCGGCATTCGGGGGCGGGGCCCGTGTCCCGTTCCGGGGGATACGTTTTGCCGCCGCAACTGTACAACTGCGCTCCGGCAATGAGCTCGACTTGCGGATTCTCCGGCAGCAAAGTCTGGATGAACAGCCGGCCGTTTCCGTTGGCAACTATGAGGCTGTCCTGCACTCGCGTCGGAGGCTTCATCGCTTGCAGCAGCCAGATCTTCTTGAAGTGGGGATTCTTGGAGGTCACGCGATCGAAGATGACAAATGTGCCGGGCCGAAGAAAGATGATCTGCCGCGTGAAGCCGGCGACTTTCTCAGGCCGGTACGCCCGCGTGCAATCGCCGGCCACGTACAGGTACGCACCCTGATCCTCAAAGGCGAGGATATCGGCGATGTCGTAGAGTTGACGGTCTTTCTCCCATTGGGCGGGGTCCTGGACTGCGCCGTTATGGTGCGGCCAGGAATGCGATTGCCCGCCGTCATTGCTGGAGACGGGGCCGGCGCGTATCTGAGGCCAGACTTCGCACGGATCGAATACGAGTATCGTGCTGTGGGCGATGCTGCGAAGGTGGTAGTTCACGTCGTGGCTGGAGCCGAACGAATCGTAATGGCCGCCGTCGCCGGCAAGCTCCTCGTACTTGTAGATGAGGAAGTGGCCGTTGTCGAGGTGCTGGTGGGCCGTGAAGCGGTCGCCACATTTGAAGAAGAAATACGTGGCGTCCTCATCCCAAGAGCTGCGGGCGTACGCGTAGCCGGGCCCTTCGCTGATGTGGGAGAGCTTGAAGCCCTTGAGATCGCCTTTTGGCGCCGTGGGATCGCGCCACAGGAAATCCTTGTATGCGTACGTCCCTACGCTCGACCGGGGCGTCGTCTCGTTGAAGGTATGGACGGCCTGGTGGTTGGGATCGTCGCGGAAATAATTGACCAGAATTCGCCGGGCCGAAAGGACCTTGTCACGGTCGCCGCCGAAGAGCCGCCCGCCGCCGTCGCCCATGGGGATTGGCCGGCGCGAATTGTACGTGCTGATCCCGGGGTAGGCCTCGAACATGGAGGCGACGGCGCGATTCGAAAAGAAGGGCACCGCATCCTTATAGTAATCCACGCCTTCGCAGGTGCGGGCCACCTCGCAGAAGAACAGCCACTCATAGAGCCAATAATTGATGTAGTAGCCTTCCGCCCAGCCGCCGCCGTCACCGGCCAGATTCAGAGCGGGGGCCGCACGAGCATGCCAGTCGGCCTCTAGATCCTTCAGAATGGCGGGGGAGCGTTCGTTCTCATAGTAGCTGGCGTAGCAGGCGACTCCGATGCCCCAATGCTTGTAGCCGTACCAGCCGTTGTGAAAGACGTGCGGCTCCGATTGCTTGTTTTCATCGACCGTTTTGTTGAGGTACTGGTGAAATTCCGTCTCCTGCTCCGCCGTCCAGTATTCGTGGCACAGGTCGTACACGATCCCACAGAGGGCCAGGTCCTGGGCGAAAGGGACGTGGCCGATCTTGATCGGCCCACGGACGTACTTCATTGCCATGTCCACAGCGCTCTTTCCGAGCGTCGCATCCTGCCCGATGGCGCAGACCAGCGACATGGAGATCATCTTCGAGTAATCATCGCCTCCCTGCCCGCGTGCGACGGCCGCCATGCGCCGATACGCCTCAGCCCTGTCCTTCGCCAACTGCTGCAGGTATTCGCGGGAGCCCAGCAATCGTGGGTGCTCCCGGGTGACCGGATGTCTCGTGTCACTCGCAGCCGACGCGGGTTGGATCGCGAGACAAACCACGACAAATCCAGCCCAAAGAACAACATACCGGTGATTCGACGGTCGTATCATCATGGGGGTATCACCTCTACGCTACTTGAGCATCACGGCTTTGAAGGACGGACTGTCCATCAGGGTTTTGGCGAGCAGGGCATATCCTTCGGCCGGAGGATGGCTGGCGTCCACGTAACACTCAGGCGGCAACGCGGCCGGGATGAGGTAAGGGATGCGGTTTGCCTGAAGCCACGCCTCGATGCCTTCTTTGAGCTTGCCGTAGATGACTTTGTTCTGGTCTGTGAGCATGTGCTCGTTGAACGGGCCTACGAGCACGAACACGTTGTTGCCTCGCTCCTGCAGCAGTTGCACCGCCCGCCGAAAGAATTGCCACTGTAGTGAGCTTTCCAGGTCCACCCACGCCATGTCCTGTTGCTTCCATTCCTTGGGGGCTGATGAGGTCTTTGGCGGCCGTTCAGGGGCCCGCGGCTCCGGGAGCTTTTGCGTCATCGCCATCACGGGACAGTCATAGGGATGCTCGATTGTCCACGCCGCCAGGTCCAGGTTCTGAAAGTATGTCACTCGCATGTGCGATGTCCAGTTGGCAAACGGCATTTCCCGCCGGATCGCAATGCGAATCCTCGCGGACAGCGGGGCCTTATAGCATGGAATCCTGGGCTTGAACTGCGGGACCAGCTCCGGGTGGTTGAAGCGGAACTCTTTCGTGGTTTGCAGATCGTGCTTGCTGGAGCTCATCCACAGCGGATTGAGATGGAGCAGAACGGTCCTGCCGGAAATGTCGGAGCCGTAATATTTGAGCAGCCCCTGCAGGGCCGCCGGATGCGTGCCGTCTGCCCCGAGGTTGACGAACTTGTCGCTTCCTGAAAGCTCGTTCAAGTAGTGCGAGAGCGTCTGATCGGGCTCGACGTAGTGTCCCCAGACGACGGAGTCCCCAACAACCAATATCTTCTCCCGCTCGCACGCGAGACGGCAGTGGCGGTGATACAGCCAGTAATCATTGCTCAACTCGTAGGGGGCGCGGTAATCGCCGCCGGGATTGAATCCCTCGATTTGCTCCCACACCAGGGGTCCGAACACAATGATCACCAGCAGGGCGGCCGCTACGATGAGCCACTGACGCCCGGACAGCCGCACGTAATGTGAGCAGTCAAATACTGCGACTTTATCGAAGTCCGCCGGGCTCATTGAATTTGTTTTCTCTTCCATCTGCATCAAGCTCAGAACTGCATGTAGATAAACGGCGTTCCTTCGGCTCGCACCGTCAGAACCAGGTAAGTCAGCATCGAGATCACCAGCAACACGCGTACGACCGCGAGTTCCAGGAACCATCGCAGCCGCGACTCAAACAACCATTGGTAGGCCCAGATCGCCGCGATCATGGCCAGCGCCCAGAGAGGGACGGCCGGGTCTGCCGAACCGGAGGTGAAGATCCTTGCTACAATTGTTCCTG
>Ga0315277_10009362_pt1 | contig 12517 bp, 13 predicted proteins | sample YL17G05_15_MG_FD_203695 | JGI IMG/M metagenome (GOLD analysis project Ga0315277, IMG submission 203695) | Sediment microbial communities from Yellowstone Lake, YNP, Wyoming, USA - YL17G05_15 | ecosystem: Environmental > Aquatic > Freshwater > Lake > Sediment | place: USA: Wyoming | collected... | reverse complement strand
GTTTATCTTGCAGGGGATTCCTCGGATGAGCTTTGCCAGCTTCAAAGCCTGTTCCTCAGAGTCATTTACGTCTTTTATCAAAACATATTCAAAGGTTATCCGGATATCATTTTTTTTAGCATAATATTTCAAAGCCTCTAAGACTTCGGATAAAGGATATTTTTTGGTGAGGGGCATAAGTTTTCTCCTCAGCTCATCATCCGGGGCATTCAAGGACAGGGCTAATTTTATCTTCAGCCTCTCGTCCGCTAATTTGTAAATCTCAGGAGCGATCCCGGAGGTGGAAAGGGTTATCCTCTTAGCCGAGATGGATAGACCTAACTCTGACTGGATTATTCTGATAGCTTTCACGGTATTTTCGTAATTTAACAAAGGCTCTCCCATACCCATTATCACCACATTGGTTACCTTTTCATCTTCTTTCAGGTATCCTTTAACAGCGATTATCTGATCAACGATTTCGCCAGCCGAAAGGTTTCTTTCAAAGCCTGATTTCCCTGTGGCACAGAAAATACAGTTCAAAGCACAGCCAACCTGGGTGGAGATGCAGACGGTGGTCCGGTTTTTTTCTCTCATCAGCACTGTCTCAATTCTTTTGCCATCAAAAAGCTCAAATAGAAATTTTTCCGTCTGGTCGATTTTAGATACCTGTTTTCTTGTCAGCTTAAGCTTTCCGATATAGGCGACCTCGGACAATTTCCGTCTGAGTTCTTTAGAGAGGTCAGTCATTTCCTCAAAGTTTATAACTCCTTTGTTATAAATCCACTTGGCTAACTGCTTAGCCTTGTACTTCTTCTCCCCTAACCTCTCCAGGAAATTCTCTAATTCTTCTATCCAGAGACCTTTTAAATTGATTTTTTCCATAATTGATAAACTTGCAGATTAACCCACGTTGGGGGCAACCCTACGGGCAGGCTGTGGGTTTACCGGCTTAAAGATTTACGGTAGGTCAGACATTCCTGTGGCTACGAGCCAGCCCGTCCGTAGGACGCCAGGCTTTGCTCTCTGACAAAACAGGCAGGGATGCCTGTTCCACCATCCTGTATACCCGCCTTGCCCTCAAGGCGGGATAAATTATCAGGCACTCCGTCATTTCAAAAATATGACAATTCTTATCGAAAACAAAGAAAAATCTCTTTTTGATTTATGTCCAGCAACTATGTCCTTACTAAAAAAATGCAAAAAATTAAAATAATAGTTGACAAACAGAAATCGGTTGCGTATATATAATCAGATAATACTGATTTATCAGTATAATCAATGTATGCTGATAATTTAAAGCTGAGGAGGTGAGGAAGTTGGCGAAAAAAGGAAAAAACAAATCGTGTTGTGAAGCTATGGATAAGATGGGCTGTTGCCAGGTTGAGGGTTTGATCAGCGTGGATGAGCGGGGGCAGATGGTCCTTCCCAAGGAGATAAGGGAAAAAGCAAAAATCAAGCCCGGGGATAAATTTGCAGTGATAAGCTGGAAAAGAGACGGGGAGATCTGCTGTATCTCACTGGTTAGTGCCGGGGAGCTGGGTCAAATGGTGAAAGGTCTGCTCGGGCCTATGGCAAAAGAGATACTTCAAAAATAAAAAGGAGTGGAAATGGGAGAAAACAAGTGCTGTGGACCTGAAAGTCAGGAAAAAACCAATAAGGAGTATGAGACTATCCGCATAGAAAAAACAAAGAACACCTGTCCGATGTGCGAGGATTACTCCAAAAAGAATGCCTACAAGCCGGTTGCAGTGATGTGTTGTGAAGGAGCATGTTTGAGAGGCGAGGTGGCAAGGCAGGCGGCAAACCTGATTTGTCATTCACTTGCTCCTGAGAAAACTGTGCGGATCTGTCTGGGAGGTGCGTTTACCAAGGATACCGGGCAGAGAAACCTGGTTGGGAATGCAAAAAGAGTCATCGCCTTGGAAGGATGTTTCATCCAGTGCTCTTCCCGGATGATGAAAGGGGTGATTAATGGACTTGAACCTGAGGTAATAGTTGCAGACAGACTGTATGATTTTGAGAAAAAGCTTTTCGGGGTGGAGGAGGTGACAGAAAGTCAAATTAAAACATACGCTGAGGAAGTCGCAGGGAAAATTGTTCAGAAATTGTAGTCAAACCGAAACGGAAAGGAGATAAAAATGAAAGACGAAAGAGTAAAAAAAGCAGTAAGAGAGGGATATGCGAAAATTGCCAAAAAGGAAGCCTCCTGCTGCTCCCCGGTAAAATCTTGCTACGGAGGCGATAATCCATCAGAGAGCATAAGCAAATCTATCGGTTATACTGACGAGGAGCTTAAAGGTGTTCCAGAAGGCGCAAACTTAGGCCTGGGGTGCGGGAATCCGGTTGCCCTGGCATCTTTGAAACAAGGGGAGATAGTTCTTGACCTGGGATCAGGACCAGGATTGGATTGTTTCCTGGCAGCTAACAAAGTCGGCAAGACCGGGAAAGTGATCGGCGTGGATATGACCCCGGAGATGATCGAGAAAGCAAGAGAAAACGCCAGGAAAGGCAGCTATAAAAATGTGGAGTTCAGGCTTGGAGAGATCGAAAATCTGCCTGTGGCTGATAACTTCGTAAATGCAGTTATCTCAAACTGCGTGATCAATCTGGTGCCGGATAAGGAAAGGGTCTTCAGGGAGACTTTCAGGGTTTTAAAACCGGGTGGCAGGCTCATGATTTCAGACCTGGTTTTGCTGAAGGAGCTTCCGGATTTCATAAAGAACTCGGTTGAGGCATACGTTGGCTGTCTTTCCGGGGCGATAATGAAAGATGATTACCTGAATGCCATAAAAGCGGCAGGTTTCAAAGAAGTCAAAATAATCGGAGAGACATCTTTTCCGATTGAGCTTATGGCTAGTGACTCAACTGCAAAAGCTTTGATCGAAGAGATGAAAATCCCTATGGAAAAGCTGAAAGATGTTGCCAGGTCAGTTGTCAGCATAAAAGTTCAAGGAATAAAACCGGAATAAGAGGCTCTGACCAAACAGGCAAGGATGCCTGTTCCACCATTCTGTAACCCCCCCAAGGAGGGGTGATTGAAAGTACTAATTATTTTGAGTTTGACAGAGTCTGAAGTTAAAGTTATGTTAGCGAAGAAGCCGATGAATCGGCTGACTTCAAGATAAAACAGTAGCTAATAAATCAGCTAACTACAATCCGGAGGTCTATACGAAGATAACATTTTTGGGAGCGACTAAGTCGGTTACCGGCTCGATGCACTTACTGGAGTCGGATGGCAAGAAAATCTTAATCGACTGCGGACTTTTCCAGGGAAGAAGGGAAGAGTCGAACCAGAGAAACAGGAATCTTCCTTTTGAGCCGGGGAGCATAGAACGGGTCGTGTTAGGACATGCTCATCTGGACCATTCCGGAAACATTCCCACCCTGGTAAAAAATGGATATCAGAATACAATCTACTCCACCTTTGCCACCAGAGATTTATGCCTGGTTATGTTTAAAGATTCAGCCAACTTGCAGGAAAAAGATGCTGAATATCTAAATAAAAGAAACGAAAAAAAAGCGTTTCCCACAGTAACTGCCCTGTATACTGTGGAAGAAGCAGAAAGGTCATTAGAGCTTTTTAAAGGGGTAGGGTATAACCGCTTTTTCTATGTGACCTCTAACGTCAGGGTTACCTTCTTCGATGCTGGTCATGTGCTGGGTTCTGCGCTGAGTTTTTTTGAGGTTTTTGAGAATGGAAAAAAGACCAGAGTTTTATACGCAGTTGACCTGGGCAGAAAGAATCTACCCATATTAAGAGATCCGATCCAGATCAAGGATATAGATTACCTCATTCTGGAAAGCACCTATGGAAACCATCTGCACGATGATTTCAGCACCACGTCTGATAAATTAGCTTCGGTAATAAATCAAACCTTTCAGAGGGGAGGGAAAATACTGGTTCCCGCATTCGCATTAGAGAGAACCCAGGAACTAATCTATCTACTTTACCTTCTGGAAAAAGGAAGCAGGATACCAAAACTCCCGGTCTATGTGGACAGCCCTCTGGCGGTCAACATAACTGAAATTTTCAAGCTTCATCCCGAATGTTTTGATAAAGAGACCAAAGCTCTTTTGGAAAGAGAGGAAGACCCGTTCGGTTTAAAAAGGATCACTTATATAACCGAATCAGAAGATTCAAAGAAATTGAATCATCTTCAAGAACCGTGTCTCATAATTGCTGGCTCAGGGATGTGCGAAGGCGGGAGGATACTGCATCACCTTAAAAATAATATCGAAGATCCAAAAAATACCATCCTGGTCGTGGGTTATATGGCGGAAAATACCCTGGGCAGAAAAATCGCGGAAAAATATCCTAAGGTTAGAATATTCAGTGAAGAATACAGCCTTAAATCCGAGGTTGTGGTGCTAAACTCTTTTTCAGCTCATGCGGACAGAAATGAGCTTCTGCAATATGTTGAACAGGCTAAAAAAAATCTAAGAGGGGTTTTCCTGGTGCACGGTGAGGAAAAAGAAAGTCAAGCTCTGAAAGAGTCAATAGAAGAGCTGGGAATTCAAAACGTAACAATACCGGATAGGGGTGAGGAGATAGCTCTTTAGCACAAAGCTTTTGAAAAATGGGATGAAGTTCGATCGATTCCATGCTTCTGGTGGATGTGATCATCCACAAGAGAAAAGCTGGCGAGGATGATAACATCCTCGCCGAGCGAGAATTTTAGGACTAAAGATATTGATAAATTAAGTCGAAAATAAAAAGGAGGATGGTTTGAAAATCGGGTTTGTGCAGTTTTGTCCGATCTTTGGCAAAAAAGAGGAGAATCTCGAAAGGGTAGAAAAGCTTATCCAGAAAGAAGAAGCAGACCTTCTGGTTCTGCCCGAGCTTTTTAATACCGGATATATTTTCGCAGATAAAGAAGAGCTGAAGAGCTTAGCAGAGAAGATTCCTGAAGGAGAAACCAGCAGATTCTTACTTGAGCTTTCCAGGCAGAGAAAGATGAGCCTGGTATTTGGTATAGCGGAAAAAAATGGAGATAAACTCTACAACTCCGCAGTTCTGCTTACGCCTGAAGGGGTAAAGGGAATCTATCGCAAGCTCCACCTGTTCGATCAGGAGAAGCATCTTTTCGATCCGGGTGAGAATGAGTTAGAGGTTTTTGATGATGGGAAAGCGAAAATAGGAATGATGGTCTGCTTTGACTGGCTTTTCCCGGAAGCGGCGAGGGTCTTAGCCTTAAAGGGTGCGGAGATAATCTGTCACCCATCAAATTTAGTTCTGACTTATGCTCAAGAGGCGATGAGAATCAGGAGCCTGGAGAACAGGGTTTTTACCATAACCTGCAACCGGACAGGTGAGGAAAGCAGAGCCGGCAGGAAACTCTCCTTTACCGGAAGAAGCCAGATAACAGATCCAAGAGGGAATATTCTCTTGAGAGCAAGCCAGGATAGAAATGAAGTCGGTATTGTGGAGATCAATCCTCTTTTAGCCAGGGATAAGAAGTTCACTGAAAATAATTTTATCTTTGATGATCGCATGCCGGAGTTCTATAAAAGGCTTTTAACTAAATAAAATCAGGGGGGAGTATGAATTTGACAAAGAACCCATCACCGATTGGCTCAGCCAGGCTGGAGAAGAAGACCAAAAGCGGCAAGATTCTGGTAATAGATGACGAGGCTGAGATCACCGAGATAGTCGAGACGTTTCTCAAGGATGCCGGGTATCAGGTTCTGGTGGAGAATTCCAGCGTAATGGGGATAGAAAGGGCTAAAAGCTTCATGCCGGACCTGATACTTTTGGATATAATGATGCCTTTTATGGATGGGTATGAGGTGTGCGAAGAACTGAAAAAAAACAAAGAGACTGAAAATATCCCGGTCATCTTCCTCACCGGCAAGGATGCCAGATCAGATGAGGGGAAAAGTTTCAAGGTTGGTGGGGATATGTTCATTAAAAAACCCTTTAACTGTGAGCGTCTTTTGGAGATAGTGCGGATTGTGCTCTTGAGTATAAATAAATAAACTCTTTTCTTAGTGAATATAATGATCTGAGAAAAAAATCCCGCCAAAAGCGGGATTTTTTTATACGAAATCCGTGACACTTCATAATCATTACTGTAGAATAACCTCACCCTTAATCCCTCTCCTTACAAAGGAGAGGGTAATGACTCTTGCTCGGCGAGGATGTTATCATCCTCGCCAACTTTTATTTTGAGGATGTTAGAAAAGCAGGGGAGTTCGTAGCGCGACCCTTTTCCTATTAAATAACGGATCCGGAGCAAGCCCCCGTAGGGCAGGACAGGGTCGCATTGCGAGGCTAAGCCCGCCAACGGCGGGACGCGCTACAGACTTCAAAATAAGACGACTAATTCGTTTTTTGATTTTTTGTCGTAGTATATATGGATTTTTGAAAAAATCACTAAAAAGTCTCAAAAAAGGTATTGACAGATTAAGGGTTTGTGCTTATGATAAATCAGAAGGAATGGAGAAGCCGTTGAGGCGGAAAGGAAGATGATCGAAAAGAAAGCAGTCAGCACCAAAAGCAAGATCGTGATCGTCCCTTTAGGGGATGTGGATTACGGGCTGATAAATAAATTAGCCACTTCCCTGGTCTCGGTTTTCAATGCAGGAGTGGACATCCTGCAGGGGATAAGAATCCCGGCTGAAGCATATAACCGAAACAGGGGGCAGTATTATTCCACAGTCATCCTCAATAAATTAGAGCTTTTGAAAGCTAATCCACGGGAAAAGGTCTTAGGAGTGATTGACGAAGACCTTTACGTTCCTTCCTTGAATTTTGTCTTTGGTGAAGCTGATCCTTTGAGCAAGGTGGCGATTATCTCTCTGCACCGGCTTAAACAGGAAAACTACGGGTCAGCAGATGAGGAGGCTTTGTATTTCTTCCGCCTGATCAAAGAGGCAGTGCATGAGCTGGGGCATCTGATCGGGTTCAAACACTGTCCCAATCCGCGATGCGTGATGTATTTTTCCAACTCCCTCTTAGAAACCGACCGGAAAACCGAGAAGTTCTGCGATTGCTGTTTGAGAAAAGCCAGGGTTGAAGGGTCGCTGGTTTAAATAATTTATACACGGGGGTAATTCTATCTTACGAAAAATCATAATAATCTTAATATGTTCTCTTCTATTTTTAGTATTCTTTTTCTTTTTATGTGCTTCACAACTAACACCAGCAATTTTAGCTCTCACTGCATTGGTGATTTTGTGGTATACATTAGAAACTTCAGAAATTAGAAAAGCAAATATTGTTATTGCTGAGGCGAACAGGGAGTCTCAATTAAGATATAAACGCCCTATCGTTGGTTTTGGTGTTTACATGAATAAAGATGACCCTACAGATACTAGGTTCTTTCTAAAAAATCTCTCTAATTATCCTGTCGCTGTTCAGGTAAATTGCAATTTTAGAATAGATAATGAGGAAATTAGAGATGTCTGGCCAGAATATGCTGGATTGAAATATTGGAACTTACAATATCGGCAGGAAAAGGAAGGACATTTTAACTGGTTAGATCTCTATGCTAAATGGGGTATTTTAACTGAAGAAAAATTAAAAGAGCTTAAAAGTTTAGATCCAAATTATGCTGTAGACGAATTGATAAAATTTTTTGAAATATCAAAAAGTTTATCTAAACCGCCTCAACTTACTATAGATATCGAAATTTTTTGCAGAAATGACTTAGGTTCATCACTTTTTTATCCTCCTGATCATTATGAACTTGATATCTATAGAGAAGCTTGGATCCCTACAGTAACATCTGATAAACCATATTGGGAATTTAACGAAATGCCTTCTGGGATGAATGATTGAGCCCAGTATAACCTTTTTTGTTGTGTCAAGTCAAGACCTAAAAGAAAGTTCTTATGTCAGGAGTAACTTCTGGCACAGTTTAAAAAACGTTATGTTTTAAATAAGACATATAGAGACATGGCATTAAGAGAAGATGAAAAGTTTGTAAGAGACTGTTTAGTAAAATATTTCGACATTGAAAAAACAGAAGCTTGGGAAGGAGAAGATCCACCAGATATTTATATTAAGGTCAAAGGAGAAACAATAGCTGTTGAAATTACAAGACTTTCATGGATTTCTTTTGATCAAGATGGTTCCATTCAAAATCGGAATACGCAAGATTCTTTTGGCTCAAATTTGTGTCATGAACTTGATTCAAAATTGGGAGGTTATGTACCACCGGAAATTGACATTATTTTGACTATGTATGTTCCAGTTAAGAACGTGAAAAAATATAAAAATGAACTCTATAATTATTTAAAAGATCTAATTACACAAAATTTGAAGGCCGGAAACAGGAAGGAGATTGTGATCGCAGACGAGAGAGTTAATATCTCTATTGTTCCAAACGAGGAGCAATCTCACAAAGGGATTGTCGGGATAATTGTAAATAAGAATTCAGATCCTTTTATACTTCGTAATGCAGAGGTGATATTAGCAGATCGGTTAAGGGAGAAGCAGGAAAAATGCAAAAAGATACAACACAAAGGACCAATTTGGCTTGTTTTTTTCAACGATTATTGGCTTGCTGATTATAGGACTTATTCTCAAGCATTTAAAAATATTGCTCTCGAGCATGATTTTGACCGAATTTATATAATTCTTGACAATGGGGAAGTTCGCCAACTATTTAAACTGCTACCAGGCAAAATAATAACAGAAACGGCATTTGAAGAGCAGTTTCGCAAACTCTTCAAATCAGATGATGCTTCAAAGGCTATAAACGTGGTTTATATATGGCGAACTGAAAAACCTATCCCTCGCTTACGGGGCGAAAGTGACATCATTTATATTGGAAAAACAAAAAATTCTCTTGAACAAAGACATGCGCGTTACGCTTCAGTCGAAGGAAGCGGTTTAAACTTGAAACGATATGAATTCATACTGAAAACTTATGGACCTATATGGGTTGAATACCAAGATTATCCAGAAAAGAGAGATGTGCATAAGATGGAACAAGAATTACTAGCAGAATATTTTAAGCGACACCTTGAATATCCACCGCTGAATCGACTTGCTCGTTAAAAGTCGCGTAGGGGTGGAGTTTGTTGAGCTTTGCGAAATCCAGCCAAAGGCGTGGATCTCCACCCATCATCCAGGGCTTCCAATTGGACACCCAAAGTGTGTTTAAAAACAACTTACTGAAAGGAGGGTAAAGTATGGCAACAAAAAAGTTTTCCAAGGGTGAGGCAATCCGTTTTGGATGGAATACGATGAAAAACAACCTTGGTTTTTTCATAGGTCTTTTGATAATTGCGGGCTTGATAACAATTATCCTCTATGTTCTTCAATTGTTGATGGAAAAAGATGCTCCAGGTTTATCTTCCATCTTAAGTATCGTTTCTGTGGTCTTGGAACTCATATTAGAAATGGGGATGATCAAAATTGCCCTGAAATTCGCTGACAATTCAAAAGCCGAGCTTGGCGATCTATTCTCTTGCATTCCTCTGCTTCCAAAATATATGGTTGCATCAATTCTTTATGGGCTAATTGTACTTGGAGGGATGATTCTGCTAATTATTCCGGCTATTATCTGGGGTATCAAATTCCACTTCTTTAGTTATTTCATCATAGACAAGGGAGAAGGCACAATCGAGGCATTAAAAAGAAGCTCTTCAATTACAAAGGGTGCTAAATGGGATTTATTCCTGTTCGGTCTATTGATTATAGGTATTAACATACTTGGGTTTCTCGCTCTGGTAATTGGTTTGTTCGCCACCATCCCGACTTCCATGGTTGCTATTGCTTTTGTGTATCGCAGGTTGTTGGCCCAAACAGCAGTTGCCACAAACGAATAAGTTATGTAGGTCGAGCATGTCCAGTTGGACTGATTGACAAAAAATAAAGAAATAGATTGTCAACCAGCCCTTTGAACGTTTATTGACCTAAGGAGCTCTACCCCCGATACGGACAGCCACAAGGGCTGTCCCTACATTTCCTCTCCCCTGGTGGGAGAGGATAAAAGGAGAGGGGGAGGTAATGGATAATTTTTCACCCTCCCTTTGTCCCTTCTCTACGAGGAGCAATGCCCGGCGTAGCCGCCGTAAAGCTATTATCGGCCATCAATGGAGGGAATTACAAGAAAAAACAGATAGCGTCCTCCAATTGAACTAAGGAATCAAAAATGATGGAGAAATTCGATTTTTTGTTGGGAGATTGGAATTTAGAATATAAGGTTCCAAAAAGCACGTTCAGTGAGGCTGGGACAGGTTCAGGAAGTGGAACGTTCAAAAGGGCACTGGATGATAAGTATGTTTACTTTGATTACTCAGCATCAGTGGGCGGACAAAAAGCGCAGGCACATGCGATTTTTGCCTGGGATGAAAAAACCAAGGTATACCGATATTGGTGGTTTGAAAGCTCAGGGAATTTTTTAACCGCAACTTGTAATTTCGTTAGTGATGATATTTTATTCTTAAATTGGCACGATAGTTTGCTTAAACAGACCTTTAAAAAAATCAGTCAAAATCAAATGGTTCTGAGAATGGAGCATCCGAATTCTGAAGGGGAGTATGAACTGATATTGGAAGTAATATTTGCCAGAAAATAAATAAGAATATTGTCAACCAGTCCTTCGGATGTGGTTGATCTATTTGAACTGACAACACGATGGCGAAAAAGAAAAAGTTCTACGTCATTTGGAAAGGACGTAAGACCTGTATCTTTACAACTTGGGAAGAATGCAAAGTACAGGTGGAAGGCTATCCTGACGCAAAATACAAGTCCTTTGAAAGCAGAGAACAGGCCGAGAAAGCCTTTAAAAACGAATATTCGCAGTATGTCCCGATAAATCCAAAACCTGATAAAGCAAAGGAATTGAGCGAAGACGAATTGCGGCGACTTAGCAGGTCTATCACTGAAAGTTACTCAGTGGACGCGGCTTGCAGTGGAAATCCGGGCATACTTGAGTATCGGTGCGTGCACAATACAACCAAAGAAATCATCTTCAAGCAAGGGCCATACGAAGATGGCACAAACAATATCGGCGAATTTCTAGCAATAGTTGATGCGCTGGCTTTGTTCAAAAGCAAAAAGATAACGTCGCCCATTTACTCCGACTCGCAAGTTGGAATTGGTTGGGTCGAGAAAAAGAAGTGTCGGACGAAACTTGAGCAAACCAAAAGCAACTCCACATTATTCGAGTTGATAGAACGAGCCGAAAAATGGTTGTTGGACAATGATTACGACAACCGTGTTTTGAAATGGGAAACAGACATATGGGGCGAGATACCTGCCGATTATGAAAGGAAGTGTCGTTTTTAGGTGGTCGCTTATGCGTAAGGGTGTTCCACTTCCCGCTTTTTGATGTTTCGGGAATAGTCTCTAGATCCCGTCAAAGGCGGGAGAATTTCTGAAGCTGAAAGTCATCGGTATTTCCCAATGCTGATGCATCAAAAATAATGGAAGATTTTCAACCAGCATATCTTAAGCTTTATCATACCAAAGAGCTTTTCAAACGAATCGAAATTCTAAATCAAGCCCTTTCATCTTGCCAGCTCTGTCCTCGAAAATGCAAAGTCAATCGTCTAAAAGATGAAAAGGGAATCTGCAAGACCGGTAGATTGGCTTGTGTTTCTTCTTTTGGTCCTCATTTTGGTGAGGAAGCTCCTTTAGTTGGAACAGGAGGTTCAGGCACGATATTTTTCACTCACTGTAATTTGGGATGCATCTTTTGCCAGAACTATGATATCAGCCATTTGGGTGAAGGTTATCCGGTTGAGGATGAAGAATTAGCTGAGATTATGCTGAAATTAAAAAGGATGGGGTGTCATAACATCAACTTTGTAACTCCTACGCATATAGTAGCTCAAATCCTCAAGGCTTTGCCTTTGGCTATAGAAAAAGGCCTGGATTTGCCTCTGGTTTACAACACTGGAGGATATGATTTAGTTTCGACTCTGGAATTATTAGACGGCGTTTTTGATATCTATATGCCGGATTTCAAATATTCTGATCCGGAAGTGGCTAAAAAATTGTCTGATGCTCCGGATTATCCAGAGGTGGCAAAATCTGCCCTACGGGAGATGCACAGACAGACTGGTGACCTTATAACCGATGAAAAGGGGATTGCCCGGCGCGGGCTTATCATTCGGCACCTGGTTCTTCCAGAAAATTTAGCCGGAACAGAGGAAGTAATGAAATTCATAGCTTCTGAGCTTTCGGAGAATTCTTACGTCAATTTGATGGATCAATATCATCCTGCATACAGGGCAAAAGATTTTCCTGCTTTAGATCGGAGGATTACCTCTCAAGAGTATAATGAAGCTTTGAATATGGCAAAGAAGCATGGTATTCATAGACTGGATGGTTACATATAAATGACAAACATATGCGTATATTTCACCCTCACCCCTGGGATGTAAGCTTAGATGAGGCTGAAGAGATTCAAGAGCGGCTTGCAAGATATATTATAACAGAAGATCGATTTCAGAAAATCAGAGTAGTAGCTGGGGTGGGGATAAATTTCAAACCTTCAAATTTAGCCGTATCCATAGTCAGATTCACTTTTCCGGATTTAGAAAAACTTGATTTTGTCTCAGGTAAATTCCCTCTATC
>Ga0315277_10009361_pt1 | contig 12517 bp, 6 predicted proteins | sample YL17G05_15_MG_FD_203695 | JGI IMG/M metagenome (GOLD analysis project Ga0315277, IMG submission 203695) | Sediment microbial communities from Yellowstone Lake, YNP, Wyoming, USA - YL17G05_15 | ecosystem: Environmental > Aquatic > Freshwater > Lake > Sediment | place: USA: Wyoming | collected... | reverse complement strand
GCTTATATGAAACGGATACTGACGAAAGGCGTCGCTCATGAGGGTCCACGCCTTTCGTGCATGAGGGCCGCCCTCGATGCCAAACCGCTCTCGCGCCAGCGCATCCAACACCGTCCCGGCATCTGGGGCAAGGGGTTGCAACCCCTTGTCGGGCGGTAGGCGGCTCAATTGCCGGGCAAGCTGGATGTTGGGCGAAGGATACCCGCCCATCGTCCAGCCAATCAGCATTGCGTCAAGCTTGGCCGACGACAGGTTGCGGCAATGCTCGGCCACGAGGTCCATTACGGGGAGATAGGGCACGCTGGCGATCTCGCACGTGTTGTTGAACTGGATCTCCGTCCCCGTCTTCAGCCCGGCTTGCTGGGCGGCCTTCCAGTGTTGCAGTGCCCGAGGACCCGGCCCAACGGCCGAAATCGAATACTCGCCCACCGTGGTCTTGATTCCGCCGCGTTCGATCGGCAGGTTCCATTCGCTGACCGACATCAGCCAGACCGATTTCGGCAACCGCGCGATGATGTCCGGTGCATCGCCGTGGCCCCTCCAGCCCCAGTCCGACACGAGTACATTGGCCTTGGGGTTGCCGCGGTGAACGCCCTCTTCGATTACGGCAGCGACCTCAGCAATAATGTCCGCGTCGCTACGCTCCTTGCAGACCTGGCAGGAGCGCCAGTCGCCATGAGAAGCACAGTTGGTCAGGTTTTCCGACGCTGTGATCGTGTATACGCCACCCAACTCGGGTACTTGGCGAAACACGTACGCAAGCGCCTCACCCATCCATTGGCGCACCGCCGGATGCGAAGTGCACAGCGCCATGAACTCGCCTTCCCGGACGCCACCCATCTCAGGGCGGTCTTTGAAGAACGAGGCGGGCATCGCCCGTGGCTCATTCATGTAGAGATACACGCTGATGCCGTATTTCTTGGCCCGCTCTACCAAAACCCGGAGATTGGCCAAACGCTGCTCGTGGCCGGCGCCAAACTCGGGGAACGTCGTACCGCCCGGCGCCATATCTCTCAGAAGGGCATGCAGCCAAACACCGTTGATCCCCACGGCGGAGAGCCGTTCCAGCAATCCGTCCGGATAGGGATTCAACTGGGGATTGAACAGTGGATCGCCGTACACGGCGACATACGAATAGACAAGCCGCAATGAAGGAGGCTGATCCTCCCCAGGCATTGGCGGGGAGAAGGAGGGGAGCGGGTTACTGAGCTGCCGAACAAAGTCGAAACGTGGCTCAGCCGGGCGGCGGATTTCCTCGCCGAAATCCTCCTCGACCACGCGACGAATCTCGGCCGCGCGGCGCCGCGCCCCTTCGTCTGGCGGATGGTAGCGGAGCGGCTCACACGTAGGTTTCAACCGGCCCAGTTTGATCCACAAAAAGTCCTCCTCGCGTAGCGTGAAGGCCAGTCGCTCCGGCGTCATCTCCAGAAGCTCCAGCAATTGCTCGTAGGGCAAGAGGTGCCAATTCCGTCGGATCAGGGTAATGTACCCCCGTTCCCTCTGCTCGGGTGAAACTGTAGCATCAGGGGGCAATCCCATCGACTCCGCCAGCGCCGTGATGTCCTGCACTGAAGCGCCCAGAATTTTCGCCAGCTTTGCCGGCTCGGCGGCGTTCCAGTTCCGCCAAACGAACTCGTGTACGCGGTCGGGGAAATGACGGCTCACAATCGACGCCCGAGCGTCGCCTTGCGGCAGAACCGTTTCCTCGGCAGAACTGTCGCCTGCGCAACGGAAAAGGACAATCCACGCCCACGTGGCATAAGACAAGACTCTTGACATCGTAATACCTGTCACTCGCCAAAACGGAACGGGCGCACGGAACTCAACAAACCGCAGCAGCCCAAGCTTCTCCCTCCTGCACCGTAGTCTAGCGCAGAATGCCTAACAGAAGCGACCCCAGACCAAAGGACTGCACCTCAATGCGTAGTTCGGGCGCGGCCACATGAGCATATCCGTGTTTCTTCTTTTCATGCACAGTTGCGGGTCGTGCGCTGATGATAGGTGACACTCTTCCTCTTTCCGCGTGCGACGCCGCAAGCCGCGGCGCGTTCATTGCGGGCGACTGGGCATAACCGTGAGCCGCACGCAGAAGACAACGTCGAAGGCGCCCCAAGGCCCCGGCGCTCCTTCCGAACCGTTACCCAGGCGATCATAGCACAGCAGGACCTCGTTGGGTCCGACCGCCGCCATCCCGGTGTAGGACGTGCTCTGGGGCGGGTCAACCCCCTTCGCCTCACAAAACGCATCGGCGTAGTGAAGGGCTTTGTCCTGCACGTGACGGTTGTGGTGCTCCGCCAAGTTGACCCGCTCCCACTTCTTCCCTTCCCCGTCGGCACAGACCCAGACAAATAGTCCCTGCCTTCCGCCGGAGAGCAGCAGGACGCCGTTGGCCAAGCGGAGAAGTTGCGGCTCCACGGAGAAAACGCCGTCCATTCGCTCGGGAGCGGTCCATGTTGCGCCCTCATCGCGACTGTAGCTTTTGCAGTAGTCCGCCCCAGAACCCGTACGGTACACGCACACCAACCCAGGCGCGCGCAAGGCTTCCGCGCCGCCGGTCATCGCCAGCCGAGCCGTATTCGACTCGTTGGGGCCCTCAACAGCGTCGGTAAGTTCCTGTCCGTTCGCCACCGTTGCCTGGAATCGCCAGGTGAAGCCGCGATCATCGCTTGTGACGGACCAGACCGAGTACTTAGTGTCGCCGGCGAACTTGCCGTAAACGGTTGCGAACAGCCGCCCGTCGTTCAAGGGCAAGATGTTCCCACTGGCGAAGAGGCAGACCTCGCCTATGTGATAATCCGCCAAGTCGCGGGGAAAATTGCAGAACTTCACCGGCGCCTGTTCGGTGGCCAGCACACCATCATCACCCAGCGTGAGGACGGCGCCGTCGGCCACGGCGTTGCGCTTGTCTTCGGGCGAAACCGGCCAAGTCTCGTACGGCATGAGCAATATCTTTCGCGGTCCCAGCAGCGTCGATATCGGACCGTAGTAGCACTCGATGTCACGCACCCTTCGCCAGGATGCGCCGCCGTCTCGCGACAGGCATAACGCCGCCGGCCATTTTCCCTGCGGCTTGTCGTCGCTCAGAACGACCCCGCAAACAAGCGCGCGCAAGGCTTCCGCGCCGCGGACGTCCTGTCCCTGCAACGGATGCATCGAAGAAAACCAGAAGTGCCCCTCTGCCCGGCCGACCTCTACGGGCGCCGCCACCTCGAGGACGCAATGTTCGAGAGTGTATCGCTCCGGCTCGGCGGTCACAGGCTCCGCCCCCGAGCAGGTCTCGGACGCGGATCCCAGTCCGGCGCGCTTGTAGGTGAAGAGCGCCGAGCCGGGGCGTGATCCGATCTCCACGGGAAGGCCCTTTCCCAGCAGGTCGCTGGGGGCATGGGTGAAGAGGCCGCGGCGGTATTCCCTTGCGCCCAGCGTAAGGGGGCGGTCCACGCGACAATTCCTCCACACTGCATCGAAGTGCGCGAGGACGGTGAGGCTGCCCGAAGGCTCCGGTGGGGCGGCGTTCTCGAGCTTCACGGCCACCCACTTCCGCATCTCGGCCATCTCCGCCGGCGTAACCGACGCCTCCGCCGCCGCTGTGACCAGACCCATCACGGCGCCCCCCATCATCAAAGCGATTCTCATGGTAGGATTTTCCTATTGGTTCATCCGACCATCTTACCAGTTTGGAGTGCGGGAGTCAGCGTACGCTTGGCGGCTGTTCGACTGCAGCAGCTTAAGGCCGATGCCCTGCGCATCCAGGTGCTGGGTCTCACTGCCGATCGGCGCAGGCGAGGAACTGACAGCCGGCTGTTGGCACACGCCAAAACGGGAGCCTGCCCGCGCAGCCTTCAATCGCGGAATGTGCCCATGTAGGTCATAAATATCCTGCTGGACAAAACTGTAATCGAGGTGGAGCGCGCCCTTCGCTGCCTCAAAGGGATCGACATTCGCGTCCGGCCCATCCATCACTGCACCGGGCTACCGCAATTGTTCGATGCACTCGATCTGGCTGGCGGCGATGAACTCGTTGTCATCGTTGGACATGGCCGGGTGGATGGGCACGCAGAAGAGCCGCTTGCCGAGGGACTCGGACAGGGGCAATCTCTGTCCGGGCGTGTGCTCGCGGAGGAACTCCCGCGCCTCATAGGCGGGCGGATTGGCGACGACGTATTTCACGCCGTACTGTTCACTCGCCCTCGTCATCAGCGCGTCGCGCTTCTCGCCGGCCCACGCCTCGGAAAGAAGACACGTGAACAAGTAATAGGAGTGCGTACAATCGGACGGTTCGTACGGAAGCGTGAGATCAGGAACCCCTTCCAGCATCTCGTGGCGCTTCTGGGCCAAGCGCCGCCTGGCAGCGATGAAGCCGTCCAACTTCCTCAACTGGACGAGCCCCACGGCGGCCTGGACCTTGGTCATGACATGGGAAGAACCCCAGGACTCCGTCGGACCGCCATAAAAGCGTGTGGAGCGGTAGAACTCGGCCACGCCGTCGTCATCCGTGGTCACCATCCCGCCTTCACCGAGCGTGACCATGTTTTTCATCGTGTGAAACGAGAAAACGGTCAACAGACCCTTCTTGCCGATCTTGCCGTCTTTGTACCCGCCGCCACAGGCCCGGGCCGCATCGCCGATGACAGCCAGCGGGCCAAGGACGTCATGAGGGTGTCGGCGCGCGATTTCGAGCAAGTCGTCCATGGGCGCGGATAGCCCGTTCATGTGAACGGGGAAAATCGCCCTGGTGCGCGGCGTGACTCTGCGCTCGACGTCGTTCGGGTCAAGCTCGAACGTCCGGGGATCGACTTCGCCCCAGACGATCTGGCCACCCGCCTGCACGACAGCCAGCGGCGCCGCCACGAAATTGATCGCCGGGACAATGACTTCATCGCCGGGTTGCAGCTTGAGATATCGCATCGCCATATCGAGGCCGGGTCCCGCGCTGTTGACGGTCATGGCATGTTTCACGCCGCAGTACGCTGCAAACGCCGCCTCGAATTCGCCGATCGTGTCTGTTCTGGTACTGAACCCCTTTGTAACGTCCATGGAGTCCCGGATGGACTCCACCGCCGCCGCCACTTCTTCTTCGCCGTAAATGCTGCCCAGAAGCGGTTCTCCCTCCCACGCCTTCTCGGGCTTTCCGCGACGCAGAATTCTCTTTCTTTCTTGGGGGTCGATCATGTCCGGCTATCCTTTCGTTCGCAGTGTATTCCGGTCGATAATGTCCGCCTCTCAGCGAGACAGGAAAACCGGCGACTCGATTCTAGCACAACCCGGCGCACATAATTCACCGCGGGCCAGCCGGTACGCGGTAATCCAAAGAGGTTGAATCCTCCTGCTACGATGTATAGTCTAAGCGGGTAGGTATTCGGGTCCGTCTCCAGGGCATCCGGCGTCTTGGGACGGCCTCGAGCTTGGTAACCGTGGCGGACATGCCGAACCGGAAATGAGGATCATGAAAATATTCCCTGCGATTCGTATCCGATGGAAATGGGGTGTAGGGGGCGGAGTTGCCTTGGTGGCAGCCCTTGTGGTGGCAACGAGTGCCGCGCGTTCCCTTAGCCGCTCCGCGGACGAGTCCCGGCCCGTGTTCGAGGTGCAGCGCGGACCGCTGACCATCAGCGTGGGTGTGTCGGGCACTATCAAAGCCCTGGACCAAGAAATCATCAAAAACGAGGTAGAGGGGCAGACCACCATCCTTTACATCATCCCGGAAGGCCAGCACGTTGAGCAGGGAGACCTGCTCGTCGAGCTGGATTCCAGTAGGCTGCACGACTCGTTGGTCGACCAGGAGATCAAGACCCAGAACACCGAGGCGAGTTTCATCAACGCGCGCGAGAACCTCGAGGTCGTGAAAAACCAAGCCCAAAGCGACATGGACAAGGCGGAGTTGGCGTACCGGTTTGCGAAAGAGGACCGCCAGAAGTTCCTCGAGGGGGATTTCCCGCTCCAGGCCAAGGAAGCCGAGGCGAAAGTGACGCTGTCGCGCGGCGACACGAAGCGGGCGCAGGACAAGCTCGAAGGCTCGCGCAAGCTGGCGACGCAGAATTTCATCACGTCGATGGAATTGGAGGCGGACGAGCAAAGCGCTCTGAAAGCCCAGTTGGACTTGCAGATGGCCGAGGAGAGAGTGAAATTGCTGCACGACTTCGAGTACAAACGCCAACTGGCCCAGCTCGAGAGCGACGAGGACCAAGCCCGGATGGCCCTCGAGCGCGTCAAGCGCAAGGCCGCGGCCGACGTGGTGCAGGCGGAGGCGGACCTGAAGGCCAAGGAGTCGGAGTCTGAGCGGGAAAAGGGCAAGCTCGAGAAGCTCAAACGGGAGCTCGATAAAACGAAACTGTACGCCCCTCGGGCTGCTCTCGTGGTCTATGCCACCACAGGCCGTGGCGGCGGTTTCCACGGCAACGAGGAGCCGCTTGCCGAGGGACAAACCGTGCGCGAGCGACAGGAACTCATCTACTTGCCCACCACCAACGCTTACAAAGCTGAGGTGAAAGTTCACGAGTCGAGCCTGGCCAAGGTACAGCCGGGTCTTCTGGTGACGCTCTCCGCAGATGCCCTGCCCGGATACACTTTCGAGGGCCGCGTCGAAACCATCGCGCCGCTCCCGGACGCCCAGAGCTCATGGCTGAACCCCGACTTGAAGGTGTACAACACCGACATCCGCATTACAGGCGACACCGAAGGCTTGCACACCGGCATGAGCTGCAAGGGTGAAATCCTGGTGAAGGAATTCGACGACACGATGTATGTTCCGGTTCAGGCCGTCGTAAGGGAAAGCGGCGCCCCCACGGTCTACGTGGCCGACGGGCCCAAGGTGGAACGACGCAAAGTCGCGCTGGGCCTCGACAACAACCGGATGGTTCAGATCGAAGATGGATTACAGCGCGGCGAGGTGGTGCTGCTCGCCCCGCCGCTCGGCGCCGACGAAATGCAGACCCGCACGGCAAGTCGGCGTCGGAACGGCGCCGGGAGCGCCACCGCAGGCGGATCAGAAGGCGCGCAAGATACCTCTTCCTCGCCTGGACCCGGCGCACAGTCGGCGCCTTCGCAGGAACTACCCGTGCCCGCGCCTGCCGCAGAAGGCGCCTCCCCCGCCGCGCCGGAGAGCGCCGTCCCGCCTGCCGCCGGGGACGCCGGAGGGGACGACCTGCGGGCCCGTTTTCGGAACGCTTCGCCCGAAGAACGGGACCGAATGCGGCAGGAATGGCAGAAACGTATCGAGAAGATGACCCCGGAAGAGCGGGAGCAGATGCAGCAGCGCAGGCAGCGGCCCCGGGACGGCCAAGGCCGCGGGGAGGGCCGCAGACAAGGCCGCGGCGAAGGCGGGGCCGAAGGCCAGCGGAGGTCGGAGTAGCATGGTCGCCGCTGACCCGGAGGCCATCGTCCGGCTGGAAGACGTCCGCAAGACCTACGTTATGGGCAGTCAGCAGGTGCACGCCCTGGCCGGCGTAACCGTTACGATCGTGCGCGGGGTGTTCTGCGCCGTCATGGGCGCCAGCGGATCGGGCAAGAGTACCCTGCTCAATCTGGTGGGCTGCCTCGACCGCCCGACTTCGGGGCGGTATTTCCTTGCGGGCCAGGACGTTAGCACACTGAATGATGACCGGTTGAGCGAGTTCCGCCTGAGATACCTCGGCTTTATCTTCCAGAGCTTCAATCTGATCCCGCAGTTGACGGTTCGCGAGAACATCGAACTGCCGCTCTTTTATCTGGGCTGGGACGCAGCCCGCAGCGCGCAGCACGCCGTCGAGTTGGCCGAGCGCGTGGGGCTGGACACGCGGATCAACCACCGCCCTTCAGAGCTGTCCGGAGGGCAGCAGCAACGGGTCGCCGTTGCACGCGCCCTCGCCAACGACCCGCAAATCATCCTCGCCGACGAGCCGACCGGCAACCTGGACTCGGCAACGGGCATCCAGGTGATGGAACTGCTCCTCGATCTCAATAACCAGGGCAAGACCATCATCATGGTCACGCACGAGCCCGATGTGGCCGCGTACGCCCGGCGTCGCATCCACATGCGCGACGGCTGGATCGACCGCGTCGAGGAGAATCGCTGATGGACCGGCTCCGCATCCTGCGCAACATTCAGCTCGGCATCAAGAACCTGATGCTGCACAAGCTGCGGTCTCTCCTGACCATGCTGGGGATGGTATTCGGCGTAGCCAGCGTGATTGCCATGCTTTCCATCGGCGAAGGCGCCAGCAAAGAGGCCCTCGAACAAATCCGCAAGCTTGGCAGCACAAATATCATTATCAGCGCCGTAAAACCGGTCGAGGACCAGGCCGCCGCCACCGTCCGGAGTGTCCTGAGCGTATACGGACTCCTCTACGACGATGAGCAACGCATCCGCGAGGTCTTCCCTGCGGTCGAGCGGACCGCGCCTATCAAACTCGTCCGCAAAGAAGGGCGGCTGTACGAACGGGCCCTCGAGCTTCGCGTCGTGGGCACCACCCCGGAGTGGTTTGATCTGGTGCGGCGCCGCGTGCTTGCAGGCCGGACCCTACTGCCGCGCGACGTCGAAATGGATGCAGCCGTGGTCGTGCTCACCGAATACGGCGCCCGCCGGTTGCTCGCCACGCAGGGAAGCCTGGGAGAACTGTTGCGCATCGGCAGCGACTACTTCGAAGTCGTGGGCATCGTAAAGAGCGAAGAGGGCGGAGGGGGCGGAGGGGGCTCCATCCAGGCGCCTGACCAGGAAGTGGACGCTTACGTGCCGCTCGACGTGGCACGGAAACGATTCGGCGATATCACCATTCGCCGCTCCAGCGGCAGCCGCGAACAGGAACAGGTCGAACTCCACCAGCTTATCGTGCAGGTGGCGTCCAATGACGACGTCGAAACCACGGCCGACGGCATTTCGGCCATGCTGCGCCGCTTCCACAAGAAGATGGACTACCGCGTGGACGTCCCCCTGGGCCTCCTGCGGCAGGCCGAGGCCACCAAGCGCACCTTCAACATCGTGCTCGGCTCCATTGCGGGGATTAGCCTGCTCGTGGGCGGCATCGGCATCATGAACATCATGCTGGCCAACGTGACCGAGCGCACCCGCGAGATCGGTGTGCGCCGCGCCATCGGCGCCAAACGCAAGCAGATCGTCATCCAGTTCCTCATCGAGACCGTCGTGCTGTCAACCATGGGCGGCCTCATCGGTATTCTCGTCGGCGTGTCCATTCCCGTCGCCGTCAGCTTCCTCGCCAACATGCCCACCGTTGTGACCCTTTGGAGCCTGTTGTTGTCCGTGGGGATCAGCATGACCGTGGGCGTGCTGTTTGGGCTGTACCCGGCCGTCCGCGCCGCCAACCTCGACCCTATCGAGGCCCTCCGCCACGAGTGACGGTGTCTTCCGACGATCAGCCCTCGGCATGACACCGTTGATACACCACCAAGCCCCGGACTACACCCATCCACGGTCCATTACGAAGCTCGTCCTCGGAAGACACCGTGCACACTGCCCAGCGTGATGCCCGGCTGTTTTCGGCGCGTTTCTTGCTCCATGTACGCAGCTAAGTGCGTCTGCCCGGCTGAAGCAACATTCAGGTAGCTTTTGCGGCGAAAAAACTACAAAAAGGAATGACTCGGGGCGGATTCTTGGCCGTCGCAGTCCGACGGGACAACGGCACATGGGTAAGGCAACCGAAGGAGGACTCCTCGTGATTTCACAAGGGAAACGAGCCATCATGTCTAGACAATGGTGCGGTGTTTTGAGTGGATTAGCCATAGCCGGTTGGTCCGCCGTGGCCGGCGCCGAACCCACCTCCAACATAGACTCGGGAGATACCGCGTGGATGCTGACGTCCATGGCGTTGGTCTTGTTCATGACCATACCAGGTCTGGCACTGTTCTACGGAGGTCTCGTTCGCACGAGAAACGTCCTCTCCGTGCTGATGCAGTGCCTGGCAATTACGAGCCTGGTGACGATGCTGTGGGCAGCTTTCGGTTACAGCCTTTCCTTCAGCACCGACGGAATGATGGCGGGCCGTACGTCGCTGCACTCGTTCGTCGGGGCCGTCGACAAGGTCTTTTGCCGAGGTCTCACAGCCGATAGCGTGTACGGGACTCAAACCATTCCTGAACCGCTGTTTTTCTGCTACCAACTGACCTTCGCCATCATCACGCCCGCCCTCGTTGTCGGCGCCTTCGCGGAACGCATGAAGTTCTCCGCCATGTTTTGGTTCATGGGTCTGTGGGCGACGTTCATTTACAATCCCATCGCCCACATGGTGTGGGGCGGGTCAGGCGCGTTCCTGGCCGACCGGAACGTACTGGATTTTGCGGGCGGGATCGTCGTGCATCTGAACGCAGGCATCGCGGCCCTTGTATGCGCGCTGGTCATGGGAAAGCGCAAAGGGTACCCGGCGGCGCCCATGCCGCCCCATAGTCTGACGTTGACGGTGGCCGGCGCGTCCATGTTGTGGGTCGGCTGGTTCGGGTTCAACGCAGGCAGCGCCGTCGCCGCCAACAAGACCGCCGCGATGGCGATGCTGACGACCCAGTTGGCCGCCGCCGCCGCGGCCCTGACGTGGATGTGCATCGAGTGGCGCCGCCATGGCAAGCCCAGCGTACTCGGGATATGCACCGGCGCTGTGGCGGGATTGGCCACGATTACGCCCGCTTCGGGATTTGTCGGCCCCATGGGCGCCATCGTCATCGGTATTGCGGCCGGCTTCGCATGCTTCTACGCGGCCACAAGCGTCAAACGGAAGTTCGGGTATGATGACTCCCTCGACGCCTTTGGCGTCCACGGAGTCGGCGGCACGCTCGGCGCACTCCTCACGGGCGTCTTCGCGGCAAAGGCGTTGGGCGGATATTCTCCAAACGACCTCGGCATCGCCTCACAGGTAGCCGCCCAACTGAAAGGCATCATCCTGACCTTGTTGTGGTCGGGCATCGGATCGTTGATTATCCTCAAAGTCCTCGACGCCGCCATCGGACTACGCGTCAGCAAACAGGAAGAGACCGAGGGTCTGGATCTTACACAACACAACGAACGAGGCTACGACTATTAGGAGTAGCTTGAACTCGCAGGATTGGCCCTCGCGTTGTCCTGACAGACGGTGCCTTACGAAGCTCGTCCTCGGAAGACACCGTGCACACTGCCCAGCGTGATGCGCTGGCGCGACCCGGTGGCGCCGGTGGGGTGTCCGCAGGCCGATTCAAAACCGTTGTAGCGTACTTTCGATGATAGCCCGTCACCCCGCACAATTCATGGGGCACCTGCGCTCTCTCCTCCCGGGCCGCTTTCTTAAATCGTCTCCGATACGCCTTAAGCGCCTCTCTGACCCGCTCTCCTGCCATCTTACCACCTCCTACCTGCTTTCCGGCCCTTACGCCGGTAAGATCGTAAATGGCAGGACGATACCTCTCCCGGTAAGATCTTACATCGCTTGATTCGGTTACTTGTCTTCAAAGCGGATGTTCTGATAAAATAGTTATGAGTCATATTCTGTGGTCGTGTGAAAAAGGGCGGCGATTGCGGCGCGGCAATGCGCGGGCGCGAGGGGCAAGATCATGACAAGCAACACAGGGATGGCACGGCGGGCGGCAAAGGCGGGCATGGCGCTTTCCTTGGCGTTGTTGGTTTCCGGCGCGGCGGGCGCGGCGTCGGAGTTCTATGTGGACCAAACCAACGGCGTGAACAGTTCCTCGACCACCGGCGCGGCGGACGGTCCGTTCAAGTCCATCACGTACGCCATGGGCATGATGGCCGGCCGCAGCGCCACCGACCCCTGGATCGTCCACATCAAGGCTGGCGCCTATGACGCCGATACCGCCAAACCCGCCAACCAGCGCGAAATCTTCCCCATCGAGTTGCGCAACGGCATCACCCTCATCGGCGACGACGGCGCGGCAAACTGCATTATCTCCGGCGCATTCAATCCCAACAGCACCGTGTCGCTCATTCACGGCGACTCGGTCTCTCTCACGCTCGACGGCCTCACCTTCCGCAACATGACCAAGACCGGCGGCACGACTAACGGTGCGGCGTGCGAACTCCTGAACGTTTCCGGCGGGGCAATCCAGCACTGCGTATTCGACTCGAACTTCGCGAACTATTACGGAGGAGGCATCTGGATGAGTCAGGCCAGTAGCACGTCTTTCTCGTTCTTGGATGACGCCTTCAGCGCGAATTCCGCTTACTATTACTATGGCGGCGGGCTTTACGTCAGTGGCGCGTTCACGGGCAACGTCTCAGGGAGTGTCTTCAGCGCAAATTCCGCTAATTATTATGGCGGTGGGCTTTGCGTCAGTGGCGCGTTCACGGGGAATATCTCTGGAAGTACCTTCACGGGGAATACTGTGAATTACAGCGGCGGCGGCCTTCAAGTGGAAGGCCGGTTCGTTGGGCACGTCTTTGGCAATCTGTTCGCGGGCAACACGGCAGCCTATGGAGGAGGCGTGTTTCTTCCGTTCGACGGCGGGACGGTCGGGGATGCCGTGGTCTACAACAATCTGTTCCTGAGCAACGCCGTGACGGGAACGGCAATGGTTGGCAGCGCATTCCACACGGAGCAGAATGTGACTT
>Ga0315277_10009359_pt1 | contig 12518 bp, 8 predicted proteins | sample YL17G05_15_MG_FD_203695 | JGI IMG/M metagenome (GOLD analysis project Ga0315277, IMG submission 203695) | Sediment microbial communities from Yellowstone Lake, YNP, Wyoming, USA - YL17G05_15 | ecosystem: Environmental > Aquatic > Freshwater > Lake > Sediment | place: USA: Wyoming | collected... | reverse complement strand
AGCAATGGAGGGTACCTACACTGGACTTATCAAAGTCACCGATAATTACGCGCCCGGACAGAATACATCACAACTACTAAACGGCATGGATGGCATCAAGCGAGTCGATCCGTCTTCGAGTCCTCTTAGCGGCTTATTCGCAATACCGGAGTTCGCTACTTATCAGGTTTTCAGTGTTGATATCATAGCCGGTGCTGAAATAACTGTGATTAAGCCAAATGGTGGTGAGCAGTGGTGGGTCGAAACTGATGAAGAAATCACCTGGGCATCAGTGAACGTAAGCGGTACAGTGTTTGTAGAGTATTCTAAGGATAATTTTGTTTCAGATATACACACTATCGCCACAGATGTACCGAATACAGGCAGTTTTTTGTGGGAGAACATACCTGATGACCCATCGAACACTGTTCGAGTGAGAATCAGTTCGACCGCTAATCCCAGTGTAAACGACATATCCGATGAAGATTTCAGTATCATCAGAGACTCCATCTGGTGGAAAAGCCACATGTACAACTTGAAGAATATCGGCTGGAATCCGACTGCGAATATGCCCAATCCGTCAGCCCTTCAACAGCAATGGGTAACACCAAATGCCGGATATAAATTCACTACTCCTGTCATAGCGGATGACAAGATATACTTTTCAGTTAACAGCACATACTGGGAGAGATCCGACATGACTTTCTTCTGCTACAGCATTACAGGAGCGGAACTGTGGCGAAAATCGGTTAATCTTACCAGTGTGAGCACTAGTTGGCGTGTTTTCTCATGCCCTGTATGGTGGCATGGCGACGATGATATAGATCGAGTTGCTGTCGGAGGCGACAAGGTTTACTGTTTCAATGCCGATACCGGAGGTCAGCTCTGGACTTACGATACGACGTACTTGGGTAACGATGTCGGCTGGTGGTCAAATCAGATGCAGGAATACAAGGGCATGGTGCTCGCTCGTTCAAGATACAATCCTTTGTATGTTCTGGATTTTAAAACAGGGAACCTGATCAGCACTGTAATATGCTCAGAAACGTCTGAAGGCGGCTGCACAGCTAAAGATGGCAAGGTTTATATTAATTCATCAACCTATGTCGATTGCGCGGACATAATGACGGGTGGAAAACTCTGGTCAACTCAATTACCTTCCGCCGCAGGCGCCATGAACCACTGGGTAACCCCCGCCCTCATCGGCGACAGGATTTATGTGACGACTATCAACGCTTATGTTTGCTGCCTCTCCATCGCTGATGGCGGCGGCTATAGCGCAGGTCAGATTATCTGGACAGTGAATGATCCTTTGGTGTTCGGGAGCGGTATGATGGCTGGCGCAAGCGCACGGCAAAGCGGAGGTGTTACAAGACTTTATATTCCGTCTTCCGGCAGTTTGACTTACGTTTACTGCATTGAAGATCAGGGCAATTCAGCATCAATTATCTGGAGGAGCAGCCGAACAGGAAGTTATGAAGGCGCTGCAGTGTGGGCAAATGCTCCCGGCTATCCTGAGGGTGTTGTTTATTGCCCCGATGCCTACGGCGGCACTTTGTACGCTTTTAATGCGTCGAACGGTACCCAGATCTGGAGTTACTCAGCCGGTCCCACGATAACCAAATGCGGCGTTTCAATTGTTGATAATATGCTTGTCCTTATGTCAAATTCGGATGTCCGCCTGCTGAAGTAGTTATAATGTATGACCGTTGCAAAAGTAAAAAAAGTATGTCATTCCGAAGCGAAATTCAGAATTTGATATCGTCAAGAAGCGCATCATTTCTGTGAGCAGCTTTATCAAATTCTGAATTTCCCTGAGGAATCTCTCTTCTCGCATCGGTCGCAATGTGTATAAAATAAGGTTATAGATTCTGTTTACAAGTATTATGATATTCGTGCGAAACTGATTATTCCAATATTGACGAGCTTTAACAAGATTGATTGCCAACTGCCTTTTAGTAGAATTGCATAAAGAATATCAGGCAAGAGATATCTAATTTCGAGTTGTTCAGATAGCTGAAATTCAAGAGAACCAGAATAACATGAGGTGAAAGCAAATGAGATATAAGAACTCGCTTTCAATAGTTGCGATGATTTTCGCATTATCGATTCTCGGTTGCTCTGGCAGCAGCAAGCCGATAATATCATCCGATGTATCGTTTGATGGGTTAAGTCACAATTCGCTTCCGGTAGCTGTCACCGATTATTTTTTAGATGGAAGCATATCGGGTGGAATGGGAATTCTTGGTTTGTTCAATCTTACCATCGATCCTGTAAATATATCCGCAGACCTTACTTCTCTTCGAAAAAGCGCTTTGACCGATTTTCTCGAAGTAGTGGATATAACCAACTTTCTCTCGCGCACCCCATGCACGGATTGCGTAACAATCGATAAAGTCGGCCTTGATCCCGATAGCAATATCATTGTTACAATAGGGATTAAACATCCATTCCCAGTCGGTGACCCGCTCAAACCGGTCACCGGAAAGAATAGAGCTGACCTTCATGTGTTCAACGTGGAGGGAATAGTGGTTTCCAATTCCACAGCGACATCCTATCCGGGAATCGGGCAATCAGTAGCTGATTTCAAACTCATCAATGCGGATGGCTACACGGGTTATCTCGATGCCGAGATAGATGAATTCTATCCCACCGATGCTTCTATCCATCCTTATATAACGCATTTTGATGATTACTCGGCAGGCAATTTCAGCCCGTCGAATTCGATGGGATTCCAAAGCGTCACATATCCACCACCATCGGGGAAACTCGTTATGGCGATGGGATGCGATTATAACTATCAGGATTATGTTTTCGATCTCACAGGTGTAAAGAATATGCAATTCATATTCGCTGTCGGATGCACCTATGCTGTCAGCGCGGCATTAAAATCAATGAGATTTTCTCCGGAATACAGAATCCCTCAGCACAATAAAAAAGCAGCGAGTGAAGTCAGTTTTGAGATTGTCTCGAATGGCTTAAGAAGCGGGGATACATTATCAACCGCGCAAATCAAGGTTCATGTCGTTGATATAAGCCACGATGTCGTTGTTGGTGACGCGCTTAATGAAATGTTCGCGGATTCATCGGTTAGTGAAATCCGAATCGAAATCCCGGATTTGACAAGTACGCCCGTGATTATTGATGGGGGCAGTTCGGTCTCGGGGACAGGGCATAGTCCATCAGACCCGCTCATCTACGAAGGTACGATTACCAATTCCCTTGGTGCCATAGAGGGGAATTATACGGGTCTGATCAAGGTAACTGACAATTATGCACCCGGACAAAACGAATCGCCGGTTCTTCATGGGATGGACGGAATCAAACGCGTTGAGCCGACCGAAAATCCTCTTGACGGTTTGTTTGAAATCAGTGAATTCGCGACATACCAGGTTTTCGATATCGACGTGGCATTGGGGAAAGGGCTTACGATAATCAGTCCTAACGGGGGGGAGAATTGGGAGGTTTGCTCGCATCACGATATAACATGGAGCTCCACAGGTTCCATAGGCAATGTTATGTTAGAGTATTCCACGGATGATTTTATTAGCGATATTAACCTCATTATTGACGACACTGAAAACGATGGAATATTCGATTGGTTCGTACCGAATGAACCGATCGTCAATGTAAAGGTTCGTGTCAGCGAGGTTGCGGATCCGGCGACATTTGATATCAGCGATGGTCCGTTTACTATCATGCGATCTACTACCCCTATCTGGCCTTATTTCGGATGTGACGCGAAGGGAAGATGCCTTTCCGCTTACAACGGTACAACGAACGATAATATAAAATGGACATACAACCTCGAAGTTGTATGCTCCTGCCCTTCGATCGGTCCCGATGGGACAATCTATTGCGGTATTTATACATCCGGGAAACCAGGTCTTGTTGCGATCAATCCCGATGGCTCGCAGAGGTGGAAACATTATCCGGGGTTGGGTAATTATTATGGGCGCGAACCTGCCGTTTCACCTGATGGGGTGCATGTTTATTACGGTGGCGATGGCGGATCGGCGGGAGGTTACAGGGGAAGAATATACTGCCTTAATACGTGTGATGGAAGCCAGGATTGGTATTACCAGTTGAACAGCCCTCCTTCCATAAGTTATGAACTTATCGATGGCGGTCCGAAAATCGGTGAGGATGGAACGATTTATTTTCAGACACTATGTCCAATGAGTATCGCGAGAATGTGGGCTATAAATCCTGATGGCACATATAAATGGCATTACGGTCCGATAAATGGATATGGCTATTCCGATATGCTTTATCACAGCCCGTGTATCGGCAGCGATGGCTATATCTACGTCAACGACCCCGCCGGACAGCTCTGGAAATTCGATAGCGACGGCAACTCACTCTGGTCGGCCGTTTATGTGAATTACTATACCAAATGGCCCGGCTCTCTTGATGATGATAACAACTTCTATGTTGTTTGTGACGAGGGGCAGGATGTCAACAAGTTCGCTCCGGACGGAACTCAGCTCTGGACATCCGCTCCATGGGATCGTTACCTGCACTGCGGACCGGCACATGATTCAGACGGATATATATATGCAACAGGCGGATGGGATGGCAATGGTTACCGCTTGAGAAAAATGGATCCGACTGACGGCAGCACAATCTGGGAAAAACCGCTTAACGCAATCACAACAGCTCTGATGGCGGTCTCCGCTGATGGACATATCTATATCGGATGCGGTAACGGTGAAAACTACGGTCCCGGTCTGCAATGCTGGGACACTGATGGCAACCAGATATTCAACCTTGGGTTTCCATATCAAGCCGGGTCGCCAGCTATCGGCGCCGATGGAACGGTTTATGTAGAAGCAAACCATGTGTTGTATGCGATTGGGGATTAACAGATATTTACAAATAGTGTAAAATAGAATTGTTTAATTCGATTAGTAAGATAACACTGTAGCATTATTTGTAAGGTAGGAATAAAGAATGAAATTCAAAGTGGTAGTCAGCAAGGGTATGGACTCCGGATATATTGTCGAGGTGCCATCTCTTCCCGGATGTTTCTCACAGGGTGATACAATCGAGGAAGCACTTGAACATATTCACGAAGCAATAAAACTGTATATTGAGGATTTCAGGATAGAAGATTGTATTATTTATATCTGAACGGGCAAATTACGCTGTTCTTTTTTATATGAGTTAGAAGATTTAAATTAGATTTATTTATCCAAATGATTTTTTCCATAAGAGGGAGGCTTCTTTTATGTTGCTTGTATCTCATGTAGGTGATTTTCTTCTATCTGTACTACTTTCGCCAACATTTTGGACAGCTATTGGTGCAGTAGGAACTGTTATAGCGTTGATTTTCATATATCAGCAAATACGGCATGCACGAAATGTAGCAGCTTATGAATTTCTTCGAAGGGAAGATGATAGATATCGAACAGAGGAAATGAAAAAGAATTGTAGTGATCTGGCGATAGTGCTTCTTAGGTATCCAAACGATTTGCATCAAATTGATATTTTTGCAGATGTTCTGCTTGATTATTTCGAAGATCTTGGGATTATACTTAGGAATGGTCTTTCACCAATTTACTTTATCTGGTCAATGAATTGTCACTATGTGCTTAGATACTGGCACATTCTTCAACCTTATATCATGTGGACTCGTGTGGAATATCAAGATAATACATATTTTTCAGATTTTGAATATTTGTATAAAAAAGTTGCGAAATTTGAATTGCGCAAAACAGGTAAAAGTAAAATTGAATTTTCCGACAGAGATATAAGGCAATTTCTCAAAGAAGAATTGAATGTGAAAATTCGCAATTTCAAGACTTCAGATATTAAAGCAATATTGCGAATCGAGAAAGCCTCATTTACGATAGATAAATATCCTGAGACACAATTCATGGAACTTCATAAAAATCATCCGGATAGCTTTTTTGTAGCTGAATTATTTGATGACCTAATTGGTTACGGGATTGCCTACGTTTCGGAGGATAAAGGCGAGTTTGACTCCATTGCCATAGATCCTTGCTATTTAAGACTTGGGATTGGAAGTTTACTCGCACAACGGTTGATATCATATCTACAGCAACATGGGATTACGAAATACAGCTTGGAAGTTCGAACTACTAATGTAGGCGCTGTAAAATTTTATGAGAAGCTTGGATTTAAAATTGTAAAAACAGAAGAACACTATTATTCTGATAAAGGAGATGCTTATGTAATGGAGATGTCTATTGTTTCAGATAAACAACCGGCTAATTGTTGAAAATAAAGCTCTATTTAACGCTAAAGTAGTAATCTAATGTAGAATGCGGATAATAATTAACCAGGCAACATCCTTATATTATCTGTGAAGCAAATATATATAATGATATAAAGATCGTCGTCAGCATTTTTCAACGTCCTTGTTATTCCTTAAATGTAATCTTATAATATTGTTGCTATGTTATATTCAAAGAAAGTGAATCGAGAGAGATGAAGCATTTAATATCATTTGTCGCTATTGGTCTTATTATGTTACACATATTGTTTCCTGAAATTAACATAGATAGTATATCGGTTTCACTATTAGTAGTGGCTTTACTTCCTTGGTTAGGTAGTATATTGAAATCACTGGAAATCCCAGGTTTGAAAATCGAATATCGTGAATTGGAAAAAAAGACAGAGGAAGCGAGAAAAAGTGGTTTGCTGAAATTAGATTTTCAGCAAAAAGATGCTCTTAAATATTCTTTTCAACTTATTGAGGATAATGACCCAAATCTCGCACTCGCAGGATTAAGAATCGAGCTTGAAAGGAAACTAAATCAGATTGCAAAAGCTAATAACATCCAGACTTATAAAACCAGCATTCGGAATTTGATCTTTAAATTAAGAGAACACGAAATACTTTCAAATAATGAAATCAATGTGCTTTTTGATATCATAGGGCTTTTAAACGCAGCAGTACATGGGGCAAAAGTTGAACCACAATCTTATAGCTGGGCGATGGAAATTGGACCACAACTTCTGAATTCGTTGGAAGTAAAAATACCAAACTGAGATGAATAGAAAGTATTTTCAAATAATAGTCAGAAGATAAACAGGAATCACGTGTAAATATTTCTCTTATTTTGAAGAAGTTTTAGTAGCTTACATCATTTGTATAAGGAGAACAATTATGTCGATTAACAGACCACCTATGAATGTGACCTATTTAAAAGGGCAACCTAATAATCCACTTGAGAAAATCTTAATGAGACAGCTTGGGATTATGGCTGCAATTATAGAGCAATCCCAGAGTGCAAAAAATGACTTAACTGAATTTCAAAACCTATGTAAATCAATTTATTCAAATTCGTGCCATACGATTATATCAACACTTATTTTAATAGTGAATTTAAGATTACCTGGTTCGATTACCTCTGAAACGGTTTTAACAATACCTACTGATATGTTAAGGCCTATTGCGGGATTAATTCGACCTATATTTGAAGCGATAACCATTATGAAGGTCATAAACCATTACAGTACTGAATTGGGGATGGGAGATTCTGATGAAATCAGCAGATGCAGGAATGAAATAGCGAAATTTGTGTATGCATTGCACCTGTATGATGCGGAATATCAATTCAAATGGCAGACTATTTTTAATAAACCTATTAGAAAAAGAGATGAACTTAAAAGTGATGCTTTTGCAAAAATGTATCAAAAGATAGATGAAGATCGGAAAAAAATTACTGAAGAGCTGAATTCCCTAAAAATTGATAGAGCAATATTAAAAAGAGAAAGAGATTTAAGCCCAAAGGATGTTTTGGATTTGATTATCGACGTTTTTCAAAAAAAGGGAGTTATAATTAATTCACCAAAAGAAGCACGTGAAGTCGCTTGGAGAGATCGTTTTGACGATATATATAAAGAAATCGTTCGTAATCTTAAAGATGAAAGATTGGATAATCCTTGGCAAGGAGATCCGAATGAATATGAAAATCTGGTTTCACCGGGAATTGCTTTTAAAAGATTAATCCATGAGTATTCATCTAGAGCTATACATTTGGATGCAAAATATTTATTTCAGGATGTTCCAAGTAAAATTAACAACATATACAATCTATGGTGTATTGTTACTCTTGCACTACCTAGATTATTGAATGATTTTATTGAGATTGAGAGTAAGGTTTTGGGAGTGAAAGATTCTGCATCGCTAAGCACATATGATTATGGCAGTTTAAGTATGGAAGTTGCCATCTGGGCGAAACCGTTTTCGCCATTATTGATTAAGAAAATAATGCAAGGATATTAATCTTCCAGAATAAATGAGGGAAAAGGGGACAGCGTTTTTATAACTTATTATCTGTTACAGAGTTTATATAGTGCCATAAAAGGCGCTGTCCCCTTTTTCATTGTTCCCTTTTTTACATATCAACCAACAATCGCTGTAAATGTTTGATATGTGGCGTATTCAGGCATAACACCTTTATTCAGCGTTCTGCCATCAGGACTCGTAACTATTAGATCCCGATTGTTATTCAGGTTAGTCTCAGGTACTCTCGTATCGACTACTTTGACAATCCCCAGGTACGTTCCATTTGTCAGATAGTTGTAATTCCCGACCAGGACACTGTAAATCAACGGATCTCCCGGCATCCCGGTTCCACTGACCGGCGTATTTGATGAAAATGTCCAATTTGCCATACCAGGAACATCGACCGTGACATTATAAACATCACTCTGGCTGTAAATCTGGTCTGATGGCGCGTTTGAGTAATCTGACGGATTGGAGTAAACGGTGGCTCCCTGCTGCCAGTCATAAACCTCAACCAGAACCTCGACGGGAGCGAAACTATCCTGTGGCCAGTGTTCCTGTGGTGTTGCGGTTACTTTCCATGCGGCTTTCCGATTGAACTCCGGATTGTAATATTTGGGGGTCAATCTCTGCCAGAAAGTCGCGCTTGCTCCGTATCCCATTGTCAGATACATTGTGAAATAAAACATCGTTGACGATGATTTAATCGAGACAGTGGTATGTTTGTATTGACCCATCGCGAATTTATTGAAAGTCGACGTTCCGCTGATCGAGTCATCCACAACAAGGAAATATGGCACTGCCGCATTGGATGGCGGATTATGCAAATTCGCCAGCTCGGTAGTGTAGCCTGTCTGATTCTGGCAGAAATCCGCGTATATTTCCTGATTCATTACCGGAAAGTAAGTCGGTGTCTGGCTGGACCAGAACACAATTGCAAGATCGAAAACATCCAGGTCCAACCTGTTTGAACCGGATGGGGGGTAGGCAGTATTCCCGGGTTGCATCGGATGGCTGACGTAAAAATCCAGATTTATTCCGTTAGAATCTCCCTGAATTCCCTCAAGACGAATACAAGCCGAGCATGGAAACCATGTGAAGAAAGTAATGCCATCAACCATCATACTCTCTCCGATTGTAGCACTGCGAAGAGGAGTCATCTCGAAATCTAATGTCTGTGGATTTAGCGCGACAAAATATGCTCCAAGTATTCCTGTTCCGCTTTGTATGGCGTTTGAATCCGAAATATCCGTGGTAAGCGCCTGATCGATAATCACGGGATTCCCCATACTCGAGCATCCGATAATCGCGCACATGAGAATGGTAATAACGATGTAATGAAGGTTTTTTGATTTCATGTCATTCTCCCGATAACAGTTTTAACTATATCTTTTCAATCGGCACAAGGATACTAACCTTTGTCATGTAAGTAAACAATTCGACAATCTGTTCATAAAAAGTACCTCTTTTCCATTTTTCCAAATGCCCTCTTTTGAAATTGGAAACTCGGTTTATAATGATTGAAATTCGATTCTTGGAGATTAAGAGAGAAAATGAACACGGATAAGAATCTGAACCAAGAAATATCAGCTAAAACTAAAGACAGCTTTCCCTCGACTCCATACTCACCCGCGGTCGGTTACACGCTTCTCGTATCAGCATACATTTTCGGAATCACATCGCTGATGTTGTGGCTTGCTTTCGTTTTTTATGGTGGGTTCAATTTCATCAGTTCCCAAGGCATAACTGAATTAAGGATACTCATATTCGATACGTGTCTCAGCCTCGTGTTTTTCATACAGCACAGCACGATGCCGAGACGGTCGTTTCAGAAATGGTTGTCGAGATGTGTCCACAAGGATCTGCACGGCGCGATTTTCACAATCTGCACAGGCATACCGCTTTTGGCGGTCACAATTTTCTGGCTGAAATCCGACCATGTACTTATTCCTGTAAATGGCGTGATTCGCTATCTCATGCATTCTGTTTTCTTTCTCGGCGCGGGTTGTTTCTACTGGGGCGTGAAGTCTCTCGGAACATTCGATGTATTGGGAATTGAACCGCTATCCAAACGATTAAAAGGCGTGCAACCACCGCCAGACATTCCCTTCACGATTCGAGGACCTTACCGCATCGTACGGCATCCGCTTTATCTTGGAGTCCTGATGATGATATGGTCCTGCCCGAACCTGACATCGGACAGGCTGCTGCACAACATTATCTGGTCCGCATGGATAGTTGTCGGAACAATCCTCGAAGAGGGGAATTTGAAAAACGCGTTCGGCGATGAATACACAAAATATCAGAAAGAAGTGCCCATGCTGATTCCCTGGAAAATTCGCAACCTGTGAATAGGTGTCGACATATTTTTAAAGCCAGATGACATTTAGTACCTGTTGTTATAGAGGCAAAATGAAAAAAACAATAACGATAAGAATTTTATTGATTGCTACTATTTTGTGCATTACTGGATGTAGTGCTTTTATATCACAAAAAAAGAGCAAACCAGATACAATCGATAGCGGAGTTGATAGTTCAAAATCCCGCTTTCGCTCATTAATTGAAACCGCTTATCCGGAGTTTAAGGATTTTGAAAATCAGAAAAGTTTCGCTGGTCAAAAAGTGAAATTTGTAAAGGATGAATCCGACATATGCTATGCATATATGGTATTGGGGAGCGGTATACCGATTGCCAAGGCGACTTGTTTTCGCGTTGATCAGGCAGGGCGTGTATACAAGGTTGCGGAATTCCCTGACCCGTCTGATTCCTATGTGGGTTACAGCGATATTGATCCTTGCACATGCAAAGGAATAAAATGAGTAACTTGGGGACACTCCCGCTTGGAAAAAGGGGAGGAAAAAGAGAACAACGCACTCTACTGCATGTTATTCATGCACCTGTGCCAGGTACTGGTCAAGCGCGATTAGTTTTTTACCAGAGCTTAACTATAAACAACCCGCCGCTGCTGCCAGCTACATAAGCATAGTTGTCCTTTATCCGAACATCCGATGCCCATGTCAGATTACTAACCGAACTGAAAATCGCTGCTGATTCCGGCGGATTTATGTTTATTATCTGCAAGCTTCCGATGTCAGCGACATATGCATAATCCCCATTGATAAGCACTCCGTAAGCTGCCCCCGGTGTGTCCACTGTTTTAACAACGAACGCATCTTCGGGTGGAGTAACATCAACTATGAGGAGTCCGGATGAAGAAGCTCCCACATATGCGTACCCGTTGGAATACGCTACACCTTTAACCTGAGAAGGATCTGTTATCGTTTTGACAATATATGCTGAACTGATCGGGTCAATATCGATTATCTGAAGTCCTGAACTTTCATCGGCGACATATGCGTAACCATCCCCAACTGAGACACCAATTGCCATGCCGGGCGTGTCAACAGTTTTCACTACTGTTGCTGATTCAGGTGGATTGATATCTACAATCGTTAGCCCTGTAGTTCTGCACGCGAGATAAGCATAATCGCCCACAACCTCGATTGACTCGGAAAATCCCGCCATGTCAACATCCTTTACCAGAGTTGGAGAATCGATTGGATTGATGTCATATATCTGCATCCCTGCACCGTAGTTAGCAGAATAGGCATAATCCCCGACGATGTCCACAGCATATGTATTACCGTGTGTCGGAATTGCTTCGTAAAATTTCGTTGACTCAGGTGGATTAGCTTTAAATATCGGCATACCGCCAACATCGTTAGCGCAGAAAACGTAATCGCCATACAAATCAATGCTGTGGCATGCGCCTGGTGTTAAGAGATTCTTTGTTACTGACGGATTGGATGGATCGGTAACATTCACTACACTGATCCCGCTCCATTGGTCAGCTACAAACACCCTGTCAGGAATTCCCTGAATCTTGAATCCGAAATAGCCGGTGTAAAATGTCTCTACAACATATGCGGATGCGGGTACGGAGATGTCAACCACTTCCAGCATTGTGCTGTATAATGCCACGTAGGCATAATTGCCCATAACGTAAACATCCTCTGCCCAGTTTGACGTTTCTACTGCTTTTATTATCGATGCCGATTCCGGTGTTGAAATATCGATTATCTGTAGTCCACCGTTATCATCAGCGACATACACATATCCGCCGGAGCAGAATACACTTGTCGCATCTCCAGGTGTATCAACAGTGTTGACAACGCTTGCGCTCTCAATTGGGAAAAATTTAATTATCCTGAGTCCCGACGAGCCATCCGCGATATATGCGTAATCCCCCAATACGTTGACATCCTTTGCCCACGTTGT
>Ga0315277_10009358_pt1 | contig 12519 bp, 26 predicted proteins | sample YL17G05_15_MG_FD_203695 | JGI IMG/M metagenome (GOLD analysis project Ga0315277, IMG submission 203695) | Sediment microbial communities from Yellowstone Lake, YNP, Wyoming, USA - YL17G05_15 | ecosystem: Environmental > Aquatic > Freshwater > Lake > Sediment | place: USA: Wyoming | collected... | reverse complement strand
CTCATTGAGCATGCGAACATATCCAACATCGCTCTTGAGTTTCGCCATCCATGAAGAAGATTCAGAAGATGAAGAAACTCAAGAGCGATGTTGGATATGTTCGCATGCTCAATGAGGCTAGCAAAAAACATAAGAACATAAGGTGATCTCCCATGAAGAAATATCATCAGACGGGAAAGAGCAACCTGCTCCTCGACCAGCGTCTTGATGCAAAAAAACCAGGATACCGAAGGAGTGCATCAGATAAACGCTACTACGAAAACAGGAAGAACCGTTCTGATATGCCAGGTAAAAAGGTATAAGACATGACAGATGAAACAGATTACATTCCCTATCCAGGGGTAGAACCAGAGAAGAAGAAAACAACAGACGAGGATGTTTCTCAAGCAAGTGAAGGAACCTGGTTCAAAGAACGACCAACAGGAGCCTCCGATAAGGGTAATGACGAGAATGGCATCGAGGCGAAACGAGCGAGACTTCAGGAGAAAAGAGAACGAGCTTATGAAAGATCAGATGAGAAAGCAATCGACAAGGAACTTCGTAGACTAGAGTATGAGGAGAAACACCCCACTCGTGTCTCTTTAAGGAAACGCTCCAAGGCTATTAGCAAGGGCGTGAAACGACAAGTAGAAGGAGCATGGAGATCCACCAAACAGGTTGGACACGAAGTCAAGGTCCAACGGATGAAACGCAGTCAATATCCTTATGGAGCACCAAAGGTATTGCCAAGACCCCGTGGAATGCGAATGACTCCGCCACCATCAACACGCTCCAACATATCCCGTGAAGAGGCTGTATCATCTACCACAGAACGTGACTTCTTTGGAACTGGACAACAGCAACAAGAGAAGGATTTCTTCGGACCACCAAAACTTCTTGATCTCATCGGTGGTGGAAACGAACCGAAAAAAGAAGTGGATTACATCGGCAACAAAAACAAAAAGAAGAACGTCAGATACTACTAATTTTTCTCGTGTATACTAATGATGTAGAATTGTTTTAACTGACGACTTGCTGTTATGTCAGATGGTCTCCAACCAACAGAATAATCTATCGTATACATATGACCAGGAATCAACTTGTTCAGCCCTGGGTAATACGAATCAAAATAGAAACTCCCTCCATTATGAGACGCTTCAACTCTACTGAAAGAATAATTCGTTAACACAATCAACGATGAAGGATACTGACCACACAGGTCCCCCCAGTCGCTTGTATCCCCTGATACAAAAATACCAGTGACCGTCCCACTGCTCAAGAAGAAATAATACAGCCATACCCCTACAACTGCGAAACCAATGATTATGAAAGTTATCAAAACAGTATCTATTGGTTTTTTCCCATCTTTTCGCAGGATTGCTTTTAAAGCCATTAGACGCACCGATATCCATGGTGGTAGATTACCACGTCCATCGCTTTATGACTGCATCCACTTTTGTTTCATGTATGATAGGAACGAAGAAAACTGGTTGTGCAAGGTTTTGAAATATTTCGTATTCGTCTTCGTTGCTAACTGCTGAAGGTTCAGTTCGATGTTATGGATGTTCGCATCGATCTCCTTTTTGCTTCCGTCATCTAGTTCCTGGTAGTATCGTTTGAATCCTGTTTTGTTTCCAGTCTTCATCGCCCATTGGATAAGATAGACGATGACGACACCAGCAACGATACCAAGGAATACACCGATGTTCACCAGCCCAGCATCCACAAGGTTCGGTCCTACTTCCTCAATCATATGTTTTTACTCCTCTACGATTCTTTTCCCTGTTTTATTCGCAGGATGAAAGTCCTTATTCAACTCATGTTCAAACCATTGTTGCCATTTAAGTTTTTCGGCTATAACCTGATTCTTGAACTTGTCCCCCCTATGACGGAAACCACCAAAGGATGGGATCAACGAGTTCTTTGTCGCCTCCACGATGAAGTAGTTCTCATGCATGAAGACCTCGACCTCGATCTGCTTCTTCCCTTTCGCAAGATCACAGAGAGGGACACCATCAACACTGAACGAGAAGATCCCACCAGTCCCCAATGCATTCTCTATGGCGTTCAGGACGTTATCGATAGTCAATGCTGTAGAGCCAGTTCCTTCACGGAGCTTGTTCACCAGCATATCACGTGCTCGCTCATTGTTCTTCAGCATGCGAAGATTCTGTTCAACACGCAACGAAGTATCAGCGTAATACATCAGAAGGTTCCCGACACCTTTTGTTATCCCCCTACGGTTGTTCTCCGCATCCTCCAGGGTATAGACTATCTTCATCTGCTACTCACCCAGAGGTAATACGACAGTCTTTGATGTTTTTGTAACCGAGCTGGTTGAACAGGTCTTTTGCTTTTTTATATTCCTCGTTGATTATGTTCTCAAATTCCATCAGCAGACCATTGTAGCGTTCTTCCTCGAAGGCTCGTGCTTTATCATCAGAGATAACATTGAACACTCCAGAGGGGAGAATCTTTATTGCCTTGAGTCCATCGGTGTAATGTTGTGTATGACACAATCGTTCTTTTGCGTCATAGAACTGCATGAGTATCTCCGCAGACAGGATGTTTGATTTCTCATCCCTGTGCGGTATTATCTTCAGATAGATCTCCGTGTTCTTGTCTCTTGTTTTTAATGCCTCTACGAAGTCTTCAAACTTCTCATATGTCTTAAACATATTTTTTATCCTCCTATGAGTTTTTCATTTGCTGTTTTAAAATCATGCTTCTGAACCAGCCTACAGATATGGCTGTTCTTCGCAATGCTATGACCCCTACAGAATTGTTTCTGTTTCTTGTCACAACCCAGGCAAGTAGTTTTAATCGCCATTTACCCTCCGCTTGAGTATGAAGTTGGTTTCCCTTTCTTACTGCTCTTATCTGCCTTCCGTTTATTCTGACGGACACATCGCTTCATGAACGTCAACCGTCCTTTTTCGTCTTCCTTACGGTAACCTTCCCTGTGACGATGCCCATCGGAATATGCGACATGGCAAACAGGGCAGATGGTCTTCGCCTGATTCAGACGCATGATACGATTCATCAATAATCTACCTTCATCGTGAATTTATACATCAATGCTCCTTTAATGACTACTGGAGTGACGCATCCTGTTTCAACCAGTGATTCAATCGCATGGTAGACTCGCCCACAGCAACTATTAAAACCTGCTTTTGTGGTCTCTGTATAAATCGATTGAACCAATTGATCCAACGTCATTGGTTGCTTACTGCACATACCAATTATTTTTGTTGCGATACCTTCACCCGATATTCTTTTTCCTCCTGTTACTTTCATATCGATGACAACCCCAGCAGATTATACGCATCCAGGATGGAGTCGTAGAGTTTCCCTATCTTCTCTCGTTCACCCTTCTTCGTCTTCAACGTGAGAATCTCATCCAGCCATGGACGATATCTATACAGCTCGTTATACACGACCTCTGCTTTAACGCCAAGACCCTTCAGCTTCGGCAACAGATGGGACAATACGATAATCATCTCACTGGCACATTTCGTGAACAGGTCCTCCGCATAGTTCAGGTTCGCCCTTGACTCCAGGTAATCCCTGTATTGAAGCGTGAGCAGATCCAGGTGGTTAATCATCATGTCCCTGTATTCAACAGCGTCATCAGCACGCTTCATCTCACTGCTATATCCATCACCCAAAACCTATCGCCTCTTCGGATGACATCCCTGTGTCTTTGCATTGTGTTCTTGGACCAGGTGCTCGATGGTATCACCATGGCTCACGGTCTCCATACGATCAATCTCAAGTTCATGTTCAACCAGAAGAAGAGCCTTAAATGTTTTGTTGGAGAGGGCAATGGTCGTGGAGTCACCCAGTTTCTTAATCTCACTCACAAAACCTAAATATCTTATAAGGTATATAACAATTGTGCCATTCTACAAAACAAGACGGAAGACATTCAGGAGAACCGCACTTGATTACTTTATCACAGCAATGTTCCTTGCCGTCTTCGTCTGGGCGTTCTTCTTCGGGAGCAAATGGGGAGACATGCATTACACATCGATGGGTGACGACCCTGGTCTCATCTCAGAGATAAACATGCAGGTGATACTCGCACCGTTGATACTCATCTACGAACTATTCCAACTCGTCATACTACCAGGGAAGACACGCCTCAAGTATCTACCATGGAGATTCTGGTTAGCACTCTTTGTTTTCATGGTCTACAAAAAGATTAAGACGGGGATACAGGAATACAAAAACTGGAGATCAAATCCTCATCATGAATGAGGCTAAGAAGAGCATGAACCCTATCATTATCATCAAAGGAAGTAACTGTATAAGTATTGATGTTGCAGGATTATCAGGAGTTCCGATTAAATCACCTACTGGGTCGTTCCTATATGGGACTGATGAAGCATTCACTGGCAACGATACCTGAAGCGTTTCGTTCCCACCAAGATAAACTTTTGTGAATACCAGACCAGAGCAGTTGAAGAAAATCTCACAGGACTTGTTTGCACAATACGTGAAGTTAACCAGCGAAGAATTGAATCTGTTTATCCTCACGAGCAACGATGTATCGTTCACTGTCAGAGCCATCATACGCAGATCGTCAACGATGAACCAGAAACCATCCTTCCCTATTGTCGTCACGTTGATCGTCTGATTAAAACAATACGTGGTATGACCAACGAAGAACGTCTTATCTGGGGTCACCGTATAGTATCCCTGTGCGACACTACAAATAAAAAAGAAAGCGAGCAGGACGACCAGTGTTGCCGTCAACCGCATAACGGTATTTGTCCTATCACTTCGATTCCCATTTCTTTCTGGTCCCTCCACAAGAACCATAATGCACCAGTAGTTCCAGTTATCTTCCCACGCTTATCAATCGTGAGATATTCTTTCACCTGATTCATTATCTCAACCATTTACTATAACATATAACGATGCAATCAACAATGTTGCTGAGATAATTACAATCAATATCTTTCGTGTTGTGTTCATGCTTTCTCCAATTCAAACCTTGAATCAATGATACGCTTTTCTGTTTCAGCCGTCTTCATCAAACCTAACTCTTTCAGCAACTCGTTCAATCGTGCTTCCTTCAGCTTACAATCGGAGCCATGGAACCCTTCATAGTCCATGGATATCTCTCCATTCTTTTCGATCTCAACTTTCACTACTGGCATGGTTTTCCTCCTGTCTTATTCTCTCTGGTTGCATCTTTAGGAATATGATTAATCCTATCAAAAAAAGACCAATCAGAAAAGCAAATAAGAAAAGAAATGTTATCATTGCCTCTGCCCAATATGGTATGGACCCGTTGAACAACCAGTCGAAAACAAATAGTTTGTAAACACAGTAGACAACTATTATTATAATGAATATAGCCACTGAGAGTATTGCATCTCTTCTTTCAGTCCGTGTGAATCTCATCATATCACACTCCCAGTTTGTTACATATCTTTATGAAGACACAATTATCTTTATCGCATGGTCTATCTAAAACACATCCCTGATGACAACAATCAAACTGTATTGTCTTAAATCCATATTTAAAACCAACTTGTTTTCCTTCACGATGTTCCAAGAAATTACAGTCTTCCCATTTCATATTATCACCAACCAATTAAATTAAGAGCAAGTGTGTAGAAGAAACCGATGCAGAAACCAATGGGTATGCCATACCACCATTTGTAATAGATACCGTATTTTTTGTGCAACACATAAATGACTCCCCATATCAAAAGAAACATCCCCAGTAGTTGCAGGGCATCACGAGCAATAGTTAGATCCATATTCATCTACCTCGTAATCATCAACGTGAGCTTTTCGGTCTCCTTGTCATACTTTACAGGGGTCCTAGTCTTGTGAGATATAACAACCCCTGGGTAGAACTGCTCCTGGACACGCTTCATATACTTCTCATAGACACTGCGGTCAGATGAGTCACATTGGATCTCAAGTTCGTTCTTCTCATTGATGCGAAGGTCAACAGGATACATCGCATTATGGTCCTTGAAACAGATACCACTCACGGGTATCTTCCTACCATTCCAGATGTTGAACTCCGTGTTCTTCCAAAGCTGAAGCTCCAGTTCCTTGACCATCATAGAAACCGATTCTTTCAAGAACTCACGATTCACGTCCTTAATCTTCGTTTTATATCTTGCTTTAAAACTCATTTTTTCACATCCTCGACTTTATCCATCGCTTCAAATAATTTACCGTAACCTCCAGCCTTGTCAACAGCCCTTGCAGTTTCCTGGATTCTTTCTAAATGCTCTTTTGACCGTTGTGCTTCATTTTCCATGATTGATAATATTGGGTAGATTGATACACACGCCCAAGTTCCCACCAACGCATAGAAAAATGCTATAGGTGCAGATGATACCGATTGAAAATACCCAGCCCAAATAAATACGATAGAAACACTTGCCTCAAGTATACCCCAATATCTCGTTCTCATTTCTACTTCACTTCTCCTTCTTTTTCTTCCTATATTTTCTATTCTTATCTTTCTCACCGAGCAACGTTTCTGCCCGTTCAACCCTATACCGTCCATCCAACGGAAGAACAACTTCCACCACTGGCTCTTCCTCTTTCTTCTTCTCCTTCTTTTTATTCGATGATGACTCCCCAGCTACCTGATCTTCGATTGTGACGGTCCGTGATTCAAAACTCTGAATCATCCGATCTACACGTCTACGATGACGATGCTGTGAATAGAGGAATCCCATGGATATTATCGGACCAACCATCATCGGGAGAAAAAGCCAGTAGTTAAACTCGTCATTCTTTTTTGCTGTTTCCGTTGCTGGTGGTGGTGCTGGTGACGACAGCGTGACACCCTCCAGGGTCTTCACATCATTCTCAACCGTATATGTTACTGTCACGGAATCATGGTTCTCAAAAGCATACTGAAGGAAATACAACTCCGTGGCATCAACACCAGTGAACTTATAATCAGACAAGTCATCCTTGAAGTTCACCATCCACTCATCACCAACCGATGACAACTTTGTCATCTCCCCAGAGGCTTTACCAGAGATACCATACAGTGATGATGCCAGAGCGGTTGAACCAGAACCGTCCACCAATGGAATTTCCTTTGCTATCTCCTGATTCACTGTTGTAATGACAAAATACCCGACAATGATTACTACTATCATCCCAACTGACATAGTAAACATTCCAGCATGGTTATCGAGTCGTCTCATTTCTTTTTCCCTTTCTCATCAAGCAACATATCGGCACGTATCTGACGGTATGAACGCCCAGGTTTTTTATATTTTTTTGGGACCACAGGCTCAAGAGGATTCTCTGGTTCAGGCTCTTTCTTTTTCTCTTCGACAGGTTCAGGTCCATTGTATGCGACATGACCAGCGATGACACCATCAATTGGTGCACTTATCTCATCGTTAAGGTCTCGGTCTCTTCCACCGAAATTGAACAAGCCAACAACGACCAGGATGATTGCAAGCACTACGAATATCGGAAGAATAGTAAGTATCGTTCCCATTGATTCTGGTAACGCTCCACTCTTCTGAGCATCGGAAACAATTGACTGGATTACTGGCGCGACCACCGCCACCCCGATGACGATGACCACAATGATCCCAATGAACTGATGCATAATCTGTGCAGTGTCATCAAGACCCTTCAGATTGACCTCCTTTACCTTTCTTTCCTTTCAACATAATGTTCGCTACATCAAGACGAGAAGAATCTGAGGACATCTGGGATTCAGCGTGATCGAACACATCCATGAGACGGGTATCATTCGTCAACCTGGCGGTCTGGTCCTTGACCATCTTCTGCATACGACTGTTCTCCTCCACATTCACGTTGAAGGTATCAATAGCTTCCGTGAAGTCTTTCATTCCTATTTTGATTCCTTTACAGCCTGTCTTCAGGTCCGTCTTCATCACCATGTTCGTAGCACGAATAACCATCTGCTCGATATCAGACCCAGACCACATCATCGTCCTGTTCGCAACCTCTTCTTCATTGATGTCATTCTTCAACGGGAGCTTACGTTTCACAGACGTATGAATCCTGAAAATCTCAACACGAGCCTTCGCATCAGGATACGGAACTGGGATGACACTATCAACACGACCTGTCCTCCGCAACGCTGGATCTATCGACTCAATCATGTTGGTCGCACCAGCAAAGAACCATTCACGGTTCTCATCACCAAGTTTCTCCAGGAGCATACTGAACAGTTCACGCTCTACATGAGACGAGACGTTATCACCAGAATCACGTTTGCTGAAACGGTCAAGCTCATCGATGAATACAATACAAGGGACAAGACTGTCTGCTATCTCAAATGCTTTCTTGAAGTTCTTCTCAGACTCACCGACATACTTCCCCAGCACGTTCTCAGGACGCAACACCAACAGGCTCATGTTGAGTTCCCTGCTCATCGACTTCACCAGGATGGTCTTACCCGTTCCAGGTGGACCGAACAAGATGATACCCCGTGGTGGTTTCATATTATAAAACGTGGCAACCTGCGGATTCTTCAAAGGCAATATTATCTCATCCATGAGACGTTGCTTCAGACTATCGTAACCACCGATGGTCTCAAAACCAAACGGGGGACGCTGAATCAAACTAATCACTGGGTCATTCGCCAGCATCTTCGTCTTCAACTCAGATATCGTGGTAAGACTAATGTAATCATTCAACATGATGGATTCAATAATCGATGCTTCGATCTGGTCAAGGTTCAGACCAGCAGTCAGACGCACCGTGTTACCCATACCGTCCCCATCGAGGACCTTCTCTTTCTTGATGTGCTTCTTCATCGTCTTCTGCGTATTTTCAATAAGTATTTGACGCTCCCCCCAGGTTGAACGTGGTGGACGGACCACCCGTGTATGTGACCATACCTCCTGGGGGAATACGCTTTTATCGTCAACGAAAACAATCACGGTGCAAGCATTCACGTTCAACTGGTTGCTCATGCTCCAGCCACGGATAGCATTATTCAACTGGTCATCAGTCCTGAACACATTCGTCATCACCAGGACCGTATCTTTCTTATCCAGTTCCTTCTGCACCTTTGGGATAGCAACCCTGATTCCGTATTCACGGATGTCCCCACCGCAATCAATAGGAGAACAAGAAGCATTGTTACCTTTCCCTTTATGCTCGTAGAGTCCTTCCCATGTGTCAATGACGAGCCAACGCTCTTCACGTTCCTCGTAGTTCGCCAGAGTCGGTTTAGTCCGTAGCAACTCATCGATACGCTTCTTATCGTCAGTCTCAACAAAAATAAGGTTAGCAAACAACGTCTTCCGTTGATTCGCCAACTCCTCCATCCAACTACCTTCTTTCTTACCATTCATATCGCTTCACTTCCTCTTCAATTTAAAGACCCCGTCAAAGGGGGGTTACCTCCTGTATCCTATTGAAATGAATCAGCGAGGTTTTCTGTTCCGTTCTGAAAGAGATCCATGGCTCATCGATAGAGTCTATGATCCCTCTCATCAGGAAGTTCCCCTCCAAGACGAGTTTGATTCTTTGACCCACAAAGGGTTCGAGTGATTCTCGTTTCAAGAATGTCACGTCCAGATGAAATGAACAACCACTGGACGTTTACTGGACGGTCACTGTAACTTTGTCACCAATAGTCTTTTTGAGTTGCTTCAACTGATCCAGCGTAACAGGTATCTGATACAGCGAAGACATCTTCATCACTTCACCAAGGAGTCCTTCGGTGAATTTCTTCGCCTTCGCAATGTCTTCTTCATCCATGCCAAGAGCACCAGAAAGTTCAGTCATCATCTGCATTGGTTTCCCAGGCATCTTTGGTTTATCGACTGGTTCAAGGACCATGGTGATCTCTTTCTCGTCTTCTGCCTTACCTAAACTCTTAATGACATATTGTATTTTTATGTCATTGTTTTTCTTTGCTTCAGCCATCTCTTTTCACTTCCTATTTTATTATTTTAGTTCGTCTACAAATGCGTGTATCTCTTCCAGCGTCTTACCATGACCCTTAACTTCTTTCTTCGTTGTTCCAACTTTTTTAGGATCCGTGATAAGTTCCTCATCAACACCAGGATATAACACTGGTTCTTCTTTCTTTTGGTTTAGAGATTTCCTCACGTCATCAATAGACTTTCCACACATTAAAAACATATATGAATTATAACCTATTTAACATTATCGTTGGTTTTTTTCTGGTATTGTTTTAGATTGCTCATTCGTTTATCTTCCATCATGTGACACTTTCTGCATAGCCATTTATAATCATTAATATCTCTTTTGTATTCCCCTGAAATATTTGCTATTTCGAGAGGTTTATTTGAACCACACTTCGCACATGAGATTCCCTTTGGTTTATTCCTTACAACCCATTGATGCAAACAACGATAAGTTACTTTATCTCCTTTCCACATCGGATTCTTCTCATTTCTTTTTTCAACACCATGCTTCCTATTCCATTCGTTGATCCTTTTAGTATTCAATTCAATAGATTCAATATTTTTTTTAATTGATTTTGATAATTTTCTTTTTGATACTTCAGAATGATGTTTACCTTTCATTGGATGAACAAGTCGTCCAGTCCTGTATAATTCTTTTTTTGTTTCTGACATTTTTATTTTTGTCTTTTTAGAATGATGCTTTCCATAGAACGGGTTATTTTTACCTTTGAAGTTCATTGATGTTTCACTCCACTAAAAGACAAAGCGATACTATTATTTATATCTAACTACATACCATGTTGATTATTATGGGAAGACGAAATCAACGTGGGATGACTACGCAATGTTCCCATTGTGGCTATACCTGGCTCTATGATGGAAATCAAGCAGTTACATCATGCCCGAAATGTGGATACAGGGTAAGGCTACGAAGAACACGACCAAACGAATTTAACCAAACACCAGGGAACATCGCACCACCACCGAGACGACTGATATGAACCTTCAGATACTACAGACCATCATCGGGTCTATATTCACCATAGCAATCGGACTCGTCCTATTCTATGCCAGCGTTGAAGACCTACGTCATAGGACGATACGAAGCATCTGGGTCATAACACTCTATATCCTTGTCTCCGCTTCCTCAATCATCACTGGTAGCATCAGCACCCAGTCAACATTCGTCTTCCTATTCACTTTTATTCTCTTCATGGGGATCGCTGTCTTCAGCTTCGGAAGATTCGGAATCGGAGACGCTATGGTCCTTGGAGCACTCGGCTGGTTCTACCACGACTTCGCCAGCCTCCAGCATTTCCTTTTCATCATGGGTGGAGTCTGCCTCCCCTGGGCAATGTTCTGCATCCTCTACTACGGAAGACACCAGGGGTTCCTCAATACAATCAAAGGATTCAAAAGACACATCAACATAGAAGAAGCACGACCTGGCATGGTCCTTGCATCCGATAACTTCATGCATGGACTCACACAAACACAGATCGATGATATGAGACACGCAGGGTTCGTCACCATCGATGTGAAACAACCTTTCCCATTTATCCCAGTGATATTCATCGCATTCATGGTAACGATGTTCATTTAATAGTCTCTGGAATATAATAAAAACCATCAGAGTCTTTTTTGTAGAAGTTCCTTTTCCTCAGCATTTCTTCCCCAGACACTAAATCATAAAAACGTTCTCTGCGACCATGCATTCTACAAACGATTGTTAGAGGATACCGATTGTGACCACAACAACATGCCACGGTCTCAAAATCAGAACGATACAAAACCTCAATCAAATTACGGATGCATGGGTCTACCCTTATTATTTTATCTGGAATCAAATATGCAGTCACAGAACTTCTTTTCCCACACATCAACATCACGGTAATCCTTTAGGATAGATTCCATTCTTCTTGTAGGTCCTACTGGCATTACGTTTCTTTCTCAACTGACACTCTTTACAAAACTTTCTATGAACAGACTTCGCATCAGTGATGATATTTCTACAGCCAGGAGTAGCACATAGAAAACTCATTTTAGTTTGCTCCCATATTGTTTTGCGTAGAACATATTGATATCATCATGGCACTCATGACAAACGGGAACGGTCTTATTCTTCTTAGGTTTCAACGAAATAGGGATAGCATGATGATTCTCAACAACTGGTTTAATCAAACCACAACGCCAGCATAGATGACCATCGGTCATCTCTTTCGATGCTCTTTCAAAAGCACTGGAGTCCATCCAGTTACCCCTGTGTTGTTCCTTGCTCGATGATCCCAGTCTTCTCTCTCTTTCGCTTCATCTCTTTCATATCCACTGCGGTCTTCAGCTTATGACATTCGCTACAAAGGACCTGATAGTTCTTTTGGTCCCACATGTCACCACCGTTACACAATGCTATTATATGGTCAAGCTCGAACCAGATTCTATCTGGCAATTCTTTTTTCAATTCACGGTCTTCATCCCAGAATGCATCGTCAAGTATCCATGCGTCATCCATTATTCTCTTGTAACGCTCCTCATGAGCCTTGCTCCATTCAACGAGGAGTTCATCACGCTTCTGTTCGATCATCAGTTTATTCTTCGGATTCAGTAACCATTGTCTTCGCATCTC
>Ga0315277_10009357_pt1 | contig 12519 bp, 11 predicted proteins | sample YL17G05_15_MG_FD_203695 | JGI IMG/M metagenome (GOLD analysis project Ga0315277, IMG submission 203695) | Sediment microbial communities from Yellowstone Lake, YNP, Wyoming, USA - YL17G05_15 | ecosystem: Environmental > Aquatic > Freshwater > Lake > Sediment | place: USA: Wyoming | collected... | reverse complement strand
AAGGTCCCCTGGATGCGGTAGAACTTCTCGGTCGGGGTATCGATGTCCTCGCTTATGCTCGTCCCCCTTCCGTTCATGAACTCGAATCTCTCCGGGCTGCAGTTCTCGGCGCAGCGGAAATCGAGGTAGAAGTCCGCGGTGAACTCCCCGGTCTTGACGTCGTATTTGCTGATGTCCAGGAGATAAAGGCTCACGTTGACTTTCTCCGGGACGGATTGCGCGTGGGAGAGATGCAGAAGAAGGATGATGAATGCCGCTGCGATGATCTTCGAATCCCCCATGGAACCGTTTAATCAGCGAAAATATTTAAAAGCGGGGTTGAGCGCCTTCCTGCCGCTGGTCCTGGCGTTCGCTGTTGCCGGCAGCAGGGAATAGCTTTTTAATTGTTTTAAATTATATATAGTAGTGTTCTATGACGGTTATTGACAGGGCCATCCTCAGGGATAGCGCCCCGGAGAGGGGCAACGACCACTTCCAGAGGAAAGCAGCGAACGCCATGGGCAAAGCCAGACGTTTCATGGCAGCCCTGCCCCTTGCGGCGGCCCTGATTGCGGGGTGTTCCGAAAACCGGGACGAATGCCGCAGGTATAACGCTACCACGATACAGATAAACAGGGAGACTGACGGGAAGGCGCCTGGAGTCAGGGAACTGGTAAAAATCCCGCCCGGCGCGTTCCTGAGCGAGCCGGAAATCGATTTCATCAACGAGGCCCAGGCCCTTTCGACCGAGGGCATGCCGGATGACGTCAAAGTGACGCAGGTTCCAAGCCGCTGCCCCATTCATCCCGGGGCCAGCTATACGATTCCGGGATCCGGCGACGGGGACAGGGGCATATACTACCCCGAGGGCTCTGGACGTGACTCCCTATCCAAGATAGAAGTGCTAGCCCATGAGATCGGCCATCTCCAGCAAGGCAATCCGATAGGCGGCGCCGAGGTGATCTCCCAGCTGAACGAATACGAACATGAACTCGCGGGCTTCGTGCTGCTTTCAAACCAGGATGCCGATTCGGGCGAACTCGTCTTGTGGGGGGCATCTGAGGTCACTCCTTCACTGTACAGGCGGCTGGTGCTGTCCCTGGAATCGAAAAGGGGGCAGCCGGGCTACGACCCGCTCGACCAGTACGATAAGGCGAACATGTTCATCTATCTTAAGCTGAACGAGCTCAATGGCGATTTCTTGGCGCTCCGGAAGGAGGTACGGCTCCTGGTCGATTCGAACGCGCTTGAGGCCGCGCTTGATGAGGCTGGGAAAACTTTTCTCGCCGCGTATTCAGACCCGCCGGCTGCGGACCTGTTCATCGCCATCAGGACCCAGCGCCTGAACGAGTTGCAGAGGCGATTCGGCTACGGCATGGCTTTATCCTATTTCCAATCGGATTCCAGCCTTATTGACGCCGGGCTCGTGTTCGGGCTGGACGGCATGAACTGCGCTCACACCGCACAACCGCCTTCAGAGACATACGAATCCTGTTCAGGCGGAGTGTGCGGCGCCATCGGAGCGGATGAGAGCCAGGCCGTCGATTATTCGTTGTGCTGCATCGGGGCTGATGCCGACAGCGACGGAAACCTTATGCTCTCGAGATGGAGCGTCACAGTGAACGGAACCGAATACAAGAAGAATGGCGGCTATCTCAGTTATTATGGTTTTGACTGGAATGATGCATCGTACCTGACCGCTTCAAAAACGCAATTGAATCCTGACGAGCCTTGCCGCTGAGGCACAGGTTCACCGGGTTCCTGCCAGCTTCTTCATCCACTCGTGAGGCTGAAGGAGGGCACGGCCCAGAAAACGCAGGTAAGTTATTCTTTTACCACAATCGTTATAAACCCTTATTTACATAAAATAAAACATGTCACTCAAGAGACAGTTATGCTTCGCCAGCCTTCTCACGATTTCACCTTTGCTGTCCTGCGCCCATCTTCCCAGCGCCGGGAGAGTCACCGAACCGAAGACCTGGCCCTCGCATTATCGGGAGAGCATCCGGGCGGGGCCTGTCGGGCTGTCCATTTTCGACCCCGTGCTGGAAGGCGTCCTCGGGCGCAAGCCCCCGATTCCCGTCTCCGCGGTCCACCTGACCAATGGCATCTACCTGTCCGAGCGGTGCGGGAAGACCTGGGGCGGCTGTTTCGACCGCGCCAAGGGCCAGCTCCTCATATCATCCCAGGTGTCGGATAGGGACAGCGTGGTCCATGAGACCCTGAATCCGGACAGCGTCATGGGTCACCCCGGCGTCGAGGACGCGGTCCATTATGTCCATGAGCAGTCTTACCACGCGTTCAGGGGCTCCTCCTCCCTCGCTCCGCTTTCGGCGCTGAGGGCCGAGCTGGCCACAATAGTCTTCGCAAGGCGTTTCATCGAAAGCCAGAGCGCCAACATGGGCATCCCCATGCTCCGGGGCATCCTCGACCACATCGAGCACAGCGTGAACATGCTGGATGGGCGCAAGTTCGAGTTCAACACTTTCGAGAGGCTCCATCAGGTGATGGAACTGCACGGAGAACACCAGTCCGGGCTGCTGTTGTTCGGCTACCTGATCCGGCATTTCGGTTATGACGCCGAGAAACTCTATAAGTTCGCCAGGGCGGCTTCGCCTGACGAGGCCAAAACGCTCGTCAAATCGTTGCTCGGCGAGGATCCGGTCGCCAATATGGAGGAATTCGTCAAAGCCTGCAAAAGGGAATATCCCTACCGCTACAGGTGCGAGGCCCGGCAGAGGAACGAGATATCTTTCGCCTGCTCCGCTAATGAGCCGCCGGATAGCGAGGTGCGCTCGGATCCGAAACAGTTTGTAATCGAAAGCATAAGCCAGGAGCACTCCTTCGATCCCCATGACTGGTTCATCACGCGCAATACCTATGCGGGAAGGGATGCGGACCGCATTCTGGCTCTTGTGAAGCAGGCGCCCGCGCTGCTGGAGCAGTACTCAATGGCCGGGCCATGGGAACTCAGAAGGATTCCTGACAAAAACCACGCCGATATCGCATATGGGAGGAACCCACACCTGTTCGTGGTGGTGCGATACGACGGCTTCAGCGAGTCCTACCAATATTGCAGGGGGAGCAAAAATTGCAAAAAGAGGCCGGATCATATATCCGTCTATATGCGCCAAAGGGATGGCAGGATGCTCGATGTCTTTGCGGACATTTCCGGCTATCGCGCAGGGGTCGTGGAATTCAGGCCTAACCTGCCAACGAACATCCCGGAAGAAACGAAACGCGGACTGAAATTCTGGGAGGGGTTCTCTACCAATGACAGGGAAGACGAATCGCTCAACGTCTCAATCAGGAAAATAGCCGACGCAGGTTATCAGGCCAGGGTCAGGAAGGTGCTTGAAAGGCTGGTTTCGCTCGTGGGTTCTTCCAGATAGCCGGGATGAACAGGTTTGGCCTCGTTCAAGGCGTTTACAATCAGAAATAATGAGCGCTCCTGCCGAGATTTGAACTCGGGTTCACGGAGTGAGAGTCCGTTGTCCTTGACCGGGCTAGACTACAGGAGCAAATAGCAGGATTTTCTTGGTGATAAGAGTTTTTAAAGAATGAGGGAGGGGGGCTTGTTTGTGGACATCAGGGGCTCGTTACAGGAATGACCTTGTAGTAGTCAGATGTCAGGCTCTCCTTCATCACGATGGCGTTGTCATACACCGTGTCACCGACCTTCACCCTGCCGAAGAAGAACGAGTCGTTGTGCGCGCCGCCGGCGCTGAACCCCTTGCTGGAATCGCCTGACACGACCTCGACGTACGGCGCCGATATGGTGACTGCCTGCCGTTTGCCTCCGACCACAGGACCATAGGATGGCGATATCATGAAGTCCTGGCTCATCTCCAGGTTAACGCCCATCGGCACGCCATTCTGGAAAGTCGCTTTTGCCTGTGCGACGGCCTGCGGGCTGTCAAAGGGGATGACCACGAAGCGGTTGGACGATGGGCTCTGTTTCATCACAATCGCGGTCTCGTAAGTGGTCTCGACAGCAGTATTGCCGGCATTCTTAACCTGCACGGAGCCGATGTAGAATTCGTTGTTGCTCGCCCCTCCGATATTGAAATTGCTGCCGTTCGTGACGATCCTCGCGAAGGGCGGCAGAATCATGGCGGCTCTTGCAGTCCCATTGACTACCGGGCCGTTCGTGGCTGATATCGCGAACGGGTTCGCCTGCTCCATCCTGACGGTCAACTGCTTGCCGCTCTCGTACGAGACTCCGCTGATGAGCGGTATGGGTTTTGGGATTCTTGCCGGTTTCGGGTGCTCGACCGGTTTCTGCTCTTCGCGCCGGGGCGCGGTTTTCTTAGGGACTAACGGCGCCTGCTCTTCCGGCGGCTTGGGTTTCGGCGGTTTTTGTTTCTTAAAGGCTCCTTCGACCATAAGATCATCCTGGACTTGATACGTAACCAAAATTTATATCATTTAGCCAGCGCGTCCTTGACCGCCTGCCCCTTTTCAGCACGCCTCACAAAAAGCAGATAATAGACGGCTCTGCACGGACTCAGAGCGCCCTCCGTATCAGCTTCGCCGGAACGCCGCCGTAAACGCCCTTTTTCACGATGGATTTGTTAACGAAAGAATTGGATGCGATGAAAACGCCGTCAGAGAGGGTGACGCCCGGCCTCACGACCGAAAACCCCCCGATGACGACCTTCCTGCCTATCCTGACGGGCAGTATCCTGACCCTGTCCGGCCAGAACTCGTGCGTGAACACCCTCGCCCCCCAGCCCAGGATGCACCCGTCGCCGATCTCTATCAGGTCCGGGAACATGGGGTCGAAAACCACGTCCGGGGATATCGCCACGTCCCTGCCGATTTTCATGCCGAGGAAAATCCTGTAGGCGTGGTTCTTGAGCTCCGCGGGAGGCGCATACTTCAGCAGCAGGATGAAGAACATGTTGACGAGTATCCTCAGGGGGTTCCTGAAATCGAACCACCTTATGGCCGGATTGCCATAGACCTTCCTTTCCATGGCAGGATAAAATCAGGCTAAATTAAAAAAACCTGCCGCGATCACTTGTTCAGCGCGTCCTTCACGGCCTGCTCCAGGAAATCCGCCTCCACGTACTGGTGGTTCACGAAGAAGGCGGGCGTTCCGTAGATATTGGACTGGATTCCCTCCTCCTGCATCTGCGAGACCTGCTGCAGGGTAACGTTGCTGGAGAGGCAGACGTCGAACTTCGGGACGTCCAGGCCGAGGCTGTCTGCGAGCTGGATGAGGTAGGGCTTGCCCTCGCTCGAAATCAGCGACTGGTTGTTGAACATCGCCTCGCGGTAGTCCCAGTACCTGCCCTGGTTGTTCGCGCATATCGAGGCCGCAGCGGCGTCCGTTGAGTGGTCGTGCGTCGGAATCGGGTAGGTCTTGAAGATGTACTGGACGCTTCCGTTGTATTTCGCCAGGATGTTGCGCACCGCGGTCTCCGAGGACTTGGTGTATGGGCAGGTGAAGCATCCGAACTCGATTATCTGCACCTTCGCGCCGGCCGGGCCGACCGTTATCCCGTCAAAAGAATTGGGGCATATTGGTATCTTCCCCAGCATCCCGCTCACAAGGCACTGCTCCGGATGGACCGGGTCGCACGTGCCGTAAAGGTAGATGTTGTAGGCGCCCTGGAGCACGAGCACGAAGCTCGCCAGGGTGAGAATCACGAATATCCATGAGAGAAGCTCGAAATGCCTGTTGATGAACTGCGCCACGGGCGGGGACCTGTCGAAGGCCTTGGAAACGATGGACATCTTGATCTTCTGGTCCAGCCCGCTCTCGCACGGCCTGAATGTCATCTTGAGGAAAACGCAGCGGAACGCGTCTTTCGCCAAAGGCCGGTACTTGGCGCTGAAGAGGGACAGGAACGCCAATACGACGAAAGCTATAATGCAAAGGACCAATAGATCACCATAAGTGAGTTAAACAACGGAGACACCAAATTAAAATATTGCTATTTCCTGCGCCTGCGGGCTAAGAGCCTGAACAGCCGCTCCCTTCCGGAAAGTTTTCTCTTCGGCATCCGCCGGGCGGGCTTGCGCCTCTTCGCGGGTTTCGGCGCGGCCTTCATCGGCTTTGGCTTTGGCCGGACCTTCACCGGCTTTGCCTTCGGTTTCGGCTTTGGAGCGATGATTCTCTTTCTCACTCTGCGCTTCGGCACGCGCAAGAGGAGCCTCGCTTTCGCGATCTTCTTCGGAGAGAACTTCGCGATGCGCCGGATGAGCCTTGGCACGGGTTTTATTTCCGGTTCCGGAGCGATTATCGGTTTGATTATGGGTTTGGGGACCAGCCGCACTATCGCAGCCGGTTCAGGAACCCGCGCGGGCTTCGGAATAGATATGGGGGCAGTAACGGCGACAGGCTTCGGAACGGCAACCGATGGAATCGCGGCTCGCTTCGGAATGATCTTCCGCGCGGGCGCCTGCCTGGGTTTTTCCCTGAACACGATCTCGTCGGGCGGCTCGAGGCCGGCGGTGTACCTGAGTTCGCTCCTCAGAGACTGGACGAGCATTATCCCGAGGTGCGCCCCCCTTGGCGGGCGGAACGCCTTTTTTTTCTCCGGCGCGGGCTGCGCCTTCTCCGGGATGCCGTTGTCAAGAATCGCCTTCAGCTGCTTCACTATGGCGTCCGGGTCCTCGTCCATCGAATCGTCCCTGACAAATCCCAACATGTCATTCTACCTCGAAAAGCTCCTCGTCGGTCATTTCGGAAATCCTCTGCCAGAGCAGGTCCTTCGCGTTCTCCGAGTCGATCATCCGCTTTATGTCTCCGCGAAGCCGGATGGTCAATTCCCTGTCAGTGCTGAAAACCGCCTCAGCCTTCCCCTCGTCGAGCACCGCTATGTTCCCCTTTCCGAGCGTGCAGCGCGTGGAGAACTGGATGCCGTCGAGGATGCAGGAGGAGGGCGGCCTCGTCCCGGTCTTCACGACGGCGCGCATCCTTTTGCCGCCGGAGCCGAGAATCCGGGCGGCTGCCTTGCCCATCCGGTATCCGACTACGACGTATGGGCCGAGGTGGCCGTGAAATTCCCTCAGGGAAATCCTCTCCTCCTCGACATCCGCCATCAGCTATCATTTATTGGATAATGTTTATATTGATTAGTGGAAATGAATATGATTGGATAACGCGCTTGCGAATTACGGGTGGATCACGATGGCTTTGAAACAGATTGAAAAGGCGGTATGGCTCATGGAGAAGGAAGGCGACATGAAAGCGCCTGCTTACATCCTCGCCAGCGAGAAGCTCATAGAAGGCATGAAAAAGGACAGGACGCTTTCCCAGCTCAGGAACGTCGCCGGCCTTGAAGGGATAGTCAAGCACGCCATTCTCCTTCCGGACGGCCATGAGGGATACGGCTTCCCGATCGGCGGCGTCGCGGCTTTCGATGCCGAGACAGGGATAGTCAGCCCCGGCGGTGTCGGCTATGACATCAACTGCGGAGTCCGGCTGCTGAAGACCGGGCTGGAGCTCGGCCAGGTCCAGCCGAAAATCCGCGAGCTCTGCGACAAGATGTTCGTCAACGTCCCCAGCGGGGTGGGCTCAGAGAGCAAGCTGCGCATCAGCCATGAGGAGCTGGACGAGGCGGTTGTCAACGGGGTGGACTGGGCGATAGAAAAGGGCTATGGCCGGAAGGAGGACAAGGAATGCTGCGAGGAATACGGAAGGATCGCGGGCGCCGACCCGAAAAAGGTCACGCCCACCGCGAAGAAAAGGGGGAAGAGCCAGTTCGGGACCCTCGGCGCGGGAAACCACTTCCTGGAAGTGCAGGTCGTGGAAAAGATTTTCGATGAGCGCGTGGCGAAGGCGTTCGGGCTCGAGGTGGGGAAAGTGACCGTCATGGTGCACTGCGGCTCGCGCGGGTACGGCCACCAGATATGCTCGGACAACATCCCGCCCCTGCTCGATCTCGCCCAGAAGAAGAACCTCTGGCTGCCGGACAGGGAGCTCGTTTACGCACCCATGCAGACCCCTGAGGCCGACAATTACATGGGCGGCATGAGATGCGCGGTGAACTACGCTTTCACGAACAGGCACATAATCGGGCACTGGGTCAGGGAGACGTTCGACCAGGTGCTCGGAAAAGGGACGTCGGACAACATGCACCTGCTCTACGACGTGGCGCACAACATAGCGAAATTCGAGGAGCATGACGTTGACGGCAAGAGAAGGAAACTGATTGTCCACAGAAAGGGCGGAACCCGCGCCTTCCCGGCGGGAAGGCCCGAGCTGCCGGACAAATACCGCTCCATGGGCCAGCCAGTGCTCATACCCGGAAGCATGGGAACCGCGAGCTATGTGCTGGTTGGAAAGCCGAAAGGGCTCGAAGTCTCGTGGGGCACCACCTGCCATGGAGCGGGCAGAACCATGAGCAGGGGCGAGGCCATACGCACGCACAATGGAGCCGGGCTCACAAGAGAGCTTTGGGAGAAGAACCACATCTACGTGAAGGCGACCGAGCCGAAGGTCGTCGCGGAGGAGGCGCCGGACGCCTACAAGAACGTGGATGACGTCGTGCAGAGCGTCGCGGACGCGGGAATCAGCGACATAGTGGCGAGATTGAAGCCGATAGGAGTAGTCAAAGGATAGACAAACAAGCGCTTATCTTACTACTTCGCACCGTGTTCTCTCAGGAGATCGACGACTTCTGGATGCCCACGCGCAGCGGCGTGTATCAGCGCCGTCTGGCCATACTTGTTTTTCGCATTGACGTCAGCTCCTTTCGCAATAAGAAACTCTGCAAATTTCGTATTGCCGTTGTGAGCAGCCCCTATCAACGCCGTCCAGCCATTATCATCCTTCGCATTGACATCAGCCCCTTTGGCAATGAGAAGCTCTGCAATCTTCGTATGTCCCGATATAGAAGCTTGCATCAGCACCGTCTCGCCAACCACGTTCTTCGCATCGACTTTAGCTCCTTTCGCAATAAGAAACTCTGCAACTTCCTTATGCCCCCAGTAAGAGACCCACGCCAGCGCCGTCTCGCCAGCCTTATTCTTCGCATTGACTTCAGCTCCTTTTGCCAGCAGTTCTTCTACCGCTTTTTTAAGTTCTTCTACCGTTTTTTTATCACCGTTTTCTGCAGCGCTCAGAAGCTCAGCGTTCAGTTGGCTTTTGCCCTTCTTCGGCATAGTGACTGCGGTTGTTGTGCCGGTTTCCTTAGCGCACGATACGACCATCGGGCTGGCCAGCACCTGAAAGCCAAGCGCGGCGAATGCGACTGCCTTTTTTACTGAAAGTATGAATCGGGAGCTGGAATGAGTAAGCCGATTGCTTGTTTCCATCGCCATAAAGTTACACCCCTGTTTTGCTGGTTCTGTTATTGCTTTTTATGTATATAAATGCTTTAATGTCTTCTTGTGCTGTTAGAGTTTCGCGGACGCCAGGATAAGCGACAGTATGACCCGCGCCATTCATCTGAACCTCATATTCCTGATCGAGGCAGCCGCGGCTATCGTGAAAATGACCGCGTATAGAAGAAGGATTCCGAATCCCACAGCCTGCGGCGAGTGGTAGAGCATCACCGACTGCATGCTCAGCACCGCCTGGGTGAGAGGAGACGCCTGGCCTGCGAGCGACATGGACGATGGCATGAACTCGAACGGGAATAACATGCCGCTGAGGAAAAGCAGCGGCAGCCCCACGACCAGCGAGGAGAGGAACGCGGTCGCCTCGGACTCCGAGTAGACCGCAATCAGGATTCCGATAGCGATGAACGCCAGCATCAGGAGCGTGAGCGTCTCGAAGACGAATATGCTCGTGCCGATGTCCACTGCGGAGAACGCCCCGTAGACCACCGAGACGATGAGAGTGAGGAGAACCGCCTCGGGCAGGAGCACCACGGTATAGCTCACCACCTTCATCGCGCAGTATTCCAGGGGGTTCACCTGGGATAGCATTATCCTCCCTAGCGTGCCGTTGTTCTTGTCCCTGACCAATGATGTTGAGGAGAGGAAGAGCGAGACGAACATCAGTATCATGGGGAGCAGGCTCGGGAGCAGGAAATCGAAGAATGTCCGCTGGCCGAAGAGGCGCTCGGGCGCGAGCAGAATCGGGGAAACCACCGATGCCGGGGTCTTCGAGGTTATCTCGCTTATCTGCTCCGAGCTCTGGTTGATTATGCCCTCGAACTCATAGGTCTTGTTCACGAGCTCGTCCAGCGAGGAATCGACGTCGTTTATCGTGGATATCGCGTCGTCGCGGTTGGACTGCAGTCTTGTGGTGAAAGCGCTCATGTTCGCCAGCCTGAGCCTAGCATCGGCGGCTCCGCCCCTCGCGGTGGCGATGTCCTGCCTGAACTCCTGTATCGTTGCGTTCGCGGCGGCGAGGCCCTTCCTCGCGTCCTCTATTTTCGCGATGCGCGACTCCACCTGGCCCTTCGCCGAGCCTATGCTCGAGTTCAGGGAGTCGAGCGAAAAGCAGTACGCGGTGAAAACCGGGTCCGTGCAGTTGATGCCCTGCTGCGCGCCCTGGATATAAGCGCTGGCGTTGCCCAGGGTTTCGTTGATGCCGATGAGGTCGGACTCGCTCTGGTTCAGCTCCTCGTCGTATACGGAGAACCTCGACTCTATCTGCGTCAGGTTCGCCTCCGCCTTGTCGAGGGAATCGAGCGATAAGCTCACCGTGGAGTTCGCTGCGTCGATCTGGTCGTCCAGGACGCTGAAATTTATCGAGCCGAGCGATTCACGGGTGGAATTGAGCCTCGCCCTCATGCCCAGCGCGCCCTGCCGCGTGTCGTTGACCTTCGTGAGAAGGCCCTCGAGCTGCGCGCCCGCGTTGTCAAGCTTGCCCCAGACCGTAGAGATGAACTGCGTGCCTATCTTCTGTCCCGTGTCCTGCACCGCGGCCTTCAGGAACGCCTCGAGGGACGGGGCGGTCTGTATCCTCGAGTTGTCTATGTACACCGTGAGGTTCTGCGAGACGCCCCCCTCTATCCCTTTCTGGAAGCCCTGCGGTATGACCACGGCCGCCCCGAGCCTGCCCTGCTTCACCTCCTGCTCCACGAACTGGCCGCATCCGGTCATGTTGCTGTAGTCCAGGACGTTGGTGCTGTTCTTCACCCCGGATGCGAAGAGGTTCGAGACGCTCCCGTTGTCCATGTCGCAGAGCCCGAGGGTGATTCCGCCGACTTCGGCGGTCGTCCTGCCGAACACCCCGCCGAGGACGAGAAGCACCAGCATGGGGGCTGCGAAGAGCAGGAGGAGGGTCCTTCCCTCCCTGAAGAACTGCTTCGCGTCCTTCTCGATCTCACTTTTTAGGTCCAACTTTAACAGCCTCCTTCAACTGCGCGCCGGTGAGCTTGAGGAATACGTCCTCCAGCGACGGCTTGGACACCGACAGCTCGATTATCTTCTCGCCCTTCCTCCCGAACGCCCGGGTTATCTCCGCGACCTTTGACGCGACCTCGTCCGCCTCCACCACGATCCCGTGCTCCGTGACGGTGACGTTCTCGATTCCCTTTATTTTCCTGATGGCCGGCTCCAGGCCCTGGTAATCCCCGGGTATGCTTATCAGCTTCGCGATCTCCTTCCCCGCCATCCTCTTGAGCTCTTCCGGCGTCCCCTGCGCCACGACCTGCCCCGCGTTGACGAAGGCGATCCTCTCGCAAAGCGCCTCGGCCTCCTCCATGTAGTGCGTCGTCAGCACGACGGTCGCCTTGCTCTCCCTCGCGATCCGCGTGACTACGTCCCACATGTTCCTTCTCGTGGAAGGGTCGAGCCCGGTGGTCGGCTCGTCCAGCAGTATCAGCTTCGGCTCGTGCATGAGCCCGCAGGCGAGGTTCAGCCTCCTCCTCATGCCTCCGCTGAGCACGCCCGACTGGGCGTTCGCCTTGTCGCCGAGTCCGAGCTCCGAGAGGAGCTTGCCCGCACGCTCGCGCGCCTTTTTTCCGGTCACTCCGTACAGCGAGCCGAAGTACAGGAGGTTCTCCATGCACGTCAGGAGGGGATAAACCGAATTCTCCTGCGGGGCGACCCCTATCTTTTTCATGTTTTCCTTTGAGGGGGGCGCTCCGAAAAGAGTCATCTTTCCGGAGTCCGCAGCCTCAGAACCCGTCATGATCCTGATGAACGTGCTCTTGCCCGAGCCGTTCGGGCCGAGCAGGCCGAAAAACTCGCCTTCGTTTACAGCCAGGGAGAAGTTGTAGAGCGTCACCTTGCCGGGATAAACCTTCGTGAGGTTATCCGCCTCAATGACCGCGGGCATGGAGATACACCTTCCTTCCCTCGCGCCTCGGCCTGGACTTCAGCGTGGCATAGCCGGGCACTATCGTGGTGCCCGCCTTCCCCTCGAGAGCCTTCTCGCAGTTCGAGATCGAGCATATTATCGCCTTCTTCCCCCCGCTCTCGAGGAACCGCACGACCGACTCGATTTTCGGCTTCATGCTGCCCTCGGCGAAATGCCCGCCTTCCAGGCACTCCTTCGCCTCGGTGGTCGTCATCTTCGGGATGCGGCGCTGGCCCTTTTTGCCGAAATTGAGGTAGACGGAATTCACGGATGTCACGAAAACCAGGGTTTCCGCGCCGACCTGGCTCGCGAGCAGGGAGGCCGCCTTG
>Ga0315277_10009356_pt1 | contig 12519 bp, 16 predicted proteins | sample YL17G05_15_MG_FD_203695 | JGI IMG/M metagenome (GOLD analysis project Ga0315277, IMG submission 203695) | Sediment microbial communities from Yellowstone Lake, YNP, Wyoming, USA - YL17G05_15 | ecosystem: Environmental > Aquatic > Freshwater > Lake > Sediment | place: USA: Wyoming | collected... | reverse complement strand
TGGGACGTGCCGTAGGGCTGACTCCGCACGAAATGGAGACCTTGCTGGCCCGCGACTTCGAGCGTTGCTGGATTCGCGCCGGTGAGGAGGAGGGAAGACCCTCCTACTGGTACCTTTTCAAGCGGCGTCAATCCCCCGATGTTGTACCGTGACGATGCTCTGAGCCATGACAGCTCTCCCCTGGATCTTGTCCTGAAGGTCAAAGGGATGACCGGCAGCCGCGACCGCGCCAAAGAGGCCGGTGCCTTGCAAGGCTCCTACCTCAGGCAGCGCCTCCCTGCGTACAAGGCTGCTGCGGCGCTGGCGAAGGCGGCTGCCCCCTAGGAGAACAGCCTCTCAAGCGCCGTCATCAGCAAGAAGCCGAGCACTGCGCCTGTTGTCGCCTCCAAGTGGTGCCCGCGGCTGTGGCTCTCCGGCATGACCTCGTCCAGCGTGACGTACAGCATGCAGCCGGCCGCAAAAGCCAGCCCGAACGGCAGGAGCGACCCAATGAACAGCACCAGCGTCGCCCCAATGAGCGCGGTCACCGGCTCGGCAAGCCCGGTCAGCGTCGCCCAGCCTATCGCGCGGGCGGGGCGATAGCCTTCGCGCACGAGCGGCAGCGCCACCGTCAGCCCCTCCGGCACGTTCTGAATGCCGATACCGATCGCGATGGCGATAGCGGCCGCCATATCTTCCCTGCCGAATGCCACGCCCACCGCCAGACCCTCGGGCAGGTTGTGGAGGGTCATCGCCAAGATCAGCAGCCACACGCGCTGGAGGTGTGAGGGCGGACCCTCCAGCCCGGAGATGAAGTGCAGGTGGGGGTCAGGCGGTCGGCGATGCCAAATAGACCCACGCCGCACAGCACACCGAGCACCATGATGCCGACGGCGCCCGTGTCGAGGGCGGGGAGGATCAGCCCGAACGCGGACACCGAGAGCATCACGCCGGCCGCGAAACCGAGCATCGCGTCGAGCATCTTGTCCGTCGCCCGAGCGGCGAAGACGGCCGGCAGCGCACCGACGCCTGTGGCAAGGCCGGCGGCGAGGCTGACGCTGAAGCCGAGAGCGATCAAGAACAGGTGATGGGTCAGGCCGTCCTCCGAAGGCGCGGATCTCCTGTCGACGGCCTCGATGCGGCGTTCGACTGGCCTGCACCAAACGGAGCGTCGACTCGATAGGGTAGCAGCTGTCGCCGCTATCGGCCAGTGGGAAGGGGGTCGAGCCGTTTGGCGGGAGCGACGGCGCTACGCGGGCTTCGGCCCCGATTGGCCAGCGGGAACGGCAGGCAGCGTCGGTTCCGGTTGCTCAGGCCAGGAGGCCGGACGCAGACGCACCACGACCATCGTGAGCAGGCCGAGACCGAGGCCGAGGACCGACACGAACTGCGGAACCGTGATCCAGTCCTTGATGACGAAGGCGCTGTCGACCCGCAGGTAGCTCACGCCGAAGCGCATCAGTGAATACAGCACCAGCAGCGAGGCGAAGGCATACCCGGCCTTGAGGCGGAACCGCAGCACCATAAGCGCCATGATGCCCAGGATCAAGAGGTCGCCGATCATCTCGTAGGCCACGGCCGGGTGCTGCGGGCCGTAGCCAAAGCCCGGGCTGTGGACGTTGGTGTACTCCACTGTCCAGGGCAGGTGGGAGCTCTTCGCAAAGGTGTCCCCGGTCACCAGGCAGGCGATCCGGCCGACGGCCATACCGAGGATCAAACCCATGGCGCCGACGTCCAGCCCGCGCCAGGGGACAAGACGGCGCCAGAGGCCGTATGCTAGGCCACAACCGATGCCGCCGATGATCGCACCCCAGATGGAGATGCCGCCCTCAGTAACGCGGAACATCTCCCAGGGCATGTCCAACGACTTCCAGTTCTCCATCACGTAGAGGGCACGGGCGCCGATAATGCCCCCCACCACACCAACAACGGCAACGCCATAGGCATCGTCTTCTCCGTAGTTGAAGCGCTTGCCCAGGTTCACCGCTAGGCCGACGCCCACCACGATGGCAGCCGCTGTGATCAGTCCGTGCCAGGTGATCGCCAATCCCCCGACCCTGAACAGGTCCGGGTCCAGCCCGATGCTAATCGTCAGCAGTGTGAGCGTCTGACCCACCGCGGCGCCTCATGGGACGGCTCATTCCGCGAAAAAATAGCAGTTCGACCGCGCGGAGCACAACTCCAACCCCCCAACTCGCGGCCAGGGAGCAGCCATCGCCCGCCCTCTCTCCGCAGCCATCATCCAACGACCTTTATCAGGAAGCCCGACGCGGCACCCAGCAGGACGAGCCACGTCGGGTTCACGCGCAACCTGAGCAGAAGGATGGCCCCGACCGCCGCGAGAACTGTGGTCGGCACGTCTATGATCGCTGCCCTGCCGAGCTGCCAGGCCACGCCCACCGTCAGTGTTGATGCGCTTGTGCTCGCCTGTGGCCACCTCCCGATCCACTGACGACTGCACGGCCATGCCGCCCGCCCCGTCTAACGAACGTAGGAGGACACTCCGCCGCCGTGTGGGGTCCTGATCCTGCTGTCTGTTGGCTGGCGGGATGGGCTAAGAAGAGAGCGATTCGCCAAGCAGGCGACGCCCCTTTGGGGTCAGCGCCCACAGGCCGACGCCTGTCGGCTGGTGACAGCTCACGCGCGCAGGGCAGGCGCCACATCCGACCGGCTCGCACTCCCCATAGGCTGTGTGCAGGTAGCCCGCGCGCACCAGCTCGGAGATGAGCTGCTCCGTTATCGCTGGGGGAACGCCCATCTCTTGGGCCAGCTCGTCGAGGGAAGAGACGCCCTCATTGGCGGCGATGAGGCTCAGGAGGCGCTTCAGCATCTTACACCCCCAGCCCGAACAGCCGGGCCGCCTGATAGATGACAATGGCTACAACGAAAGATATCGCCAGCATGTAGCCGACGGCGAAGCCGGTCCAGCGCCAGCTTCGCGTCTCCTGGCGGATCGCCGCCACCGAGGCGGCACAGGGAACAAACAGCATCTGCAGGGCAATGAAGGAGACGGCTGCGGCGGGCACCATGATATCGCCTAGACTGGCCTTCAACGCCGCGTCGCCGCGCTCGCCTGTGCCCAGGATCACGCCCAGGGTGGCGATGGTCTGCTCCTTGGCAACGAAGCTGGTCAGCAGGGCCACCATCATCCGCCAGTCGAGGCCCATCAGCCCACCGATCGGCGCCAGGCCGCGCCCGATGTATCCCAGGGCGCTGTGCTCAATATCGTTGCTGGGGAAGGTCGACAAGGCCCACACAGCCAGGGACATGATCAGGATGACCGTCCCCGCCAGCACAGCGAAGCGCCTGACTCGCTCCCCTGTAGCCAGGAGGACGGTGCGGATATTCGGCACATGGTAGCGCGGGATCTCCATGACGAAGGAGGATTCCTGCCCCCGGAAGATGAATCGACTGATCAGCAGGGCTGCCAGAGCCAGCACGGCCAGGTTCATCATCACCATGCTCCAGGAAACCAGGATGGCCGCACCACCGAAGAAGGCGGCGGTGAACAGCGCTATCACCACCATGCGGGCGGCGCAGGGCACGAGCGGCGCCACCAGGATCGTCGTCAGGCGGGCGGCTCGCGGTTGCACGATGCGGCTCCCCATGACAGCCGGCACGTTGCAGCCCCAGCCCAGGAAGAGGGGCAGGAAGGACTGGCCCCGCAGCCCGATGAGATGCATGAACCTGTCCATTACGAAGGCGGCCCGCGCCATGTACCCCACGTCCTCCAGGATGGCCAGGGCGAGGAACAGTATCGCCAGGATAGGAATGAAGGTCAGCACAAGGCCCACGCCGCCGATGAGGCCGTTCGCCAGGAGGCTCGTCGACCAGTTCGGCCAGCCCTGGAGAGCGTTTTCCAGCGCGTTGGCGCTTCTGGCCACCATATTGTCATCGAGCCAGCCCTGCACCGGCGCGCCTACGTTGAACATCAGCCAGTAGACACCGAACACCATGGCTAGGAAGGCGACAAGGCCCCCTAAAGGATGGGTAAGCAGGCGGTCGGCCCGCTGTCCCAGGGATAGGCGCTCCCCTCTTGGCCGAATCACCACCCGCCGATAGGCCTCGGTAGCCCAATCGTAGCGGCCGCTGGCTATCTCCAGCATCGCCTGCTCGTGCTGGTGAAGGACACTCTCCAGGCGCTCCCAGACCTCCGCCGCGACCACGCTCTCCAGCGTTCTTCGGATCGGCGGGTCGCCCTCCAGCAGCTTCACCAGCGCCCAGCGGCGGGGATACGGCACATCCAGCTCGGCGGGCAGCATGGCGTCCAGTCTGGCCACAAGCTCCTCCATGGCGGCTCCGAGCCGGGGGCCGGGGATAGGCGCTCGCATTTCCCCTTCGGCGATGGCCTCGATCGTCTCCAGCAGCCTTGATATCCCCTGGCCGCTACGCGCCACCATGGCGATCACTGGAACCCCCAGCGCCTTTTCCAGGGCCTCGGCGTCCACCTCCAGGCCGCTATTCTGGGCTACGTCCATCATGTTAAGGGCCACCACCAGGGGTACGCCGATCTCCAGCAGCTCGCACACCAGGTACAGGCTGCGCTCAAGGCTGGAGGCATCAGCGATGGCCACTACCAGGTCCGGCCTCTCCCGCACCAGGAAGTCGCGGGCTATCTCCTCCTCCAGCGAGTGGGCGCTCAGGCTGTAGCTACCGGGCAGGTCGACGAAGGAGAAGACGTGGCCGTTGCGCTGATAGGTTCCGGTCTTCTTCTCTACCGTCTTGCCCGGCCAGTTGCCCACGTGCTGCCGCAGGCCGGTGAGCGCGTTGAAGACCGTGCTCTTCCCCGTGTTGGGGGCGCCCGCCAGGGCGACGGTCATGGTCTTGCGACGCCTCTCTCCCGTCATGCCTCGTCTTCTTGCCTTTTCACGCGCAGGCGCATCGACTCGCCGCGTCCCAGGGCAAGCCGCGTGCCGCGCACGAGCACGATCACGGGCCCGCGACTAACGTTGCGCTCCATCCTCAGCCGCGTGCCGGGTGTGCACCCCAGGGCCAGGCAACGGGCCACGAAGCCCCTGCCACCGGAGAGGTCGACTACGATTCCTGTCTCGCCGGGGCGTAGCATGCCCAGCGGCACTACCTGGTCATCTGCTCTCATCGAGATGACTCCTCAACTCCAGCGCCGACCTGTCGGTATTCTTCGGGCCTCTCCACCATCACGCTTCCGGCCAGATCCGCCGCTACTTCCTTCAACCGGCCCTCCACCCGCACCCAAACGGACCCGTCCTCCGCGCTGACCCTCTCGACCTCAATGACCTGACCGGGTCGCATCTCCAGGCGAGCCAGGCGACGCAGGAAATCGGGGGTCTCCTGCTGGATGCGAGCCACCCGCGTCGGGCCTCCCGCGGTGAATTCGCTAAGGGGCATCGCCGTCGTTGCTCCCGCTTGGTCCGTCCGTCCCGGTATGGCGTGTCCGTGAGGGCAAGACGCCAGGTCGCCCAGGAACTCGGCCAGCCGTTCCTCCAGGGCGGGCGAGGTGGCGTGCTCCAGCCTGCCCGCCTCATCGTGCACCTCGTCCCAGGAGAAGCCGAGGAACTGGACGAGGAAGCTCTCCCAGAGGCGATGGCGCCTGATCAGGGAGCTGGCGAGACGCTGCCCCTCCGGCGTCAGGCGCGCGGGGCGTCGGGGAGTGTAGGTGATGAGCCCTTTGGCGGAGAGGCGGCGCAGCATCTCGGTTATGGACGGCATCGAGACGCTGAGCCGTCGTGCCAGGTAGGAGGTGGTTGCCCTCTCACCTTGCTCAGCCGCCAGGCCGATGACCCTAAGGTATTCCTCGGGGCGTTCCTCGATCATCGCCATGCCCCCTTCTAGGCGCCTCGTGCCGACAATTAGGGCAGCCTAATTCTAGACCCTCCAACTCTACCCCGTCAAGGACCGGGCCGTGTCCGGCCGCCTTTGGGGCGATGCGCCGGCATCCCCGGGCCGGAGCCGTTTGCGCGGCCCGAGACGACGCCGCCTAGTTAGGGTTCCCTAAGTGATCTATCGGCTGCCTGAGGGGAAACTTTCGCGATGCTGCCGGAGTTCTAGAGTTGTGGGTCCTCCAATAGTCAGGAGGCCTATGCTCGAGGGGCAGCCAGGATCGTGAGGTCCTGGGACTCCCTTACCTCGAAGAGGCCGCTCCCTTCCACCAGGGTGCGCTGCTCTGACATCGGGATGTGGCCCTTGTGCATGAAGAGCAGGCCATCCGGCTTGAGGATGCGACGGATTTCGCGGAATAGCGTGTCCGTGTCTTCTATTCGGTGGATGGTATCTATGAGCAGAACTCGGTCTATGCTTGAGGCTTCGATACCCGTATCGTATGCCTGCACGAGTATTGGCTCCACATTCCGCAGCCCCTTCTTGGAGGCCCTTTCTCGAACACTGCTAATCGCCAGTGGATAGATGTCAATGGCGTAGACCCTGCCGCCGTCTCCGACGATCAGCGCGGCGGGTATGGCGAAGCTCCCAGGGCCGCAGCCGTAGTCCGCCACCCGCATTCCTTCTCTCAATTGGGCCATGTCCAGGATGCGTCGCGGGTCCTGCAGCAGGTCGCGAATCCGGTACATGAGCTCCATCAGCCTGAAGCCGATTGCGCTATCGGCTCTTCTCTGACTGATCATTGGCTTACCTCCCTGCGATGGACTCCTGAATAGCGGCCCTACTCGTTTGGCAGTTAGGCCGCTCGAGCACGTATTTCGTGCCCACGCTGCCCTGGACGAAGGCGTCAGGGAAAGCAGCCGCCAGGGCGTGAGTCGCCCGCCATCCCGTGCAGTGAGCGGGAACGATCACCTCCGGCGCGAACTCCGCCAGCGCCTCAACCGTCGGCCAGACCACAGTCTCAAGCGGTGAGGTGGCAAGGTGGAAACCGCCGATAACCGCGTACACTTGCTCGATACCCGTGAGCCTGCGGGCGTAGCGCACCGTGTTGATCACGCCCGCGTGGCCACAGCCGGTGATGACCACCAGGCCCCTGCCGCGCACGTGTGTCACCAAAGCCTGGTCATCATAGATGAAGGGGTCCGGCTGCCACTCCCCATCGCGGAAGGCCTGGTGCACGGCGAGCCCCTGCTCGAAGTCGGTGGTGCGCTCGATCTCCCCTGTCACCAGAAGGCCACCGCCCAGCAGCAGGGACGGCTCGCGGCCCTCGATAATCGGGAAGCCGGCGAGCCGAACCTCTTCCTGGCTGGTGGTGGGAAGCTCGTAAGGCTCCCGCCCCGGGAGGGCCACCCGCCGCTTAAGCCAGAAGTCGGGGTGAACGATCAGGGGCGGCAGCGGTTGAAGCACCCCCATGAACCCATTGAGGCCCGTCGTATGGTCGAAGTGCCCGTGGCTGAGAACGACGGCCTCAACGCCGGCCGGGTCCACGCCCAGCACGCGCAGGTTGTGCACTAGCCCATCCACCGTCGAGCCCGTGTCGAAGAGCACCGTCCGGCGCCTGTCCCCGAGCGTCAGGGACACCAGGAAGGACAGGCCGTGTTCGGCCACTGGGACGTCCGCCGTGCGGCCTCCCTCCAGGAGCGGCGCCGCAACTTTGGGCAGCCTCTCCATGTCGCGCCCGGCGACGCCAAGGCGCTTGGCTACGTCGGTATTGGTGAGGAGCGCGTCCATCACGTTGTCGATAACGGTCAGGATCTCCACCCGGTCAACGGCGGTCAGCGGCATCTGCTTGGACATTCGAAGACGACCTCCCTGTGGCTGCTGGTGGCGGCTAGGGCTTGGCGAGCGCCTCCTCGATGTGCTGGCGGAACTTCTCGAAGGACTGATAGCCAACCACCAGCTTGCCGTTTATCAGGAAACTGGGCGTACCGCGCGCGCCGGCCGCCGCCGCTTGGTCCCGCAGCTCCTCTACGAGGCCGATATGCTTGTGGGAGTCGAGACAGGCGTCGAATTCGGCGCGGTCTAGGCCCAGGTCGGTGGCGAACTGCTTCAGCCTCTCTGGCGCGAAGGCACCGCGATTCTCCCCCCGTTGTTCAGCGTAGAGCTTGTAGTGGTACTCCCAGAAGCGCCCCTGGTCGTTCGCGCACTCCGCCGCTTCGGCCGCCAGGGTGGCTTCATTCTCGTCGGGCGGGGCGTTACCGCCGGTAATCGCGAAGTAGCGGAACTCCAGTTGTACGAGGCCCTTCTGTACGTACTCCGTCTCCACTTCGGGCTCCGTGCCGTCAACAAAGCGTTTGCAGAAGGGGCACTGGTAGTCGGAGAGCTCCACCATCTTGACCGGGGCGGAGTCCTGCCCACAGACGTGGCCGTTCACCGGCACGCTGCCGCTGGTGCAGAGGTGCTGGGTTGCTACTGGTGTCTGGTCGCCAGTGCCGCCCTCGTCGCCGCCGCGGCTGATCACGCTGAGTGCTATGAGGGCCCCGCCCAGGGCCAGCGCAGCCACCGGCACCCCGACGATCCAGAAGGCGCGCGGACGGGGCCTGGCGCCGCCGCGAACGCCTTTCCTTTGCTTGGACGAGCTCGGCTGACTCATCGTGTTCCCCTCTCCGGGACCAAGGGCCCTGCGTCCTCGGGACCGGTGGCCGGCCTTCTTCGCAGCGTCTCGCCGACATCAAGGGGCGTGACCGTCGGCCTCGATGCGTCGTACACGCCGATGACCGGAACACCCCTGAACTGCTCCCGAATGACGGCCATCTCCTCCTGTGTGAGTGGCACAATGGGCGACGGTCGTAGGGGCGTGTTGATCTGCACCTCGTCCGGCGCAAGCCGCCTGGCGAGGGCGGCCATCTCTGCGGCCAGGCCCTTGTTTGCCCGGACGAACATCATCTCCAGCGCCAGCTTGCCCTTGTGTTCTGCCTTGAGCAGGCTGATGGCCTGGACTATGTCCTGCAGACTGAGGTCGGCCACCGGGCGGCTGATCCTCTCGAAGAGCTGCTGGTTAGGGGCGTCCAGCTTGGCGACGACGACATCGGCGCAAGCCAGGTCCTCTCGGACATCCTTCCTCGTCATCAGTGAAGAATTCGTCAAAACGGCCACTGGGAGACCCAGCACTTCTCGTGCCAGGCGGATGGCCTCTCCAAGGTTGGCGGCCAGGGTAGGCTCGCCCATCCCGGAGAAGGTAATGTAGTCCGCGCCCACGCCGCGCACCGCCTCCAGTTCTGCGGCCAGCGCTTCGAGAGAGACGAACTGGGCGCGCTCCACCAGCGGTCGAGCCGTCCGGCCAAGCTGGCAGTAGCGGCAGTCGAAGGAGCAGGTCTTGACGTCCCCCGGCGTCAGGTCAACGCCCAGGGACCTGCCCAGACGCCACGAAGGCACTGGCCCGTAGACAACCGACACTGGTCCAGCCTCCTCAACAAGTGAATCCGCAGGGCTTCACCACACCTTCACGCCGGCAAATGCCGCGATGAACTTGATGGATACGTACAGAAAGTACAGCCCAAACACCAGCTTCAACGTCGCTGGCTGAAAGCGCTTTATCACCGCCGCGCCGACCTGAGCGCCGATGACGGTACCGACTGCCAGCAGCAGCCCTGCGCCGACGGCGACGTACCCCTGGGCGAGCTTGATGCCGCCGCCGACGACCGCCAGCGGGATCATGGTGGCCAGCGACGTCCCCATGGTGACGTATACGGGCGCCCCAAACAGGTAGATGAGGCCCGGCACAAGCGCGTAGCCGCCGCCCAGGCCCGCCACACCCGTCGCGATGCCGATGGCGAATCCGAAAATGGCCAGCCCCCACGCTGGTCCGGAGATGCTGCTGCCCGGGCGCTGGGGCATACCCCGCTCAATGACGCCCTGCCAGATCATCCGAACGGCTGGCCACAGGAACAGCAGGCCTAGTATCAGACCGAGAAGCTCCGCTTCGTCGGCCAGGAGCGTGAAGAGCCAGGAGCCGAGCGCCACTCCCGCTATTCCGCCTCCGCCCAGCCAGAGGACAGCTCTGCGGTCTAGATTGCGCCGGACTAGGTGGCCGTAGCCCCCGGAGGTGGCGGTGAATATCACGGCGAACAGCGTTGTCCCCACCGCCATCGACGCCGGGTAGTCCATCCAGAAGTGGATCGCAGGGAGCATGACGCTGCAACCGCCGGTGCCAATAAGCCCGCCCAGCAGGCCCGCGACCCAGCCGACGACCACCAGAATCACGCCGCGCGCCACGGAGATAGAGGGCACTGCCGCCTCCGTCTCCGGGTTAACCAGGTATGCCGCCACGCCGATCGCGACCAGAATCAGCACCAACAGTGCGGCGGAGCGATAGCGGGTTAGCATGACGGACACCCGCTGACCCGTTGTGGCCGAGTTACTTACGGCGCTCATCTTCGTTGACCCCGCTCCTCCTCACGGACTGCCCTATCGCTGCATGGTCAGCAGGCGTACGCCCCGCATCTGGCGGAAGACTGCCCCTTCCGACACGCAGCGCAGCGCCAGCAGCGGGTCGATGACTTGCGTGCCCGAGATAACGTCCACCCCGTAGTCGTACAGGACCGGCGAAAGGGGCGTGGTCGGGCCGAGGACGACGACGAGGCTGCCCGGCTGGCATAGGCTCAAGAGTGGCTCCATGGTGTGATTGATGAAGGCGCTACCGGTGATAGCCACGATATCGGCCTCCGGCACGACGGTCTGCGCATGTTCGGCCGGGAAGTCGCCGGCCCGGGGACGGATCTCCAGGACCGAGAGCTCCCGGGCCGCCCCTCGTAGGGACGAGACGAAGGGGAAGTGGCCCACGAGGGCCACCCTCTTGCCCTGGCCCCGCTCAATGAGGAGCTGACCAGCGTTCAACTCCTCGCAGCGTTTCTCGTCAACGTCGAGGAGCGAGTTGATCGCGGCCATCCCGATGCCCGCCTCCAGCATGCTATCCGAGAAGGCAAGGTGGCAGAGCCCCAGGGCGCTGCTGCCGGCCAGCTCGCCGGACCCTCCCACGAAGGTGGCGCCATGCTCGTGCTCCTCCGGCATCACGGTGGAGGCGAGGCCGCATGCCCGGCTCCAGACGGCGGTCCAGAAAGGCCCGACCAGCACCTCGCGCACCGGGGCGTCCTCCCTGAGGCTGGCTATCAGGTCCTCAAGGATCTTCAACGGGTGTCCTTCCTTCCTGAGACCCTTGACGAGAATCTAGGGACGTTTTCTCATCCCCTTCTGCCTCCCGCGTCCGCCTTCCCCTACAGCTTGAATGAGCGCATCGGCAAGGGCATTCGTCAGGTCAGAGTTGTAGCGCTCGATATGGCCGTCGTCGCACAGCTGGGCCAGCTCGGGATCAACGGGTATCTGCGCCAGGAGGGGGGCTCCCGCTGCTTCGGCCATCTCGTCGGCCCTGCTCTTACCGAAGAGATCGAGCTTCTTCCCGGTCTCGGGCAGCACGAAGTGGCTCATGTTCTCCACCACTCCCAGGATCGGGATATGCATCGCCTCCCGAGCCATCCTGATCGCCTTGCGCACCACCATCGCCGTCAACTGCTGGGGGGTGAAGACAATGATGACGCCTGATAGAGGCAAGGACTGCATCACGGTGAGGGGCGCATCGGCCGTTCCCGGCGGCAGGTCCACTATGAGATAGTCCAGCTTGCCCCAGAGCACGTCTTCCCAGAACTGAGTGATGGCCTTGCCGATCATAGGGCCCCTCCAGATGACGACATCGTCCTCACGGGGCAAGAGAAGGTTCGTGGACATGATCTTGATACCCGCCCTAGAGAGCACCGGCAGGATGCCTGTTTCGCTGCCGACGGGATGAGCGCTAATGCCGAACATCCTGGGGATGCTGGGGCCGGTGATGTCGGCATCCAGAATGCCTACCTGATAGCCGTGGTGCGCGAGGGAAAGCGCGGCCAGGCCGGCGACGAGGGACTTCCCCACTCCGCCCTTGCCGCTCATCACCGCAATCACGCTTCCAATTTCGTTGATGTCCTTACATCCAGCTTCCTCAAAACTAACCTCAACATCGACTGCGCCCGGCAGTCTCTTCACGACATCGGGCACGCAGGTGCTTAGCCAGTCCTGAGTCCCGGGGTTCAGGGCTGTCGAGGCCAGGCTGACGTTCACTTTTCCGTCAGAGATGGCCACCTGGCGAACCAGGTTGAACTTCATCAGGCTGCCCGTCGTGCCGGGAATAAGGATCTCCTCAAGGCTTTCTCTTATCTGCTCCTCACTCGGCATAAGCACCTCCAACAAGGATTGCCTTGGAAGGAATCTCCTCCCCTTAGTGCAAGCGCTCGACCAGATTCGGCAGATCGCCTCTGGCGTGACGCAGCGCTGCGTCCCTGGCCACCTCGACGTCGGTCACGACGACCTGAATGCCGAGCTGTGCAAGGCTTTCCCGGGCGCCCCAGCCCATGCCGCCGGCGATCAGCGCCTGGCAGTCGCCGATGGCCTCCGCCATCTGCTGGTGGCGCGACTCGGCTCCCGCGCCGAAGCCGTGCCTCCCCTGCGCGTCGAGGTCAGCATGGGGCTGACTCATGAAAGCGCCGTGGCCGAGCTTGGGGCGGGTCTCCTCAGCGACGATCTGACCGTCTTCTATCGTCAGCACGACGTACATCTCTGCCCGCCCGAAGTGCTGGCTCACGGTCACGCCATCGTCAGAAATGACAGCGATTTTCAATTCACGCCCCTTCATCGGATTGTTGACCTACCTTTACC
>Ga0315277_10009355_pt1 | contig 12520 bp, 5 predicted proteins | sample YL17G05_15_MG_FD_203695 | JGI IMG/M metagenome (GOLD analysis project Ga0315277, IMG submission 203695) | Sediment microbial communities from Yellowstone Lake, YNP, Wyoming, USA - YL17G05_15 | ecosystem: Environmental > Aquatic > Freshwater > Lake > Sediment | place: USA: Wyoming | collected... | reverse complement strand
GCCGGGGTAGAACGTCGAAAGAGCGGCGCGCACGGAGTGACGCGCCCTACCTCAATGCTCCTCGCGGCGATCCTGCTGCTGATTGCGCCCGCACTTGCCGCTGCCGAACAGAATCTGCCACCGCTGCGCCCGCCTGCCGTGCCGCTGGTCGCGCACGACCCGTATTTCAGCATCTGGTCGCCAGCGGACAAACTGACCGACGCGGACACCGTCCACTGGACCGGCAAGCCGCATCGGCTCACGAGTCTGGTGCGGATTGACGGCAAGGCGTTTCGCCTGATGGGCAAAGAACCGGCCAGCGTACCCGCGCTGCCGCAAACGAATCTCGAAGTGCTGCCGACGCGGACGATTTACACGTTCGAGGGCGAAGGCGTGCGGCTGACGCTCACGTTCATGACGCCGGCATTGCCGGACGATCTGGCTGTTCTGTCGCGACCGGTGACTTATGTGACTTGGGAAGCGAAGGCGACTGACAGGAAAAAACACAAGTTGAAGGTCTTCGCTGGAGCCTCGCCTGAAATCTCCATCAACGAGCCCAGCCAACAAATTCGAGTAGGAAACAGCAATAATGGAAAGAGGTGGCTGGCATTGAGCGCGGGCTCGATTGAGCAACCGATTCTGCAAAAGAAAGGCGACGATTTGCGAATTGATTGGGGGCGACTTTATCTGGTCACTGCTACACCGGAGCGGGTCTGGAGCCACAGCACGACTGCCATCAAGGATTTTGTGAACGATGCTTCAACCGAAGTCTGGCCTCCGGCCGCGTTCGGAAAAAACATCTTGGTTGGTGGAGACAAATCACAGCTGCTCGCGTTCATCTCTGCATTTGAGCCGGTTGGCCGTGATCCTGAATCTCGTTGGATTATGATTGCCTACGACGATGAGTTTTCGATTCAGTACATGAAGAAAAACCTCCGGCCTTACTGGCGGAAGCCTGCAACGCGAGACAAGCTCGGAGGTGTTGTTCGCCTGCTTGACGAGGCGACCGCCGATTACGAATCGCTCAAGAAACGGTGCGAACAGTTCGACGCCGAGTTGATGACGGATTTGCGCCAGGCCGGCGGCGAGCAATACGCCCGGCTCGCCGCGCTCGCGTATCGCCAGTGTTTCGCCGCGGGCAAGTTCGTCACCGACGCCAACGGCCAGCCGCTCCACTTCTGCAAGGAAAACCATTCCAACGGCTGCATCGGCACAAGCGACGTGTTTTATCCGATGTCGCCACAGTTCCTGCTGTTCGGGCCGACGCTGGCCAAGTCGTTCCTCGTGCCGTTCATGAATTACGCGGCGAGCGAGCGGTGGAAGTTTCCCTTCGCGCCGCACGACCTCGGCACTTACCCGCACGCCAACGGTCAGGTTTATGGCGGCGGCGAGCGCAACGAGCGCGACCAGATGCCCGTCGAGGAGAGCGGCAACCTGCTCATCCTGTTCGGCGCGATTGCCCAGATGGAAGGCCACGCCGATTTCGCCGGCCTGTACTGGAAGCAACTGGAGCAATGGGCCGAGTATCTCAAGGCCAAAGGCTTTGATCCGGAAAACCAGCTTTGCACTGACGACTTTGCTGGCCACCTCGCGCACAACGTGAACCTGAGCGCGAAGGCGATCATCGGCCTCGGCTCGTTCGCCAAGCTGTGCGACTTGCGCGGCGACAAGGTCAAGGCGGCGGAGTATTCCAAGCTCGCCCGCGAGTTTGCCGCGCGTTGGGTGAAGGAAGCGGAAGATGGCGATCATTTTCGGCTGGCGTTTGATCGCCCCGGCACGTGGAGTCAGAAATACAACCTGATCTGGGATCGCATCTTGGACCTGAATCTTTTTCCCGCCGAAGTCGCGCGTAAGGAAATGGAGTTTTACCGGAAGACCCAGAACGCCTACGGCCTGCCGTTGGACAACCGTAAGGACTACACGAAGCTCGATTGGATCACCTGGACCGCGACGCTCACGCAAAACCGCGCGGACTTCGAGGCGTTGATTGATCCGGTGTACAAGTTCCTGAACGAGACGCCCAACCGCTCGCCGATGACGGATTGGTACGAGACGAAGAACGCGAAGAAAGTCGGCTTCACCGCGCGGCCTGTGGTGGGCGGCGTGTTCGCGCAACTGCTCTACGACAAACCTGTGTGGAAGAAGTGGGCGAGCGGCGACAAAACCAAGGCCGCCAACTGGGCGCCGATCCCGCCGCTGCCGAAGATCGCCACCGTCGTGCCCGCCGCCGACACCGCGCCGGCTACGTGGCGTTACACGACGGAGAAACCCACGGACGATTGGGCGAAACCTGGATTCGACGATTCCGCGTGGAAGGAAGGCAAAAGCGGTTTCGGCACGGAAGGCACGCCGGGCGCCGTCATCGGCACGGTTTGGAACACGCCGGACATCTGGCTGCGGCGCGAGGTGGAAATCTCGGCGGACAAGTTGAAGAACCTGGAGTTGTGGATTCATCACGACGAGGACGCGCGAGTATTCATCAACGGCGTGTCAGCGGCGCGAACGCGGGGTTATGTGACGGAGTATATCAGCCTGCCGCTGAGTGGGCAGGGCCAGGCGGCGTTAAAGCCGGGGAAGAACTTGATTGCCGTGCAATGCCATCAAATCGGCGGCGGGCAATACATTGACGTGGGGTTGGTGACGGTCGAACAAGGAAACTAAGAGGTAACAAATGAGCAAACCCTTTCATTCGGTGCTGACACCGGCGCTGCTGATTCTGGCCATTGCGACTGGCATTGCCGCTGGCTCCGACGCCTATCTGGTAAGCGACTTCGGGGCGAAAGGCGATGGCACAACGGACGACACGGCGGCGTTCCAGAAGGCACTCGACGCCGCAGGCAAGGCTGGCGGCGGGATGGTTCACGCACCGCGAGGGAATTACTTTTTCACTGGGCACTTGAACATTCCGGCAGCCGTCACACTCAAGGGCGTCTGGGAATCCGTGCCGGCGCACAACGGCATCCGCGATGCGGGCCTGCCGAAGCCCACGGACGATGGGACGACATTTCTGGTTACTGAGAGCGCGGGCAAGGAAGATGGCCCGCCGTTCATCACGCTGAACCACAACAGCACGCTCAAAGGCGTGGTGATTTACTACCCTGACCAGAATCCCGCGGAAGAACCGAAGCCGTATCCCTACGCCATTGCCATGCGCGGGAAAAATCCGGCAGTGCTCGCCGTCGAGTTGTTGAATCCCTACAACGGCATTGATGCTTCCCAGAACGAGCGGCATCTGATCCGCGACGTTCACGGGCAGCCGCTCCGGCGCGGGATTTTCGTGGATTTCATTTACGACATTGGGCGCATCGAGGACGTGCACTTCAACCCGTGGTGGAGCATGAAGCCGAAGTTGTACGCGTTTCAGCGCCAGCATGGCGAGGCATTCATCTTCGGAAAGAGCGACTGGCAATACGTCTTCAACACGTTCTGCTTTGGCTACGGCGTGGGCTACAAATTCATCAAGACCAAGTCGGGAGATTGCAACGGGAACTTTGTCGGCATCGGCGCGGATGGCTGTCACACGGCATTGGAGGTCGAGCAATGCTCACCCATCGGGCTGCTGATTTCCAACGGGGAGTTCGTCGCGTTCGACGGGGAGGACCCGACGATGATCCGTGTCGGCACGAACAACACCGGCAGCCTGCGCTTCGTGAACGGCGCGTTTTGGGGGCCGTGCAACCAGATCGCGAAGATCGCCGGCAAGGGCACGGTGGGTTTTGGCGATTGCACGTTTGTCCACTGGGACCGCAAGAAGGAAGGCCGCGCCGCGCTGCAAATCGAGAGTGGAAGCGTGATTGTGCGGGGTTGCGAGTTTCAGCAGAACAAGCCGCAGATTGCACTCGGCCAGGCGGTGCGGCGCGCAGTGATCACGGGCAACGTCGTCACGGGCAAGTTGCGCGTGACAAATGAGAGTAAAGGGAGTGTGATTGTCGGCGACAACGTCAGTGACGAACCCAAGTCGGAAGCCAGAAAGGAATGATATGGTGATGCGTGCAACTCTCGGTTTGCTATTGGCCGTGACATTATTCTGCGGGTGCAGCGGCAATCGGTCTGCTGTTTTCAGCATTTCGACCGCGCCAAGACCTGGCCCAGGCGTCTTCTTCGTCGCAACGAACGGCAACGACGCCTGGACCGGTGGTCGCGCGACGGCAAACGCCAGGCAAAGCGATGGCCCGTTCGCCACCGTGCCGCGAGCGCTGACCGCGGCGCGGGAATTCAGGCAATCGCACGGCACCGCGGCGACGATTTGCCTCCGCGGGGGCACGCATTTCCTGAGCGAGCCGCTGACATTGAAGCCCGAGGATTCGCAATTGAAGCTGGTCGCCTACGGACGGGAACACCCCGTGCTCAGCGGCGGGCGGCGAATCGCAGGCTGGCACGAGGAGCGCATGAACGGCCGGAAGATGTGGGTGACGGAAGTGCCGGAAGCGCGCGATGGCAAGTGGTTTTTCCGCGAGCTTTGGGTGAACGGCAAGCGCGCCACGCATGCACGCAGCCCGAACTGGGGTTACCACAACGTGGCGGAGGCGCTGGACACGTCGTCCGAGTGGACCAAGGGCCAGAGCCGGCTTCGGTTCGCGGAAGGCGCGCTGAAAGCATGGCCGAGCGTCAGCAACGCCGAGGTTGTGGTCATGACGAAATGGGTCGAGTCGCGCCTGCCGGTGGTGAGCGTGGACGAGGCGCAGAGGATCGTGAACTTTGGCAAGCGCGCCGTGTTCCAGCTTGCGACGGGAGATCCTTATTACGTCGAAGGTGCGTTCGAATTGCTCGACACGCCAGGTGAGTGGTGCCTCGAACCTGCACGAGGGAAGCTGTTTTACATTCCGCAGCCGAACGAGCGCGTCAACGAGGTCGAAGTCATCGCGCCGGCGCTGACGCAGCTTGTGCGGTTGGAAGGCCGGCCGGAAGCGGGAGTGAACGTTGCAGGCATCACGTTCCGTGGGCTGCGGTTCGCGCACTCGGAATGGAACTTGCCGGGGCCGGATGCGAAGTCGGGAGGCGGCTGGCCGGCGCCACCCACGGAAATCGGCGGGTTCAATCAAGCCGCCGTCGGTGTGCCGGGTGCGGTGTGGGGCGAGGGCGTGCGCGGGTGCGTGTTCGAGCGCTGCGAGTTTTCGCACCTCGGCAGCTACGGGCTGGAACTGGCGCGGGGTTGTCAATCGAACCGCATTACGCATTGCGAGTTCGCCGATCTCGGGGCGGGGGGAATCAAGATTGGCGAACAGGCGATTCGGCAAACCGCCGCGGAGCAAAGCGGGGCCAACGAGGTTTCCGGCTGCCGGATTCACGATGGCGGCAAGATGTTTCAGAGCGCCATCGGCGTGTGGATTGGGCAGTCGCCGAACAATCGCCTCACGCACAATTTGATTCACGACTTTTACTACACGGGCATTTCGATTGGCTGGACGTGGGGCTACGGACCGGCGCTGGCCTCGAACAATCTCGTCGCGTTCAACCACATTCATCACATCGGAGTCGCATCGGACGGCGACGGCCCGGTGCTGAGCGACATGGGTGGGATTTATACGTTGGGCAAGCAGCCCGGCACGCGCATCGTCAACAACCTCTGGCACGACATCGCGGGACTGCGCTACGGCGGCTGGGGAATTTATTTCGACGAGGGCAGTTCAGGCATTCTCGCCGAGAGCAACGTGGTGTATCGCACGACGCATGGCGGGTTTCATCAGCATTACGGTGAGACAAACGTGGTGCGGAACAACATCTTCGCCTATGGGCGCGACCAGCAGCTTCAGCGCAGCCGGGAGGAGGATCATCTCAGCTTCAGCTTCAGCAACAATATCGTGCTTTTCGACCAGGGCGTGTTGCTCGGCAGCACGTGGAAGAACGAGCGCTTTGCGATGGACGGGAATGTCTATTGGGACACGCGGGCGACGGCCACGCCGGAAAGCATGCGATTCGCGAAGGCGTCGCTGGAAGCGTGGCGAGCGCGCGGACACGACCAGCACTCGATTCTGACCGACCCGTTGTTCGTTGCGCCACAGAACGACGACTTCCGGCTGAAGAGAGATTCGCCTGCGCTGAAGCTCGGATTCCATCCGATTGATGTGCGGGGCGTCGGACCAAGACCATGAGAATCAACCCCTCGAAAACCGTGCCGCGTCCTCACGACGGCTTCCACCGCCGCGCGTGCTCGTAGAACTGCGCTTTCGGCGCCTGCACGGGTGGCCTGCACTCGGCGGAGAATTGAAGGTTAACGATCGGTTGAGTTATGAATCCGAACCAGAAACAACGGTGACGAAAGGAATCAACTCAATGAAGCATATCATTTGCAGCATGGCCCTGGGGCTCCTGTGCGTTCTCGAATTGTTGCCTGAGACCTTCGGCCAGCCTGCGACAAATGCGACGCAAACCGATCCACGGCCAGTCTCGTCTTCAGGACCTGCTGACATTCGTGACTCGAAGATCAGCGAGATTGTGCGTTCGATCGAGACGGCGCTCGCTCCCAGCAGAGGTTACACAGCCGAGGTCGAGAGCCAGAGCCTGGATCCCAACGGGGGATTCGACAGATTCCAAGACGAGCAGACAGTCCGTTGCCCCGATAGGATGCTCGTCAAAAGAAAAGTGCTTGCCGCCCACAACGCGGACACCGTCGGCGACCGCGTCACGCAACTGATTGATGGAACATGGCTGGTTACTTGCACCGAAAAACCCCGCAGCGCAGAACAAAGGCGGCGATTTGAGGAAATGGCCGCACGATCTTCGAATGGGCGCGTCCGAACCAAGGAAGAGATGGATCAGCACATGGCGCGGTTATTCGGTGACTCTTACTCGAAAGTCAATCTGCAGGCTGTGGCGCAGGCAGGTGGTCCGTCGGTTCGCGAGTATGTCGCCATGACAGGAAACCTTGCGGATCCTCTCGGTGCATACAAACTGGATACGCTCAAGTTGGAAACCGAAAACCGCACCGAATGGGTGCTGCTGGCAGAATACAAACAACCGGGTGCCCCTTGGCCCCGCAATCGGTTGACGATTGATAAGAAAACGGCGTTTCTCAAGAAGGTGGAAGCCGTAATCCCCGAACTTGACCACCCCGTAGTTCTCTTGCGGGTCAAAAACGTCACACGGAAGGCTGAAATCGAAAACTCACTTTTCAAACTGGAATTGCCTGCATCGAACTCGCTGGGGTCTCCATACGTATCAGACAACACGAAAATGTGGATCGACGGCATTGAAATGCGGCGCACAGCAGCGGAGCAGAACGGCAAATCGGAGACACTTCGTAAGTGAACTTGAAGTGCTTTCTGTCAGCAGTCCCCACCACTCACATGAGTCATTCTGACCAAGTCGTCGATTGCGCCAGCATAGTGCCCGATCCATTGCAGACGATTGAACCCGTCGCGGCACCGACTCCATGGGGTCGCCGCCTTTCTTCTCCGATTTGGCCGCGGCCTCGTTTTCCTTTTTGGCTCCGCTTGGTTTTGGCGCTGGTCGGTCTTGGCTCGACGGGTTGGCTTTTGGCCGAGACGAAACCTCCTTCGGTTCTGGACGACCCGCGGCCCGGCTACTGGCTGGCACAAACCAAAGACCTCGGCGTCTGGTGGTGCGAGAGCGGCTGGAAGATCAGCCGCGAACGTGCGATGCCGTCGCGACCCACTCGCAGAGCGGCCAAGCCGGTGACGGTTTCCGCTGCTCAGAACGAATACGAGGCGGTGCAGGTCGTTTTGCATCCCGAGCGCGACGGCCAGTTGCTTGCGGCTGAGGTCGGCCCGTTAAGTGGAAGCTGGGGCCGCACTGCTTCGGTTTCAGTTCGCATTGACGAAGTCGCTTACGTCGAAGTCACCAAACCGACTGACAAAACTTACTCTGCCGGTTGGTATCCCGACCCGCTGCCACCGCTGCGTCCGCCGCTGGACTTGCGGGCCGGGCAGAACCAGCCGCTTTGGCTGACGTTTTACGTTCCGCGTGAGACGAAACCGGGCGACTACATGACGAAGCTGACGTTGAAAACGACGCTCGGCGACTTCCGCTTTCCGGTGGCAGTGCACATCTTCGATTTCGCCCTGCCGGAGGAAACGCATCTCCGGAGCGCGCTGGGCTTGGGCAGCGGCGGGATCAATCAATACCACCGACTTTCGCGCCGCGAGGACCAGGAAGCGGTCTTCGAGAAATACCTCCAGAACTTTGCCGAGCACCGCATCAGTCCGTATTCGTTTTACGATTACGCGCCGATTGATATCCGCTTCGTCGGTGAGGGAACGAACAAACACGCGCAGGTGGACTTCGCGAAGTTCGACCGCGCGGCGGCGCAGTGGCTCGACACGCATCGCTTCAACAGCTTCCTTCTGCCGCTTCATGGCATGGGCGGTGGCACGTTCCACAGCCGGTATCTTGGCGATCTGGAAGGTTTCAAGGAAGGCACGCCGGAGCACGCGCGCTTGTTCCATGATTACCTGAGCCAGATTGAGCGGCACCTCCGCGAGCGCGGTTGGCTGGACGAGGCTTACACCTACTGGTTCGATGAGCCGGCCAAAAAGGACTACGAGTTTGTCGCCGACGGCATGAAGCGCATCAAAGCTGCCGCGCCGGGCATCCGACGCATGTTGACCATCCAGCCAGAGCCGCCGCTGACGAACCACGTGGAGATTTGGTGCGCGCTCACACCGAAATGGACGCCGGAAGGCGTCCGCGCCCACCGCGCCGCCGGTGAGGAAGTCTGGTGGTACATCTGCACCGGGCCAAAGGCACCTTACGTCACCGAGTTCATTGATCACGCCGGGACGGAGTTGCGGCTCTGGCCGTGGCAATCATGGCAATACGGCGTTCAAGGCATCCTCATCTGGGCGACGCTTTACTGGAACAGTCCCACCGCGTATCCGGATCCGCAGCTTCAAGACCCGTGGCAGGACCCAATGAGCTGGATGACCGGTTACGGCACGCCCGTCGGGAAAAAGAGCGCTTGGGGCAACGGCGACGGACGCTTTCTCTACCCGCCGCGTCGTGACCCGAACTCGGCGCAAACACCCTGCCTCGACGCGCCCATCAACTCGTTGCGCTGGGAGAATCTCCGTGACGGCATGGAGGACTACGAATACTTCTGGCTTCTCCAACGCGAAGTCGAACGCGTCGCCACTTTGAAAGGCGAAGCGCAGCTCGTGCAGGAAGCCCGCCAACTGCTCCAAGTGCCGGACGACATCTCGAAGGACCTGACGCATTTCACGACTGATCCTCGTTTGATGCTGCAACACCGCGAGCGCATTGCCCAGATGATTGAGCGGCTACGGAAGATTCGCTGACAACCAATGAAAGAACGCCCTTTGTTCCAAACACTGGCGGTTGCGTCGGTTCTTGCGTTGGCCACCGGCATGGCTTCAGCGGCCGCCAAACCGAGCCGGCCCAACCTTCTGTGGCTCATTGCTGAGGATTTCGGCCAGCACCTCAGTTGCTACGGCACGCGGGAGGTCTGGACGCCGCACTTCGATCAACTGGCGGCAAGCGGTGTGCGTTACACCCGGTTCTTCACGACCGCGCCCGTCTGCTCGCCGAGTCGCTCGGCATTCATGACCGGCATGTACGCCACGACCATTGGCGCGCACAACCACCGCTCGCATCGCGACGACGGCTACACCTTGCCACCCGGCGTACGCGTGCTGACGGACTGGCTGCGTGACGCGGGTTACTTCACTGCGAACATCCGTGAACTCCCTCCGGCGTTCGGCTTCCGCGGCACGGGCAAAACGGATTGGAATTTTGCTTACAAAGGCCAACCGTTCGATTCGGACCGCTGGGCGGACTTGAAGACGCACCAGCCGTTCTACGCGCAAATCAACTTTCAGGAGACGCATCGCGCTTTTCATGCCCCGCCGCGGGCTGATCCCGCCAAAGTTGAGCTTCCTCCGTGGACGCCCGACCACCCCGTGGCCCGCGCGGATTGGGCGAAATATCTCGACGCCGCCAGTGAACTGGATCGCAAGGTGGGCCTGGTTTTGAAGCAACTCGATGCCGATGGTTTTGCCGACAACACGGTCCTCGTGTTTTTCGGCGACAACGGTCAGGCGCACATACGCGGCAAGCAGTTCTGTTACGACGAAGGGTTGCTCGTGCCGCTCATCATCCGCTGGCCGAAGGCCTTTCCGGAACCGGAGCACTTCAAGTCTGGCACGGTGGACAGCCGGTTGCTGGCGGCGATTGATCTTGCACCCACGATGCTGGCCATTGCCGGCACACGCAGACCCGCGAAGATGGAGGGAGAGATTTTCCTTGGCCCGCAGGCGGCAAGTCCACGGCGCTACGTCTTCGGCGCCCGGGACCGGTGCGACGAAACGGTGTTCCGATTCCGCACCGTGCGCGACGCGCGCTACCGCTACATCCGCAACTACACCCCGTCGCGGCCGTTCCTGCAAGCTAACGAGTACAAGGAACGCTCGTATCCTGTCTGGAACTTGCTCAAGCAACTGCACGCCGAGGGCAAGCTGACTCCGGCTCAGGAAGTTCTCTGCGCGCCGACCATGCCGCCGGAGGAACTTTACGATTTGCAAAGCGATCCATTCGAGATGCAGAACCTAGCCCAGTCGCCCCTCCATCAAGCCGTGCTTTCTCGCCTGCGCACGGCGCTCGAAGACTGGATCGCCGAAACGAAAGACAAAGGTGCGCGACTCGAGCCGGCGGACCTGGCTGCTCGGAAGGGCGTGACCAGGCCGGGCACCAATCCGAATGCTGGCTACGCGCCGCCCGAGAAACCGAGTTCTGCACCCAAGCGGTAACAGCCGCCTGCCGGCCGCCCTGCCAGCGGGAAGGCCAGCGCGGCGGCGATCTGCGCCGCGTGTTTTCGCTTTGCGACCGGTTCGGGAAACGCCAAGCTCCCCTCCGGCGCACGACACAGAAGGACATCACATGGCCATCAGGCATCTTGACGATGAGCAAATCCGCACTTGGACGCTGGAACAAAAAGACCGCTGGTGGTTCGAAAATGTGTGGCGTGGTGACATGCCGCAGCTCACGATTCGCTCCGCAGCCACCGGGATGTGCCTGGGTGGGATTCTCTCGCTGACGAATCTTTACGTTGGCGCCAAGACCGGCTGGACCCTCGGCGTGGGCATCACGTCGGTCATTCTCGCCTTCGCGCTGTTCAAAATCCTGACGGGGCTCGGGCTGGGCAAGGAGTTCACCATCCTGGAAAACAACGCCATGCAGTCCATCGCCACCGCGGCGGGTTACATGACGGCGCCGATGATTTCGAGCCTGGGGGCTTACATGATGGTGACGAACTCGGTGGTGCCGATGGCGACAACGATGGTGTGGATCATTGCCATCGCGCTGCTGGGTGTGCTCTTCGCATTTCCGTTGAAGCGACGCTTCATCAACGACGAACAGCATCCGTTTCCAGAAGGCCGCGCGGCGGGTATTGTCATGGACGCTCTGCACGGCGGCGACGCGAAGGAGGGACTGTTCAAGGCAAAGGTGCTCGTGACCGCCGGCGTGATTGCGGCCGTCGCCAAGTTGATGCAAAGCCAGGCGATCCTGGCCAAGTTCAAAATTGCCGTCCTGACGATCCCAGAATTCCTCGATGGCTGGGTTTACAAGCTGACGACGCTGAAGATTGGTGGCGTGGATTTGCGCGAACTGACGGTGCGCCCGGACACGGATCTCGTGATGATGGCGGCGGGTGGCCTGATGGGTATTCGCGTGGGAGTGTCCCTGATGATCGGGGCGCTCATCAATTACCTCGTCCTTGCGCCATACGGCATTGCGCTGGGGGATGTGCACGGGCGTGTGGGCGACGACAGCGTGACGCACTTCGGTTTTCGCGCGGTGACGGCGTGGGCCTTGTGGGGTGGCGTGGCGATGATGACCACCGCCTCTTTGCTGGCCTTCTTCGCGAAGCCGCAGATTCTTCTCAGCGCCTTCCGCGGAATGTTCCGCAAGGGAACGGCGACAAACGGCGACATCCTCCGTAACATCGAGTTGCCGATGAAAGTATTCATCATTGGCATTCCCATCGTCGGCGCGGTCGTCGTGCTGCTCGCGCACGCGTTCTTCGGCGTGAAACTCTGGCTGGGAGTGATCGCCGTACCGCTGGTCTTCGTTTTCACACTCATCGGCGTGAACTCCACGGCGCTGACTTCGATCACGCCGACCGGGGCGATGGGCAAGCTCACGCAACTCACTTACGGTGTGCTGGACCCTGGGAACATCAAGACCAACCTCATGACCGCCGGCATCACGGGGGAAGTTTCGAGCAATGCGTCAAACCTGCTCATGGACATCAAGCCCGGCTACATGCTCGGCGCGAAACCGCGGCAACAGGCCATCGGTCACGTGCTCGGCATATTGGCGGGAGCGGTCGTGGCGGTGCCGGTGTTCTATCTCGTCTTCCTGAAGGGCGGCCCGTCCGAACTCGTGAAGGATCAATATCCGATGCCGGCGGTGACCATCTGGAAGGCGGTCGCCGAAGTGCTGACGAAAGGTCTGTCGAACCTCGCGGTGTCGGCGCGGTGGGCGGCGCTGGTGGGCGGACTCCTAGGGCTGGCGCTCGAAGGAATCCGCATCGCCACCAAAGGCCCTTTCTGGCTTTCCGCGGTGG
>Ga0315277_10009353_pt1 | contig 12521 bp, 9 predicted proteins | sample YL17G05_15_MG_FD_203695 | JGI IMG/M metagenome (GOLD analysis project Ga0315277, IMG submission 203695) | Sediment microbial communities from Yellowstone Lake, YNP, Wyoming, USA - YL17G05_15 | ecosystem: Environmental > Aquatic > Freshwater > Lake > Sediment | place: USA: Wyoming | collected... | reverse complement strand
CGGCGCAGGCGCAGCTCGATCAGGCGGAGGCCTCGCGGGCGCAGCTAAACACGACCAACTCGGATGCCGTCACCGCCGCCCAACACGCCGAGGAGCTGGCCAGGGCGTCGTTGCTGAGCGCGGAAGCAGCCTACTGCGCCGGTCCTGGCGGTGCTTCCACCGGTACTCCCACCCCTACTCCCACCCCTGTTGGCTCCCCTCCCTTCTGCTCGGTCCAGGAGGTACCCCTCTTGCAGGGCGACGTCAACATCCTGACGGGCATCATGAACAATGACCCGGATGCAGCCCACGCGGCACAGGCAGCATCCCTGCTCGCTGCCAACACTGCCTATCTGAACGCCCAGAGCGCTCTCGCCACAGCGGAGGCAGGCCCCAGCAGTGCGGACATAGCCAGGGCGGACGCCGCCGTCACGGCGGCACAGCGGGCGCTCGACGTGGCGAACGCCAAGCTCACGGAGCTCAACGCGGGGCCGACGGCGAGCGCGCTGGCCACAGCACAGGAAAACGTCACAACGGCCACCGGGGCGCTCAACGCGGCGAAGGCGAAGCTCACGGAGCTCAACCAGGGGCCGACGCAGAGCGATCGGGAGAAGGCGCAGGAAGACGTCGTCACTGCCGCCGCGGGGCTCTCCACCGCACAGGCGAAGCTTGACGAAGTCAACCAGGGGGCGACGCCGAGCGACCTGGCGAAGGCCCAGGACGCTGTTAATACCGCCGCCGCCGCGCTCATCGCCACACAGGCAAAGCACGACGAGACCTACGCCGGCTCGACGCCGGAAGACGTCACTCTTCAGCGCGACCAGGTACAGCTTGCTGCGCTTTCCGTCCAGCAGGCGCAAAAAAGCCTCGACGGGACAAAGCTCATAGCGCCGTACGATGGCACAGTGGCGGCGCTCAACATCGCGGTAGGTGACATGGCTGGCGCCAGTAGTACCACTGCGCCGATCGTTCTCAACACACCGAATGCGGTCCGCCTTAACCTGACGATCACCGAATCCGACCTGCCGAGCGTGAAGGCCGGCCAGTCGGGCATTGCCACCTTCGATGCGTTATCGGGCAGCGTGTTCCCCATCGTCATCGACGCCGTCGGGACGAATCCGACCACGACTCAGGGTGTCGTCACGTATCAGTTGCGGGCCCGCTTCGTGAGTGGAGCAGTGGCCGCCACGACAGGGGCGGGGGCCCGGGGCGCGTTCGCTGGCAGGGCATTCGCGGGGGCCGGCACACCTGCGGCGGGAGGTACTCCCTTCGCCGGCGGCGGGGCGGTGGGTGTCAGCGCGACGCCGCTGGCCGGCACGCCTGTGCCGGGAGCCACTCTCCCGGCTGGCGCCGGCGCGCCGGGCGGCAACGCAACGCCGCTGGCCGGCACTCCTGCGGCGGGATCGACTCCCGCTGCGGGGGCCGGCACGGCGCAAGGCGCCGCAACTAGCGAGGCCACACCACTGCCCGGCATGAACGCCACGGTGGTCATCACAGTGCAGCAGGCCCAGAACGTGCTTGTGGTTCCCGACCGCGCCATCCAGACCCAGGGAGGGAACAGCATGGTCGAGGTCCAGAAGGACGATGGCTCAACTGAGATGGTGGTCGTTCAGACGGGGCTGAGCAATGGCACGAACACCGAGATCACGTCAGGCCTGGAGGAGGGGCAGACGGTTATCCTCCCTACCCGCACTGGGACCACAGTGTCGGCACAGGCCACGACAACCACACGCACCGGAACCCAAGGGGGGATCTTCTTTGAGGGTGGCGGCCCGCCAAGCGGGGCAGGCGGCGTGCCGTGATTCGCCTCCGCGGCATCGTCAAGATCTATCGCGCCGGTGACGTCCTCGTCCCCGCGCTACAGGGCATCGACCTGGACATCGAGCGCGGCGAGTTCCTCGCCATCGTGGGACCATCCGGGTCGGGCAAGTCTACGCTCATGCACATCCTGGGCTGCCTCGACAGGCCGACGCGCGGCACGTACGAACTGGAGGGCCACGATGTGCACCGGATGAGCGATGCGCAGCTCGCCAGGGTCCGCAGTCGGCGCATCGGCTTCGTGTTCCAGTCGTTCAACCTGCTCCCGCGTTTGCCGGCGCTCGCGCAGGTCGAGTTGCCTCTCACCTACCGGGGCTCGCGCAACCGGCGGGCGCTGGCGATGCGGGCGCTGGCGCAGGTCGGCGTCTTGGACCGGGCGCGCCACCGGCCGACGCAGATGTCGGGCGGTCAGCAACAACGCGTCGCCATCGCCCGAGCGTTGGTGACGAATCCTGCCCTAATCCTCGCCGATGAGCCGACGGGTGCCCTTGATACGAAGAGCACGGCGGACCTGATGGAGACTTTCGTCCGGCTCAACAACGAGCGCGGTATGACAATCGTTTTGGTGACCCATGAGCAGGAGGTGGCGGCTTACACGCGACGCGTGGTCCAGATGCGCGACGGGCGCGTAGTCTCGGACGCCCCCCCTGAGAGGATCCGTGTGCCCATACTGGCGCGGCCCGGGCATCTAGAGGGGGCGGCGATATGATCGCCTTCGACCTGATCCAGACGGCGTTCGTGGCACTCAGCACGAACAAGCTCCGCACCAGCCTCACCGTGCTGGGCATCGTCATCGGTGTCGGCGCCGTGATCGCCCTCATGGCGGCTGGCCAGGGCGCGCAACAGGGCGTGACCAAACAGGTGCGAGGGCTCGGCAGCAACCTCCTCGTCATCGAACCCACACAAACGCAGCAGGGCGGCCCTATCCGCACGACTGCAAGCACGCTCACTACCCAGGACGCCGACGCGATCAGAGACCCCAGTAGCTTCCCGTACGTCGGGGGGGTGGTCGCGCAGTACGTGCTGAATTTGGACACGCAGCTCCTCGGCAATGGGCGGAACACCACCGCTGCCCTGACCGCGACCCAGCCGGACTTCGAATACGTTCGAAGTTACAACGTCGCGGCCGGCAGGTTCTTCACCCAGGACGACATGGACCGGAAGACGGCGAACGTGGTCCTGGGCGCGCAGGTGGCCAAAGATCTCTTTGATACGGCAGACAACGCGGTCGGCAAGGACGTGCGTCTCAGCTTTGGGCCGTTTTCCGTGAGTCTCAGCGTGATCGGTGTCATGGAGGAGCGGGGTGCGTCCGGAGGCGGCACCGACGACACTCAGATCTACCTGCCGCTCACCTCGTTTCTGGCCCGGATACCCTTCGTCCGCAACGCTCGCGGGACATCGAGTGTCCAGGAGATCGTGGTCAAGGTCGCGGAGAGCAGCAAGCTCACCCAGACGCAGCAAGATATCCAGCAGCTCTTGCTCGAGCGCCACAGCAACACCGCGGACTTCAGCGTCAAGACCCAGAGCGATCTCCTCAGCACAGCGAACAAGGTGAGCCGCACGATGACCATCCTCCTGGGGGCCATTGCCGGCATCTCGCTGGTGGTCGGCGGCATCGGCATCATGAACATCATGCTGGTGTCTGTGACAGAGCGGACGCGCGAGATCGGTATCCGGAAGGCGGTTGGCGCGAGTGCGGGCGACATCCTCATGCAGTTCATCATCGAGGCGGTCATCGTGACACTGGCGGGTGGAATAATCGGCGTGATCGCGGGGGTTGCCGCCGCGCGAATCGCCAACGGCCAGGATTTCGGCACCGGTTCGCCGGTGACGACGGTGGTGACTCCGCTGAGCATCTTCGCCGCGTTCGGCGTGTCGGTCCTAATCGGACTCTTCTTTGGCATCTACCCCGCATTCCGGGCGTCCCGCCTTGACCCGATCGAGGCGCTGCGGGCGGAGTGAGTCGACGGCGGGATGAGGAGGGAATGGACGCTGACCATCTTGCGGTGAATCCTGGTATCCACGGTGGCCCGGCTACAGCAAGCTGCCATCGGGCGAAACTGTGCACCGCTGGTTGGGCGGTGCCGCCGAGGGGGAGACGAGCGGGGAGGTATAATTGAGACAGGCTAGCACTGCAGGTGAGTCTGGAGACTCTGCTGCGGAGCCCCGTTCAGGCGAGGCCGCTTGCATGAACGATCGCGTGGTTCTTGTTGCCGATGACGATGAACACACCGTTGAGCTTGTATCGCTGTACCTGCGGCGGGCCGGACATCGCGTGGAGACCGCGTTTGATGGCGAGGAGACGTTGCGCAAGGTATGGGAATCGCGACCGGCACTCGTGGTCCTGGATATCATGATGCCCGGGCCAGACGGCCTTCAGATCTGCCGCAAGATACGAGGCCGCGTGCCGATTCTGTTGTTGACGGCTCGCTCCTCCGACATCGACAAGATTGCAGGATTGCGACTGGGCGCTGATGACTACGTCACGAAACCGTTCAACCCTGACGAGCTTGTGGCGCGGGTTGACGCCATCCTCCGACGGGCTCATACCGATCAGCAGGTCTACCTGGGACGGCTGGAACTGGGCTACCTCGTGATGGACCTGGACTGCCACGAAACCAGTATTCGCGGTCAGGTCGTGCCTCTTACGCCGAAGGAGTTCGATCTGCTGGCCACGTTTGCCCGCTTTCCGAACGTCGTGCTCGACAGGGATCGGCTGCTTGACCTGGCATGGGGTACATCGTTCTATGCACTGCGGACCGTTGACGTACACGTCGCCCGGCTCCGCGAGAAGCTGAAGGGCAGCGGCCTGCGCATTGAAACAGTCTGGCGTACCGGATATCGCTTGGTGACGGAGGCATAGGGTGTCTCGACGGCGCTGGAACATCCTCGACACGCTACAGGGTAAGCTCGTGGCGGCTTCCGCCCTGCTGGTCGTGGGAGCGCTGATCCTTTCCAGCGGCGTGTTCGTCTTCCTAACCCACGGCAAAGAGAACCAGCGCGCGCTCGACCACACGATTGCGACGGCTCCGCCCATTCACGGCGGATTCCTGCAGGACCTTCTGGCTGGTGCCTCAGTGGCGCAGCTAACCAGCTACGTTCAGGACGCGGCGAAGCGCTACGATGTGCGCATCCTCATGTTCGATTACTCGGGGCTCGTCGCGGAAGACACCGGCGGCAAACTGGCTGGCGCGCAGTTGGCATTCCCCCAGGACAGCAGTGCTCCCGGGGATCAGTCTTCTCCTTCTGGCCGGCGTGAGACGTGGCGCGTGGAGTACGGAAGTGGACATAGCCTTACCCTGGCCGCACCGTCCCCCGCGCTAGTCGTTGGCGGGCGACGTATATCCATATCAGCCGGTGAAGATGAGCTGCCTTCGCGCGGGCCCGTCCCGCCGGGTGAAATGCTCGTCCTGCCTTACCAGATGGCGATCGTGCTCCCTGAGGACACGATCGCGCGGGCGTGGTTGGACCTGCTCCCCTGGCTGGCGCTGGCGGCCGGCATCGCCTTACCCATCGCAACCGGATTCGCCCTGATCATCGCCCGCGGCATCACCCGTCCGCTGAACCAACTGACGGCGGCCGCCGAACTCATGGCCCAGGGTACGTTCGACATCGATGTCTCAGTTAGGCGACGGGACGAGGTAGGGCAACTGGCGCGGTCGTTCTCTTCTATGGCAACGCGGGTGGGAGAAGCCTATCAGGAGATGCGCACGCTAGTGGCGAGCGTCTCGCATGACGTCAAGACGCCGCTGACCTCGATCCTCGGCTTCGCGCAGGCGCTACGAGCCGGCGTAGTGCAGGGTGAGGAGGAATCGAAGCGTGTGGGTGGCGTCATCTACGAGGAGGCCGAGAGGCTGGCGCGCCGGCTGAATGACCTGGTCTATCTGTCTGAAATCGAGTCCGGACAGGCCGTGCTCCAGCGGGATGAGGTGGATCTTGAGACGCTGGTCGATAGCATCCTGACGCGCATGACAGCCGTGGCAGAGCGGAAGGGTGTGGGAGTCTCTACGGTTCTAGCCAAAGGCATCACCCTGTCCGCAGACCGAGCGAAGCTGGAGCGCACCCTTGAGAACCTGCTTGACAACGCCTTCAAGTTCACGCCGCCGGGCGGTGAGATACGTGTTCACACCTTCCTCGACCTGGGGCAGCCTGAACAGGCCTGCATCGAAGTAGGGAATACTGCGCCCGACGTTGAGCCGGAGGAGCTTCCTCGGCTCTTCGAACGGTTCTACCGGCGGGATCGGGCCGGCACGGGGCGGTCGGCGGGTACGGGTCTTGGCCTCACCATCGCCCGCGATCTGGTACAACTGCACGGCGGGACGCTGGAAGCCTCGCTCCGCGATGGAGAGATTATCCTGACAGTGAGAATGCCGCGGGCGTAGCTGCGCCAACGCCCTGAGCACCATCGAAGCCCTGGTGGCTGTGCTGCCGACAGCACCCACGCGAACGTCGGACCTGCTAGCCCTCGCCCCCTTGCTGCCCTGGCTCGGCACCCGAGCCGGTACCGGCCTCTCAGCACCCGGGCTCGCCGTAGTGGCCGCAGCAGCTACTTCTGGTCCGGACCTTTGTCCAGTTGTTAGCCACTAGCCTCTGGATCTTGCGTCCGAGCGGCATCGGAGCCCTAAGGTTCGATAACGTGGATCTCAGGCTTGGCATGCTTACCTCCCGGCAAAGGTGTCTCCAACTGCCTTCTGAGGGAATGTCCGGCCTGCGCGCCTGCTCGCAGGCTATGCGGCGCCCCATCCCGACGCCCTGTGTTCGAAGCATAGCACGGCTGAGAGCGACCGCTGCAAGCGAGGCGCTTGCCGCCCTGTTGGCCGGTTGGACCGCCGAGGAGGCTGCGGGGGCCCTGGAATGCCTAGACGTCAATCCGAGTCCCGAGGGCCAACGTGCTAAGATACTGCGGTGAGCCTTCAGGACACGCTGGCCAAGGCAGCCCGGAGTACCCCCCAGCTTGGCCCGGGGGAAGGGGTGATTTCGCGGGGCGCGTGATGGCTTCGCACATTCGCTCACCGGGATCGGTCACGCTTATGGGCTCTGGCGAAATGACCAGGCCTATGAGCAAGGTGCATCGTTGGGTGATATCGAAGATCGAGGAGCCGGTGAGGGCTGTCTTCCTGGACACGCCGGCAGGCTTTGAACTGAACGCCAGCGAGATCTCCCAGAAGGCGAGCGCCTACGTCGCCGAGCATGTGGGCGTTCCTTGTTCTGTCGTCTCCTTTAAGGCGGCTGAACGGGCTACCGCCAGGGAAACAGAGAATGCCCTGAGGAAGTTGAAGCGCGCCAACTACATCTTCGCTGGCCCCGGTAGTCCAACCTACGCCGTTCGGAACTGGCGAAACACGCCAGTGTTCGATCTCGTGGCGAGGCGGGTCGATGAAGGAGCGCACCTGGTGCTGGCGAGCGCGGCGGCGATTGCGGTCGGGCGGTACACTCTGCCGGTCTACGAGATCTACAAGGTCGGCGAGGAGCCGCACTGGGTGGAGGGGCTGGACCTGCTGGCTCCCTACGGCCTTGACCTGGCCATCTTGAGCCACTGGAACAACGCGGAAGGGGCCACGTTTGATACGCGGTATTGCTTCATGGGTCAGCCTCGCTTTGATGTGCTGGAGGGTCTTCTGCCCGATTCGACCGCAGTGTTGGGGATAGACGAATACACCGCCTGCATCCTGGACCTCGGGAGGAATGAAGGCAGGGTGATGGGCGCCGGCCAGGTGACGATGCGCTGGAACGGGCGAGAGGAGAAGTTCGAGGCGGGCACATCCTTCAGCCTCGACCGCTTGAGGACTCAGGCCGCTGCACGAGGCAGCCGGCCGCGGCTTTCTTCAGGTCCCGATGAGACCGAGAGGGTCGCGGCCAGGGCGGGTGAGATCCTGCTGCAGAAGGTCGGTGAGGCCAGCCAGAAGCTTGCTGCGACGACCGACCAATACTCGGACCTGGCTGATCTGGGCAGCGACATCTATGATCTGGCGAAGGCTGTGGATGAGGCACGGGAGGCCGGGGTTGAAGAGAGCCTGATCTCGCAGGCCAGCGCCGGCCTGCGTCAGTTAGTCATCGCCTGGAGCAGCCGGCTGGCTCCTTCCCCGACCGACGCAGTGGCGAGCGTGGCGCCCTTCGTGGAGCTTCTCGTCGACCTGCGTTCACAACTGCGCGCCGCTGGGGGCTGGTCCCTGGCGGACGAGATTCGCGACAGGCTCTCCGTCCTGGAGATTATCCTCGAAGACAGCCCGAGCGGGACGACCTGGAGAAGGCGCTAGCGGCTCGGCGAACCCCAAGGCAGCCTCTTGAGCCAGGGATTCGGCGGCGCGATACTGCACACGGTCATGACTACCGCCAGGCCCTCGTCCCGGTGGCTCGTGCCGCTCTTACTGGTTGCCTTTTCCTCGTTGCTCTTAAGCTCTGACTGCAATTCCGGCGCCCCTCAGGCGAGCCACCTCAGCTCGGGTTGCAGCGATCGGCGGCAGGTTGCTCTTACCTTCGATGACGGCCCCAACCCGCCCCACACACAGCAAATCCTGGACATCCTCCGGGCGCATGACGCAAAGGCCACGTTCTTCGTGGAGGGCGAGGCGGCCGCTGCGCACCCAGACGTCGTGAAAGAAGAGAGTGAGCTTGGCATGGCCGTCGGGTCACATTCATACGCTCACTTGGAGGACCTCCTGCTGACTGGGTCGGATGATTTCGAGGCTGATCTGAAGCGCGCGGAGGCTGTGCTCGAAGGTATCGTGGGATACCGGCCAAGGCTGTACCGCGCGCCCTACGGCCACACGAGCGAGGCGATGCTCAGAGGGCTCTACAGCGCGGGGTACGTTTCCATTGGATGGGACATCGACTCGGAGGACTGGCGCGACGTGACGTCGGACCAGATAGTGGAGAACGTTCTATCAGAGGCACACCCGGGCGGGATCGTCCTGCTGCACGATGGCGAAATCGGCGCGGGCAATCCAGATCGTACGGCCACAGTCGAGGCCTTGCCGCGCATCCTCGACGGGCTGCGGCAACGGGGCTACGAGCCCGTGACCGTGCCGGACCTCACGGGGGTGCCCGTGGCACAGGACGGGTCAAAGGTGACAGGTTGTTCGAGGAGCTGACGTTTCCACGCGCACTGGCGGTGTGGCGCCAGTGGGCCCGGCGCTGGCATACGCGGTTGCAGTTCACCGTTGCCGCTGGGGCGCTGCTCGGCATCGCCCTGATGTCTGGGATCGTGCTGTCGAAGACAGTGTTTCTGGGTTCGGACTCAGCGCATCACTATGCCCACGTGTGGTACGTCTCCGACCAGATCTTTCATCACTGGCGGTTGCCGCTGCACGTGCGCTATCTGGAGTCCGGGCATGCCCTGACCTTTCCCTATGCCCCCGTGGTGTACCTGGCGACTGCCCTGCCTTACGCGCTGCTCGGCGACCGCGCCGTGACAGCGGCTATGGTGGTCGGCTTCGTATTCTATGGCTTTGCGGCGACACGTGCTCGACCGGCGCTCCGCGATCCGCGGCTGCTGACGCTCGTCTACGTCAACACGTTTCTCATCGAGGGGCTGGTGTCCTTCCAGTTTGCGTTCATCTGGGCGGTGGCCTTCTTCTTCATGTGCGTCGAAGCCGTGGACGGGCGCCGCTGGGCCGCCGCCGCGGTCTGGGCGGTCCTGGCCGTCACGACGCATCCCTTTGTCGGTGCCGCAGCGGTAGCCGGCTACACGCTGTTTGCGGCGGTGCGAAGGCCGCGGGACGCGGTGCCGCTGTTCATCGCCATGGCGATTGCGGCAGCGATCGTCCTACCCTACGCCCTCTATGTGCGCACTACCCCGTCGGTGGGCACCACGAGGGAGTCGTACGTGCTGGGCACGCTGAGATACATGGCCCGCTTCCGGGGTGCTGTCGTCCTGCTGCCGCTGGCGGTGTCGATGCTGGCTCCGGTGCTGCGCACCTTCTTCCTGCCAGCCTTCGCCGTGATGGCTCTGACGTTGACCTACCGCATCGAGCACAAACAGGTGAACACGTTCGGCTTCGACAACAACTCGCACCCCTTCTACGGTGAATTCATCCGTTCGCCCCAGTTCGACCGGGAACTCAGGTATCGCGTCCTGGAGCCCAACGACCGCGAAGACGGCGCCTACCAGTTGATCAGGCATGGGGCGGTGCTGGCGCAGGAGTTCTTCGACCAGAGCCAGTTCCGCCAGTGGTGGAACAGCCCGGAGCAATACTCGTGCTTCCTGGGCGCCAAGGGCGTCGACGTCGTGCTGCTGGAGAAAGACTATAAGCTGAAGTGGAAGCAGAACGAGGACAAGATACTCGCCGAGTTCGAGCAGCAGGGCAGGGCGACGGTCATCTACCGTGATCCAAAGGGGCGATTCTTAGCATACGACGTCCGCGGCGCCCGCCGCGATGGCGCGCAGTTTGCGGATTGCGGCCTGTAGCGCCGGCCGGCCGGCTTCCCTCGCCGGGCCTTACTGTCCCTGAAATCGGGGCTCCCGCTTCTCCAGGTAGGCCTGAACGCCTTCCCTGAAGTCCTGGCTGGCGAAGAGGGGAAGAAGCTGAAGGAAGACGTGGTGAACGTTGGCCTCGAAGCTCTCCTCCAGCCCCAGCCGCATCATGCGCTTGGTGGCCTGTACGGCCAGAGGGGCGTTGCTGCCGATCTCCTCTGCCCAGGCGTGCGTCTCGCTCATCAGGCGCTCATTGGGGACGACAGCGTTCACCAGCCCGAGCTTGAGCGCTTCCTCGGCGTTGAGCATGGCCCCTCGGAACGCGAGCTCGGAGGCCTTCGCCCAGCCGATCAGCCGGGGCAGCAGCCAGGTGCCGCCGCTCTCGGGCACGACGCCTCTTCTGGCGAAGACGGCCCCCAGTCGCGCCTGGTCGGAGGCGATGCGCATGTCGCAGCCCAGCGCCAGGTCGAGCCCGTAACCCACGGCGGCCCCGTTGAGAGCGCAGAGCACCGGCTTGTCGGTGGTGTGCAGGACCACGGGCGGGCTGTTAGGCAGGTCGAAGCGCCCCGCAAGGCCCCCTGCGCCCCCGCCGGCGAAGAGGCCGCCCATATCCTTCAGGTCCAGCCCGGAGCAGAACCCGCGACCGGCGCCGGTCAGGATGATGACGCGCACCTCGGGGTCTGCGTCGGCCTGCCGCAGGGCCGCAGACAGACTCATCAGCATGGGCAGACTTATGGCGTTCAGGCGGTCGGGCCGGTTGAGGGTGATGGTGGCGATATGTCCATCGCTGGCGTAGAGGAGGTCAGTGTACTCCATTCTGGCAATCCCCTTTCTGGGCGCGGTCGCCGGTAACCTGCCCGGCGGCAGGCAGGCTTGCTTGCAGTGTGCCATCGCCTGTTTCGACGGTCAACGACGGCATGGCCCCGGCCCGGCGTCGTTTCCCACCGTCCCCGCGCTCTGCTAGAATTCGACCGCGTCCGACAGTCCGATGCAGTTGAAGGGGAGGAAGACGGTGCAGCTTGTAGCGGAGGAAGAAGTCTACGTCGGTCTCCAGCGAGACCCCCACGAGTTTGACGTGACGCCGGAGTTCGTCGCCTACTACTCTGCCGCCACGGGCGACTACCACCCGTGGTACACCGGCGACTCGCCCTTCGGCGGGCCGGTCGCGCCGGCCCTTCTCCGTCATTCGGAGGTCTACCTGTTCCCCGGCTGGTACCTGAGCTCCTACGGAAACCTGCACGCCAAGCAGGAGTGGGAGATCTATCACCCCATGATGGTCGGCGACCACGTCATCGCACGCTGCCTGATTACCGACCGCTACAGCCGGCGCGGCCGCGACTATGTGGTCAACGAGGTCACCTTCTCCGACCGCAGTGGGCGGGTGCTGAGCCGGGGTCGAACCCACCAGTCCTTCCTCCGGGACCCCGCACCTACGGCGGCGGTGGTCATCGACAAGGACCGGGAGAAGTCGGCGGAGCGCCGGTTCGATATTCCCCTGGAGGGGGCACTGGAGGAACTGACACCCCTGGTCAAGCCCATCACCCAGGAGATGTGCGACAAGTTCTCGGGCCCCATTCGCAACTACCACAATGACCGCGAGGAGGCGCGAAAGCTCGGGTTCCCGGACATCGTGGTGCAGGGGATGATGCCCATCTGCTTCCTCTCGGAGCTACTTACGCGTCGCTTTGGCGTCGGCTGGTACCGCGGCGGCAAGATGAACGTCAGCCTGGTGAACATCGTCTGGGGCAGCGACACGGTTATCAGCCGCGGGCTTGTGCGCGAGCTGACGCCTGAAGGGTCAAAGCAGCGGGCTCACTTGGACGTCTGGTGCGAGAAGCCGGACGGGGTGAAGGTCATCGTGGGGAAGGCCAGCGCCGTCGTCGCCTGACCGCGCCGCGCGGCCGGTGCCCCCGGTCTGGAGCCGGAGCCCAACCACAGGCCCTTGACGCCCGCCGGCACGGTCGCTGAGCTTCGGCCATACTCAGAGGAGCTTGGTGGCATAGAAAGTCAGGAACGATACGACGGCGGCGCCGGGTATGGTGAGGATCCAGGCGGTGACGATGTTTCCCGCCACCCCCCAGCGCACGGCCGAGAGGCGTCGCGTGGACCCCACGCCAATGATGGCGCCCGTGATGGTGTGAGTAGTGCTCGCGGGTATGCCGGCGTGCGCGGTGGCGAAGAGGGTCACGGCCGCCGCCGTCTCGGCGCAGAACCCTCCGTGCGGCCGGAGCTCGGTGACGCGCATGCCCAGCGTTCTTACTATCCTCCACCCGCCCATCAGCGTGCCCGTCGCTATCGAGGCATGGGCAGC
>Ga0315277_10009351_pt1 | contig 12522 bp, 7 predicted proteins | sample YL17G05_15_MG_FD_203695 | JGI IMG/M metagenome (GOLD analysis project Ga0315277, IMG submission 203695) | Sediment microbial communities from Yellowstone Lake, YNP, Wyoming, USA - YL17G05_15 | ecosystem: Environmental > Aquatic > Freshwater > Lake > Sediment | place: USA: Wyoming | collected... | reverse complement strand
GGATTTTCACCTCTTCTCTCTTGCATTCTCCCGGGCCGCATCAGATGTTAAGAGACCACGGTTCCCGCGTCGCCCGCCGTCGCATGCGGTTGGCTTCCTCGTCGTTGACGAATTCCTCATTGACCGGATCAAAGGTGAGCTTGCGCCCCAACTGCCAGGAGAGTTGGGCCGCAAAACATGCGATGTGGGTACGACGCATGACATCCTGATTGCAGATCGGTTTGGCCCTCGATCTGACACAATCGAGGAAATTCCTGCCATGTGCCGCCGGACTTAGTGAGGTGCCGATCACCACCTTTCTTAGAGTCTTCACCAGATTGTCCGAAAGCACGATTTCCGCGCTATCACCCGTTTCGACCCAGCCTTCGTCGCCCTCGAAGCGGACCGGGCACGTGCCTGTGGAAGTGCGGTAATGAGGGGCGCGATCCCCGAAAGGGGTGCGCAAGAAATCGCATACGATCTTGACGCCGTTGGCATAACGGGCCGTGATATTCGTGGAGGTAGCCTCGTACTCTATCGGCGTTGTGTGGTCCGATTGGTTGGCCCATTGGCACAAGTCCAGCGTGTGCGCGCCCCAATCCAGAAAGTTGCCCCCGGCTTCGAAATCGTGATGGCCACGCCACCTCCCCGCGACATACAGGTGGTTGTACGGGCGCCATGGCGCCGGGCCGAGCCATCGGTCCCAATCGCACTCCTCCTTGGGCGGTTCCGGTTCGGCCGGGAGCCAATCGTATTGCTTAGTAGGGGTGTAAACCGAAGCGTGGAGCGTGTGGAGCTGGCCCAGTTTGCCACTGTGGGCCAGATAGGCCGCGTACTGGAATTGCGCTTGGCTTCGCCGTTGAGTTCCGGCCTGAAAAACCCGTCCGTAGCGGTGAATTCCCTCCGTCAACGCCTGGATCTCGGCGATGGTCATACCGCAGGGCTTCTCACTGTAAACATCCTTGCCCGCTTTCGCCGCCAGGAGCGACGCGAGGGCATGCCAGCGATCTCCCGTGGCGATCCACACCGCATCGATATCGGACCGGGCCAGCAGTTCGAACATATCCCGGTAAACGGCACAGTCTTTGTTGCCGTAGTGGGTATCGGCCATCTGCTTGATGCGCTCGGCTCGGCTGCGCTGTACATCGCAAACGGCAGTGAAGCGTATGTCTTTCTGCGGGAGAATGGTGCTCAAGCCGTATGAACCGCGATTGCCCAGACCTATGCCCCCCAGAACGATCTGTTCGCTCGGGGCGACCGCGCCGCCCAAACCCAATACATGCGAAGGCAGAATCATCGGCGCCGACAGGCCCGTTCCCGCGGCGACGGTCCGCTTCATGAAATCGCGCCGGGCAATATTGTTCTTGATGTTCTTGCTGGTTTTCACGCAGGCCTTCCTCTCTACTCTTCCCCATGCGGAAGAAGCCCCCGGCGGCCCGGTTTTGCCGGGCCGCCGGGTACCGTCTTGCCTATGCGTCAGTCCAAGGGACGACGCAACTCAAAAGGTGAGCCGCAAAGCTAACTGCATACGACGCGCGGCCCGCGCCGCGGTGTACTGACCGAAGGTCGGGTTCACTTGCTGGCCGGACGAGTTGAATATCGCGCTAGAGTTAAAAGCCGAGAACTGAGTGTGGTTGAAGGCGTTGTAGAGTTCCCAGCGGAGCTGTGTTTGAATCCGTTCGCGGATCGTGGCGAAGCTCTTGAAGATCGCAAAATCCCAGTTGTTAACCCCCGGTCCGCGAAGCGGAGTCCTGGAGGAGTTTCCGTAAGTGCCGATGGCAGGCAGGGCCGCCATCTCAGTCTTGAAATTGTGGCTGAAGGTCCGCTCGCTCTTGGGCAGCACCGGGTTGCCGAGCAAATTGGCGCGCGCGCCGTCGCTCGGAGATCCGGTGATATCGACGGCCGGCTGGGTGCTGAAGCCCACGCCCACAGGTGCGCCGCTGATAAAACTCGCGATCCCGGAAACCTGCCAGTCGCCCAGCACCGCCTTGGCCGCAACATGTCGCCAAGGCGTCTTCGGCACGGCCCAGAGCCAGTTGACTCTCAAAACGTGAGTTCGGTCGTTCCCGGACGGACCGTAATTCCACACCCGGATCGGAACCAGTACGCTGACCGCTGTCGTGTCTCCTCCGGCAAACTCCATGGCTTTCGACCAAGTCCAACTAACTCCAAACTGCAGCCCCCGGGTGAACCGCCGGTTCGCGCTCGCCTGGAGCGAATGATAGTTGGACGACCCCGCCGTCTCCATGAACAGGACGTCGCTGTATCCCTTTATGGGGCGCAGAAGGTTGGATGTCAGCGCCCTGCCCGTGGTCGGGTCCAGGTTGGCGGGGTTGAAGTTCGTTCCGAAGGGGATCGAGTTGAGATTACGCACCCAGGACAGGTGGCGGCCCAGGGAGCCGACATAGGCAACGTCCAGGACGGTGGCGAAGCCTACGTTCTGCTGGACGGAAAGACTGTAGTTCATCGTAGTGGGCACCTTACCCTCGGCGTTGATCCCCCTTACACTGCTGGGAAACAGCAAGCCCGTCGTGCTCAGCAGCGTCGAGATCTGGCCGAATTGCAGCACCGGTTGCTGTACCAGCGGTGGTTGAGCTGTGTAAGCTCTCCAGGCGGAAATCGCCAGCGGGTTGTAGAACATGCCGAAACCGCCGCGGATCGCGGTCTTGCCCTTCCCGAAAGCATCCCAAGAGAACCCAAACCGCGGGCCAAACTGAACCCCGCGGTTCTCATACATACCACGCCGCATGGCGGAATCCAAGGACGGTGAAACCATTCCGTTAAATGCAACTCCCGATCCGGGAGCCATGGCGCCAATGGCGGCCTCGGAATACTGTTGCCCGGTTACCGGGTGAACGCCGATGCGCTTCCCCTGCGAGTTGAGGCCGGGCCGGATAAGTTGAACATTCTTGGCGGCGTCAAAGCGCGCCGGGTCGAAACCGGCCCACCCATCGTTCTTATCATACGCCACATTCAGATAGTAGAAGCGCATGCCGTAGTCCAACGTCAGCCGGGAGGCCACCTTCCAGGTGTCCTGCACGAACCAGTCGATCCTGCCGCCCCGGGACCAGTAATACGGATCGGCCGTGGTCTCGGTGTAGGAATTGTAGACACCCAAAACGGCGTTCGCATAAGCGTAGTTGGTGTTCAGGGGATTCAGGGAGTTGACGCCGAAATCGAAGGATCCGAAACGAGTGTCCTCCGGACCTATGCCGCGCCAGAAGCGCTGGACTTGGACTCCCCCTTTGAACGTGTGCCCCTGGCGGATCATGGTGAAGTTCTCCGTCACGGTGTACAGATTATTGGGATCGAACATCCGAGGCAGGCGGTACCTGCCCTGGATCTTCAGGTCGGCCGCGCTGGGCACGCCGCCGAAGGTCGCCGAGGGAATGATGCCCTCCGGGTTGGCTTCCGGAGCCAGTTGGCCCGCGGTAAAGCCGATGTTCTTGCGCAAGCTGCGGGCGAGAGCCTCCGCGCTGTTAATCTCCAGGCTTTCGGGGTTCCCCATCCAGGAAAATTTGATCTCATTAATGGTCGTGGGCGAGATAGTCCGCGTGTAACGTCCCGTCGCGCCCTTACTCGCGGCCATGAAGCGTAACGGCACCAGCGGCCAGTTGCCGACGAAGTAACCGCGAAACACATAGCCTTGCGACACTTCGTGGAAAGTAGAGTAAGTTCCGTACAACTGGTTGTTGGAGTTGATGTTGTAATCCATCTTCAGCGTTTCCAGCCGGTTTGGAGTATCGGCGGGGGCGGTGTACACGTAGTTGTAAGCGCCCTGCGAAATCGTCCGGTCAAAGAAGTTTGCCGCGGGAAACAGCTTAAGCAGCGCCTGGCCATTCGAATCGATCCTGGACGCGGGTACGACGTTGCCCGGAAACTGCGCTCCGTTATTGAAAGGATCGTAAACGGGAACCAGCGTGCCGTTCTGATACAGGGATTTGGAGAAGTCGCCGGTTCTCTCCAAAGCGGTGGGCACCGTAAGGTTAACGGTGGCGCTGCCCTTGGTGGGCCAGAACTCCTGGTTCCAGAAGAAGAACAGCTTGTCGCGATTCCGATTCCATTTCCCCAGGTATGCGGGGCCGCCTATGTTGTAAGTCCAGGTGTTAGTGCGGGCCCGCGGCCTGCGAACGCTCGTGCGGTTGTTGAAGAAGTTGTTCGCGTCGAAGAACTCGTTCTTCGTGAAATACGAGCCAAGGCCGTGGAACTCCTTGGTGCCGGACTTCGTGACCATGTTTACCACGGCGCCGGACCCGCTGCCGTACTCGGCCTGGTAGTTAGTGAGCAGCACCTGCATCTCGGCGACGGCGTCCTGGCTGACCTGCAACTTGAGATCGTTGGCGTTATCGATGTCGGTCGATTGAATGCCGTCCACCGAGATGTTGTTCGTGTTCACGCGGGCGCCCTGCGAGGTGAAATTGCCGGAACGGGTGATGGAATCCGTTTCCCCAGTCATTACAACTCCAGGGAGAAGTCCCACCAGCGACGGCAGACTCCGGCCGATGACCAGCAGGCTGGCGATCTGCGTGCTGCTGACGTTGCCCGAACGCTCTGAACTCTCGGTCTTGACGAATGCGGCTTCGGCGGTGACGGATACGACTTGGGTGACGCCCCCCAAAGCCAAGGTGATGGTTCCAAGCGCGAGCCGCTCACCGGCCTGAAGCGGGATGTTCTTCTGCTCAACTGTATTGAAGCCGGACTTCCCAACAGTGAGCGTGTATTCGCCCGGTTCGAGGCTTGGGAATACGAAGCGCCCGTTGGCATCGGTGGACGCTTTCAGTTCCAGACCACGCTTGACTGCCGTTAGCGTGAGAGCTGCTTCCGGGACCGATGCCCCGCTGGGATCGGAGACCGTCCCAGAGATCATGCCGGTGAAGATCTGGGCGCAAACCGGTCCTCCCGCCAATAGAATCAACGCGAAGATCGCGAGCCCAAGCGCGTATCTCCGAGTACACGAGTATAGTTGTTCCATGCTGTTAACCCCTTTGTTTGATTTGGTTACGACACTGATAACGGCCCCGCCATTTCCCGCGTACTCGGTCTTGTAGGCGTTCAGCAACGCCTTGACCTCTTCGACCGCGTCCATGCTGACGGAACTGGAGAAGACGTTAGGCGTTCCGAGGTCGTTGCTGAGCACGCCGTCGAGATTCAGTTGGTTGAAATTGGCGGGAGCGTCGGCGGTCGCGGTCGTGTTGGTGCCGAAGGCACCGCCGAGAGCCACCTGATCCGCCTGCCAGGAGATGCCCGGAAGGATCTTCAGCAGTGAGACGACGTCCCGCCCGCGTACCATCATCGTAGACATCTGATCACTCGTCAGCAGAGCCGACTGTTCGCCGGTAGTGGTCTGCACAACAGCCCCTGGGCCGCGACCGTGATGGTTTCCGTCAGGGCTCCGACGCGGAGTTCGATTTGGCCCGCCGAAAGGCGTTCATTGGCGCTCAGCGTCAGCCCCGTGCGTTGAAGCGCGCTAAAACCTTTGGATTCCACTTTGAAGGAGTACCCACCCGGTGGAAGGGCTGTAATGGTGAAGGAACTTGTCTCGTTCGTCGTTGCCGTCCGCACCGCCCCAGTTTGATCGCTGGTCACAGTCACGTTGGCGCCAACGATTGCCAAACCCGAGGAATCCGTGACAGCGCCGGTGATGGCGCCCGATACCGTCTGCGCCACTCCAGCCAACGGGAACGCGACTAGAAGAATCGCCGCCATCCCCAACACCAGCCCTGAACTCCCGCGCGATACGCAATTCAACCACATACCGTCCTCCTGCCAGCACGGCTTCACGTTCGCTCCGGATGATGCCGCGAAAGCGATTTTACCTTTAGTTCGAGCCTCCGGTCAAGCATATTTTTAGGGGTGAGCATTTGCTCATTCAGCCCAAACGCACATCCCCGGAATTCCGGCTTGACAGAAATGCTATTTTCGGTAATCATGGATCTTGTCAAGAGCGTGAGCAAGTGCTCACTGTCGATGAAAAGTCTTTACCGCCCGCAGTTGCTCGTGAAGATCGCCCGCCTGTACTACGAGCAGGATATGACCCAGGCCCAGATCGCCGACAAGCTCCGCCTGTCGCGGCAAAAAGTGCAGCGAATGCTGGCCCAAGCCCGGGAAGAGTCGGTCGTGCAGATCACCATCAAAACTATCGTGGGCGTTTTCTCGGACCTTGAAAAGGCGCTCGAAGAAGAAGTACGGGCTGGCCGACAGCATTGTGGTGGAAACCACGGCCCAGGACAACCAGCACACCCTTGCGCGCGAGGTCGGCGCGGCTGCCGCCGAATACCTGCTGCGAGTGGTGAGGCCCCAGGACAGGATCGTGATCAGTTGGGGCAACTCCCTACTGGCCATGGTAAACTCCCTTTCCTACCCCGTGCGGGTGGATGCGCAAGGGGTGGTCGTGATTCAGGGTCTGGGTGGCCTGGGGGACCCCAATCACGAGATCCACGCCACGCAGTTGGTCAGCCGGGCGGCCAGCGCGTTATCAGCGCAAGCTATCCTGCTGCCTGCTCCCGCCGTGGCTGGAAGCGCCGCCGCGCAGGCCGCCTACCATTCCGACCGGTACATCCGCGATGTCCTCGATAAAGCGCGCGCGGCGGATCTGGCGTTCGTAGGCATTGGATCCTCAAGCGCCGAATCCATCATGGTCCCCGAGTTCTGGAGCATTATGAATGCGGCCATGCTCGCCGAGTTGAAACAGCGCGGCGCCGTGGGGTCCATCAACCTGCGTTACTTTGACGAGCACGGGCACACCGTCTCGTCGGAATTCGACCGCCTGGTGATCGGACTGACGCTGGATGAGCTCAAGAAGATCTACCGGGTAGTCGGTGTGGCTGGCGGGTCCGCCAAATTCAAGGCTATCCAGGTGGCCCTCCAGGCGCGGCTGGTCAATGTGCTGGTCACGGACCACCTGACCGCCCTGAGACTGCTCGACGTGGACGGGCGGATGCGCTCCGTTTCCCGCTAGCCTCGATTTCCACGGAAGATCTGGCGGGGGTATCTCGCTGCCCGTCCCCGCCAAGGTTGCGCCGTTCATCATCAGGCGTTAAGGGTTGCAAGTTCTGAAACATTTTCGGCTCGTTTTTCTGGTTCGGATGGTGTGGCCACACTCCCACCGCTGCTGTCGCCCGCCTCCGGACACCTCAACTTGCGCCGCAAGACAGATGTCCTATATGCTGGCGGATAACTCCCGCATGGTAGTGACGGATCTGCACGATTAATCCCTATGCAGCATGGGGATGAGGAGGATTCGTGAAGCGAGTTGGCGCCCGTTTGCTTATTGTGGGAGCGCTCGTTGCAGCATCGGCGATCGCGGTTGAGCGCCTCCCTGGGCAGAATGGCCTGCGCCCCCCGGTTTCGCCGCCGGTGCGGCAACCCGCCCTGATCACGATCGACTATCCGGCCGAGGGCTCAATCTTCCCACCCGAGATTTCCGCCCCGACGTTTCTCTGGCGCGATGCCGGCGAAACGGCAATAGTGTGGCGAATCGACGTGACTTTTGCCGATCGCTCGGCCAGCATTCAGGTGAAGTCACTGGGCGAGCGGATGCAGGTCGGCAAAATCGACCTGCTCTGCGCGAAAGCTGGCGCCGAAACACCCAAGCTTACGCCGCGGCAAGCCGCCACCCATGTGTGGAAGCCCGACGCAAAGACCTGGGCAACGATCAAGAAACGCTCTGTAGAGCGTCCTGCCACGGTGACAATTACAGGGTTCCGGGACGGAAATGCAAGCCAGGCTGTTTCTCACGGGCAGGTCACGATTCGAACCTCGGAAGATCCCGTGGGGGCGCCCATCTTCTACAGGGATGTTCCGCTCCTGTCCGTTCCCGTCGGAGAGAAGGGAGTGATCATGCCCCTGCCGTCGGATGCCTTGCCGCTGATTGCCTGGCGGCTGCGCAATGTCGGCGAGTCCCAGAGCAAAGTAGTAATGCAGGGCCTCCCAACCTGCGCAAACTGCCACTCGTTCTCTCGGGACGGCAAGACGCTCGGAATGGATGTAGACGGTCCGGCAAACGACAAGGGACTATACGGTCTCGTCCCCGTCGGGAGAGCAACGTCCATACGCAATGAAGATGTTATTAAGTGGCAGTCTTTTTCGAGCGAGCCGGCCAGCAAGAGGTTCGGTTTCATGTCGCAGGTTTCCCCGGACGGACAGTTCGTCGTGACCTCGATCGAGGTTCCGGGCATGCGCGAGCGCTATCTCGAAAAACGGCTCTACAATGGCTTTTACAAGGACTATGGCTTCGGCCAGGTGTTCTTCCCAACGCGGGGCATCCTGGCCTGGTACAGCCGGGCGACGGGCAAGCTGCAACCCCTGCCGGGAGCGGACGACCCGCGCTATGTGCAGGCTTGTGCCTTTTGGAGTCCCGACGGCGAATACCTGGTCTTTTCCAGGGCGGAAGCAAAAGATCCCTATCCCGAAGGCAGGAAGCCGGCACAGTATGCGAACGATCCGAACGAGACCCAAATCCAATACGATCTCTACCGGATTCCGTTTAACTCGGGCAAGGGCGGCACGCCGGAACCGATCGCCGGCGCCGGGCAGAACGGCATGAGCAATAATTTCCCGAAGGTCTCGCCGGATGGCAAATGGATCGTCTTCGTGCAGTGCCGCAACGGCCTCTTGATGCGTCCCGACAGCCAGCTTTACATCGTGCCCTTCGAGGGCGGCAGCGCTCGCCGGCTGCGGTCCAATACCGCGCTCATGAATTCATGGCACAGCTTCTCGCCGAATGGCCGGTGGCTGGTGTTCTCCTCCAAAGGGCAGTCGGTGTACACGCAGATGTATCTCACACACATAGATAGGAACGGCAACGACAGCCCGGCGATCCTAATCGAGGACGCGACAGCCGCCAACCGCGCCGTAAACATTCCAGAGTTCCTCAACATCCCACCCGATGGCCTGCAAAAGATCGAAGCCCCGGCCACCGAGTTCTACCGGTTGTACAATGTCGCCGCGGGCCTGGCGCGAAAGGATCAGCATGCGGAGGCTGTTCTGGCGTGGAAGAAGGCCATAGAACTTGAACCCGAAGACGCCAACGCCCACTACCATCTGGCCGTCTCCCTCCAGAGCCAGGGCCAATTCGAGGAGGCGATCGCACAGTATAAAAAGAGTCTGGATATCAAGCCCGACAACGCGGCGGCCTATGACAACCTCGGCGTCATCCTGGAAGGTATGGGGAAGCGGGACGATGCAGCGGATCATTTTGCGAGGTCCCGGGCGGCGGCCGTCGCCGAGTGGAAGAAGACGGCCGAGTTCTATCCGGAAGACGCCAAAGTCCGGTTTAGTCTGGCCGTTGCGCTGGATCGACAGGGCCAACTCGATGAGGCAATCACACAGTATCAAAAGACTGTGGACATGGATCCGGAGAACTCCGCGGCATACACAAACCTCGGTGTCGCACTCGCCCGAAGCGGAAAGCTGGACGAAGCTATAGCTTGCTTTGCGAAGTGCCTGGCGCTCACTCCCGGAAGCGCTTGGGCCCATGGCAATCTCGGAGCGGCCTTGCTTGAGAAAGGCCGCGTCGATGACGGTATCGAACATTGCCGGAAAGCCCTGGAAATCGATCCCGAGTACCCCGACGCCCATAACACCCTCGGGACCGCCCTGGCCCTGACCGGAAAGCTCGACGAGGCGATCTCGCATCTGGAGAAGGCAGTGGCAGCCAAACCCGAAGCTCCCGAGTACCGGTACAACCTTGGGCGTCTCCTGGCGGCGAGAGGAAGGTTTGAAGAAGCAATCCCGCATTTCGAGCAAGCAGTCAACCTCTCTGGCGGGCGTGAGCTACGGAGTATCGAAATGCTGGCCGCGATGTACTCGGAGGTCGGACGGTTTTCCGAAGCCGTGCGGGCCGCTCGACGTGCTCTGGAGATCGCCACGAAACAGAACAACCCGAACCTCGCCGCGGTCCTGAAAGCCAGGATTGCCGTTTACGAGGCCAAAATTCCACCCGGAAAGAAACCATAGTCCTCTCCTTTTGTGGCGCTGCTTCCCCGACTGATCGGCGACAATTAGAGTTCCCGGCCGCGTTGACTCATTACTTTTGCTTCCCGGCACGGCCTGTTGCCTCATGAAGAATGTTACCCATCCCGGTGGAAGTGACGGGGGGCAGATTGAGGAGGCAAGTGAGTGTGGCGACAAGGCGTGAACTGATTGAGGCGGTGGCTGCTCGCTATCGGGCCGGCGGACGCGAAGAGAAGAGTGAAATCGTTGACGAACGCGGCAAGCGCTTTGTCATCTGCTGGAAGGCCTTCATCGGGATGCGGTCGCGGCACTGCGTGCGGCGCCGGCGGCCGACGGAGGCTGGCCGCTTCACCCTGCCGGCGGCGTTTGCCGGCCGGCGCCGTCACTGCCGCGTGAGAGCCGCGAGTTCGTTGGCGCGGCGGATGACCTCGCCGCGGTCTAGGTCGCGGTATTTGGGGGGGAGGAGGCTTTTGCTGGTGCATTCTAGGACCGCGGCCAGGGTCTGTAGCTCGATCTCGGTTGGGTAGGAGGGAGGGACGAAGTCTTCCAGGGCGGCCTTGACGTCTTCGAGGTCGACGCTGGTCTCGTTTTCGAGCACGCTTTTCATGCGCGCGCGCATTAGGACGGCTTCGACGTCCGCTCCCGAGAGGCCGGTGGCGTGGGTCAGGAAGAACTGCTCGACGTCGGGGGATGAGACCTGGGTTCCGGTCTTTTTTTGCATGGCTCGGAGCATGGCCAGGCGCTCTTCGTCGGTGTCGGGGTAGAAGAGGGCTATGTGCTCTTCGGCGCGGCCCTGGCGCTTGAGGTCCACTGGGAGCAGGTCGGGGCGGCAGGTCAGTAGGAACCAGATTACCTTGCCGCGGAGCTCGGTGTTGCCCATGAATTGGGCGATCTGGGCGAAGACGCGGTTGCCGACTCCGCTGTCGCCGCTGCTGGAGCGGTTGCCTAGTTGGGCGTCGGCTTCGTCTACTATGACCGCTATGGGGCTCATCGCCTTTAGCAGGTTCAGCACCCTTTCGAGATTGCCTTCGGTGACTCCTTGCCACATGCTGCGGAAGTTCTTCAGCGTGACGGCGGGGATTCCGATTTCGCAGGCGAAGCAGCTGGTTAGGAAAGTCTTGCCGGTGCCCACCGGACCGCAGATGACGTAGCCCATGGGAACCACGTCGGTGCGGCCGGCGCGGATGGCCTGGGCGGCGTCGAGCAGTTTCCTTTTGGCCGCCGCCTGGCCCGCCACCATCGATAGGTCGAAGCGGCTTTGAACGAATTCGAGCAGGCCTCCGGATTCGGCTTCAATCAGTTGCTTTTTGCGTTGAGTGAGGAACTTGAGGGTGAGGGGGCGCTGGTTTTCGGTGGAGTCGGCGATGAGGCTCAGCAATTGGACACGCTTTAAACCCGCCGTGAGCTTCGCCAGCGCGGCGGGGGTGACATCCGAGCTGGTGGCTGCCGGTTGCGAGGCGATCACATCCAGCCGCTCGGTTTCATCGGGAAGCGGGATTTGAATCGAAGCGACTCCGGGGTTCTGCACCAGCCCCAGGTTAAGCTCAATCAGGTTCTCGGCGATGAGGCAGAAGGTGACGTCGGCCTGCAGGAAGACGGGGTTCTGGGCCCAGCGCTTGAGGATCACCAGCGAGTTGCGGTCTTCGGCGGGCATGGAGGAGCTGTCGCCGGCGGGGACGATGGTCTCGGCGAAATCGACAATCAGAGCGATCTTCTTGCGGTCCAGGATGCGCAGCCGCAGGTAGTTGTCCAATAGGCTCAGGACGCCATCGGGGTTGCGCGGAAGACCGTGCGAGAGAGTGGTTCCGTGGAAGCTGTCGTAACCGGCGAGGGCGCGGTCAAAATCGGCTTTCATGTCGGGGGTGGCGAAGGAGAGGCCGCCGCCACGGTCGTAGGAGATGACCAGGTCGCGCTGGCCGAACAGGGCTTCTTTGAGGAACTGCTGGAGCGGCGGGAACTCGGTTGAAGCGGGGCGCTTCCAGGCGACCAGGTCGCGGACGTTTCCGTGCAGGACGAACATCGAGATGGTGCGCGAGTAGTACTTCTCGGACAATTCGCGTGCCCAGGCGGGGAAGGCTTCCAGGGGGTTTGCCATGTCAACTCCGTACGCGGTTGCGGGTGGAAGAGGGCGCGTCGAACTCGCCGGTGGTCATGAGGGGCGTCGACTCGAAAATGGCTTCGACCTCGCGCACCGTCTCCTCGGTCTGCTCGACGTCGTGGACCAGGCTGTCCAGGTGATCGCTGAGCTGCTGCGGGTCGCGCATGGTGACCGACTGATCGCGGATCAACTGGAGCACGTCCTCGACGGCGGCGCACTGGGCGTCGATGACCTGGCAGTTCTCGCGGACCTTTCCGTGTTTCTCGACGCGCTTGTTGAGGATCTCGATGCGCTTGCGGTTGATCTCCTGGACCTTGGGGGCTTGCTGGTCGAGACCCTTCTCTAGCTCGCGGGCCTCGTGCCGGATGCTTTCCGGGTTGGTGGTGTGCCCGACTAAGAGATCGGAACGAAATAACATTTACGTTTCGGCTGGGCGTGCCGAGAGGTCGTAGTTCCACTCTCCGTGGAAGGAATGGCGCCGCAGCGAGAGC
>Ga0315277_10009350_pt1 | contig 12522 bp, 14 predicted proteins | sample YL17G05_15_MG_FD_203695 | JGI IMG/M metagenome (GOLD analysis project Ga0315277, IMG submission 203695) | Sediment microbial communities from Yellowstone Lake, YNP, Wyoming, USA - YL17G05_15 | ecosystem: Environmental > Aquatic > Freshwater > Lake > Sediment | place: USA: Wyoming | collected... | reverse complement strand
TCTTGATCATTTGCTTGATCAAAGATATGGTTCAATTCATTGATTATTTTGTAAATAAAGTTGAGGGAAATATCGATAACCAATCCAACATTGTCTTCATTGAAAAATCTGATATTTTTTTCCCAGATTGAAAAGAAATCTTTGTCAAAATCATACAATGTATCATAAAAGTGATCGATGATATCCTTATCCAAGATTTGTAAGATCTCCTTTATATTTTCCATGGCATCCATATTATAATTTAACATGTAGAGATCAAGGCCGTTCTGATAAAGATGCTCGAGAATTTTCACCACGCGGGTGTATACTTGCTTTGCACAAGCCAGGTGAAGCGGTTTCTTGGTAGAGAGACGGGAGAAAACGGAATCATCCAAGAACTCATTGCTTCGACCAATTTCTCCCAAGGCAATGGTATTTGCCGTCATATCTAGAAAGAACATCTTTTTACTGGCCATAATTTCAATGATTTTTCTTAGAAAAGAAGTAGGAAACTGGAGATTGGAATACAACACGTGTAACTTTAAGGCCCCCGAGTTCTTAATAAACAAAAGCATATATTTTTCGATCTCGGATAGACCCGAGCTGGCATAGCATGCAATTTGTGTCATAGTCGTTTTCAAGTTGTACGAACTTTTTTAAACCACGATTTCGTGCATCGAAAAAAATGCTATGCAAGGCGTAATTTTTCAAGGATTTCGAGCAGCTTTAAGATGTTCGAACTGATAATCGCTACTTGGTTATCGTCACTTGCACTTTTCATTTTGTCTGCAAGATTTACCAGCTTTAAGAGGCAGGCTCGTTTTATAGCGATAAATACATCGGAGGCTTCCACATTTTTTGACTCTTCACGGGTCGGTATTGATTGATATGGTATCGATGGTTCGGGTTTAGGAGCTTTTTCAATTTGGGTTGATGGTTCGCTCTTTTTTTCTGGCGGTTGCAGCTCGCTTTCAAATACAACTTTCCGTTCGCACGCGATGCAAATTTTTTCGCCGGTTTTTAGTTGAAAAATGGGATTGTTACAGACAGGGCATGCCAGATCGAGCATTCTCGCGCCTTCCCTGAGTAATTTCGCCATTTTCTTTATATTGGCATCTTGGCGTTCCATCTTAGCATCTGAATCCAACACGGTCACCATAAAGGGATTTCGTGATAAAACATCTCGACTATTGCATATAATGTTTAAACCGACTAAAATCATTTTTGAATTTATGGAAGAACGAAAAAAACGCGTTGTCAAGATTTTTCTTCCCAACGATTTTTTGAGGAACATTTCAACCCAACAATATAAAACGATGCTGTTGGGAAATCTCAGCCGATATTGCTGTATCTTTAAAATAAATGAAATTAATTTCTATGAAATTCCGGATCATTGGAAGCAAGAAGGTTATGAACGAGAGCTAATCCAAGACGTGCTAAATTATCTGATAACGCCCCAATACATTCGAAAATATCTTTTTCAAAGGAAAAAAACTTTGAGTGATGTCGGAATTTTGCACCCGCTCAACACTCCAAACCATCCCGTTGAGAAAGAAAATCTTGAAGTGCAGGTTAGCGAGGGAGAAACCATGTATCGCGAAGGCGTAGTGATAAAGATAGAGGGCAATGATGTATTTGTTGATATTGGCTTGAATGATCCCGTCAAAATTCAAAGAAGAGGGGACTTAAAGCTATACCAGGTAATAAATTTAAAGATCGTGAGAAAAAACCAAGACTTTATTGTTACACCAGTAGATGAAGGTGAGATCCCATATTATTGGGGATACAAGGTAAAGTTTTTCGATGAACCTTTCAAAGATATCCTCAAGATGTTGAAACCGGCGGATATTCTCGTAGCGACATCGAAACGCGGCGTGAATTACAAGCATTACTTGAGAGAACCTTCAAAATTCGCGTTTAGAGATAAAAAAACGATATCCGTGTTTTTTGGATCAAGAACAACCGGATTATCCGAATTTTTTAATTCATGGGACGAGCTTGAAGGAGCTTTTGATTTCATCATCAATTGTTTTGACGCGCCAGGTACCAAATCCGTTCGTTTAGAAGAGGCCATTCCTATTGCGTTGTCGATCTTAGATACATTGTCTAATTTCGATTGAATGGAAAAAAAAAGAAAGAATTAGATCGGATAGAAATGCAAGTATTGTGCCGCATAGGGGACGAACGCCAGGAACAACGCCAGCAAAAGCAGTGCCAAAATGCTGATCTGGGTCGATTTTTTCCAATCTCCTCCGATTAACCAATGCACGATGCAGATGTAGAGCAAGAAAACGAACATCGGACCGAGAGCCAGTAATGGCTGGTTATTCGGCCAACCATTAATCCAATCATTCACCACGCCGCAAATGGCGCCCCATGCCCACAACACGATGATGAACATCAAGACGCCCAGCAGCGCGACGAAAAAGCATGCCCCTTTTTTCTTTCTAGCCAGTTCCTTGGATTCTATCCACCGAACCGCGAAATAATTGAAAACGAACAAGATGATAATCGCTAGGATCAGCATCACGATGCCGATCGCATCCGTGGGAAATTGATACAGCATGTTTCGATTACACCGCCATGATTTTGGTGGTACGATGTCAAAATCAATGTACACGCGATCTAACAACAAAACGTTGATAATACTTTCTATTTCTTCCAATCAGAGTTCGTGATAAAAAAGAGGCTAGCTATATTTAACCATCAAGAATGGCTTTGAAGGAACTCGTCTCTACCAGGGTTCCTTTTTTTTGCCAATGGAATATGCCACCGTGTTTGCGGTTAAAGTAATCGCGGGTGTCATTATTAAGAGCAAAATGATGATGAAAAAATCAACAGGAAACCATGCAAGATTTAGTAAAATGGTCGCGACGATGAAATCAAGTTGATCTGCAATCCAGAACGGCCGTCCTGAGCCGATGGAGAGCCTTCGCTTGATAAACGATTTTACTAGATCCCCCAGCGGGGCACCCAACCCGCAAAAAAAAGCCCTCACCGGGATTAAACTCAAAGCCGGATTTAGGAACACGCCGAGATATTCAAGGGTAACATACTTCAACACACCTATTTGCGTGATTGCATAGGATTCTATTGCAGGATAGTTCCAGTAAAAGATGAAATTAAACAACAAGGCAAATAAGAAGCCAAAAATAACGCCGCCAATGAATCCGCCCCATGTTTTTGTTTGGCCAAATAAACGCTTCCCATCAATGAAATTTTTGCCACCGTCGATCGGCTTACCGTTGCTGGTGAAGACCATCATCGCGTTTGCAATATATGCTGGGCCGATGAAAAGCATGGAGACACCGAGGATGACGAGGAAATCGGAAATGCTGTATACCAACGAAAAAATGACGATGAACGCTGCAACCGCGATTAAGAAAACAAAGAGCAGGATCTTTGCTATCCGCACGTGCTTTTTAAAAGGGTCATCTCCCGTTCCATCGACGCCTGGAGTTCCGCTTGAGTTACAATTCGCACGGATAAATGGTGGAAAAAAACCAGAAAAGGGGAAGTTCACGACGATTTAACCCCGCTAAGATGGCTCTTTCTATAATTCAACAGGTTATGGCTGTTCAGCCTTCGATGGCCTGATGTTCGATTCAAAATCAGCCACGGTTTGATCGATCTCGCCTTCAGGTTGAATTATCCCACGTTCCCTAAGGATCTGGCGGGCCATTAACCAATACACCAAGGCGAGTGCTTTCCTGCCCCTGTTGTTGGTCGGGATCATCATGTCGATGTTTATCAACGTGTCATCGGTGTCCACAAAAGCGACCACCGGTATCCGCGCGATAACAGCTTCGCTCAACGCTTGCTTGTCCGCGTGCATGTCGGTGATGATCAAGACGTCGCATTCCTCGTAATTCGTCAATCTTGGATTCGTGAGCGTGCCCGGTACAAACCGACCAGTGATGCATTTTGCACCTATCGTTTTTGCGAATTGTTCGACAGGTCTGTACCCATAACGACGTACAGACGTTACCAGGATTTTCGTTGGATCAAAGCGTGCTAGAAATTTGGAGGCCACCCGCAATCGGTCATCAGTCTGTCGGATGTCCAGGACATAAAGCCCGTGGCCAGTCGTCCTATAAATATAGTGCTGCATATGGCGTGTTGCAATGCGAGTACCGATGTGAACGCCCGCCGCGAGATACTCTTCCCGGGAAACTAACAAATTTTCTGCTTCGGGAATATCAATTTTTTCTGCCATAATAAAAATCCTTTCAACGTATTTAATATTCCCAAGAATAAATATCGGGGAACATTATTCCTCACCCGCAATTGCCAGCAAGGACACGAAGTATTCAATGAAATAGTTGTAATAAAACTGGTCATTTTAGCGAATTGAAGCACTTATGCCATGTCAACATTAATCAACATGCCTCATGGAACTTTCGCTTTCCATGTTCAATGGGTATTTTTTGAAATCCGAATTTTTATCACGAAAAAAAATCGCGATCAGGTTCAAGCGTCACTCGCAGGTGTGTGTTTCATCCTTTCAGAGAAAGGAATAAAGGTCATCAAACTAAAAGTACCGATGGAACGGCGGGAATCAACGCTTCTGGAAACCCGGCAAGACCAGCTCCTTCGATGGCACGGGTCGATGAAAGAAGAATCCACGTCCTTTAGGGCGTGGTAGTTCAACGCCATTCACGCATATGCATTATCTTGATTAACATGAGCCCGAGTCGAAAAAACAGGATTATCGCTGTATCTGGCAAGGGAGGGGTAGGAAAAACAACCATTGCTGCGTTAATCTTGAAATATCTAACCAGCAAGCAGCCGTTGCCCAAGATCCTTGTTATTGATGTCGATGCAGACACGAGCATGCCAGATGTACTCGGAATCAAGGTCGATCGGAACCATACCGTCGGTGGAATCGCACAAGAATTAAAAGATAGAATTAACAAGGGAAGATTGGATCCTTCCTTCGACAAAGCGGTTTACCTGGAATCTAAAACATTTGAAATTATGGTGGAACAAGACAAGTTCGACTTGCTCGTCATGTCCAAAAGCGAGGGAGAGGGATGCTATTGTTTTATCAATTCAACGATCACGGGCATCCTTGATACGATACAAGACGCGTATGACATTGTCTTGATCGACACGGCAGCCGGATTGGAACATTTTTCGCGGCGTACCATGAAAGATATCGATGATTTATTCATCATCACGGATCCAAGCGCCATGGGGATGAAAACAGCAGATCGCATAATCGGATTGACAAAAGAGTTGACCATTCAAGTTAAAAACATAAACATCATCGGAAATCGCTTCACGAAAGAAAATGAGAAGTTTTTAATGGATAGATTTTCGAACGCCGGTGAAAAAATCAAGGTTTTGGGTACTCTTCCATCAAGTTCGATGATCCAGGAATATAACTTGACCGGAAAATCGCTTCTGAAGATCGACGATTTGAATGAGGTATACCAGCTCTTATGCGGTTACTTGAAAAAAATCTCACTATAACTGGATTCTCCCTTTTATCTACGCTTTTCTAAAGCACCGGGTTGAAAAATTCCATGATTTTCATGATTAAATCTTCTTTATAAATGATATCATAAATCCGGTATGGAATTTTGTCACCTGTATTTATTGGGAAGATGGTTTGAAATTTCTTTGTCGTGGTTATCGCGTCGATCACGGCAATCTTCCGAAGCACTTCCAACTGGTATTTTTCAAGGAGAAATCCAATTGGCTTGTCACCATACATGAGCTCTTCTTGAAAATCCTTGGAAAGCTTGCAGAGGGGGATTAGCGAGATGGCAAGGACCAGGTTTTGGTCATTTACGCATAAAACGACCTTTCGATAAATAAATGCTGAGTTTTTGGGAATCGAGATGCTCTCGAATATTTGATCGTCCACTGGGTCGTTCGACATGCCCAGGACGACCTGGTTCAGCATTCTTGCTTTGATGAGATCAGTGGGGGAAGTTTGTATCGATTGGAGGGCCTGTGTCATGGATCCGTTGGTCGTGAGCAGGACCTTCAAGAGGTCGCTCATTTTAATCTCGTGTGTCCTTTCGATGTTGATCAAAGCTTGATGTGCACCGAGGATATCCAAATATCCATTGCATTTTCCAATCTCCACGAGGAGATCGTTGAGATCCTCGAACGCATCAGTCATGGATCCTTTATACCGCGAAGAAATGGCTCTTTCCGCCGCGAGATCTTTGTTTCCCGTGACCAAGGATGCGCACCATTCTCTTTCGAATGACTACTGGTTGCTGATCCAATCAAGAATCCGCTGTTTTTTTTCCATTGCTTTTTGATAGGCCAGGTGAACGAGCGTATTCATGCGTTCCTGGCTTAGCTTGTCCTTTTTTTCGCCAATAACCTTCTTAATGGGCGTATAAGCGGATTCTCTGAACCGGGGTATCAATTCAACGGTATTCCCGTCCCGCGCGTGCATTTGAACACCTCGTTCGCTCTTGCACTCCCCGATTTTCAAGGCTTTTATGCCATTTGCATTCAGCACCTCGAGGATACGTTGCGAGACCCCCGGCTTGCAAAACACGAGGAGAGCATCAAGAGAAACGCCGAGGTAATCGGTCTTGGTATCATCGAGCATTTGCAGGACGTCCGCGTTCACGAGATCCCTCACGCGTTGTTCATAAACGTGAGCCCCGAGGTTGGTATCCTTCAAGATCTCGAATAAATCCCCCCGCAACCCACCATTCGTGACGTCGCTGCAGCAATAAATGTCTTCTAATATATCCTTTCTACCCAGCAGCAGCTTCATGGATTGCAGGAATTTTATGTTCAACGTGTTGATGATCTTGTCAGGCTGGCCATTATAAATCGCCGTCGTGGCAACGGTCCCACCACCTGCTCCCTCGGTCATGATAATGTCACAATCCATCTTGATATCTTTTCTCGCTAGGATTCTATCACAAACGCCGATCGCAGCGATTCCGCCGGTAATCCGGTCGCCAATCACCATATCGCCCCCGATCCGTAGCGTCGAACCCGCGGTTATTGGGACGCCGGAAAGTTCAGCAACGCAGATCACGCCACCCATGAAATCGAAGAGTTTTGATACGTCACAATCGTCGCCGAGATGGATATCGATCATAATCGATATGGGACGAGAGCCTTTCACGAGCAAGTCGCGCAAGCAAGCTCGGGTGACATGAAAGCCCGCGATGAATGGATAATTGCTCAATCGCGAATGCATGCCTTCCATCTTGCTCACGATAAATGTTTTACTCATATTTTCTTGGAGCACCACTGCACCCGCATCATCCATGGATTGTGGAGAGAGAAACGCGCTTTCTTTCACGCTTGCCATTTTCGTGATGAATTCATGGACTACGAAATCCCCCATCCCCCTGCAACCCACCCCTTGCTCGCCGATGGTGAGACCTACGCCCTCTGCCGAAAGCAAGTCCTTGATGATGCCGATTTGAGGTGTTTTTCGCGATCTACGAACCTCATCGATCACGGATTTACTGAGTTTTTCTAGGGTATCATCATTTATAGTGGGTTTGAATAATTGATATAAAATTTTTAACTGTTCAATAATCTTTTCATCCGTGCTGTTTAGATCGATCATGTGATTTGCAATGCCTTCCAAATCTGTCACGCGGAATCACTACCATTTTTTTTCTTGAATCGGGAAAATTTCTTGCATACAGCTAGTGATACGATCGAAAACACTAAACACCTATATTAAAAGTGGAACCAAACAAAGATAAAATCGTGTGTTCCGTCTCCCCAGATCAAAAATCAACAAAAGCCCGTATTCACGCAAAACTATGGAACAATGAAAGTACAAATCACAACGCCTAGTAGGATTCATGCGACGCTCATTGACTTGAACGGTTCGCTCGGGCGGATCGATGGTAGCATTGGTATTACGTTGGCCAATCCAAATTGGAAAATATTATTCGAAACACTCACGAAAAATCAACTTGTTATCAACGTTCCACGTCAAGTAGAAGGAAATTACATTGATCTGCTTGTTAACGATATCTTGAAGCAATTCAAACTAGATCCCTTGAAGGCACCCATAAAGATCACGGTTCAAGAAACCATCCCTCGACATGTGGGACTTGGATCCAAAACGCAATTAGCTCTCGCATTAGCAGATGGTATTTCGAGACTATTAAAACTCGAGGGAACACCGTTATCAAAGGAAATCCTCGCATCCGTTGTTAATAGGGGTGGTACATCGGGGATTGGTGTTACCTCGTACTTTGTTGGAGGGCTCATCGTTGATGGAGGACACGAGTTTGGGACGGGAAAGGAAAAAAATGCATTCCTTCCATCATCCGCATCGTCCGCAAGCCCTGCACCTGTGATATTCAGGGAAGAAATGCCTGACGATTGGCGTGTGATTGTTGCGATACCGAAATTACAAAAGGGTGCGCATGATGCAGAGGAAGTCAATGTTTTCAAAAATTTCTGCCCGGTTCCGCTCATAGAGGTCGAAAAATTATCGCATATCATCCTCATGAAACTCTTGCCGGCAATTAAGAAAAGAAAGTTTCATGAAATTTGCGAAAGTATTAACTTTTTCCAGGATATCGGCTTTAAAAAAATCGAAGTCGATTTGCGCGGGAAATCCTTTCGAGATCTACTCAAATCCTGGCAAAACTCTGGTGCACCCTGCGCGGGCATGTCGAGTTTCGGTCCAGCCATATATAGCTTGGCAGAAAATGAGGATCAAGCTTTGAAATTAAAAAATGCAATCGATGATATCATGAAAGATACCGCGGGTATTTCATTCATCAGTAAGATGCAAAATTCAGGAGCGATCATTAAATACTTATCGTGATGCACATGGCAGAGAAGGTGACAAAATCTATTGAAGCATTTTTTGATTCAACGATCAATGATCGTGAACGAGCTTGTTTTGAAGCAGGTATCAAGGTTGGTGCGCTATTTCACAGTATTCTCGGGTTGCCCGTACAAAATGATGGTGACGTTGTGAATAAGATTCAAGAAGGTATCGTGGCTTCGTTCAAGGCGCAACCCTTTGTGAAAGATTTGAAACTCCGAATAAACGTGGATAACGGTAAAAAATTTAAAAAACGCAACGAGTTTGATTACACGATCATTAAAGATTTCATGATTGAGCTCGACTTGCACCTTCAATACAAGCGTGTCCAGTTGGATGCAGAAATCCGCTGGATGCCGGAGCTGGAATATCCGTTGATGTACATCAAGAAAATCGCTTAATTCAAGCTTTCATCTTTTCAAGGCATTTGACACAATATACGGGGTTGGATTCGTATTTTTCCAGGCACGTCGTGCAAGTTGAAGGCTGAAACATCGTGATGCCAAGATTTTCTGCTTTTTTTGCAATATAACCCTTGATTCGTCTCAAGATCATTGCGGGAATAACATTGCACGTCATAATGAGAATGCTCGTCGAAATGATGGAAAGGAAGAAATGCGAAGAAAAATATTGCATCAAGTTCGAAGGCAAATGCGAAAAAAAATATGAATAAAAGAAATTGATGAAAAAATAAAGCCCAATCACGTTGATAATGAATTTTTTAGGATTAGTGGATGTTAGCGTGAAAATGACGAGGATCACGGCCGTTATCAAGAAGTTCTCCAAATTCATGGTATAACTAGACAATGTGAGAAGGGTGAGCGTGGCAGATTCGAGTTGATTCACACCCGCGGACGACAGATTTGCAACGAAATCAGCAGGAAGCCGGAAAAATTGAAGCATGCAAAAAAATAGAGCTAGAAAAGCTGGAAAATGGAGGAGCTCATAAGTTCTTTTCAAGGAAGGATGCATAACCGCGTTTCACTGTTTATCTTCTTCCTCTTCCCATCCAAGTGCCTTTAGAGTATCACTCATCGAATCCTGCTCCGGGATGACTACTTCCTTCTCAGGTTGCTTCGTCGGATCGAAATCGAAATCGTATTCACTCACGCTCTCAAAAACAGGAGTCCCGGGGGTTGCGGGTGATGCACTGGCAGGTTGAGGGGCCGGCGCTTGTTGTTGACTCGGGCTCTTTTCAAGTGGAGCGCTTCTGGCTTGGATTGACTGAGCTACTGGAGGACTGGGTTCTGGAGTGGGAAGTTCTTGCATGACCGGTACAGGTTGCTGAGCCGGAGCTTCCGCACCGGCAAAGGGATTCAATTCTTCGACACTCAACGGAATGGGGGGAACCTCGCCTGGCTCAAGCGGGATGGGGTATTCTCCAGCTTTTGCGGCCTGGGCGGGCTTGGTTGCATCCTGCTGCTTGGTGGGTGCCGCTGCCGGTGCCGAGATTGCCGTCGATAAATTGGGCATCGATTCCTTCTCGGTGCTTATCTGCTTGCTAATCTCGCTCATTTCTTCTTTCGAGATGCTGACAGCAGGAGTCGCCTCGTTACCGAGAGACTTGGCAAATTCATCGTTGATCCCGAACTCATCGAACGCGGCAAGCACGTCATTCATCGCCTTCATATCAGCGGCCTTGATAACATCTTGGGAAATCTTAGGTGCAGCAACAATGGGTTCAGGTTGCGAAGCTGCTGCAAGATCGGCTTCCCTCGTTCTCTTGGCTTCGATCGCGTGGCTTTCCATGGCCGCTGGCGAGAGCTGGGTGCCGTAAATGATGCTTTCCAGTTCCCATGCTTTTTTCCGGATGAACGGGAGGTAGTAACCCATCTTCATGGCTGCAGGGGTCGCGCCGAGCAACATGTATTCCTTCCCAATTGCGACGAGAATGACGTAGCCGCCGATCGCGTTGATGACGAGCTCTTCGAGGGTTCCATGCTCAAGGCTTGCGACGACCCTCTCGCCAAGGTCGATCAATGCAGCCGAACTTGCACTGTAGGAATCAGCATCCATATCCGGAGCGACCTTGATGCCAGTACGCGTGACAACGACGCACCGTGTGAGCTCCGAAGTTTCTTCTATGGAATGAAGAGTATCCGCCAATTTTTGTTGGACTGCTTCCGGAATCTTAACGCTCATGCGTGAAACGCTTCCACGAAATCATCTAAAAGAATGGTGATGAATTTTCGTCAACGATCATTTCAATATATAACTTTAAAATTTATTTCTTTTTGCTTTCGCTGGTGCTCGCCATTTTCTCCTCTTCGATGAGTAAGAGCCGTTCGATTTCAGTAATCATCTCATTGACCGTTTCTTTATTCGGGGATTCCGCGTAAAGCTCGATCGCGTCTCGATGCAAGGACGGCTTGAGGAGGACCCAGCTGCCTGGCTCGAAGATTATTTTCACGCCATAAAGTGCATCTATTATCGTGAAATTGAACCTTTTGTCGACAGGATTGAAAATCGTGAACAAGTTATTGAGAACATCGATATTTATTGGAATGTCCTTGAACCCCTTGATAGTTTTGGGAGCTTCCCTCAATAATTTTGACAAGGACATGCCGGTATCGCCCATGATCTCGAGGATTTTCAAGGTGGTCAAGTTCGCATCGCTGAAAGGCCCGTACTCGGAAAAGTAGAATTTTCCCGTGTCCGAAGCGCCAAAAATTGCCCGGTACTCCCTTATCTTTTCGGATATCACACCAGGGCCTCTATCCACGATGTAAAACTGCTGATCAAACTCGTTGCATATGCTTTGGATGATGCTTGAATGGGATTGGGATAGGATAATGGGAGATTGCCGGTTATTCTTGATCGATTTTTCGTAGAGCAAGAACATGGCGAGTATCTGGTCATAGTCCGCCACGGAGCCGGTTTCATCGAGATAGATCGCCCGGGACCCGTCGACATCCATTGCCACGCCTAAGTCGGAGGATGATGCCTTGATGATGCTGGATATTTGCTTGACGGAATGATAATTCGGGATGGTGGCATGCACCTCGTTGGGCACGAAGGTATTGAGCGAGATGATCTCCACATCGAGATTACTTAGCAGATTAGGAGATATCTCGCCTGCGGGGCCATAAGAACAGTCGAGGACCATCTTCTTTCCCTTGATCAAGTTCCTATCAATGAATCCAGGCACGGCTTTCTGGTAGACGCTCTCGGTATGCGGGATGGTCGATAGCTTGCCAACACGCTGCGGCGCAACCCGTTTTATGCCTTGTTTTTCCCAGATGGATATGAGCCGTTCCATTTCATTCTTCGGCAATTCAATGCCAAGGGAATTGAAAAACCGGATACCGATTTCCTCGTACCTCGAATGACCGGACGTGACATACACGCCACCCGAAGCCCCGAACCGGCGGATGCAAAACTGGACAAGCGGCAAGGGCGCTACATGGAGATCAAGGATATCGATACCGGTAGACATCGCCCCCGCCGTGAAGGCACGTTTCAGCATCCGGCAATCACGCCGGAAATCCCGGCCGATAACGATGATACCGTTGTTCTCCAAGTACGAGCCATGAACGGCTCCGAGAACGCATGTCACTTCAGGGGTAAGATCAACATTACTTTTCGCAAGAACCCTGCCCTCGACGAGGAACTTTTCTATGCCACTCATCAAAATCCCATTTTTTCATTTTACTGATTTTTCAACGAAAATTGCGGCAACTTGGTATTGCAACGTGGATGATTTTATCTCGCATAGGGAAGCCGCTTTTCTTGTCTCGCTATTTGGTATAATGGCC
>Ga0315277_10009349_pt1 | contig 12522 bp, 6 predicted proteins | sample YL17G05_15_MG_FD_203695 | JGI IMG/M metagenome (GOLD analysis project Ga0315277, IMG submission 203695) | Sediment microbial communities from Yellowstone Lake, YNP, Wyoming, USA - YL17G05_15 | ecosystem: Environmental > Aquatic > Freshwater > Lake > Sediment | place: USA: Wyoming | collected... | reverse complement strand
CACTGATTTCGAAAAAGGATTTATTCGCGCCGAAATCATGAAATACACTGACCTCGATCGACTCGGATCCGAACACTCCCTCAAAGAGACCGGCTTACTTCACGTTCACGGGCGGGATTATGTTGTAGAGGATGGAGATGTGATGTTTGTGCGGTTCAATGTGTAGCGGCCATAACCAATTTCATTATTCGACATTCTTCAATCGATATTCACCGAGCCGTTCACACTATCAGGTCCGTGCAGGCGCGGACAATATCGAATATCGCCTGCCCGCCGTAGCGCTCTTTGCGGAGGCGGGAACACCGAATGATGAATAATGAAGTTCTTTAGCTAGCATACACCGACTGGTTCAATGCATCCGCGTATTGCCTGAAAACGTGTCTGAAGATGAGGCTTGCTTTTTCTTCTACATCTGTCGCCGAGTAGCTATCCGCTGGCAATCCTGTTAGCTCATTCCAGAGGAAGTCGTGGATATGCCCTCTAACCGCCGCCCGCGTGGCCTCCTTCTCCGTCCAATCCTGAAACTTGAGTTGTTCTGCCTTCAGCGTATCCAGAAGCTCCTTTGCTACAGATTTTAGCTTATTCCTCTCTTTCGGCTTTAGATTTGGCTTCTCCAGTAGATCGAACAGCGCAAGCGTTTCTTCGTTCAGCCCTTCCCTGAGAGCCCGCCTTTCCTCTTTATCCAGTGAATCGCTAAACCTCAGAAGTGCGGCAAATGTGTTTTCGATCGTTACGCGATCTTTCTCTGTATTGTAGTCCACAATGATTTCCTGATAGCGCTTGTAAAAATCGGTGCGAAGAGGGTTGCGCTCGATCATCTTACGCAATCTCGCTTCCACGGCCTCTTTCAAACAGTACGTGGCCGTATTCTTGCGAGGATATTTCTCGAATTCCTTCCGGAGCTTCTCAAAATCAATCTTGCTGATATCGTATGTCCGCACATTCTCAGTCGTTTCGTCTATCACCACGGGAGAGATGGCAGCATCGACAATTGTATGCAATTCCTTGATAATGCTGTAGATGTCAGAGTTGTCGCGATCATCCTGCAGCGAGCGATACACGGCATTGATGGCGTCGTAATCCCAACGATAGTCGTTGATCCCGTCAATCGTCAGGCAGGTCCTGAACTTCTTGAAAACCTCCCTTGCCAGAATCTCAAAGCGTTTACGAGTCTCCTCACTTTGGTTGATGAGTTCTTTGGCCTTTGGGATCTCTGCAACGCGCTCAAATCCCTTCTTATTCTTGAGACTTTCAATATCGTATCCCCGCTCAAAGAGGAATTCCTGCACTTCCGAGATAGCCTCGGACAGCTCTCCAAGCAAGACTTCCTCGGGCTTGACTGGGTCGCCGATAACCCCCTCCCCACCGGCTGGAGGAGCTCCGGTGGCAAACGTTGCAAGAGCTTCGCGTAACTGTTTTAGGATGCCACAATAATCGACAATCAAGCCATTTACTTTTCCCTCGTGCACACGATTCGCCCGTGCGATTGCCTGCATAAGTGTGTGTGCCTTGAGCGGCTTATCGAGATACAACGTCGCGAGACTCGGGACATCAAAGCCCGTCATCCACATTGCACAAACGATCGCGAGCCGAAACTTGTGCTCCGGATCTTTGAAAGCCAGATCGATTTCAATGCGTTTCCCATCCGGCGTTTCGTATCCGTCCTTTATCTTCTTCCGATGCGGCTGAATATCGAGCTCCCACTCCCTGAATCTGGCAACCTCGTTCTGTTCTTCGCTAATGACAACAGCAATCTCAGTTTCTTTTAACCACTCAAGTTTGCGCTGCAGGAAAATGGATTCCTGATCATTCGTTGACGTGCTGATAGCCTGTTCGGTATCTTTGACCTGCTGATCCCAGTACTTCTCGACTAGATTGTACATCCGAACAGTGGTGATCTTGTCGATGCACACGAGCATGGCTTTTCCTGATTCCCATCGCGTCGTGTAGTGCGTGACCATGTCCTGTGCTATTGCATCGAGCCGCTTCTCCGCAGTCAAGATGTGATAGTCTCTTCCGAGCTCCTTCTCCAGGAGCGCCTCCTGATCCACATCCAACTGAAGATCCTGAAGCTTTGTTGCGATCTTATCGTTGATATCGGTCGTTGTGAGATGGAGCTTTTCACCGCGGTTGTCATAGAATAGTGGCACGGTTGCTTTGTCATCGACGGCACGTTGGAAGTCGTACATGGAGACATAGTCTCCGAAAATCCTTTTAGTGACTTCGTCGTCCGCAAACAGCGGTGTGCCTGTAAAGCCGATATAATGGGCGTTAGGAAGCGCGTTGCGCATGTTAAGCGCAAGCCTGCCATACTGCGTACGATGCGCTTCATCGGATACAACGATGACATCGTCACGCCGGGAGTAAGGATCATCCGGCTCCACATCCTCGTTGAACTTGTGAATTATTGTGAATAGATACGCCTTTTGTTCACCAAGCAGATCCTTCAAGTGTTTGCCCGACGAAGCACGGACTGTCTCCTTTTTGTTGTCCACAATACCGCAGCCCGCAAAGGTCTTGTAGATCTGCGTGTCCAGGTCCTCCCGATCTGTCACAATTAGGAATGTGAATTTGCTGGAGATCTTTCGGTGGATCTTTTGAGAGAAGAAGACCATCGAATACGACTTACCGGAGCCTTGTGTATGCCAGAAGACCCCGAGTTTGCCTTCCCTGTTGTCCCTGTTAAGAACGGCATCAATGGCGCGGTTCACGCCGAGATATTGGTGATTACGGGCGAGTATTTTGACAAGCTTGCCGGTGGTTTCATCGAACACAATGAAGTTTTCAAAGATATCGAGAAAGTTCGATTTGCTGAACATCCCCTTCATGAGCGTTTCCATATCGACAACGCCCTTTTCCTCTTCCGCCAAGCGTTTCCATTCGTGGTAGTGTTCATACCTGCTTGTTATTGAACCGATCTTAGCCCCGTTGCCGTTGCTAAGTACGATGATAGCGTTGTGATCGAAGAGGTGGGGTATTGTATCCTTGTAATCCCGAAGGTTTTCGTTGTAAGCCCGGCGGATATCCTTGTGGACGTTCTTGAGCTCGATAAAGAGCAACGGAATGCCGTTTACGAATCCGATAATGTCTGGCCTGCGGCGATACAGCGGACCGTGAATCCAGAGCTCGCGCACTGCAAGGAAGTGATTGTTTTCCGGCTTTTCATAGTCAAAGACCCGAAGCCGTTTTTCTTCGAGCACTCCTTTTTCATTCCTGAATGAGACCGGGACACCCTCTTTGCACAGGTCGTACTTTTCACGATTCATCTGGACAAGCGACTTTGTGATGCTTGTCTCAATGATCTGCTTGACTGCGGATTCGTAGGCTTCCACCGGAAGGCGCGGATTGAGATCCTCCAGGGCCTGGCGAAGATAACGGACCAGGACATATTCATCCTCAGATGCCCGGCCAAGCGTACCATCTACACCCAGGACTTCTTCGTTGTACGCGAAGACACTTTCCCAACCCAACTGATCATGGAAGTAGTTGGCAACCGTTTGCTGCACGAGGCGATCTTCCGTCATTTCGCCCATAGGTCAGATGGCGCTCCTCTTTTTCATTTCCACAACGAAACCCACTGCTCTCGTGAGATCAAATCTCTCGTAGTCGTCGTTGCGGAGAACGGGCTTCAATTGCGCCTCCGTTTGTAACTTCAGAGCTTTCAGCCAATCCTCATTCAACTCCTGCAAATCGTTCCCCGGCACAGCTAGCTTTTTCCGAACCAACGATATCATGTTTTCTTCATCTGCATTCAGGTTCAGTTGAGTGATCGCATAATCGATGTCGAAATAGTCTCGAATTGCCGGCTCGCGACGTGTCAGCGCTGCTCTGAATTTCTCCGCGTACGCTTCTCTCCTCGAAATCGACATGACGCCAAATGGTTCAACCACCTGCTCGGTCGACGAGGGACTGAGCAGTATTGTCCTTGCCTTAAGCGATAGAGTCGGTTCCAGTAGTGGTTCCCGCAGACTTATCTCCAGCTTGATTAATTCGGGACCGTCTGTTAGGAGTGACTCATATTCCAGCACGCCGATGTATTGCGTTGAGTTGTTTGCGCCACTCAGACCTTCTTTCTCCCTGAACACCGTGGTCCCGCTTGTCAGCTCCTTGAAGGCTTTCTTTGCGGGATCGATTGCTGAGCTTCTTCTTTTCCTGCTCGAGTCGATCGGCATGGAGATAACAAAATCCAGGTCCTCGCTCAGTCGATAGAAATTCGTATGCACTTTGGCAAGGCACGTGCCGCCTTTGAACACAAGCCCCGGCACGCTTACCAGACACTCAAGAAGAAGACTACAGAAGTAGTCCTTTTCGACAAGTCGAGACTGAAAGGTTGTCTCTGCGGCTGTGAAGTTAATCGATCGACGAAACAGTTCCCGGTCTTCATGAAGACGAATCATAGATGTCCTACCAATCCCCATTGTCCAAGATTCCCCACCGGGGATTGATCCTTCCTCGTCTCGGCGCGTTGGGATGAGACGGAATGAATGCTGTGGTGGGCTTCAGGGATCGTCTAAGCTTGATCAGGGACGAATTCGGGACCCCGATTCGTTCCAAGAAGAAGCCCATCCGTCGGACGGTACCGACGTCCCCATATTTTAGTGTGACATCCACAAGCCTACTCGCTGTGACACGCTTGGAGGCAAGTTCTTTCTCTATCCACGCGTATGCACGGGGCAGCGTGTTGAAGCGCGACCAGTCATAGATCGCATCGAGAAGTGTGCGGGTGCGCGATGAATAGAAACCCGTGTCTCCCTCCAGCGTACGAACCTCTTCGGCCTCACCGAGTCGCTGATCGGATACTTTGATGAGGGTGAACTGAATGGATCCGACCTTCCGATCTCCGGAAATTCTGTTGTTGTAGGCGTACGTTCTGTTCGGGATTTGCTCGTCGTATCCATAGCGGTTGAATGTGTTTGGGCCGCATATCTGGTACGATCCGTTTTGATCTCCAAGGAGCGCGTTGAGAGCCTGGATCTCAGTTGGAATCCATGCACCGCCAAGGGGCAAGCGATCAGGAACCAGGTAAAGTCCGGGGCGGACGCGGGCAACTATGCCGCTGCGGGTCAGTCTCCGAAAGAGTTCTATTTCCTGGGCCTGGCTTAACCCCAACGATCGCCGGATGTCCCCCGCTTTGACGAGAGTCATTTTGCGCATTTGGGCATATGCGAAGAACTGTGATTCCAGTCTGCCGAGTCGTGTTTTCATAATTTATGCTATTTCGCTTAGATGGTCTGAGAGCACATGTGCACGAAATAATATACAACTCGATGTAGACAGTGTAAAGGCCTCAAGCGTCGATTCCTCAATGCCTCAAGCTCTCCCCTCCCAACTTGTCGCGGAACCAGTTGGCAACGGTTTGTTGAACGAGACGGTCTTCTGTCATTTCATTTGGCATGATCGACTTACCTAACCCCTATGATCGAAGGACAGCGTCAGGATTTTTTCCTTGAGCTCGGATTTTGAACTCTTTCACGTACTCGGTCAGGGCTTTTCTTTGGTTGTCCGACAGGTCTTTCTTGCCCAAAACCTTCTCGATTCGCTCAACAAGTAAAGACGGTTCGATAAATGGTTCTACGTTCTTAGGATCAAGCCGGTAAACCGTTCTGGTTGCGACATCTCCCAGGGTTTGAGAGTAGGTCCTGTGAAGGAACCGTTCGACAAACTCAATCATTCCTTCGTCGGATGAGACAGCTTGCTGAACCCAGCTTTTCATTTCCGCTTCTCCACCCCACTCCCGCCATCTATATAGTATACTCGGCAGGTGCTTGGAAGCCAGTAATTCTTGATTCCTCGCTGCGGCTCGTATCTTCTCTAACGTGATAGCCTCAAGTTCAACGAGGTGTTCAGCTGAAAGAAGCCTCTCTTCCTCTGTGTTCGGCTTATCACTTGTCCATTTCCCGTGTTGTTGTCCTAGAGTTACTACTGTGTCTTCCATTATGCCTATCGACCTACCAGCCCGAAATGCTCTGCTCAAGTCAACGAAGCGCTCGGGTTCATCGATCCTTCTCAGAAGCTTGAAGATGATTCGTCCGATCCGTGCGTCATTTCCAAACGATAGCAGACCACGACCTTCGTCTTCTTCCTTCAAGAGGCGATCACCAACGTCGAAAAAGACGTCCAGAATCGTGCTAATATTGCCTTCTGGGATTCCATCTTCAGTATAATCTGCAAGCCGTTCCAACAATCCGCTTACACGTGTCGTACCATCGCTGCGTTTTTCCTCGGAGAGTCTCAGCAACTGTTCACTAAACGAAACGGGATCGGAGGTTGTTGTCAGGAGAGCAAGCATGTCGCTATTAGTAATCGTCCCGAGCGGAAAGGAAAGACGAAAATATATCGGAAACTTCTCCTCGCTGCAGACCCGGAGTTTGCGTCGCCAGTCTGCTGCGAAATCCGCGCCATAATTCGATTCCAGTTTCGGAAACAATCTTCTTATCAGCTTCTTTATGGCTACCTGATCCTCAACGTTTACGCGCTTTATCCAAGCGTCATGATACTCATTCAGCTTTGAACGGTCTGTTCCCCCCATACCATAGTCGAAGTAACCCGCAAACGATTGGGGGTTCCTTCGTATTACATCGTAAGCCAATGGGCAGAACACCCTCAACGCCTCAATTGCAATAAAGTCAACAGAATTTACCTCTCCTTTGACTGCCGGATAAGTGACGGACAGTGTATTCGTCAAACGCACGATGGCACGAGGCGTGGTAATGAAATGGTCGATACCTTCGAAGTACAGATTTGTCCAATAGCTTTGATCGAATTGGTCGGCTGGGGTATTCTCCAACAATTTGTCGAGGCTTTCGAATAGCAACCGCCTAAGTGATACCTTGTCGGGAAGCGGCAGCTCAAACGGTACTTGAACGATTTTCTCCAAAAACACATCACCAGATTGTCCCTGAAGCCCTGCCAATGCTCTTGACGCAACCTCCTTGTCAAAGGCGAGCAAGTAGGTAACGTATGGGAAGTCGGCAACGGCCTTGGTCAATTGAAAAACCTGCCTGTGCTCCTCCGCGGAAAGCCTATCAATGTCATCGATCGTCACCAATAATCTCTTCTTCTCTTTTCTCAATATTGTTTCTACTTCAGTTTTCAGGTGCACAATATCTTTTTCCTTTGGAGATGTAAGCTTGGATATCAACTTGCCCACCGACGAATATGGAACTGGGGTTTCTGAGATCATATCGGCAAAGTGAGCTATTTTCTTGCGGAGTTCCTTGCTACTTGTCTTTCTCTTGGCCAACACAGCAATTATCTGATCGAAGAATCTCCTTGTAATATCCTCAGTACCAGAAAACAGCCATGGATTGAATGGAACGGAGATTATCTCTCCTCTTTCCACGTAGTCTTTCAAGTAATGCATCACAAAATTGAGCGCAGTCGTTTTTCCGGAACCCCAGGGTCCATATATTGCCACAACTAATCCCTCGGATGTCGACATCGAGGAAAGACTCTTGGCGAGATGTTGCGCAAACGGAGCGTAGCCCAACCGATCATCTTTTGGATCGCTCAGAGGCTTGTCGCCTGAAAGACCGTTGTTTTGATTGTTCATTATTCTATTCCTCAATGTGCCCGCTCGTCAAGTACGACAGGAGGTGCCTACCGTGGGCCTGTATTTGCGACTTCATCGCGCTGCTTCTGCGTCTCATGCATTTTCACCATCAATGGCCAACAACAGAGCCGAAGGATAACCGCCCATAAGTAGACACACTCCGGTGAGTAGAAATCACCAGGATACATTAAGCCATGCGCCAAGCGATTCCTAATGTTTGACCCCTCTCGTTCAACCAATAATCCTTGGAGATGAAAAATGAGATCCTCACCAAAGATCGCTTTCGTCTGATCAAGATAGAGAAGCTTGTTGAGATCGTACTCTTCCTGGATACCTTCGTGATCCATACCTGAAGTTGGAACGCCCCGCTGCTCTAGCAAATATCTCAGAGAGTTCTCAAATTGCGGCACCAGAAGATGAATTGCCGTCAGGAAATCTCCCTGAAGACCGGTCAACAAACCTTTCGCGTAGAACCATTCGCGATGTTGCGGGATGAGCGGATTATTGAGGACCACGGGCGCGAAATCATCGACGGTTGCATAGTGCTCCAAGTCAATCAGTCTTCTCATCGGATCAATTACAGCTTGAACGTCAATAGAGTATCCGATCTTTACCTCATGAAAAAGGTGTGGTCGAAGCGCCTCGTCCTCAGCCCCTTCTTCCCGTGCAAGTAACGCAGGTCTCTTGCCGATGACTTTCCCTTTTTCATTGACTATTATGCCGCTCGTGAGATACGTAAACGGGAACTGCTTCACATGTTCCTGCACTCGCTTACGGAGCGCTTCAACAGCCTCAATCCTAAGTCCTTGTGAGAGGATAAACAAAGCCTCAATCAATTCCTTGCCTCTGACACTAGCACGAGCCCCTTCGATTGCCTCGGTAAGATCAACTGCTGGAGAGGAAATAACGCCAAACTCCTGTAAAGATTTCTGTTCATAATCTAGAAGGATGCTATGCAGCTCCTTGATGCGCTCGCCCATTCCTCCGATCCGGCGGTAAGCCTCAATGGCTCTAGACATTTGAGAGCTTGCTGCCATGTAACTTGGTTTGTCTCCTTTGACCATAGCATCGGCGATCTTGACATACGTCTCTGCCGCCTGTGCAAGAGAAAGCTTTCGATTGTCTTCATCTTTCGCAATTCGTTCCCACTCGGCTTTTCTCTGCCAGTATGTTTGTGCACGCGGCCAATCATGATTTTCTTCCGCTTTCTTCGCCATTTTTTCTGCCAATCGGCCATATTTGGCGGGATCGCCTAACTTGCGCTCGCACAATAGAGCCATGAGCTTTTCAGAGAGATACAAAGGGTCTTCACCTTGATACTTTTCTAGCACCATTTCAATGTGGTGAACAACATGTGCCAATTTTCCCGTGGCGTCCCCCAAAGACGCCGCTAAGCGAAACGCCCTTTGAATCCTATCAACGCAACGTGTCCAGTGGTTGGGGTCTTCCAAGGCGGTGGCCGATTCGAGGTAGCTATCTATGGCAATAGCAGCCATCTTGTAATCTCGTGTTCTAAGCCAGACAGCATCCGAAACGCGCGCGCGGAACTCTGAATCCTCGATCTCGAGTACGAGTTCCTTCAGTACGGCTATTTGGCTATCGGAAAAATCTTCCAAGATTGCGCTTCGCTTGCCGCTCATAACCACCATTGCACCGAAGGGCTCCTTGTAATTGTCAGGACGCAGATGCAAGGAAGTGATGTCGATTAGGAGACGGTACACTCCAAGTGTCTTCTCGTCACAAGCGTACCCTCCTTCTCTGGCCTTTGCTATGAAGAGGGAGTTGTAGTCAAAACAGTCTTTGCTCTTCGCCTCCTTAAGGAGCTGGCCTAAGCTGACATTGCGCAAGTCCTGTATCGTCAGTTCGTTTAATTCAGCAACCATAGTATGGTTTCCTAGAAACCTTTGAAACATTCATGCTTCCATCTCGCCGTTCATCAACTTCGGCAACAAAATGTCGCGGGCGTCCTTCAGCCTTCGATTTTCCATCGTGAGCAATTTGAGTTGCTGGGTAATCGGACATACATAGCTGTTCAGGGTGTCAAGCAACGCGTGCGGTGGCAGCGCGATTGCGTATTCCTGCATGATTTTCCAGTCCGCCCGCGGCATCTTCGACCCTTCCTTCATTTTCTGTGATGCTTCCGCCACAAAACGGTCACTCGAAACAACCAATAGCAAAAGGCTTGCAAGTCGTTTTTCTTTCGGTCTAAGGATAATCGCGTCAGAGGATGCAACTCCGTCCACGAGCGCAAGTCCCACCTTGTGAAAGTACGGCCGGATTCTGCCGAACAGAATATCGCCCTCGCGGAACTTGTGCTTCGAACTTGTGACCTCCTCGGCCTTTCCCCATGTGGAAAGAGTAATAGATCGGCGTGGCATATGTTCCAAGCCGATGTATGGTGTCTCGGGATCGACTTCCTGAGGTGCAACCATCTCCCTTATTTCATCACATACATCTCCCAGATCTACCCCGTCCCACCCCTCCGGCACCCCCTTCACCGTTCGTGTGTGTTCATAGCCCGGAAACCGGAGGCTGACAAACCACTCGTTGTACAACAGCTTTGCCGATTCCTCCAGCAGCTTGATGCGCCGCATGTTATTCTCAACCAGGCCGTCATAGCTGGAGAGAACAGCGGCAATCTTCTCCTGTGACTCTGTATCAGGAATTGAGACCCTTATTTCATGCAAGACATTGCGGTCTACACCAGGCACTGCTGCTTTGTCGCTCTGATAATGTCGGAGAACATTCTTGAGAAAATAGGCGGCAAACCTTGGATGGGTCTCCTTGAAATCTATGACATAGAGCGCTGTGTTGAGAGGCCAGTAATCCTGGTCTAAGTAGAATACTTCGCCGAGCGTTCCATAACGTCCGGTTACCACTCCAGGTGCTTTTGCTTTGGCTTCATTGTGGTAGCCGGTAATGCCAGAGGATGATACAACGGGTATATCGCCGTCGATACGAGTATCACCGGGGAGGTCATGACCACGCTTCAAAGTGAGAACGTCACCCAGTCGGCAGTTTCGCCATATCATATTACTAGTCCCTCAAAATTCTGCTGAATTGAGTTCGCTAGCTGCTCTGCTTCATTGTTCAAATCGGCAAGCTCAATGTGAATGTCGCGCAGCGCTTCTTCAAAATCGAAGTCCTTGTCCTCTTCTGAAGGAACCACCCCCACGTAACGCCCCGGCGTCAGGCTCCAATCGTTCTTGGCGATCTCCTTTCTGTCAGCAAGCTTCACCAAGCCCTCAACATCACAAAGTTTCGCATCGGGAAAGCGTGACTGCAGCCAGTGAGCCTGCTTATGGAAGTACGTGGCGAGCCTGAGTTGCTCAACTGCATCTTTGCCGACGCTATCAAGATCCTTCCTCTGTTTGTTTACCTCCCGGGAATCCCACTTGTCTGCTTGCCCCGACTCTCTCGGGGCCTGCCGGCCATTCAGATCTCTCTCAATGATGTCGGCAGCCTTCACGGCAATCTTATAGAGAATATCAATCTGCTTGATAAGCCCTTTCATTTTTTCGTCGATTGGATGAAAGATCTCCCTGGCCTTTAGTTGTGCGGCATTTTTCTCGGGAATGGAATCACTGTACTTCTTTTTGTACTGCCCAAGATCATTCAAGAGCATGGTCCTATCTTTCTTATAGAGCGCCTCCGTCTCTTTCCATTCCTTCAATGTATCGGCAAGGACCTTCTTCTTGTCAGGATCAACATCACCATTCCTTCCTATGATCGAGGCGAACGCATCGATGCTGTCTCTCAAGCTGTCAAGTGCCTTCTCAAAAGCTTCGAGCTTTCCGGCGACATGACCGCATTCAGTCACTAAGGCAGCCAGGTACTCCTTCACAAGGGCAAGGTAGCGGTCTGTCTTGCCCCGATAGAGCCAGACAATGGCCGTGATGTTCTTGAGTTGCTCAGGAGAGAAATCAAAGATCTTTCTCGTAACCTTTCGATGAATGTTCCTCGCATCAATCATCAGGACTTTGTCGAGCATTTCTTTCGGTTTGTCCTTGTCGAAGAACCAGAGCTCGCACGGCACCGAGCGAGTGTAGAAGAAGTTGGGACGGATCGAGATCATCACATCCACGTGTCCGGTTTCCACGATCTTCTGGCGCACCGTCTTCTCGCTATGTCCCGCGCTTGAGGCCTGAGACGACATGACGAATCCGGCTCTCCCCTTCGCGTTCAGATAGCTGTAGAAGTAGGAAATCCAGAGATAGTTTCCGTTTGACACCACGTTCTTGTTGTTCACTCCCGGAAGACCAAACGGAAGGCGCGGGTCGCTGGAGATTTTCTTTGCGTCGACGCCATCTACATTAAACGGCGGATTTGCCATCACGAAATCAGCTTTTCCAAGCAGTTCATGCTGGTCTTGGTAGAAAGTATTGCCTTCCAGAATTTTTCCTTCAAGGCCATGAACCGCAAGGTTCATCAGCGTGAAACGGATCGTTGTCGCATTCTTTTCCTGCCCGTAGAACGTCACCGCTTCATGTGCCGGTTTACCCACCTTCTCCAGGAAATGGCTCGTTTGCACAAGCATACCGCCAGAGCCGCAGGCGGGATCAAAGACCTTTCCATGATCCGGTTCAATCACATTGACGATCGTCTGAACAAGCGAAACCGGTGTAAAGAATTCCCCTGCATCGTGCGCCTTTTCGGCCGCAAATTTCATCAGGAAGTATTCGTAGATCCGGCCGAACACGTCGCCGTTTGTCGTGTTCAATGCAGAATCATAGAAGATCCGCAGAAGGCCCCGCAGCACATCCGGTTCGAGTTTGGCATATTCCTTCGGGAGGTTACCCGTAAGAACCGGATAGTCGGTCTCTATATCCTCCATTGCCTTGTTCAAGGCCGCTCCGGGATCTTTGTCCGCCGGGAGCGAAACCAAGTAATCGTACCTCGCCTCATCTCTCAGGAATATTGCTGCCTTCTTCGCGAAGTCATCTTTTGTCAGAGATCGTGCAATCCCCTGG
>Ga0315277_10009346_pt1 | contig 12523 bp, 7 predicted proteins | sample YL17G05_15_MG_FD_203695 | JGI IMG/M metagenome (GOLD analysis project Ga0315277, IMG submission 203695) | Sediment microbial communities from Yellowstone Lake, YNP, Wyoming, USA - YL17G05_15 | ecosystem: Environmental > Aquatic > Freshwater > Lake > Sediment | place: USA: Wyoming | collected... | reverse complement strand
AGCACGAACTCCCGGAACGCCGTCGTCGACTGGACCTCACGCGCCAGGTCCTCGCTCTTGCAGCGCAGTAACACAGCCGTTTCGATCCACATGTGCCCGAACCTCGAGCACCAGTCGCGGATGCTGAAAACCACGTTCTGCGGGACCGGGTTGTTGCTGTGTCCAGAAAGGAACTCGATCAACGACTCGGCGTCGTAGCCGTCCTGCATCGCTCTGTACACGGACGACTTGGAGACGGTGTACACCATCACCTGATCGTGTTTCGCCAGGTCGGCGACTTGCTCTATGGACCACAGGATGTCAAGGGAAATGTCCCTGGGCACCAGCAACTCGAAATTGGGCTCGACAAAGAAGGTCCTGTCCCAGTGATAGTCCGGCGCAGGCCCTGAGCAGAGCAGGAACCTTCCGAGCGGCGTCAGCCTGCAGGCCAGTTCCCCGTTGAACTGCCCGGTAGCTACGACCCCCGCGGCGCCGAGGTGGCCGAAGAAAAACCTCTCAAGCCGCACCGGGAGTGCCTGCCACGCGTGGCTCATGCCGACCGGCTCGAGTTCTTCGAGCATGCGGTTCACAACTGCCCACTCGCCCTGAGGAACCAGGCAGAGAAAGCTGAGGATCGTCGAGAAGTCGGGGTCCAGGGCAACGACTCGCTCCTGCAGGTAGTCAAAGAGGTCACGGCGCTTGGATTCAGGGCCAAGCCCAATCCAGGCCTCTGCTTTGTCCGGCACCAGCTCGAGCACTGAGTCGCTCTGCCGGACCAGACCTCTGGATCTGATGAAGTCGATGAAGATGTGAAGCCTGCCCGGCCTGTCCTCGTGAAGGTTGACTGCAGCTTCATCTATGCCGAGAATCTCTTCAAGGCCGCGTTGCGACCTGCGGAAGATCTCTCCGTTCTGAGTGAGGCGCACGCCGGACTTCTTGACATAGGCAAGAAGGAAATGGATTAGCCTGAGCGCGAGGTTTGGATCCTCTCCGGTCTCAACAGCATCTATTTTCTGGCATATGGTGCGAGCCACCATGTCTCCGGCGATCGCCGGCAGAAGCTTCTCGCGCAGATCCTTGGGGATAAAGTAGACTTGACGGTAGTTCTGCCGGTCTGTGAAAACCAGCCCGCGTCTCATGAGGGCATCTATGACTTGCGCGCCGTTCCGGCGCCATTTGCGAGTCATGCGGTTGAGCTTCTGGTGACACTGCTCGACGACTACCCCTTTGCCGCCGGCACCGAGCGCGATTATCTTCAGGGCAACAAGCTGCTCACGGCTGAATTCGTCGAGGCATTTCAGCGCCGCGCCATCCCCCAGCACCACCCTGGCCACGATGCCTGGAGCAGCAGGGTTTTCCACATCAATCCCGGGCACATAAGCCTCGGCTATTCTCTTGAACCGGTCGGCCGGAGCTCTTGAGAGACATTCTTCCAGTTCTATCAATGGCTGGGCCCTCCACCCGCAGCAAAATCCTCAGTGAGGAACTCGGACGCGTCCCAGATACGATAGTAGTAACCCTGCTCGGTCAGGAACAGCTGTCGTTTGGCGGCGAAGTCCTGATCTTTCGTCTCTGCCGTCACGAGTGAATAGAAAGATGCAGGCCGGCCGTTTCTCTTAGGCCTCAGCACTCTGCCCAGCCGCTGCGCCTCCTCCTGCCTGGACCCAAACGTCCCGGAGATCTGTATGGCGACGCTGGCATCGGGCAGATCCACCGCAAAGTTGGCCACCTTGGAGACCACCAGAACCTTGAGATCGCCGGCCCTGAACTTGCCGTAAAGCGATTCTCGCTCGACGTTGGGCGTCTTGCCCGTTATGAGGGGGGCCTGCAATTCGGACGCGAGATCGTTGAGCTGGTCCAGGTACTGGCCGATAATAAGCACCTGATCATGGGCATGCCTTCGCAACAGGAACCTGACCAACCTGGTCTTAGCCCGGTTCTCCGACGCGATCCGGAACTTCTGCCTGGGCTCCGCCGCCGCGTACTCGAGCCGCGCGTCGTCCGGCATCTTTACCCGTATTTCGTGACACTCGGCGGTCGCTATCCACCCCTGCCGCTCAAGATCCCGCCACGGCATGTCGAATTTCTTTGGGCCTATGAGTGAGAAAACGTCCTCCTCCTGCCCATCCTCTCGCACGAGCGTCGCGGTGAGGCCCAGCCGGCGGGTCGCCTGGAGTCCTGCCGTTATGCGGAACACCGGTGCCGGCAAAAGGTGTACTTCGTCGTAAATGATCAGACCCCAGTTCTTGCTGGAGAACAGCCGGAAGTGCGGGTAGCCCTCATCCTGCGCGCGCCTGTGCGTAAGTATCTGGTACGTCGTCACGGTGATGGAGCGGACTTCCTTGGCTTCACCGGTGTACTCGCCGATGTCGCTCCGGACGACCTCAGCTTTGTCGATGAGCTCGTCAATCCATTGCCTGACAGCGACGATGTTTGTGGCAAGTATCAAGGTTTCGCACTGGATCCTGGACATCACGCCCATGCCGATGACCGTCTTGCCCGCGCCGCATGGCAGGACAACTATCCCGCTCCCACCGACCGCCGTACCTCCCGCGTAAAACGCCTCGACGGCCTTGGCCTGGTACGCTCTGAGGTGGAAAGGCTTGCCGGAAGAAGTCAACGGCCGGAGCCGGAAACCGAAGGGAGTCCCTTCCTGGTACCCAGCGATGTCTTTGACAGGATAGCCGATCCTGGTCAGGGCCTGCTTTATGTGTCCCCGGTCTGTCTCACTGATGAAAAACGCCCGGTCGCGGGCGCGGGAGAGCAGAAACGGCTTGACCCTCGGGTGACTTGAGCACTCAATGGCAGTTGGATCATCCAGGAAGCAGAGCGCGAGCGCCCCTTCGCGCCTCTCGAGCCAAACCCTACCGTACCTCGACACATAGTCATGGATCTCTCGGGCGACGATTGCCGGGACAGGGTATTTGGAATAGGCTGATAGGGCGTCGAGTATGGCCTGTGCGCTCATGCCGCTGGCGGCCGCGTTCCACAGTGACAATGGCGTGATCCGGTAAGTGTGCACATGCTCGGGGCTTTTCTGCAGCTCGGCGAAACCGATCAGAGCGTCTCGAGCCTGCTCGTAGGCCGGGCTTGCGACCTCGAGCAAGATGGTCTTATCACTTTGAACGATAAGAGGCCGGCTGTTGAGAGACATGTGGGCGAACTCCCGTTTACGCAAAGAATGACCACCTTAACTTCGTGTTTATTCTTTACCTGCCTTTGGTTTCCCTTCTGGAACGGGCTTACATTTCTTTGGCATGCGTAGTTCTTTTTGTCACACGCGGCGGCGTTCTGGTTTTGATGCCGTGATCTAGCCCCAAGGGCTCTGCGGGAGGGCAGATTGCATGGCGATCGTGTCCCCACGGCTAGACGTGCGACCGAATCTTCCCCGGAACACTGAACCCTGGAGCTACTCTCCAGTGGACGGCAGCTCCGCCTCGTCCGGCCGTGGCGGGATAGGGTATACTGTTCGTATCAACGCAAGGAGGCTCTCATTGGAAACCGCGCCTCTCCTGTCAAACCTCAATCCCCAGCAACGAGAAGCAGCTACTTACCTTGGTGGCCCGGTCCTTGTCTTCGCCGGCGCCGGCAGTGGTAAGACACGCGTGCTGACGTACCGGATCGCACATCTGATTTCTCTGGGCGTAGGCCCCGCGAACATACTGGCAATAACCTTCACCAACAAAGCCGCGGACGAGATGAAGGGCAGGGTCCAGACCCTGCTAGGACCGCAAAAAGACCTTTGGATCAGCACATTTCATGCACTATGCGCCCGGCTCCTCCGCAGGGACGGCCACCTGATCGGGCTCGACCGGTCCTTCGCCATCTACGACACGCAGGACCAGTTGACGGCCATAAAGCAGGTAATAGGCGACTCGGGGCTCGACTCAAAACGCTACCAGCCAGGGGCGGTGCTTGCCCAGATCAGCGCCCAGAAGAACGAGCTCGTGGACGCAGACGAATTCGAGCGCAGGGCGCAGGGTTTTTATGAGGAACGCATCGCACAGCTGTACCAGCAGTACCAGCGTCTCCTGAACAAGAACGTTGCACTGGACTTTGACGACCTGCTGGTAAAGGCGTGCGAGTTGCTGCGGAGCTCCCGCGCCGCGAGAGAGCACTACCAGGAGAGATTCCACCACATACTTGTCGACGAGTACCAGGACACGAACCACGCGCAGTACGTGCTGGTGTCGCTCCTGGCGCAGAAACACAGGAACCTCCTGGTCGTGGGCGATGACGACCAGAATATCTATTCATTCCGCGGAGCTTCCCTCCGGAACATACTTGAGTTCACCAAGGACTACCCGGAGGCGAAAGCCATCAGGCTGGAGCAGAATTACCGCTCCACTCAGAACATTCTGGATGCAGCCTACTACGTCATAAAAAACAACGCCAGGCGCGTCCAAAAGCGCCTGTGGACCGAAAACCCGCAAGGCCGGCTGGTGGTCCTGAAAACCGCACGCGACGAGTTCGAGGAAGGGCAGTTCGTGCTGGACGAGATACTCTCGCTCCGCCGGAGCCTCGACCTCGGATACAAGGACTTCGCCGTGCTGTACCGCACCCACGCGCAGTCGCGAGTCTTCGAAGAAGCTCTTGTCCGGCGCGAGATGCCGTACGTCATAGTCGGCGGGATAAGGTTCTACGAGCGTAGGGAGATCAAGGATATCCTGGCCTACCTGCGGCTCATCTCGGGGTCGAGCGATTTCCTGAGCCTCGGGCGGATCATAAACGTACCCAGGCGGGGCATAGGCGAGGTCACGATGGACAGGATCGAAGCGTACGCGCGGGAGAAGGGCTTGCCCATGGTGGAGACCCTGGCCAGAGCTCAGGAAATCCCCGGTCTCAGCGGCCCGGCGAAGTCCAAAGTGGCGGCGTTCGGTCAGACGCTTAACGGTCTGATGGAGGACTTCGCGGGGAGGACAGTGTATGAGACCACAGCAGCGGTCCTTGAGCGGACAGGCTACGCGGACGTGCTCCGGGCCGATGGCTCCATAGAGGCAATGACCAGGCTTGAGAATATTGAGGAGTTCCTCTCCGTGGCCCTGGAGTTCGATCGAAGGGGCGAGGGAGGCCTCCTGGAATTCCTTGAAGGAGTCACACTGGTCTCGGATATTGACACGGTCGACGAGAAGAAAGACGCCGTCATGCTGATGACGCTGCACTCGGCCAAGGGCCTTGAGTTCCCGGTGGTGTTCCTGGTGGGCATGGAGGAGGGAGTGTTCCCGCACGCCCGGTCCATCGGCGAGATGGACCAGCTCGAGGAAGAGCGAAGGCTCTGCTACGTGGGTATGACCAGAGCGAAGAGGCTCCTGTACCTTGTGCACACGCAGGTGCGCACCCTGTTCGGCAGGACAGGGCTCGGCATCCGGTCCAGGTTCATCGACGAGATACCGTCCGAACTGCTCAACATGCCTGATCGTGTGGCGGGCGACCAGGGCAGGGAAGAGCGCGTTGCAGGTGCGCCCACAGATACAGGCGCGGCTGTGGCCGCAGCTTCGCACAACTCCAGGCGAGATTCCCGGCGAAAGGCCCAGTCCAAATGGGAACCGCCGCCCTTCGTGGGGGAAACCGAGTTCCGCCCCGGCGACAAGGTCATGCACCCCAAGCTCGGACCGGGCACAGTGGTATCGACGAAGGGCACGGGGCCGGAGACAGAGGTCAGCGTGGCCTTTCCCGACAGGGGGATAAAGACACTGATCGCCCGCTACGCTAACCTCACGAAGGAGTGAGAGCATGCTTCCTTTTGATGAGGCCAGGAGGAGAGCAGACGAGCTCCGCGAGCTAATCAGGTATCACGACCACAGGTATCACGTCCTGGACTCACCCGAAATCTCCGACGCCGAGTACGACGCGCTGGTCCGCGATCTCGTGGAAATCGAGACGGACTACCCGGAACTTATCACGCCCGACTCACCCACCCAACGAGTCTCAGGTGCCCCGGTAGAAGGGTTCACGGCTGTGCCCTTCACTGCCCCGGTGCTCAGCCTATCGAACGCGTTCTCTGAAGAGGAGCTTTTCGCATTTGACAGGCGCATCCGGCAGGCGGCGGGCGAGCGGCCGGTAAGGTACGTTATTGAGCCGAAAATCGACGGGCTTTCGGTCATCCTCCGGTACCGTGATGGCACCTTCGTGCAGGGCGCGACGCGCGGGGACGGGCGCACCGGCGAAGAGGTCACAAGGAACCTGCGCACTGTCAAGTCGCTCCCGCTTGTTCTTAAGAATCCTCCCGCCTTCCTGGAGGCGCGTGGCGAGGTCTACATGCCAAAAGCGGAGTTCGCGCGGCTGAACCGCGAGCGCGACGAGCGTGGCGAGATGCCGTTCGCGAACCCGCGGAACGCTGGAGCCGGGTCGCTCCGCCAGATGGACCCGAAGATCACCGCCGGGCGGGCACTTGACAGCTTCATCTATGAGATCAGGGAAATGGAGGGCGGGCCCGCTGTCCCGACACACCTCGCGGCGCTGGAGGCACTTGGCGGTTGGGGATTCAAGACCCCTCCGCGGGCCGTGTTCTCGACGGCAGAAGAAATCGCTGCCTACCTGCGGGAATGGTCGGAGAAGCGGGACGAGCTTCCCTTCGACATAGACGGCATGGTCATAAAACTGGACGACCTTCAGCTGCACGACGCCCTCGGTACAACTTCACACAGCCCAAGGTGGGCGCTCGCATACAAGTTCCAGCCCGAAAGGGCAGTCACTGTCGTCAACGACATAACCATAACGGTCGGCCGCACTGGAGTACTCACGCCGACCGCGATACTTGAGCCGGTCCGGGTCGGCGGTTCCACCGTCAGCCGCGCAGTGCTGCACAATGAGGACATCATCAGGCAAAAGGACGTCAGGATAGGCGATACGGTCATCGTGCATAAGGCGGGCGAAGTCATCCCCGAAGTCGTGGAGGTGCTGAAGGAGAAGCGGAACGGCACAGAGCGGGAGTTTCATTTCCCCGAGGCCTGTCCTGCGTGCGGTGACCCTGTCCATAGATTTGAAGGAGAGGCCGCGCACAGGTGCGTGAACGTTGCCTGCCCGGCCCGCCTCTATGAGAGCTTGATTCACTTTGCTTCCAGGGACGCCATGAACATTGAGGGCATGGGGCCATCGCTCATCAACCAGCTGCTGCAGAGCGGCCTGGTGAAAGACCCGGCGGACATATACTTCCTTACTCAGGAACAGGTTGAGTCGCTGGAGAGGATGGGCAAGAAGTCGGCCGAAAACATCATGCAGGCAGTTGAAAACTCGAAGCAGGCATCTGTTTCCAACCTCGTCTTCGCACTCGGCATCAAGCACGTTGGCCAGAGGGCAGCAAACATGCTTGCCGAGCATTTCGGCAGTTACTGGAGCCTGCTTGACGCCACGTATGAAGACCTCACCAGCATAGACGGTATGGGCGATGTCATCGCCCGGAGCGTCCTCGCGTTTGTGTCCTCGAAGGAAGCGCGTATCCTTGGTGAAAAACTGCAGCGTGCGGGCGTAAAGCTCGCTGCAGACCAGGCTCGGCTCGCGGCTGGCGTGCTTGACGGCATGCAGGTCGTGCTGACCGGCACTCTGCCTACCATGACCAGAAAACAGGCCGAAGACCTGATAGTGCAGAACGGCGGAAGAGTAATGTCATCGGTCTCCCGCAATACCAGTTTCGTTCTACTGGGTGAAAACCCGGGCTCAAAACTGGATAAGGCACGGGAGCTCGACATAAAGACCCTAAGCGAAGAGGAATTCCGCAATCTGGTAACCAAAAGATAAATACTTCAGAGCAGGAGAAATTCGGCGAGGACAGAAACAACATCTGATTATCCTGTTTGATGGTAACCTCAGTATCGCATTTCGCGAAGGGAGTCTTCGTTGATGGCTGAGCGCCTGCTTGAGGTGAAAGGCCTCAAGACATACTTCTTCACAAGCGACGGAGTCGTGCCCGCAGTTGACGGTGTGACTTACCACGTCGACAAAGGCGAGACGCTTGGCATCGTCGGTGAGTCAGGCTGCGGCAAGAGCGTTACATCGCTTTCGGTCATGCGGCTCATCCCTGACCCGCCCGGGAAGATCACTGCCGGGCAGATTTTCTTCGAGCGAGAGAACCTGCTGGAGAAGTCCGAAGCTGCGATGAGGAAAATCCGTGGCAACCACATCTCGATGATCTTCCAGGAGCCGATGACTTCGCTGAACCCCGTTTACACCGTCGGAGACCAGATCGCGGAGGCTGTCGAGCTGCACCAGGGGCTCAAGCGCCAGGACGCTATGGAAAAAGCCGTCGAGATGCTGCGGATTGTCGGCATCCCGCTGCCTGAGCGGCGAGTCAGGGAGTACCCCCACCAGCTCAGCGGTGGCATGAGACAGCGCGTCATGATAGCCATGGCGCTGTCGTGTAACCCGCAACTCCTGATCGCAGATGAGCCGACGACGGCTCTGGACGTTACTATCCAGGCGCAAATCCTTGAGCTCATGAAGGCACTGAAGAAAGAGCTCGGGATGGCAATCATGCTGATAACGCACGACCTTGGCGTCATCGCCGAGATGGCCCAGCGGGTCGTTGTCATGTATGCAGGCAAGATCGTCGAGGAAGCAGACGTGATAAGCATATTCCGGAGCCCGCTTCACCCTTACACTGAAGGCCTCCTGAAATCCATTCCGAGACTCGACGGCACAAAGGGAAGGCTGCACGTTATCGAAGGCGTGGTCCCGAACCCCCTGTACATGCCCACAGGGTGCAGGTTCCACCCAAGGTGCCCGTACACGATGGATATCTGCAAGGCTCAGGAGCCTGACCTGATGCGGGTCTCAGAGGGGCGCCAGGTGGCGTGCTGGCTCAAGAGCAAGTTGGCGAAGGAGGTGGCGTCATGACTTCCTCAGTGGGCACTTCCGGAGGCGCTTCTACACGCAGTGCTGCCAGGGGCGAGGTGCTTGTCGAGGTCAAGGACCTCAAGAAGCATTTCCCCATAACCGGCGGCGTGTTCTCGCGGGTAGTGGGTCACGTGAAAGCCGTTGATGGCGTCTCGTTCCAGATCAGAAAAGGCGAGACGCTTGGCCTCGTGGGAGAGTCTGGCTGCGGCAAGACGACGCTGGGCCGGGTGGTGCTCAGGTTGGCCGAGCCGACGGCCGGAGAAGCACTCTTCGAAGGCAGGAATGTCTTCTCCCTCGGGAAGGAAGACATGCGGAAGCTGCGCCGTGAGATGCAGATCATCTTTCAGGACCCATACGCCTCCTTGAACCCCAGGATGACCATCGGCGACATCATAGGTGAGCCGCTCGAGATACACGGCGTGGCGACCGGGGCGCGGAAGGAAGCGCGTGTGAGGGAACTGCTCGACGTCGTGGGGCTTGCTTCATATCACATCAGGCGGTACCCGCACGAGTTCAGCGGCGGCCAGCGGCAGAGGATCGGCATCGCGAGAGCGCTGGCGCTGAATCCCAAACTGATCATCTGCGACGAGCCGGTCTCGGCTCTTGACGTTTCGATCCAGTCGCAAATCCTGAACCTGTTGGGGGACTTGCAGGGCCAGTTCGGGCTGACGTACCTGTTCATCGCGCATAACCTCTCGGTCATCAAGCACATAAGCGATCGGGTGGCGGTCATGTACCTCGGCAAAGTCGTCGAGATGACCAATGAGGCGGAGCTGTTCCGGAACCCGAGGCACCCGTATACCGAGGCGTTACTCTCTGCGGTGCCCGTCCCGAACCCGGAGATCAAGCGGCAGAGGATCGTGCTCGAAGGCGATGTGCCGAGCCCGGTCAACCCGCCGTCAGGCTGCCGGTTCCATACCAGGTGCAGGATCGCCCAGGAGATATGCAATCAGAAAGAGCCTGAGTGGGCTGAGAAGGCGCCGGACCACTGGTACGCGTGCCATTTAAGGTAGAGGCGCAGACCTCCGAGCGGTAGCGCCGGCCGCCAGGGCAGGGCGCAGACCTCGCGAACCTGATCATCACGGGCGACCCCACAGGCGGGGTCGCCCTTAGACTTGGTGACGAAGATGAAGCCTCGGGCTTTCGAAGCAGGAGCACACCCCCCAGAATTGGTAATATTAGAGGCGTGGCGCGCAGGACAGCCAACTGGGTGCAGCCACCCACGGAACAGGAGAGATGCCGGTTTGAGAATCGATAGGGAAGAGGTCCTCCGCATCGCGCGGCTGGCCCACCTCGAACTTGCCCCAGATGAAGTCGCACGGTTCACAGAGCAACTCGACACGATACTGAACTATATGGAAAAGCTCCGTGGCCTCGACACCCAGGGCGTCGAGCCAACCTACCACGCATTGCAGGATCTGGCCAATGTGTTCAGGCAGGATAAGGTGGGTGAGGTGTTGCCCATAGAGAAAGCTCTTGCCAATTCCCCCGAGCGCGAGGCCAACTTCTTCAAGGTGCCCCGCATCGTCGAGGAGCGGGGGTGAATGGCGTGAAGCTTTACGAACTGACGGCCCACGAAATCCGGGCGCTGCTGGAGCAGCGAGAAGTCTCACCTGTAGAGGTGCTTGATTCGGTTTTCGGTCATATTCAGGACCTCGAACCTGCCCTGCGAGCTTACATAACCCTGTGCCCCGACGACGCACGAGAAGCCGCCGAGCAGGCGCGCAAGGCATACGCGGACAGGTCTGGCGCGCCGCAGCCTGGCAAAGGGGCCCTATTCGGCATCCCTATCGCCATCAAGGATAACATGTGCACCGAAGGCATCCGCACTACCTGCGGGTCCAGGATACTGTACAATTTCGTGCCGCCCTACGACGCCACGGTGGTCTCTCGCCTCAAGAAAGACGGCGCAGTCATCATCGGCAAGACGAACATGGACGAGTTCGCCATGGGTTCGTCCACCGAGAACTCCGGTTTCTTCAACACATATAACCCCTGGAAGAAAGGTGCGGTGCCCGGCGGGTCCAGTGGTGGCTCAGCCGCGACCGTCGCGGCAAACGGCGCGGTGCTGGCTCTGGGCTCCGACACCGGCGGCTCGGTACGGCAGCCGGCGTCATTGTGCGGCGTGGTCGGGCTGAAGCCCACGTACGGCCTGGTATCGCGGTACGGGCTGGTCGCCTTCGCTTCTTCCCTTGACCAGATAGGCCCGATAACCAAGGACGTGACCGACTGCGCCCTCTTGCTGGGCGTCATCGCGGGCCACGACCCGTTCGACTCCACATCGGCCCCCGTCAAGGTGCCCGATTACACGGCGTACCTGGATAAGGACATCAAGGGCGTGAAGGTCGGCATCCCCAAGGAATACATGGGCGAGGGAATCGACCCGGACGTCCGGCGTGTCGTGGAAGCGGCTATCTCGGTGCTGCGCGGCCTCGGGGCCGTCGTGGACGAGTGCTCCCTTCCGCACACGGACTACGCTCTGGCGACGTACTACTTGATAGCACCCGCGGAATGCTCATCGAACCTCGCCCGTTTTGACGGGGTGCGGTACGGGCTACACAAGGAAGGCCAGTCGCTTGAGGATATGATGTCAAGGACCAGGCAGGAGGGCTTCGGCGAGGAGGTCAAGCGGCGGATCATGCTGGGCACCTACGCGCTGAGCGCAGGCTATTACGACGCCTACTACGCGAAAGCGCAAAAGGCCCGCACGCTCATCCGGAAGGACTTCGAGGAAGCCTTTGGGCGGTTTGACGTGCTGCTATCGCCTACCAGCCCGACCGTGGCATTCATGGCGGGAGAACGAGTGGACAACCCGCTCCAGATGTATGCTGGCGACCTGTGCACGATCCCGGTGAACCTTGCGGGGCTGCCGGCGATGTCCGTGCCCTGCGGGTTTTCCAAGGGCCTGCCGGTGGGGCTCCAGATCATCGCTCCGCACTTCGAAGAGGGCCGTCTTTTCACCGTTGCCCACGCGTATGAGCGGGCGACGGCATGGCGGCAGTTCAGGCCTGCGCTGGATGCGCAAGCACCTGCAGCGCCGGAGGACGCCTCCGGCGGGGTTGACCGGGCTGGCGAGGCGCCTGAGCACGTCCTGCCGGCGCCGGAGATGTAGGGGGGCTTTGCGATGGAATACGATGTCACGGTGGGCCTTGAGGTCCACGTTGAACTGAACACACAGACCAAGATCTTCTGCCACTGTCCGACGGCCTTCGGCGCGGAGCCGAATAGCCAGACGTGCCCAGTGTGCCTCGGACTCCCCGGTGTGCTGCCGGTGCTGAACAGGACCTGTGTCGAGTACGCCATGATGGCTGCGATGGCGGTGGGCGGCGAGATCGCGCCGTACTCCAAGTTCGACCGCAAGAATTACTTCTATCCCGACCTTCCGAAAGGCTTCCAGATATCCCAGTACGACCTGCCTCTGGCCCTCGGCGGGACGGTGGAGATCGGCACCGCCGCAGCACCGAAGCAGGTCAGGATCAGGCGCATCCACCTTGAGGAGGATGCGGGCAAGCTCATTCACGCGACCGAGCACGGCACCGTGAGCGGCGCGGCGACGTCCCTTGTGGACTACAACAGGTGCGGTGTACCGCTGATCGAGATTGTGACGGAGCCCGACATGTCATCGGCCGAAGAAGCGCGCGCGTTCCTGAACAACCTCAAGGACATGATCCAGTACCTGGGCATTTCCGACTGCAAGATGGAAGAGGGCTCA